>Ga0256839_1003300_pt1 | contig 16787 bp, 16 predicted proteins | sample 354166metaG_FD_185968 | JGI IMG/M metagenome (GOLD analysis project Ga0256839, IMG submission 185968) | Hydrothermal vent microbial communities from Mid Atlantic Ridge, Atlantic Ocean - 354-166 | ecosystem: Environmental > Aquatic > Marine > Hydrothermal vents | place: Atlantic Ocean: Mid... | reverse complement strand
GGTCGAGAACATCAAGAAAAAGCAACGCCCCAAACCCCGAATCGAGCCACTGATCCAGAAGCCGGAAAAGGGCCTGCGCGTCGAAAAGGAGAAACAGGTCCCTCTCTTCACCTCGCCCGATAACGGGGATCTGCCGCCCCTGTCCCTGCTGGATGAGGCGGAACCGCCCAAGAATCAGATTTCCGAGGCCGCCCTGGAGGCCATCTCCCGTCAGGTGGAACTCAAACTGCAGGACTTCGGCGTCGAGGTCGAGGTGGTCGCGGTCCATCCAGGCCCGGTAATCACCCGTTATGAAGTGCAGCCCGCTCCCGGCGTCAAGGTCAGCCAGATCAGCAACCTGGCCAAGGACCTGGCGCGCGCCCTTTCCGCCATCAGCGTGCGCATCGTGGACGTCATCCCGGGCAAGTCCGTCATCGGCGTGGAGATCCCCAATGAACACCGCGAGATCGTGCGCCTCAGTGAAATTTTGCAATCCCGCGATTTCGAAAAGACTGCCACCCCCCTGCCCCTGGCGCTGGGCAAGGACATCAGCGGCCATCCGGTGGTCGTGGACCTCATCAAGATGCCCCACCTGCTCATCGCCGGCACCACCGGATCGGGCAAGTCCGTGGCCATCAACGCCATGATCCTCAGCCTGCTCTACAATGCGACACCCAAGGACATGCGCCTCATCATGATCGACCCCAAGATGCTGGAGCTGTCCATCTATGAAGGCATCCCCCACCTGCTGGCCCCCGTGGTCACCGACATGAAGGAAGCCGCCAACGCCCTGCGCTGGTGCGTGGGGGAAATGGAGCGCCGCTACCGTCTCATGGCCTTCATGGGCGTGCGCAACATCGCCAATTTCAACAAGAAGATCAAGGCTGCCGCCGGGGAAGGCAATCCCATCAGGGATCCTTTCGCACCGCCGGTGGAGGGTGAAGAGGCACCGGAACTCACCGAACTCCCTTACGTCGTGGTCATCGTGGACGAGCTGGCGGACATGATGATGATGGTGGGCAAAAAGGTGGAGCAGCTCATCGCCCGCCTCGCCCAGAAGGCGCGCGCCTCGGGCATCCATCTGGTGCTGGCCACCCAGCGCCCCTCCGTGGACGTGATCACCGGCCTCATCAAGGCCAACATCCCCACCCGCATCGCCTTCCAGGTCTCCTCCAAGATCGACTCGCGCACCATTCTCGACCAGATGGGCGCCGAACAGTTGCTGGGTCATGGCGACATGCTCTACCTGCCGGCGGGCACCAGCGTCCCCACCCGCATCCACGGCGCCTTCGTGGACGACCACGAGGTGCACAAGGTGGTGGACAACCTGAAGCAGGCCGGGGAGCCGAATTATCTGGATGAGATCCTGGAAGGCAGCGAGAACGAAGGCGACGGCAACGGTTCCGGCGCCGAGGGAGAAGGCGAGACCGACGCCCTCTACGACCAGGCCGTGCGCATCGTCACGGAGACGCGCAAGGCCTCCATCTCCGGCGTGCAGCGGCGTCTCAAGATCGGCTACAACCGCGCCGCGCGCATCATCGAGGAAATGGAGCGGGCCGGCGTGGTGAGCCCCATGGAATCCAATGGCTCACGAGAGGTGCTGGCCCCACCCCCGCCGCCTGACAATTGACGCCGCCCGCCATGCATCACCGTCCTACCGTCCGCGGAAGCCTGGCTGTGGCGCTGCTGTGGTGTTTGACCGCCCTGTGCCTGTCCTTGACCGCCTATGCCAGACCGGCGCCAGCGACACAGGACACACGCAACGGCAAGGCCCAGTTGGAGGTCTTCTTCCAGGATCTGGACAGCCTCAGCGCCACTTTCGAGCAAACGGTGCTGGATCCCCAGGGACAGGTGTCCCAACGCATGAGCGGCACCGTGGAGCTTGCGCGACCCATGAAATTTCATTGGCGTTACCTGGCGCCCTACGAGCAGGATATCGTCGCCGACGGCAAGCGCCTGTGGCTCTACGATCCCGACCTCGGCCAAGTCACGGTCAAATCCCTGGACAAGGACCTGCAGGGCACGCCGGCGGCTCTCCTCGGCAGCAGGCGGCCACTGGAAGAAACCTTCCTCATCCGCGAGCTGGACAAGCATAACGGACTCGCCTGGGTGGAACTGCGGCCCCGCAACGAGGACAGCGGCTTCGACAGCATCCGCATGGGCTTCTCCGGCGATGCCCTTGCCGTTATGGAGTTGCGGGACAGTTTCGGCCAAACCTCCATTATCACTTTTGGTAAACTGCGCAAGAACATCAATATCGCCCCGGACGAGTTCGCCTTCGAGCCGCCTCCCGGCGCCGATGTCATTTACGACGACCCATAAATGAACCTGGCAAGCGACCATTCCACTTTCAATCAACCCCTTGCCGACCGCATGCGTCCCCGGCGGCTGGAAGACTTCCACGGCCAGCAGCACATCCTTGGCCCGGACAAGCCCCTGCGCCTCGCCATCGAGAGCGACAAGCTGCATTCCATGATCCTGTGGGGCACCCCCGGCAGCGGCAAGACCACCCTGGCGCGCATGATCGCCCGCTACGCCGACGCCCACTTCATCAGCCTGTCCGCGGTGCTGGCGGGAGTCAAGGACGTGCGCGCCGCCGTCGCCGAGGCCCGGCAGGTACAGGCGGGACACCGACAACGCACCGTATTGTTCATCGACGAGGTACACCGTTTCAACAAGGCGCAGCAGGACGCCTTCCTGCCCTATATCGAGGACGGCACCTTCATCTTCATCGGCGCCACCACGGAGAACCCCTCCTTCGAACTCAACAACGCCCTCCTGTCGCGGGCGCGCGTCTATGTGCTCAGGCCACTGGAGCAAGGGGACATCCGCGACATTCTCCAGCGCGCGCTGCACGATGAAAAATATGGACTGGGCGGGCTGCGCATCCAAATGGACGGCGCCCTCCTCGACCGCCTGGCGGACGCGGCGGATGGCGATGCGCGGCGCGCCCTCAATTTCCTGGAGATCGCCGCCGGGCTGGGCGAGCCCGACGACGGCGGCAGGCTCCATATCACCGAGCGCCTCGTGGACGAGGTGCTCTCCAGCGGCGCCCTGCGGCGCTTCGACAAGGGGGGCGAGGCCTTCTACGACCAGATCTCCGCGCTGCACAAATCCGTACGCGGCTCGGCGCCGGACGCCGCCCTCTACTGGCTGGCGCGCATGCTGGACGGCGGCTGTGATCCGCGCTACGTCGCGCGGCGCGTGGCGCGCATGGCCAGCGAGGACATCGGCAATGCCGACCCCCGCGCCCTCACCCTGGCCCTGGATGCCTGGGAGGTGCAGGAACGGCTGGGCAGTCCGGAGGGTGAGCTGGCCCTGGCCCAGGCCGTGACTTATCTAGCCTGTGCGCCCAAGAGCAATGCCGTATACAAAGCCTGGGGAGCGGCGTGCGCCGACGCGAAACAGCACGGCTCTCTGGAAGTGCCCCTCCATCTGCGCAACGCACCAACGAAACTGATGAAAGAACTGGACTACGGCAAGGCCTACCGCTATGCCCACGATGAACCCGACGCCTACGCGGCGGGAGAGAACTATTTCCCGGAATCCCTGGGGCAACGCCGCTACTACCACCCCGTATCCCGCGGCCTGGAAAAGAAGATTGCGGAGAAACTGGCTTATCTGGCGCAGCGGGACAGGGAATGCGGGAGCGTGGAGGAATGAGCCAGGCATTCGCCATTGCCGCGGGCGGCGCCATCGGCGCCCTGCTGCGCTACTGGACCTCCCTCGGCGTCCACTCCCTCCTGGGGCGGGGCTTCCCCTATGGTACACTGACGGTCAACATCGCCGGCTCCCTGCTCATGGGCTTTCTCTTCGTCTTGTTCGTGGAGCGCCTCAATCTGGGCAGCGAATGGCGCGCGGCCATCCTCATCGGCTTGCTGGGTTCGTTCACCACCTTTTCCACCTTTTCGATCGAAACCCTCAATCTGATGGAACAGGGCGAGATGCTCAAGGCCCTGGTGAATATTCTGCTCAGCGTCGGCCTGTGCCTGGGCGCGGCCTGGCTGGGCATCATCGCGGGGAGACAACTATGAAGACCACCGAAGTCACCATGGTGAGGATCTACCTCACGGAGTCCAAGGCCAAACTCGACGCCCTCCTCAAGCGCCTCCATGACTGGGAGCACGTGCGCGGCGTCACCGTATTCCGCGGCATATCGGGGTTTGGCCAGTCGGGCGTCGTGCATACGGCGAATATCGTGGACCTGTCCCTGGACCTGCCCGTGGTGGTGGAGTTCTTCGACGAGCCCGGCAAGGTGGACACCATTCTCGAACACCTGTCAGAGATGGTCGACCCTGCCCATATCGTCAGCTGGCGCGCCTGCATCCGCTCATTGCGCTAAGAATTTTCCGTCCCGGACCGCTAACCTGGATAACAGGTGTTTTCAGGCGCCGCTACCGCCCGGCTGTGCCTGCAAAGAGGAACGGGAATGAATATCAATCCAACAGCATTCATTATCATGGCCGAGCTGCTTGTCCTGGAAAGCATCGTCCTGATCGTGATTTCCGCCCTGTATATCCGCCGCAAACTCCAATGCAGAAGCGTACTGCAGAATATCATAAAGGCCACGGAGTCATCGGGCGGCGCCCGCCAGCAGGTGCTGGAGAACACCCTCAAGGACATGTTCAAGGACAATGGGGAAAATGCCGGAGAAGTGGCCGCCAAGCTGGTCAGGGCGGAGGGTAATTTTCACAAAAGGCTGCTCACGACCTTTATCGAACAGGATCATGACTCCCTCAAAGGCCTGTTCAAGTGGACGGACAAATTGCTCTCGCCCTACCGCACCATGATTTCCGATACGGCAAGCGAACTCGACGATGTCAAAGAACAATCCAGGAGAAAAGTGGAAAAACTTGAAAGCACCGTCGAAACTCTGTCAAAGGAAAAGACGGCGCTGACCAAGGAGCTGGATCACACCAGACAGGAACTGGACAGCATCATGTCCGAGTACGTCTCGGCCTTCGACAAGGAAAAACAGCTCAAGGGGGAGAAAGAGGCGACGAAACAGAAATACAACGTGCAAAGACAGGATGCAGGCGCCGGCGTGTACAAGCCTGTGGATGAAGGCATCACCGTGGAAGAAGAAACCGCCGCCACCTCCCATGAGGCGCCCCAGGCCGCCCCCCCTCAGGAATCCGTGAGTGAAGCGCAGGAAACGGCCGCGGAGGCCGAGGAGGAACAATTCGAGATCAGTATCGAAGAAGGCGCGGAAGAGGCCCCCGTGGAAAATGACGACGAGGGGATGTTGAAAATAGAAGACCTGGAGGATCCCGTCACGCAAGACGCGGATGAGCCCGCCCCCCAGGACAGTGGCGCCATCCTTGACGATGTAGACATCGACAGCCTGATAGAAGCAAACAGCGCCACGGCGGAAACGGACACACAGCCCCCGGAGGAAATGCCTCAAGCGGCCGCCGCCAGCCGGGCCTGACCCCTGCCGGGCCGCTTCTCACTGCCCGCGCAAGAACAGCTTGTCCAATTCCTCCATGGAAAAGGCGACCCAGGTGGGACGCCCGTGATTGCATTGGCCGCTGCGCTCCGTCTTCTCCATATCCCGCAGCAGGGCATCCATTTCCGGAATAGTAAGCCTGCGGTTGGCGCGCACGGAGCCGTGGCAGGCCATGGTGGCCAGCACCTCGTTTATTTTTTCTTCGACGCGACTGCTGTCGCCATGAGCGGCGATATCCGCGATCACATCCCGGACCAGTGACTCCACGTCCGATTCGCACAACAAGGCCGGCACCGAGCGCACCACCAGGGTCTCAGGGGAGAGCCGTTCGATGTCGAAACCCAACTCCGAAAACAAGGCCTGCCGCGCCTCCGCCAGGTCGGCCTCCTGACGGCTCACCTGCAGGGATACAGGGACCAGCAGGGGCTGACGCGTGATCTCCCCCTGGCTGCGGGTCTCCTTCATGCGTTCGTAAATAATGCGCTCGTGGGCGGCATGCATGTCCACCAGGACGAGACCCGCCTCGTTCTCTGCCAGGATGTAGACGCCGTGAACCTGGGCCAGGGCATGCCCGAGGGGATGGCTGCGCGCGGCTTCCTGATCAGGCAGGACCTGCTCCGGCGAAGTGGATTCGCCCGCCATGGAGAAAAACCGCTCATAGGCCTGGCCTGCCTGCTCACGCACCTGAAGCTCAATGGGCGCCTGGCGCGGCGGCCTGCCCTGGAAGCTCCCCGGCCTTCCCCCCCGCGAAGACGGTTGCCCTGCCGGCTCAGCAGTATCGGCAGCCGCCACGTCACCCGGCCGCACGTCGGCCAACGATTGATGAATGGCGCTGAACAGAAAATCGCGCACCGTGCGGCTGTCGCGGAAGCGCACCTCGTGCTTGGTGGGATGCACATTGACATCCACCTGCCCGGCCGGCATCTCCAGGTACAGGGCATACACGGGATGACGGCCTTGAAACAGGACATCCTGATAGGCCTGGCGCACGGCATAAGCCACCAGGCGGTCACGAATCACTCGCCCGTTGACGAAGAAGAACTGCAGGTCGGCCTGGCTGCGCGAAAAGGTCGGCTGCCCGATCCAGCCCCACAGGCGCAAGCCTGCGGTCTCGCACTCGATCTCCAGGAGGTTGGAGGCAAAGGCCTGGCCGCAGATGGCCGCCACCCGCGCGATACGCCGGGCCGGGGCATCGACTGCCTTGAGGCGATAGACTTGGCGCTGGTTGTGGGTCAAAGTGAATTCCACCCCGTAACGGCTGAGGGCGATGCGCCGGAACACCGTCTCGATATGACTGAATTCGGTCTTCTCCGTGCGCAGGAATTTCCGCCGCGCGGGAATATTGTAGAACAGATCCCTCACTTCAACCGTGGCGCCGGTTTGATGGGCGGCGGGCGCCGGTTCCCGCCCCGTCCCGCCCTCATCTCCCTGGATGGTCCACGCCTTCTCAGCGTCACGCTGCCGTGAGGTGATGGACATCCTGGAGACGGATGCAATGCTGGGCAGGGCCTCACCGCGGAAGCCGAGGGTTGCGATACGTCCCAGGTCGTCCGTCGACGAAATCTTGCTGGTGGCGTGGCGGCTCAGGGCGAGGGCCAGATCGTCACGATGGATACCCTGTCCATCGTCCCGCACCCGTATCAGTCCGGCGCCCCCCTGCGTCACCTCGACGCTGATGGCTGTCGCGCCGGCATCCAGGCTGTTCTCCATCAATTCCTTGACCACGGAGGCGGGACGCTCGACAACCTCTCCAGCCGCGATCTGGTTGCTCAGTTGAGGAGACAGAAGATGAATACGCATGTAGAGACAATCCCACAATCTGTGTCGGAAGAAGGATTATATGAGATACGCGCGAATAATGAGGAGAATTTTACCGGGCTAGTCTGGGGCCCGGAAGACGATCAACCCTCGTTGCCGGCAGGAATGCGCAGCACCTGGCCCACGCGCAGGGTGTCGCCCTTGATGCCGTTCACGGAACGCAGGGCGGCCAGGCTGACATGATAGTAGGCCGCCAGGTAGGACAGGGTCTCGCCCCGGGAAATGATGTGGCGGCGGGCAGCGGCATAGATGGTACCCGGGGGAGGATTCCTGGAGAAGTAGTTGCGCACCCCTTTCATCATGGCCGCCGCCAGGGCCTCCTGAAATTTGGCGCTCTTCAGATTGCGCTCGTCTCTGGGATTAGAGATAAAGGCGGTTTCCACCAGGATGGAGGGAATGTCAGGGGATTTCAGCACCACGAAGCGCGCCTGCTGTACGCGCTTCTTGTGCAACTTGCCCAGTGGCTGCATCTGGCGCAACACGGCATCGCCAGCGGTGAGACTGGCCTCGATGGTGGCAGACTGGGAGAGGTCCAGCAAAACCGACACCAGCAGGTCGTCCTTGTCGTCCAGGCTGACTCCCCCGATGAGATCCGAGGCGTTTTCCTTCTCCGCCAGCCAGCGCGCCGCCTCGTCACTGGCGCCGCTGCGGGACAGGGCATAGACGGACATGCCCCGCACGCGATGGTCGTGGAAGGCGTCGGCGTGGATGGAGATGTAGAAATCGGCCTTGTGCTTGCGGGCCAGGCGGGTGCGCTCACGCAGGCTGATATAATAGTCGCCATCGCGAATCATGACGGGGCGCATACCCGGCTCTTTTTCTATCAGCCGCTGCAGGCGGCGGGCAATGGAAAGCACCACGTCTTTTTCATAAATACCGCTGTAACCCTTGGCCCCCGGGTCCTCGCCGCCATGCCCGGCGTCGATGGCCACGACCACCTGACGGTGCCCCTCTCTCTCCTTGATGGATTTCTTCACCACCTTGGGGCGGTTCGATTCGAGCTGGTGCAGATCAATGACCAGGCGGTGCCCATACTTCCGGTTGGGCTTCAGCAGAAAACTCTTGTAATTGGCCTTTTCGCGCATGTCCAGCACGACACGCAAATCGTTACCGTTACGCTTCCCGGAACGGATACGCTTGAGGAGTTTGTCGGCGGAGGTTGGTTGGATGAGGGCCTTGCCCAGACGGGTGTTCTTCAGGTCGATGACCAGGCGCGGCGGGTTCTCCAGGTCGAAGACCTTGTATTCCGCCGGACCGCTGACATCGAATACCAGGCGGGTATTCTCAGGCGCCGGCCACATTCTCACGCCACTGATTTCCACGGCGGCCCCAACGCTGTGGAGTGGCAAGAGACACAGAAATACGGCAATCAACTTTTTCATTTATTTGTCTCAGATGATCCCGACTTTGGCAATTTGTAATACATTATCCATATAAATGCAAGCATTTTAGACAGATAGCCAACAAAACTATTTTAAAACCTGATATATGGATGCTAATAGAGCACCTTCATTGGATAGGGCAATTCCTGTGCCAAGCCTGTCAGGCCTGCCGCAGACAGGCGGCGATCCTGCCCCCCTCAGGCGACATGGCCATGACAGCAACCTCACGCTCTGCGCCGGCGTAGGCCAGGTCCAGTTCCAGGTCCGCGCCAGGCAAGACGCCTGCTCCCCGCTCCGGCCATTCCACCAGGCACACCGCACCGCCACTGAGATAGTCGCGGATACCCATATATTCCAGTTCTTCCGCATCCGCAAGACGATAGAGATCGAAATGGTGAATGTCGCGGCCCCGGCCCGAATAGCTTTCCACCAGCGTATAGGTAGGGCTCTTGACGGATCCTTGGTGCCCGCAGGCCCTGACGAACCCCCGCACCAAGGTGGTCTTGCCCGCCCCCAGGGGGCCGCGCAGAAAGATCATGACAGGAACGTGGACACATTGGGCGAGCCGGGCGCCCAGGGCCTCCATCGCCTCCTCCGATGCAACACGCACCATTTCAGGCATTGGCCATGACACGTAGATATGGCATGAGATCACCCGCCAACATGCCACGCTCGCCCTCTTGCGCTGCGCGGTCACCCGCGCGGGCGTGCAGGGTCACACCATGACAAGCAGCCGCCATGAGCCCCATGCCTTGGGCAAGCAGGCCCGCAATGACCCCCGTGAGCACGTCTCCCATGCCTCCTGCCGCCATGCCGGGGTTGCCGGCCCTGCACACCACAGTGGCCCGGCGCCCGCCATGGATCAAAGTCCCTGCCCCCTTGAGCACACAAATGCCGCCATACCGGTTCTGGATCTCGGCCACCGCCTGATAGCGGTCGTTCTGTATTTCACGGCTGGACACTCCCAGGAGGCCCGCCGCCTCGCCGGGATGGGGCGTCAGAATCCAGTCGTCACGGCGCGCCGGCTCCAGAGCCAGCAGATTGAGGGCATCGGCATCCACCACCTTGGGCAGGCCGCTCTCCAAACAGGCCGCCAGCATCCGCCCCCCCCAACGTGAACGCCCCAGGCCGGGACCGATGGCCAGTACGCTGGCGCGCGCAAACAGACGGCGCAGGGAAGCGGCATCCTCCACCCCGTGCACCATGAGTTCCGCACGGGCCTGACCCGGCGCCGCGGCATGGCGGGCGCGGGTGGCGATGCTCACCAGGCCGGCCCCACTGCGTGCCGCGGCCTCCCCCGCCAGACACGCGGCGCCACTCATGCCCTCCGCCCCGCCGATCACCAGCACATGGCCAAAACAGCCTTTGTGACTGTTACGCATCCGCCGTGGCAGGACCCGCCCCAGATGCATGGCATCGCTGGTCACCGCAGAGGGGACGGCTCGGTCGAACACGGCAGACGGCACACCGAGGCTGTCATAGAGCAGGATTCCGCAGGCATCCACGCCCTGGGCCGTCAGCATACCCCTTTTTACCCCGATAAACGTAAGGGTCACATCCGCCGTTACCGTCAGGCCCAGGACACTGCCGCGGTCGGCGTGCAGGCCGGTTGGGATATCCACGGCCAATACCCGTCCCCTGGCGTCATTGACGGCCTTCACCGCATTACGCCATGCACCCTCCAGGGGCCGCTCCAGACCAGTGCCAAGCATGGCATCGACGATGACATCATATCCCTGCAGGGACTGACCTGAAAAAGGCGCCGGGGCCACACCGGCCTTGCGCATCGCTTCCCGGGCCTGATGCGCATCCCCCCGGAGCCGGTCCGCATCCCCAAGCTGAAACACCGCCACCTCGAGGCCGGCCTCGTGAGCCAGACGCGCCACCACATAACCGTCGCCGCCGTTGTTGCCGGCACCGCACATGACCGCCACGCGGCGGGCATCCGGCCAATGGGCGCACATGACGGCAAAGACCGCCTGGCCCGCGCGCGCCATCAAGACCTCACCCGGAATGGCAAACTCATCGATGGCGATGCGATCCAGCTCGCGTACTTGCGCGGCGCGATACAAGTTGTGGGGCAGATTTTCCATTCGGGTTATGATAACGGGTATGCCAACTGTACAGAACTCCCCATGCGCCATTTCCACCGCTGATCGCCAGCGCCTGGCCCGGAATATCAAGGGCTGGGCGAGGGAATTGGGATTTCAGCAGGCGGGCATCACCGACACCCGCCTGGATGAAGACGGCCGGCGCCTGCGCAAATGGCTGGATGCCGGCATGCACGGGGAGATGTCCTATATGGCGCGCCATGAAGACAAGCGCCGCCATCCCGAGAAACTGCTGCCGGGCACCCTGCGCATCATCACGGTGCGCATGGACTACCTTCCCCGGGCGGCCCCCATGGAACAAGTATTGAAGGACGGCAAGCTGGCCTATGTATCCCGCTATGCCCTGGGACGCGACTACCACAAACTGATACGGCGTCGCCTGCAACGCCTTGCCAGCAGGATCGCGGAAGCCATCGGCCCCTATGGCTACCGTGCCTTTACGGACAGCGCACCGGTGCTGGAAAAGGGCCTGGCCCAGAAAGCGGGACTGGGCTGGACGGGCAAGCATACCAATCTCATCAACCGCCGGGCTGGCTCATGGTTCTTCCTCGGCGAACTCTTCACCGACCTGCCCCTCCCTCTGGATGAAACGGCGGTGAACCATTGCGGCAGCTGCACGTCTTGCATGACAGTCTGCCCCACCCAGGCCATCATCGCCCCATACCGCCTCGATGCCCGGCGTTGCATCTCCTATCTGACCATCGAACTGCCAGGCAGCATTCCCGAAGCGCTGCGCCCCCTCATCGGCAATCGCATCTATGGCTGTGACGATTGCCAGATAGTGTGCCCCTGGAACCGCTTTGCCCGCCTCACCGCGGAAAAGGACTTCCAGCCGCGCCACCGCCTCGATCATCGCCAGCTCCTTGAGTTGTTTTCATGGAACGAGGAGGAATTCATGCGATATACTGAGGGCTCGGCTATCCGCCGAATCGGCCATGAGCGCTGGCAGCGCAATATCGCCGTGGCGTTGGGAAATGCCCCCGCCGATGCTAGAATCGTCAGTGCCCTGAGACTGCGCCACCACCAGGCATCGCCCCTGGTAAAAGAGCACATCCAGTGGGCCCTGAAACAACAACAAAAAACCACCGCGCCCATCAGGGAATGTTTGCCATGAAACGAACGACCAGACAACCGGACTCACCCAACGCCAGGGGAAACAATCATCCCGCAGCAGCCCTGGCGCTGTCCGCCGCGCTGGCCGCCCTTCTCCTCACTCTGCCGGTCATGGCCCTGGATCTGAAAGCGCCCGTGCTCTCCCCCCTGGCCCACGATGGCATTCACGACCCAACGGGCGAGGCTATCGACGTACTGCAGGAACCGGTGGAATCCATGAAGGATTTTCCCAAGGACCGGCGTGGCGAAGTGGACTGGGTGCGGGCTCTGCAGTCGGGCATCATCAAACCACGCAAGAGCCGCACCGGCGATGAGTGGGAAGAGGCCATGACCATGGAGATGGATTTCGACATCATCATGAAGAACACCATGGAGATGCCCTGGGTGCGCTTCCCCCACAAGCCCCATACCCAGTGGCTGGCCTGCAGCAACTGCCATCCCAAGATATTCACCCCCCGCGAGCACGCCAACCCCATCAGCATGACCAAGGTGCTGCGCGGCCAATACTGCGGCGTGTGTCACGACAAAGTGGCCTTCAGCCTGTTCATGTGCGAACGCTGCCACAGCGTCCCCCACAAGGGTTCACCACCACCGTGGTGGGAAACCAGCACGACCGGGAAATAAACCCTGCCAGCGTGTCAGATCTTGATGAAATGCTCGCGGTAGTATTGCAATTCCCTGATTGAGTCACGGATGTCGTCGAGGGCCAGATGGCTGGAGTCCTTGTTGAGCCCGGCATAGACTGATGGCGCCCAGCGGCGCGCCAGCTCTTTCAGCGTGCTGACGTCCAGGTGACGATAGTGGAAAAAGCGCTCCAGTTCAGGCATCGTACGCACAAGGAAGCGGCGGTCCTGACAAATGCTGTTGCCGCACATGGGCGATTTTCCGGGTGGTACATATTGTTTGAGAAAGGCCAGCGTCTGCCGCTCCGCGTCCTTCTCATCGCTGTTGCTGTTGCGGACGCGTTCCACCAGGCCTGATCCGTGGTGCTGGCGGGTATTCCATTCATCCATGCCGGAAAGGGTTTCCTCATCCTGATGAATCGCGATAACCGGGCCTTCGGCAAGGATATTCAGGTTGCCGTCAGTCACGATGGTGGCGATTTCGATGATTCGGTCGTGTTCGGGATCGAGGCCTGTCATCTCGAGATCGATCCATATCAGGTTGTCCGGGTCTTGTGCCATAATAGCGGCTTCCTTGTTTGGTCTTTCATCAGGAAACTACTATATTATTAACCCGGCAACAATATATATCGTATTCAGGACTTCAGGCCTGCGCTGGAACAAGGCGCGGTGTGCAGGCAATGGCTGAATACGATATATATTGTTGCCGGGTTAATAATACAAATTCCATGTGTCATGTGCGCAATAAATGACCTCGCATAGGGAAGCACCGCAAGAGGGCCTGGTGATCGCCAATTTCGGGCGCACCGTCTCAGTGGAAGATGCCGATGGCGCCATGCACAGCTGCGTGGTCAGAAAGAAGGCTGGCCCGGCCATCTGCGGTGACCGTGTCAAATGGGTTGCCCAGGAAAGCGGGCGTGGCGCCATCGTCGAAGTCTTGCCGCGCAGATCCATACTGTCCCGGCCTGACCGGCGGGAGAAGCTGAAGCCCCTGTGCGCCAATGTCGATCAATTGGTGATCGTCAGCAGTGTGCCGTTATCGGAAAGATTCAATACCCGCCTGCTGGATCAATACCTGGTGGCCGCCGAGCTGACGGGTATCGACGCCCTCATCGCAATGAACAAGACCGATCTCGCTGACAAGGCCACATTGGCCGAACTGCGGTCACAACTGAAACCCTACAGTGATATGGGTTATCCCATAGTATTCACCAGTACGCTCACCCGCAGGGGGCTGCCGCAACTGCGTGACAGACTGCATGGTAACTGCTCTGTATTGGCTGGGGAATCAGGCGTGGGCAAGTCGTCCCTGATCAAGCTCCTCATACCCGACCTGGATATCCGCATCGGCGCCCTTTCCGAAGCGAGTGGCAAGGGCCGGCATACCACCACCACCACCATGCTCTATCACCTGGAAGGCGGTGGCGAGATCATAGACTCTCCCGGTGTGCGTGAGTTTGGCCTGTGGCACATCACCGCGCCGGAACTGGAGGATGGCTTCAAGGAATTCCGTGAACTGCAGGGCCACTGCCGCTACCGCAACTGCAGACACATCGGAGAGGAAGGCTGCGCTATAGCACATGCCGCCGAAACAGGCCACATCGATCCCGGGCGCCTGAGCAGTTACCGTGCGATCATGAACTCCTTGTGCCGGTATTCTCCATGAAGATGATCCTGCTCAGCTCGTCCCGGTTCTGCAGGACATCCGCCAGGGTATATTCATCCAGCACGCCGAGAAAACTCCGCGAGGCGCGATGGAGCGCCCCCTTGAGCTTGCAGATGGGCGTGATGGAGCATCCCTGATTGTCCATGTCAAAGCATTCCACGATGTTGAAATTGGGCTCCGTGTGACGCACCACGTCGCCAATATTGACCAAATCAGGGCTGCGCGCCAGGCGCATGCCGCCACCCTTGCCCCGTACCGTCTGGATAAAATCGTGGTTGGCCAGATTGTGCACCACCTTGACCAAATGATTGCGGGAAATGCCGAAATGATCGGCGATCTCGGTGATGGTGGCCAGATCATCGCCCTTGAGCCCCAGATAGACAAGGACCCGGAGAGAATAATCAGTGTATAGCGTCAGCTGCATGACTCTGATATCACACTGTTTTTAACTAGGTTTGCTTGTTGGCGCAGGGAGCCGGGCATGCGGCGCCTTCCACCACAGGCAAGTATATCCCAAATATATCTTAATCCATAGCGCTATTATCAACCCGCCACGGAAAAGGCGGGTATCACTCAGGGCTCGGGCGCGGTAATTCTGAGTATCTTGCCGCCACGGTGGGCAGCCACATAGAGTTCGCGTGACTCGTCCTCGCCAAAGGAACTGATGTTGTAGCCGCTCTCCCGCAGTATGCCGTGACGGGAAACGCGCCCGTCGCGCAGGCGCAGCCCGCCGATAATGCCCGACACATAATCGGCAAATAGGTATGCCCCGCACAAGGCCGGCATACGTTTTCCACGATAGACGAAACCACCTGTCACAGAGAATCCCTTGGGATGAGGATAGGTAAAGATGGGCATTTCGAATCCGGTCTTGCGGCAACGTTCTTCATCGCTGATACAGCGGTCCCCTTCCATGATGGCCCAACCATAGTTGCCGCCGCGCTTGATCACATTGATTTCCTCAATGCGGTCCTGCCCCACATCGGCAAGAAACAGGCGGCCATCCCTGGCGTCGAATGAAAACCGCCAGGGATTGCGCAAACCATAGGCCCATATCTCTCCCCGGCCATGACGCCTGCCGAGGAAAGGGTTGTCAGGCGGGATGGCATAGGAACGTCCCACTTCCTGGCCATCCACATCGATGCGCAACAGGGCGCCCAGCAGGGTAGTGGTGTCCTGCCCATGCCCCAGAGGATCATTGGCCAAGCCACCGTCACCCATACCGACGTACAGATAACCATCGGGACCAAACATGATCTGTCCACCATTGTGATTGGGGAAAGGCTGCCTCACCTGCAGCAGGACTTCCTCGCTGCCGGGGTCTGCACGGTGAGGCGAGTCACGCCTGAAGCGCGACACGATAGTTTCCAGGATCACGCGCCCGCGCGTGTAATTGACGTAGAACAGGCCGTTTTCCCGATAACGGGGATGAAAGGCGATGCTCAGCAAACCCTTCTCTCCCCCGCTGCTGACGCGGGAGCGGATATCCAGAAAAGGCGCCTCGCGCACCTTGCCATTCTCGATGATGCGCACCACCCCGTCCTGCTCCACGATGAACAGGCGCCCGCTTCCGTCACCGGCATGGGTGATATGCACCGGCTTGTCAAAACCCGCCGCCACTTCCTGAAGGGCTATTTCCGGCAGAGGGGCATCCGCGCCGGCCTCGACACAGGTCTGCGCATGTGCAATCCACGGCGACATGGACAGCCCCACCAAAATCCAGGTCAGTCTAGCGAGCAAGAACGCTACCCTCCTGCCGCGCCGCCAGTTCAGGCAAGGCAACCCCTTCCCGCCACAGCACCTCAATGCGGTTACTCAACTCCATGGCGGTATCGCGCAACCTGGAACGGATGGCCCAGCCGCCGATGAGCGGTGGTATCCAAAAGTCCGGCTCCATCTCGAGTTCGTAATACAGGCGGGTATGCCCACCCGCCGGTTTGATCACCCAGCGCGCGCGGCTGTAGACGAAGTCGCTGCGCTCGGGCAAGGCAATGGTCAATATCTCATTCTCGGACGGCGTAGTGATGCGTTCCACTTTTTCCACCACTGCGCAGAAAATGAGGACACACCCTTCCAGCTGGCTGTAAGCCAGCGGCGTACCGTCTGCCGCGGGGGGCAGATAGCGGGTTGCAGAAAAATCCTCTGACAGGAGGTGGAAATTGTCGTAATCGAGCAGGCTGGCGCGTACCACGCGCGGGGGCACCTCGATGAGGCTTTCGGCGCGGATGATATAACGATCCCCCCGGATATCCACCTCGATAAACCGCATTTGCGCCGCCAGGGATGAGGCGGCAACAGCGAGGAGCAGGAGACAGGCCAGGGTGGCCCGCGCGATCCACAAACAGGCATTCATGATACGAACCCTCCCTGGAGCCGGTAACAATGGACATATTAACCCGGCAACCATATATATCGTGTTCAGCCATTGCGTGCCGGTTCGCTGCAAGGCGGCGAAATGCCGCTGTAGTCATTCTACAGCAAGTTTCGCCAACGCAGTCAGCGGGACGGCACGCAATGGCCTGTCTTTTAATATCAACCTGTTAGGGACTTCAGGCCTGCACTGGCACGGCGTTGCGGCGCTTGCCAATGGAATCACCATTGCCTGCGCACCGCGCCTTGTTCCAGCACAGGCCTGAAGTCCTGAAT
>Ga0256839_1003299_pt1 | contig 16790 bp, 10 predicted proteins | sample 354166metaG_FD_185968 | JGI IMG/M metagenome (GOLD analysis project Ga0256839, IMG submission 185968) | Hydrothermal vent microbial communities from Mid Atlantic Ridge, Atlantic Ocean - 354-166 | ecosystem: Environmental > Aquatic > Marine > Hydrothermal vents | place: Atlantic Ocean: Mid... | reverse complement strand
CCGTTGGTTGTGATAGTCATCGATACCGACGAGCATATCCACCGCTACCTTGATTGTGCGGGGAAGATGCTTAGAGAAGGATTGGTGACACTTTCAGATATTGATGTGGTGCAGTACCACCATCCGAAGTTTGACAACGGAGAGGCGTAATGCAGCCGTGGTTGTTGCTTGCCGTAGGCACGGGCGGGTTTGTAGGTGCAGTATTGCGTTTTCTTATCAGCGGATGGGTGCAGAAGCTCTCGCCGACGCTTTTCCCCGTAGGTACACTGAGTGTGAATGTACTGGGGAGCTTCATCATCGGGTTTCTCGCACTCTATTTTGAGTCGGTCGTTGCACCGCACCAGAAGGCGCTGGTCATCACCGGGATGCTCGGAGCCTTGACGACTTTTTCGACCTTCTCTCTGGAGACGGTCACGATGCTTCAGGGCGGACTCTGGGGACGCGTGACGATGAACGTCACCCTCAATGTCCTGCTCTGTGTGGTCGCGACCATGGCGGGAATGATGCTTTTCAAACGGATTTACGGATAGTATGATGACGGGTACGCCTTTCCAACGCCGTGTCTGGGAAGTGATCGCTCTCATCCCCGAGGGAAGCGTCACCACCTACGGTGTCATCGCCCGATACCTTGGCACCAAAGCCGTACGCGCAGTAGGTACAGCCGTAGGCAAAAACCCTTACGCTCCTAAAGTACCCTGCCATCGTGTCGTCCCAGCTGACGGACGGCTGGGCAATTACTCAGGAGAGGGCGGTGTAAAGCGAAAACAGGTGTTGCTTGAGAGTGAGGGTGTACGGGTGAAAGAGGGGAAGATTGTGGATTTTGAGCGGGTATTTTATGATTTTTCGGATGAGAAGAAGCGGACGGGGAAGTTTGTCGGGATGTTGGATGGGAAGATTGGGGATGAGGATGCCAAGGCGATGCGGAAGATGCATCATGACAGATGTCAGTAAACTGATCCACTATTAAGAACTGGAAGCATGGATTGAGTATAATCGAAAGGATTTCCCCGATGCTTGCATCGGTTGGAGTCCGTCAATCGTAATTTATCGAGGGTTCCGTCCCGATGATAAATTCATAACAACTTGATACCCCGTTGCTTGAAGCGGGGTAGTTCATTATTCAATAAAAATTTTTATAAATATGTTTATGGGAAAGGGGAGCATCCATTTATTTTTTGCGATAGGGACAAAATGATCATGAAGCATATGGATAAAACTGGTTATTTTTTTGTTATGATCGGCATAGTTGGTTTTGTGCAATATCTAAAGACATAAAAAATGTTTCAATATCGAAAATTCATAGAACGTATCGGTATCGTAGGAATATTGATCCTTAGTCCATTTGTAATCTATTATATGTCTGCATCCAAATCTCAAAAAGTATATCACGGTACCGTAGTGAAGTTTTGGGCAAGAACCACTGATACGAGAATAATAAGATACCTTAATGTGAGATTGGACGACAATAGAACGGTTACTATTTCTTATCAGCCTGCGTCAGGGGTTCTTGTCGGTAGAGAGGTGGCAGTAAAAGAGATAACAACAAAGTTTTTTGGCTATAAAATATACAAGATTTCAAGATGGTATTGATTGTAAGAATGTAAGAGTAAACATTATTGTTGTGCTCATAAGATCAAACCATACAGGGCAGGCAGCCACGCACTCGCATTGATCTTGGGAGTCTTCATTACAATCGTTTGTGTCGTAACACCTCCTGTCTCATTCCGTGCCACGATAGCTATGGTGTAAGGTGTGTCACTCTGCAGATCTTTCAGTGTATAGGTGGTGACATTTTTGCCTACCGATGCTATGAACGTTCCATTGACATAGATCTCGTAGCCTATCTCGTCGTTCGTATCGCTCCAGTACAGTTTTGCCGTGGTCGCATCAGGCTGTGTCGCATAGGCATGGACACAGTGTCCGTTGATGCATACGGGACAGGGCAGGATGGGGTTGTGTACGCATCCGCATGGTACTTTCTTCTCAGTAAAGTCGTTCCGATCGGATATGCTATCGGAAGCAACCGATAGATGGATCGTATTATCAAGGGGAGATAGATCGGCATAGCCTTTGGGCTGTGCTTCCTGAATGTAGTATGTTCCGGGTACTACGTGATCGAAACGGTAGTTCCCGTTTGCATCCGTATGTGTTCTGGCTACCTCTTGCCCATTAGGTTGAAACAGTACGATCACCACATCTTTTATTGGTTTGTATAAGAGGGAAGGACAGAGGATCTTTTCGGTAACCTTTCCGCTGATCCCTCCGGTTTTTTTACGGGATCTCAGATACCAGTTACCGTTCGTACCCTTATAGAGTCCATAGAGATACTCTCCCGCTTCCAGAGGCAGGGGCTGTCCCAAGACAAACGTACCGTTGGAGTTTCCGTGTACCTCTACGACTAAAATACCGCTGTTGGGACCCGGGGGAGTGGAACCACCGGTACCGCCTATATTGTCAATGAAAATGGTGGTCTCACCCGAACTGTCTCCCTCGATGACCAACTTGTCCGATAGACTTGGAGAAGCATCATTGAGCACCGTATCAAGATAGAGCGCTCCCCCTCCGTTATAATCTCCTGTGACTGTCAGCACCGTACCGCCCGCATTGCCGTTTTGCAGATTGATGCTGGCTTGGTTGTGCAGATTGCCGTCGAGTATAAAATTATGAAATTGATCCCAAACCGAGCCGCTATCGATCACAAGCCCGTAGGGCAATCCGGTGATCGCATCGCTTCCGTTTTCAAATCCCGTTGAGAGTGTGTCGTTGACAAAGGTGATCTGTGAGGCGTTGTCGAGCAGTATCGTCTCCCAGTTGATCAAGAGCGAACCATTCAGATCGCCGCTCCAAGCATCAAAAAGCAGCCTGTCTACAAAGCCGTCCGCCACACTCCTGTCGTCCCCACCGCTTATGTTGGCATCGGCAAGCAGAACCGGGGTGTGGATCTCAAGCAGATCGGAGCCGTCTCCGCCTTGGATGAAAATACCCGAAAAGTTTCCATCGTGCAGGATGATCGTATCGTTGCCGTGTAGTATCGGTGTTAGACTTGCGTTTAATTCCGAAGTGTAAGAGACATCACCGTAGATACCGCAGGCATCTCCGATAAGTATGGAACTATTGCAAGCATTGACGTGTGCATCATCGAAAAACTCTATGTGATCGTTACCATGCCCTCCATAAACATAGTATGCTTCACCACCATTTTTAAATGTAATGTTGTCATCCCCTCTACCGCCTGTGACGACACCGTGTGTCTCGCTGGGATACCAGTATAACGGTGCGTTAAAATTGACGTGGTCTATGATGATGGTATCATTACCGTCAAAAGGGGTATAGTCGAGACCACTATAAATATTGGAATACCCTGCAGCGATATTGGAGATATTGGAGTCTTTGATCTCGATATAGTCGTTGTCATTACCTCCGAGTATATAGCCGTAACTTGTCGAGTTTTCTATGAGAATGGTATCGTTGCCTCGTTGAGAGGTACCGTGTCCGGGATTGGTGTCTGCATAAAGATTGTTGAACTCACTGTTTTTGACACGAAAAGAGTCATCTCCACCAAACCCAAGTACCCAAAAAAACTGACTATTGTCGGCTATAAAGGTATCATTACCATCGGTAGCAACATTTCCTCCGAGTGCTTCATCCAGCCAGTATGAATTGCCGTATGTACGTGCTGTCACATTTGTTAAAGTCACCGTGTCATTACCACCATAAAAATATTGGAATGTGTTTATCGACCCTGTACAATTTACAGTATCGTTCCCGCCGGTTCCTGCCGGTGTACAAGCACAGAAAAGATCTCGGCTCAATACAATCAGTGCAATCATATAGACCAACAATCTCATTTCGTTTTTCATGGAGCGCCTTCACTGTTTGACTCGCTTATAAGACAAGTATACCATTTTTTTACCAATCTGATTACCAATCTCAAAGAAAAGAGTGATATGAGATATTTATGCTATAATGTATAGATAGATTAACATTTGTGAAGAAGGTAAGTATGTTCAAAAAATTATTATTAATGGCAGGTTTTGTTGGGATAAGTCTGTTTGCCAATTCGATACCGAAGGTAACGGGGGATCAGCCCGGTACACAACTGATAGGTGAGACCTTCTCTCAGCAGTTGTGTTTTGAAAATAACGGTACTGCCACAGGGTACGAGCCGCAGTTGGAGCTGGTCACGCCTGCGGGCATCAAGCTGACGGCAGCTACGTTTTACGGAAGCAGCACTATCTCTCATCAAGAGACCTGTATGGCAACCGACTGTAATGTCACCAACCCTTTCATCGGTCAGCAAAACCTGTTATTCAGTCCTATTGACGGGAATGAGTCCTACTATGTGCTTGATTTTCCCATAGGGTCTTTTTCCACACAGTGGCCGCGACAGTGTATGGATCTGACGTTTCAGCTGGAAAATTCCGGAGACCATGTACAGCCTGGGAATCCTCTCGATATCAAGACCGTTGCCGTATTCAGTCTGGGAGAAACTGCGGTGGATGACGGTAACTATACCTATGGTCCGGAACATAACCTGACGGTGATACCGAATGTCTATACGATAAAGAAACAGAACGACGCTACGGAAGCGGAACGTGCGACGGGTCCCAAATATCCCATTAGGGCGACCATCACGGTCGATATCGCCAAAGATGAGAACCTGACAAACCTTCAGCTCGTTGATGACCTGGACGGAGGAATGCAGTTTAAAAGTTTGCTCTCCGATGCTAACTGTACGCATTCAAGTCTTCCTTCTACCACTTCCCCCGGAGGCACACTGGATCTTGACTGTGGTGCGATAAAGGGGGTGTTGGGACCGGATCTTACGATTATCTATGAGTATTATATCCCGGAGTTTGATAATAACGGTAGTGCTATTCTCGGTGGAGATTGTCAATGGAGACCTCTTGTAAACCGGGCGCATGCTACCGGAGTTCATGATTTTAATGGTACTTATCCGGTACTGCCTCGGATCGATGCCAATTCAACGGTGACAGCCAAAGCCATTACGATACATAAAACATCACGCATCTCACAGGATGCCCCCCCGGCAGGGTTCGGACCGGGAGATCAGGTGGAATACATCCTTACTATGGATGTCTCCGGGTATGCCGACCAGAGCCATATCGTGATATCGGATACCATAGGTGACGGTCAAGAGTTTAATAGTACAGCACCTACCGACTATAACCTCTCTACCGGTATAGCAGGTACATTTAGTTCAAATAATATCAATGTGACATATGATTCTACAACAGGGACTTCTCTGATTAAATTTGATTTGTCACAACAATTACAAGATGATCATAATATTTCTGTCGTAGATGCCAATACAACCATTACGGTCAAGTTCATCACGACGATCGATGAAAAATATAAAGTGATCAATAATGCAGGGCATATTGCCATGGGGGATGTAGTTGCAAACCATGTCGATCTCGATACCGCTATGGGAGATGGTGTAACGCCTTGTCAAACAGAAAAGTCAGATACGAGCAATACCGTAGCCACAGAGCAGATGGCAAAGACCATCTATGCGGTAAATGGTGATACAAATATCTCAGCACTCTACCTGATACATCCGGGTGATACGGTGACCTATAGACTTAAATCCGTGATGCCTGTTGAAAGTTTTTTTGATTTTAAACTTTTGGATTATCTACCCATTCCGTTTTTCAAAGCGACAGAGGTTACTACACAAGGTGCTAATAGCAGCACCACTGCGGGAACATGGGCGCTTGGACCAGATAATAACTATAGTAAACCGCCTATCTTCAGTTCTGATAATACTCAAAACTCACTAACTTGGGATTTTCAAGATGATAATACTACGCAAAGAGGAACAGTACTGGATATACTTTTCACCGTCACTGCAACCAATGAACCGATGGCGGATTCCTTAACATTGGCGAACATTGGAGGAACCAAATATAAAAATGCCGCACAAGTGGATTTCGGAACGGCGGATTTGATCGATGTGGTCACGCAGCAGCCGTTTGTAAAACTTGAAAAAACGATCATTGCCACGAGTAATAATCAGGGGCAGACACTTCCGGCACAAAGTTTAGACAAGGTGGATGCGAACGATATGGTCACGTACAGGATCCATCTAGAAAATACCGGACACGGGATTGCTTACGATGTAAATCTTACGGACAGATTTGAACAAGATGGAACTCCTGGGCAAGGTTTGCACTCTTGTACCGTCATCAGTACAGATACAAACGGTACGACGGGAACCAATACGACAGGGGATTTGTTCGCAGGTACCTATACGATAGATTCCATTGATGCGCTTTCGTATTTTGATGTCACATATGAGTGTACGGTCAACCAAGATGCCAACCCCGGAAATGATATCAACAACACAGCTATCCTGAAAGCATATGCAAGTACACCGGGCGGACCGAACTTTGTGCATTTGATTATAAAGAGTGAGACTAAGCTTACACTCACATCCAAGATGGAGATCGTTAAAAATATCGTTGGATCCTCCATTCCTGATACCAATCCGGATAACAATCTGAATCAAGGTGAGATCGTCAACTTTGAGATCAATGTGACGTTGGGTGAAGGAACCTATACAAATTATGCGCTTACAGACAATACCTGTACCGGTCTTGCACTGCAATCACAATCTTCAAATGTGGTCATCAACGGAACAACCGTAACCGTTTTGGGTACGGGAGGGTCTGTTGATGGTAACTTATCGTACACGTGCCAGAAACAGATGATTGTTGGTGGAACCAATACCGCAACAGTGACGGCTGATCTTATAGGGCAAAAAATAGCAAGCACAAACTGGACGGTGACCAATCCCCACGTAGTGACTTCAAAAACAATGAGCCCTTCTCAAGCAGACGCGGGGGATCTTGTAACGGTCACGATGAATTGGACGAACGATACTTCACATCCGGCTTACAAATGTTCCGTCACCGATCCGCTCGATACTTCCATTTTTGACATTAATACGATTGCTATCACAACAACACCTACAGGATATACATGTAGTGTTGTGGGCAATAAAGTACAGTGTATCTATACCGGAGACCTCACACTTCCATGTCCGAACGGACCGGCAGAATTTAAAGTGAATGTCCGTAACGATGTCAATACTTCTTCAAATCTCATTAATGAACTTTCCTTTAAAGGTGTAACACTTCCTGACGGACATACTGGAGAAAGCAATACAACGATCAACGGCAATGTGGAGTCCAATGCAACGGCTACTTTGGAGCTGCGTTCTCCGGTGCCTCCGGTGAAGATTTTTACGGCGACATCTGAAGCGTTTACAGATCTGGGGGATGCCCATTTGAACAATACCCCTGACGTGGCTATCGGAGAGATCATAGATGTCAATATTACCTATGGTTTCTATGAGGGGACAACCTTGGAGGTCTATCTTGACGATCAACTTCTTGATGGCGGCAGACTTGTGTATGTCCCGGGTACGATGAAGATCAGCCGTGACAGTGCAAATCTTTTTGTTGGGGAATCGGATATCAATACCTCTCTTACTGCTGCTGCCGTAGGTACAGCCGTTTCGGTAGATGATTTCAAACTTGCTGCATCCAATACACTCATCAGTCTACCACTTGGGGATGTACTTAACAATAGTAGTACTTCAACTACCTCTGTAGCCAATTTAACACTTAGCTTCAAAGTGAAAGTGCAAAATGAAAGTAGCGTACAGGCAGGTGTATTGATAAGAGATAGAGGAAGAGTCCGTTTCAATGATAGCGCTACGGGAACGCAAAGAACCAATGTGGGTAATATTCGCTCCGGGCGAACGGTAGAGCCTCGCCCTGCCGTCACAAAAGATGTCAACCAGACGGTGGTACAGGCAGGTACGCAACTGACCTATACGATCAAAGTATGTAACGACGAGAGCAACAGCAGCAATTTTGTTTCGAGCGGATTTGACTGGAACATCTCTGATCGTATCCCTGACGATATACTGCTGAGCAGCGGTCCGACTGTCGATTTGAATGGTACGAGTGCCACTGTTAATGTCTCTATGAATGGGCAGGATATCAATGCGACCATTGATAGACTGGATAGAGGGGAATGTATCTCCATAGCCTATGAAGCGATTGTGCAGCAATCGGCACAGTATGGACAGGTCATGACCAATACGGCTAACTTTCAAACCACTTCTCTGCCCGGATTTTACGGAACAGCCGGTTCTCTCCCCGGGTTATCGACACAGGAACCGGGTGAAGTGAATGGCGAGCGTACGGGTACAGGTGTCGGAGTGAATGACCTGTTTGGGCATAACGATGCCACAGTGACTATGGAGACAGGGGCGATAGAGAAAGTCTTGCTCAGTCCTAAACAGTGGTATGCCATTGGAGAGCAGGCACGGTATCAAATAGTAGTGGGACTGCCTAAAGGGGAAAGCAATAACTTTAAAGTGATCGATACCTTACCGGCAGGCTTGCATTACGAATCTGCCACTGCAACCGTCAGTACCGGTGCAAACCTGACTTATACCGGCACTCCGCTACCTGCACAGGTATCGGGAAATACGATCACTTTTGATTTTGGCGATATCAATACGACTTCGGTATCTACAATTCGTATTGAATACAATGTAACCGTAGAGAATACTTCCTCGAATCAAAATGGCGTAACGCTTCAAAATAACGCAAAAGCAACCTATAACGATCCAAATCAAGCGGGGACTACTATTACGCTTACCCCTCAAAGTTTACCTACAGTCAATGTAGGAGAGCCGAACATCGAGATCCAAAAGCGCATCACTGCAGGTGCCGTCAAAGCACAGGCGGGCTCTTTGGTAAGCTGGGAAGTTGTCATTTCAAACGATCCTGCCAACAATGCCCATACCACGGCCTATGCGGTAGATTGGAACGATACCCTTCCTCCTCACTTGGCAAATATCACCAACGCCACATTACAACTAAACGGAACGCCTGCGGTCATCAGTGGTACTACGACACCACTGGCAAGCACAGATCTTGTGGTAAACAATACCACACTCTCTTTGCCCCTGTTTGATCTGCCTGTCGGTGCAACCGTAACCATTACTTTCGATACGAACGTTACGAACGATGCAGTTTCAGGAGAGACACAGACCAACAAAACCTCTGCACACTACTTGAGTCTGCTTGGAGCGGACGGTTCACTCCTTGGCGGTCGAAATAGTACAGACTGTGGTGATGATGACGATAATTCCACACTCAACAATTATTGTGAATCAGCTACAGCAGATCTCGTTATCGATGCAGGTATTGCTATAGATAAACATCTTCAGAGTACCGTAGACCACTTTACCATTGGTCAAAAGGTGACATATAAAATGCGGATTTCACTCATTGAAGGGATTACGAAAAATGTAGTTCTTACAGACACTCTCCCCGCAGGTTTACGGTATGTGTCCCATACCCACCACAATGGTGCGCCCTCTATGACCTATGATTTTGCTTCGGCAAATACAAACAGTGGAACCGATACAAATGTGATCATCAATTTCGGTGACGTTAATAACACTGCAGACGGTAATAGTAGCAATGATTTCATTGATGTAGACCTTACGGTCCTTGTAGAGAATGTTCCGGGAAATCAAAATGGAGATACGCCGTCAAACGGAAATGCTGCACAAGGATCATCCGTGACAGTAGCATCCGATGCAAACACTTCGGCTGTGACTGTTCCTGTACCCATTACCATCACAGAGCCGGACTTGAATGTAGTCAAGACCGTCACGCCGACAATCTCCGGTACACCAAGCCAGGCTTTGGGCGACATCATTACCTACCATATCCACGTGTCGCATACAGCCGCTTCCACTTCGGATGCCTATGATGTGAACTTCACCGATACATTGGATCCGGGATTGATTTATATCCCGGGTTCAGCTGTCGGTGCGACGGTGACACAGAGTGGTCAAACACTTACATTCGGTTTTGCACACTTGGCACAAGGATATACCCGTGATATAAGCTATAAAGCGCAGATCGATCCCAATGCGGCAGTGGGTGTAGATCTGAACAATAGTCTCTATACCGTATTTGGTGGATTGCCTGATGCTAACGGTTCTGTAGATGGCGGACGTAACGGTACGGATGGGGTAGGTGGTGCACTCAATAACTATGCGCTGCATACTGCCGTACCGGTCACACCAAATGCAGATACCCTCAAACCCGTCAAAGATCAAACCTTCAAAGTCGATACGAACAACGACGGATTGGTCAACGCCGGGGATCTGCTGGAGTATAATCTCTCGACGGAGAACAACAACAGCTATGAGATAGGTGAGCTCAATGTGACCGACACCCTGGATCCGAATCTAACACTGCTTCTTGACAGTATCAAGGTCTATCATAACAGTGTGGAAATTTTCAATGCAGATACGAGCACAACTGCATTGGACTGGAATACAACCACACAGTATTGGTACCACTATGCCAACAGTGATTTTGAGATCAACTACTATGGTGACACCAACTACTTTGAACTCTATTGGCACAATACGATACTCAATAGCGGAGACACGTTTGATATCCTATTCGATACGAAGATCAATGACGGGAATGTAACAAGTGTGACGTTCAACGACGGCTCCGTACTGGATATAAATAGAAGTAACTACGATTATGTCAATACCGGTACGGTGATCGATAATACCTTTACTGTAGATAGCAACAGGACGGTTCCCACTACATCCAATGAAGTGAATGTGACGACACAGATAGCGGATTTCAATGTGACGAAGATGCAAGTCTCTGCTAAAAGTCCGGTGACGCAACAGGGAGATCTCATCCAATACCAAATCATTGTGGAAAACAATGGGACAGTAGCATTGCATGACATTAACATCACGGAGGTATACCCGGGAGCAGGAGACCATAATATCAGTGCTCCAACAGCCAGTGACGGCAACACGACTGCACTGAATACCGGAGCGAAGTGGGTCTATGACGTGAACTATACGGTCACACAGGCGGACATCGATGCGAACACTACGTTGATCAACAAGGTAATCGTCGATACGAACGAGACCAACACGCCTACATACACGCCGAAAGAGGCAAACGCAACGACACCGGTTGCAGGGATCTACGACCTGAACGTCTCCAAACGGCAGACGGGCGGCTCCAACCCTGTGACAAGTGCGGGAGAGGTGATCCTCTATACTATCGTGGTGGAGAACAACGGTACTGCGACGCTTACGGATATCAATCTCACGGAGATATATCCGGGCAGCGGCATCGGTCACTTGAGCGCACCGACAGCCAGCGACGGCAATACGACGGTGTTAAATGTAGGTAAGCGTTGGATCTATGATGCGAACTATACGGTTACACAGGCGGATATTGATACGAACACAACACTTGTCAACAAGGTAAGCGTCTTTGCAAACGGCACACCAACTAGAGAGGCGAATGTGACGACACCGGTAGCGGGTACTTACGATCTGAATGTCACGAAACAGCAAACGGGAGGACCAAATCCTGTTACGCAAGCGGGGGATGTGATCGTTTATGATATTGTCGTTACTAACACGGGATCGGCAAGTTTGACAGGTGTTGTGCCGATTGAGACCTATCCCGGAGTAGGAGATGGAAATGTGACCGGACCGGACTCAAATGATGGAAATACTACGACTTTGCATCCGGGAGCGAGTTGGACTTACAAGGCACACTATGCTGTAACACAGGCGGATATCGACGCGAATGCAACACTGGTCAACAAAGTGCGGATCGTGACCAACGAAGCGGTCTCCAATGAGGCGAACGCGACGACACCGGTAGCAGGAAGACCCGGCTTTGTCATCGACAAAACACAAACCGGCGGTTCCAATCCCGTAAGCGGGGCGGGGAATATCCTTACCTATACCATCACGGTCAGAAATACCGGAACGATCAGCCTGACGGGAGTGAATGTGGTAGAGACCTATCCCAGTGCAGGTGCGGGTACACTCAGTGCGCCGAGCGAAAGCATTTCGTCAAACGGTATCTTGGACGTAGGGGAGGTGTGGACCTATACCGCAACCTACAGCGTAACGCAGGCGGATGTGGACAAGGGAGGATACCTTGTCAACAGGATCGCGGTCAATACGAACGAGACGGGAACACTGGTGGAACACGCACAGGCGAGTACGCGGGTGGGGGTGATGAAGCTTGCACTGGCAAAACGTGTGAACACCTCGGTGAGCCCCGGTCCGTACGCTCCGGGCAATGCCGTGGTATTTACCATCACGGTCATCAACCAAGGAACACTGGATGCCAAAAACGTTCAGGTCACCGACTATATCCCTGCGGGGCTTACCCTGCATGATCCCGGCTGGCGCAGTAGCGGAAACAAAGCGACACTGAGAACGCCGATCGCCATCATACCGACCGGTAGCAGCAAGAGTATCGATATCGCCTTCAAGATCGACGAAAGTCTGCATAGTACCAAGATCCTGAATATCGCGAGCATCGTCTCCAACGGTGCGACGATCTACGCACAGGCACCTATCGAGGTCACCTGTCCGTGTAATATCTGCGTTCCTTGTGGATGCCGTCCGACACTTACGCTGAATGTATCGGATATCACCCATCAGTCGGCAGAGCTCAAGTGGAACTATACGGGAAATTGTGACGGATTCGAGATCTACCGTAACGGCTATTTCGTCACCTATGTCAATGCCAACACCGATAGCTATACATTGATGCAACTGATACCGGATACGGAGTATACGGTCAAGGTGGATACGGTATTGGGAGATGGGGGTGATGTCTCCGATAGTGTCGTCTTTACGACGAAGCAAGGGTTTAATTGGCTACCTGCCGTCTATCATATACTAATGAACTAGGACGGCGTGCATCTCGGAGAGGATTGATTCTAATCGATCCGATCCGGACTACGGATTACCTATCTCATTGACCGATCAAATCGGCGCACAGATCAAACCGGTTATGTGTCATCAGGTGAACTTTGCCGTGCAGATCCATCATCTCATCGAAGATTCGCTTGGAGAGGGCGAAGCCTACCTCCTGCTCTTTCTTCTCACCGTCCATCGCTGCAAGGTTCATCTCGTCGATGATCGGTTTAGGAACGGAGATACCGGGTACTTTGTCATCGATGAAGTTAGCGGTGCGTGCGCGCACGATGGGGAACTGCCCCAGTACCAGCTGTGCCTCTTTGGCGGTGTCGCGGATACTGATCTCTTTTGCCTCTTCAAAAAGTGCCAGTAGTTCTTTGGCATTCTCCGGATCGTAGACCGGCTGGGTGATGATGGCACGGGCACCATAGTTGAGCTTTTTGATCATACGCTTTTGGAGCTTCTTCATATCCTTGGCGTAGGCGTTGCTCACCGCGAAAGGGTAGATGGGCTTGGGTGCGGGGTTGAGCGGTTTGTTGGAGTAGTCCACACCGTTGTTGAGGTGGTAGATGATGCTCAGAAGCAGGGTTGAGTCGCGTTCGAGCACCCCCTTGACCTCGGGCTGATCGGAGAGTTTGGCGGGATCGCCTGTCAGTGCGAGGATGCAGCGCAGGTCGAAGTCGTTGGCTCCAAGCAGGGTGGACTGGAGTGAGAGTTTGTTCTTGTCGCGCATACTCATGGTCGCCAGTACGGGCTTGCCGAAGGTCTGCTGGAGTCTGATGGCAGAGAGTACGCCGCTCATCTTGAGTTTTGCCAACGGGTTGTCCGTACAGGAGAAGCCGCTGACCTTTTCATGGAGTTTGTGTGTGCGGATATCCTCGATGATCCCGTCAAGTGATGCGCCATGCGGCGGATTGACCTCGACGGTAATGAATTGTTTGGTCTCATTGCAGAGAAAATCACAGAATGCTTCGAACATTGGTTGGGCTCTTTTGCGTTTATTTTGGCTATAATTCTACCCAAATAATACCCAAAGATCGGAATACTGGTCAACGAGTGTGGTATTTTGTATCAAGCACTCCGGCAGTCGCAAACGCAAGCGCCCTTCGGGTTGGGTGCCCCTTTGTCGCACTTGACACAAAATACCACATCATTCCGAAAGAAAACAAAAGGATTAGGTAGTATGGTAAAACTGGCAGTATTTGATTTCGACTCCACACTGATGGACGGGGAGACCATCGATTTTTTGGCGGAGCCTCTGGGGCTGAGCGATCAGGTCGCAGCGATCACCGAGCGGGCGATGGCGGGTGAGTTGGACTTCTTCAAGTCTCTGGTAGCGCGTGTGGCGTTGCTGGAGGGATTGGAGAGAGCCAAGGTTGATGCCATCTGTGCCGATCTGCCCATGATGCCCAGTGCTGCCGAGACGGTCGCAGGTTTGAAAGAGAAGGGCTATACGGTCGTCTGCTTCTCAGGCGGTTTTCGCAATGCCACCAAGCCTGCCTGCGAAAAGTTGGGGCTCGATGCGGATTTTTCCAACTTTCTGCACGATGAGAACGGTATCCTTACCGGTAGGGTAGGAGGTGAGATGATGTACTCCGATGCCAAAGGCGATATGATCGTTCGCATACAAAAGCTACTGGGAGTAGGACGAGAAGAGACGCTTGTCGTAGGCGATGGAGCCAATGACCTGAGTATGTTCGCCCACGCCGATACACGTGTGGCATTCTGTGCCAAACCCGTCCTCAAAGAGGCTGCCACACACTGCGTGGATGTGAAGGATCTGGCACAGATATTGCAGATCGTTTAATGTGTGAAAGTATCCATCAGTGATCTGACCTTTTTGAGATCCTCAAAGACCTCTTTTTTGGCACTGGGATTTCGCAGCAAAAAGCTGGGATGGTAGGTAGGTATGAGGGTGTATGTTTCCTGTTTGATCAGTGTCCCTCTGACCTTGGTGATCCCCGTGTCATCCCCGGTGAGATAGTGGTATGCCGTACCTCCAAGTGTGATGATGATCTTGGGTTTGATCAGTGCGATCTGCTTGAGCAAAAAGGGCTGACATGTGTGCGCTTCGGCAGGATAAGGGGTACGGTTTCCCGGAGGTCGACATTTGACGATATTGGCGATATAGGTCTCTTCGCGTTTGATCTGCAGTACATTCTCTATCATCTTGGTCAGTAGCTCGCCCGAACGTCCCACAAAGGGTCTGCCCATACTGTCTTCCGTTGCTCCCGGCCCCTCTCCTACAAACATGATATTCGCTTGGGCATTGCCTTCACCAAAGACCACATTGGTACGGGTTTTGCTCAGTTCGCACAGATGACACCGGAGTGCTTGTGTTTTGAGCTTGTCGAGTGTATCGGGCAAAGAGAGATCGGGCTCATCCTCTTTGTGGATAGAAGCGGAAGTGTAGCGATATCCGAGCTGTTTGCGTAGGTAGAGTTGTTTGAGAAGGAGCGCGTTCTTGAGGTTTTTCATAGAGGCATTGTACCTCTATGGAGCTTAATCTATATCCTCAAGCAGCATCGGTGTACCGATCGCTTTGAGTTTCGCACCTGTACGGGCGAAGTAGGTTTTCCAGAAATCAGTCAGCGCCTTGAGTGTCTTGGAGTCGCGATAGCTCTTGCCGCCTGCCATACCCGCACCGATCACATAGACTTCCACACCGTCGAAATCGGCAAGGAATCCGCTCTTTTGTACCTTTTGCATCTCTTGTTTGGTATTGACCCGTTTGAGCGTACCGTGGGAGTAGAAGGTAGTGATGGAGGAGTGTTCCATCATATCGGAGACAAGCAGGACGATCTTTTCTTTGGCTTTGGAAGGTTTGATCAAGTGTTTGGCGATGTCGTCAAGCGATTTGAGGATATCGGAGTGGGGGAGTGTTTTGTTTGCCCCTTTGAGTGCGCCGACGAGCGCTTTGGTCGCCTTCTTTTTTGCGTAGTGGTACTGTCCGTTCATGCACCCTTGGTATTTGCGAAGGGTTTTTTTGGCGATCTCATGTTTTGCATCGTCTGCAAGCAGTGCTTCAAGCTGTCCGGAGTAGGGGACGTCGGTGTACTTTCCGTTGGCATTGGAAGAGAATGTCGCGATGGTAAGAGCATTGCCGTTTCTGATGAACTTCATCATGTTCTTGTAGGTGTAGATCATCAGCGGTTTGTCAAGCTGTGTGGTTTGATCGATCAGGATAAAGAGCTCTCTTTGCGGTGTGGCATCGGGATTGTTCAAGTGCAGTGCTTTGTAGCAACTTGGGACGTCGTTGCGTGCGATACTCAGGCTTGTCAGGATCAAAAGGGTCAGGATCAATTGTCTCATCACTTATCCTCGAATTCAAGATATTTTCTAAAGGTTCTGTCTTTGTTGTTGCGCAGCAGTGCTGTTGTCTCCGCATCGGTACCCATATTGTCGTTGATGATGTTCATCTTGTGCTGGAGCTTCTGCAACTGTCTTTGGGCGATACGTGCGATATGTGTTTTGGCACGTTCATAGTAAGAGAAGAACGCCTTCTTGGTGCTAAATCCACGAAGCAGATCGTATGCCTGTCTGGACTCTCTGCCTACAAAGTCATAATGCATCCCAAAGAATATCCCCAATATCTGGATAAAGACAAAGAGCAGCCCGAGGATCATAAAGGTCGCATCGCCGCCCTTTTGCGTCGTCTCATCCTCAATGGAAGCAGAAGAGCTATTGCCGGGTGCTGCCGCTTTGGCATCGTCGCCAAAGAGTGTGGAGAGATCTTCTTTGGCATCGTCCGCACCACCGTCACCAAAGAGTGCGCCGATATCCTTGTCGGCACCTGCATCCGTACCGTCAAAAGGAGAAGTGTCATCGTTGAAGATATTCATCGCGCTTTCGTGGGAGGTAGTGTCAAAATTTTTCTGTAAATTCCTCCTCAGCACCGCCGTCTTGTTTCAAATCTTCCCAGGAAACATATCGTCTATCCAACCATTTTGCGTTATTGTCT
>Ga0256839_1003298_pt1 | contig 16790 bp, 15 predicted proteins | sample 354166metaG_FD_185968 | JGI IMG/M metagenome (GOLD analysis project Ga0256839, IMG submission 185968) | Hydrothermal vent microbial communities from Mid Atlantic Ridge, Atlantic Ocean - 354-166 | ecosystem: Environmental > Aquatic > Marine > Hydrothermal vents | place: Atlantic Ocean: Mid... | reverse complement strand
TAGTTGGCACAAGCGACGAATAACTTTGAGGTTAATCTTCCCTGTCTAAGTTCATGTACCACGGCTTTAATCGCTACGGTATGGGACTTTGACACTTTAGCTCAGAATTCATTAAGGTTAATATATATATTTTATAATATTTCAAAAACAACTGTAATTAGATAGAGCAATCGAAAAGAAGCTACAAGCACATATACTATAGCTTGCGCCCCTGCTCATATAAGCTACAACCAGCAACTAACTTTCAACAAAGATAACACAGCAATACGCATGAATAATGGTAACCTAACATAACAAAAACTCTTTTCATCGTATCATACGCGCTTTAAATGTAAGGTATTTTAATACCCTCGTAGGAATATAATCCTGTTTAGGACTAATATCCTACATAAATGGATAATCATGCATTATTGTACCACATGACTTATTATAAATGTTAGCAAGGCTCTTGGTGCATGAAGTGTTGTAGTTGGGGTAGAGTGTAAGGTAGTGTTGAATATGAGGTGGTGTTATAGGTTTACTCCTCCTCACACATACTCACACACATATATACATACACTTATATATATACACCTCTCAATTACACTACTAGGGGGGTGGGGGTTTGATTATTTGCTTGGGGTATGCCGGAGAGTGGTAAGTTGCTCACTACGTATTCTATCCCTCCGCAGAAAATCAAAGATACCATGCGAATATATTTATATAAATGTTGTATATTAAGGATTATTCGAAGTTTTAGTATTGCGTTTTCCGTGATTGTATGATATAAATATATTTATCTATAAATAAATGAATTTCTTTATATAGAAAGATATTTATAGCTACGTTGATGAATGGCGTTATAATTATCGTTGTATATCAGTAAGTTACATATTCTTATAATTATTTGGGTATTTATTATATTGTCTAATCGCGCACAGAGTTGGTATTTTTTCAAGGTTATCTTGTCCGAGTCTGGCAAGTCAGTATCTAAGGTTACCCGTATAAAGGCGTCGAGTGAGTTGATAGCTTTTAAGCGCCTGTTGTCTAGGTTTGATGGTGGTGTTGTATTGCGTAGTATCCGTATAGTTGACACGGTGTTGTGTAAGGACACCTATCGTAAAGTTCCTCATTATAGCCGTAGTGTTGTTAGTCCTGTTAGTAGTGACTATGTCCGTGTAGAGGTTGATGGTTATGTAGAGTTCCGTCATGTAGTTAGTGGTGATGTTATATGTAGTGATGCTTATGCTAATTTGGAGGATTGATGTCGGATATAGTTGGTAGTAGTGGTTTAGATTGTTTAGAGGAGTTCTATGTATTTACTCCCAAGCAGCGTAAGTTCTTATCTAGTTTTAGTAATAGTTGTGATCTTGAGCTTGCTGCGAAGGATGCTGGCTTGAGTATGTCTACTGTTAGTAGTTATATAAATGGCAAGACTAGTAAGAGTATAGCTCTGCGTAAGGAGCTTAGTTTGATGCAGGATGCTTTTATGGTTAAGATGCGTATGAATAGTACTCAGGCAGCTGCAAAGTTCATGGAAGTGTTTGGAAAGATGGAAGCTAGGTTTGATGATGATGGTAGTGATGAGAAGGTTCGTGCTTCTTATGCTTCACCTCTTGCTAAGATGAGTGATAGTTTGTTGAAGGCAAGTGGCAACTTTGATAGGTTTGCTGAGAAGAGTGGTGGTGTTAGTGTTACTATTAATATGGATCTGACTAGTAATTCAGAAAGGGTAGCAAGGGATGATATGGGCAAGGTAATAGAGGTTATTGATGAGTGATGTAACTAATTATGTTGCAAGTACTACTGGCATAGATTTCCATAAGAGTAATGCTTTTGTTAAGGGTATTCGTGGTCCTTATGGTAGTGGCAAGAGTGTTATATGTTGTTTTGAGTTGTTCAAGAGGATGACAGAGCAAACACCCTCAAGTGATGGGGTGCGTAGAACAAGATGGATAATAGTAAGGAATACTTTTGGTGAGCTAGAGAATACAACAATGGCTACATGGAAAGATTGGTTTCCAGAAAGAGTGTTCGGCGCTATTAGTAAAAAACCCCCCTACAAACAATATATAAAGTTTAATGATGTTGAGGCAGAAATAATATTTCTAGCCCTTGATAAGCCAGAAGATCAGAAGAAGCTCTTGTCGTTTGAGGTAACTGGTATATGGTTTAATGAAGCAAGGCAGATAGCTTTTGAATTGATGAGAGCTGCTCTTGGTAGGGTAGGTAGATACCCTCCAAAGAAATATAAGCCTGATGATGTTTCTTCTGATAATTGGGTTACGTGGTGTGGTATTATAATGGATACTAATCCACCAGATGACGAACATTGGTATTATAAGTGTGCAGAAGGTAATGAGTGGGCAGTTGATGATGATGGTAACGAACTGGATATAAGCACTATAGAAGAGTCTAAAAGATGGGATTTCTTCGCACAGCCTAGTGGTCTATCAAAATATGCAGAGAATCTTGAACATCTTCCAGGTGGAAGGGATTATTATCGCAAGATGATGATAGGTAATAACTCAAAAGACTGGAGTAATGTGCATGTTCATGGTGAATATGGCTATATTAAAGATGGTAGCCCTGTTTATGAAATGGAATGGAATAGCAAGTTAATGGTGTCAAGTAAGATAAAAATAATACCTCATGGTATAATTTATGTCGGTATTGATGCTAGCGGTAGACATCCTGCTACTGTATTCGCACAAAAGACTAGTTTTGGACAGTGGCAGATATTAAGAGAGTTCTGCGTAACAAATAAAGAGGGTATGGGTGCTGTTAGTTATGCAAAAACACTAGCACAGTATATGAAAGAAACATTCCCTGATAGAGACTTTAAAATATGGGGTGATCCAGCAGGTGGATTTAAACAACAAACTGATGACAGAACTTATTTTGATATATTAAAAGCAGAGGGTATATATATTGTACCAGCAAAAGAAGCTCTGAGGATAAAGCCACGTTTGGAAACAGTCAAATCAGTCCTTAGCAGGATGGTTAACGGGCAGCCAGGTATAATTATAGATGAATCATGTAAACAATTAATACGTGGTATGAATGGTGGTTACTGCTATGGTAGAATAAGCACTACTGGTGACGCAGAAGGAAGGTTGTCGGATTCGCCAATTAAAAATAGATATTCAGATGTGCAAGATGCTTTGACATATGTGCTTTCTGGTGCTGGAGAGACAAAAACAATGTTAGGAAAAAGGAATAATTTCAATGGAAAAGCCTTTATGGCAAAGACAGAATGGGACATCTACTAAAACTTGGTATTTTTTGTTTAATGAAACATCAAATAATATCCCTTGGTGGTATAAGCTAGCAATAAGGTCTCATGATAAACAATTTGGGCATGTTTCTTTGATGGCTCCTGCTGGTGATGGGATGTTCCAGTTAATAAACCCGACCCCATGCGGAGCAGAACTAACAATATCACCTATATTAGAATGCTTGGGTTATGATGATATTGGTTTAATATTAAAATCACAAGGATTTAAAGTAATCAGATATTCATTTGAACAAGAATCAAGTATTAGTATATATAATATGCCACCAACATGTGTAAGCTTATGTAAGGCTATAGTAGGTTTAAAATCAAATACTATAACTCCTTTTGGTTTATATAAAGATTTACTTGAAAGAGGTGGTGTTTTACTTTAATATATCATTTAATAATAACACAAAGATATTTATGAGGATTCTATAATGGGACGTATGTTTAAAAAACCAAGAGTTGATAGGTCTGCTCAGCAAGAGCAAGCCAGAATCCTTGCAGAACAAAACGCTTTATTAAAAAAACAGCGTGAAGAAGCGGAGGCAGAGAAAGCAAAGTTAGATGCAGAGATAGCGCGTAAAGAAGCTCTGCGTAAACGTAGACTAATGGGAAGAAGGAGTTTAATATCAGGCTCTGAACTTGGAGAAGATGGAAAGTTAGGCTAGTGCTATGAGTGATAAAGCTAAAAGTATTATAAAACGATATAGATCGGCTGTCGGTCGTAAATCTAATTGGGAAACACTTTATGAAGATGCGTTAAGATATGCAGCACCACATAGAGAAACATTTGATGATAATACTATAATTAATCCAGGACAAGAGAAGAATGGTCGTGGCATTACTTATGACTCAACTGCTTCTGATTCATTGAATAAGTTTGTATCTAATCTTCATTCAAGTCTAGTTCCACCAATGCGTGAGTTTCTACGCTTAAAGGCAGGTAGCCAAGTAGAAGATCCATCATCTTTGGAAGAGCCACTAGAAAAAATAACTAAGATTTTGTTTTCATCACTGCATAATAGTAATTTTGATATTCAGATATCAGAATCATTCGCTGATCTAGCTGTGGGTACTGGTGCTTTATTAGTTCATAAAGGCACAGAAGATAAGCCATTTAATTTTGTAAATGTTCCATTAAGTCAATTATACCTTGAGGAGGGTGTAGATGGCAGTGTCGGAGGTGTTTATAGGATATCAACGCAATTAAACAGAAACATAGAAAGGACGTGGTCGGATGTCGTATTTAATGATGATGAACTCAAAAAAGAAATTGAAGAAAAACCAGACTGTAAAAGAAGGCTCATCGAAGCAACAATCCCTGAAAAGATCGAAGTCTTCAATCCGCAAACAAACGAAACAACAGAAATAGATGGATGGAAATATTTTGTTATAGATGAAAAAACTAAAACAATTATTGTCGAACGTGATGAGAAATCTAATCCTTGGATAGTGTTTAGGTGGTCTAATTTACCTGGTGAAGTTTATGGTCGTGGACCATTACTTACCGCCTTGCCAGATATAAAAACATTAAACAAAGTAAAAGAATATTTATTAAAGGCTGCTTCAGTAAATCTAAGTGGTGTTTGGACTGTTATGGATGACGGTGTTATTAACCCTAATAACATAAAAATAGTGCCAGGTGCAGTAATCCCAGTTGGAGGGAATTCTGGTTCACCAGGCGGACGTAGCATAGAATCATTGATGTTATCTGTTGATATTAACCTATCACAGTTAATTATAAATGATTTACAGACTAACATTAAGAATATGATGTTTTCAGACCCCCTTGGTAGGGTTGATCTTCCTGTAAAGACAGCAACTGAGATGTCTTTACGAAGCCAAGAAATGGCAAAGAGGATAGGATCTTCATATGGTAAGTTACAATATGAATTACTTGCACCTTTAGTTAACAGGTTATTATCGATACTTGATGATCTTGGAATGATTGAGCTTGGTGATTTTAAAGTTGATGGAAATATTATTGCTATAGAACATATATCACCCCTTGCGATGGCACAAGAAGAAGAGGAATTTGTTAGGATTATTAGATTAGTAGAGTCTATCTCTAATTTCTATGGTCCAGAAGTAACGGCAGAGGTCATTCCTGCTGATAGATTTGTAACCGCTATTGCTCCGAGGTTAAATGTTCCTGCTGGAATTATACCAACTGAACAAGAATTTGAAGAGATGGAGCAACAAAAGATTGCAATGCAAGCAGCGCAATTGGCTGCTGAGGCTGGTAGTGAAAATGTCTGATATTGATAAATTATATAATTTAGTTTTTTCTACTCCAGAAGGTAAAAAAGTTTTAGAAGATTTATTAAGTAGATTCCATGACAAGAACTTGCTTGGTAATGGTATAGACGGTATGTCAATAGCTCTTAATACTCATTATTTATTGGGTAAAAAAGATCTGGTGGCTGAAATTAAACGCAAAGCAAAAGGGAAGATAGCATGAGTTTATTAGAAATGGCAAAAGAAGATACTGGTAATGAAGATAAAGACGCCGAGGGCAATGACGTTAGAAGAAGTGACGGTACTGATAATAATGATGATCTTATTATGGGAAAGTATAAGTCAACTGATGATGTTGTTAATGCATTAAAAGAACAACAGCGAATTAACTCGGAGTTACGTTCATCTGAAAAGATAGCACCTGATGAATATTCGTTTGATGATATTGATTTAGGAGTTGATGGTTTTGAGTTTGATCCTAAAGCTCCTGAATTAACAGCGTTATTACCTGTATTCAAAGAAAAGGGTTTATCACAAGATGATGTTAATGATGTTATAAAGGCATGGGCTAGCAATGCAGTTGAGGAACAAGGCAGTTTAGAGGATGAGATTGAAAAGCTCGGCGGGGAATCTAAGTCTAAGCAGATTATAAATGAAGCCGCTAAGTTTGTTGGATCTAATTTTGATGAAGGTGAACAACAATTATTAAACAATATTGGAGCAACGGCGGATGGTGTTAGGCTCTTACAAAAACTATCTAAAATGGGTAAGTCCGCTAACGTACCAGCAGATATAAACTCTTCTGGAAAAGAATCCCTTAATGATCTTCAAGAAAAATGGTCAAAGCTGAATGAAAAGGCAATTGCTAATCCATATGATAAGCCAGTAGTTGCAGCTACTGAAAAGGCTTTGGAAGAATTTATAATGGCTAAGAAGAAAATTAAATAAATAAGTATTGTCAAGTAAATATAAAGTATGTTATAAGTATAGTGCAAGTAAATTAATGTACCTTTACTTATAGCCATTATATTTTTACTTGACGATTGGCAAGCGTTACTTGCAAATGACGGTCTCTATTTGGATTACCCGTGTGAAATTAATTTTTTATAAGGTTAAACAAAAGGAGATTTAAATGTCAATTAACCTATCAACATTAGTTGTGGACAAGTTCGAAACCGAAGTACGTCACGATTTTCAACAAAACATCTCTAAGTTAAGAGATTCTGTTCTAGTAAAAGATGCTTCTGGTGCTAGTACAGTTAAATTCAATCGTATGAATAAAGGTACTACATATAAACGTGGTGCAATTCATACACCTATTCCATTGGCCAATATTGGCACATCAAGACCAACTGTTACTGTTGAAGATTATACCATTTCTGAAATGACTGATATTTTCTTAAACAACAAGGTTAATTTTGATGAAAGACAAGAGCTTGTTAAGTTAATTCGTTCTTCATTAAATAGGCGTATGGATCAATTAATTATTGATGCATTGAATAATGCTACTATTACAAATGTAGTTGCTAACAATATATCAGGCTCGGTTGAGGACTTAACAGTTGCAGCTCTTAGAGAGGCAGCGTTACTTCTAGATAAGAATAACGTTCCTATGGAAGATCGTGTTGCAGCAATACATGCTAGTGGGATGCATAATCTTACTGGTGATACAAGTGTTACATCAAGTGATTTTGTGGTAAATCAACCGCTTATGTCTGGCGGGGTTGGTGCTTATTATGGCTTCAATTTCCGTACATTTGGTGATCTTGATGAAGGCGGTCTACCGATAGATGGTTCTCTTGATAGAACTAACTTCATTTGGCAAAAAGGTGCAGTTGGTTTAGCTGTAAATATGGAGCCTCGTGTTGAGGTTAATTATGATCCTGCTTATGGCGCACACCGTGTAACTGGATTTCTTTCTGCTAATGCTCTTGTAATCGATCAAGAGGGTATTGTTGAAGTAACAACTCGTGAAACTGCCTAAAAGGAGGAACTTATAATGGCTTTTGATATTACTAAATTTGGTAAAAGTGACGCTAATTTCAATAAAGATGCTGGCCCATCAACTTGGGTTTATGCAACGATTGATCTTGCTGCTGACATAGATAGTGCTGGATACTTTAATGATGCTTCCAGTAGATTAAATGTTGGTGATGTCATCAATGCTAATGTTGATACGGATGGAACACCAGCATTTGGTTATGTTGTTGTTAATTCCAATGCAAGTGGCGTTGTTGATACAGCAAACTGGGTTGCATATGCTATTACAGATACTGATTAATTAAATAAGGTCGGAGGGTGATTATGCCCTCCCTCCAACTAAGAGGAGATGATAATGTCTACAGATATAGCTATATGTAACACAGGTCTCATTTTAGTTGGAGCTGATCAAATAACATCCTTTCAGGATGATACTAGAGAAGCTGAAATATGCTCTGCAATTTATGAGACTACACGAGATTTTTTATTACAGAGTATTCCTTGGCGTTTTTCATTAAGACAAGAAGAGCTTGCAAAGGTTGTTGGCGCACCTAAATTTGGTTATTCTTTTGTCTATCAACTGCCACCTGATATGTTAAGACTTATTTCTATTTCTAATTCTTCTAACCAATATAAGATTTATGAAGATAAGTTGCATTCATCTGATAATACAGTTGAGGTGGTTTATCAATATAATCCAGGTGAATCTGAGTTTCCATCTTATTTCAAGAGATATCTTGAGTATGATTTAGCAGAAATATTTTCTGGGTCTTTATCAAAAGATATGGAGCAGGTTCAGGTTATGAATAGATTAAAAGAGCAAGCTGGTAAGAGGGCAAGATTAATTGACTCACAGAATCAGCCACCTAGGACAATTGACGATAGTGTCTTTGAATTAACAAGCGTTAGATAATGGCAAGAATAAAAAAAATACAAACATCTTTTGTTTCTGGTGAAATTGATCCAACTATATATGGTCGGGTTCTAACTGACATATATGGCAAGGCTTCTGCAAAGTTAAGAAATGTTTATGTTCGCCCTCAAGGTGGTGTATTCAGAAGAGAGGGTTTAGAATACATAGATACAACAACTTCTTCACAGAAGGCAAAAATAGTTCCGTTCGAGTTCAACGATGAACAAACATATATTTTAGTATTTACCCCTGGTGAATTCAAAGTATATCGTACGGATGTTAATGGTGTTCAGGCTACTGTATCTTCCGCCCCAATAAGTGGTCTGAACGCCACCCATATAGATGAAATGAATTGGACGCAAAGTGCTGATACATTGATATTGGTGCATAAGGACTTTCAGCCTATCGAGATAAAAAGGGCTGGTCATACGTCGTGGACTGCTACAAATATAACGTTTAGTAACATTCCAACATTTGATTATGGTTCTGGTAATGAGCCTTTAATATCTGCTACCAGAGGATGGATGCGTAGTGTTGCTTTTTGGAAGGGTAGGTTATGGTTCGGTGGACTTGGGTCAAGACCACAAACTATATTAGCGTCTGTTATTGGTTTATATTATGACTTAAATGAGGGTACTGGTTTAGAGGACCAAGCAATCAATGTTACTATAGATGATGATAGAGTTAATATTATTAATAATATTTTCCCTGGTAGAGGACTACAAATATTTACATCTGGTGGAGAATTCACAATAAGGTCAAGCGTGACAGATGCGGTAACTCCTGAGAACATTGCTGATCAAGTAAGTAAAGAAACATTGCATGGGTCGGGCAGGGTAAGACCTCATTCAGTTGATGGCACAACTGTATTCATAGAGGAACAAGGCAGCGTTGTTCGTCAGTTTGTTTTTAATGATGTTGAACAGAGTTTTAACTCACCTAATATATCTATACTGGCACAACATTTAATTAACGATCCTGTTTCAATGGATATCCGTAGGGCGGTTGAGGCACATCCATCTGATTATCTTTATATTGTTAATAGTGACGGTACGGTTGCTGTCTTAAGTAGTTTGCGTGAGCAGGATTTACTTGCTTGGTCATTATTTGAAACAAATGGTTTTATTGAAGATGTCGCTGTTTCTGGTAGAATCACTTATTTCATAGTAAGGCGTAACGTAAATGGGGTTGATGTAAGGTTTATTGAGAGACTGAATCAATTACATTATACAGATGCTTCTGTTTTATCTGATAACGGATCACCAACGTCTTCTTGGTCTGGTTACGATCATCTTAATTCAGAAAGTATTGTTGTTCGTGGTGATGATTATATTCTTGATGATGTTATTCCATCTGGTGGCGCATTTACGTCATCTGCTCCTGTTTCAATATTAGAGGCTGGTTTTAATTTTTCGGCTGTAGTTAAATCATTGCCCATTGATGTTATTATAGAAGGGCAGAGCTTTTCTGGTGAATGGAAAGATATGGTTTCGGCTAATATAAATCTTTATGAATCAAGAAATATATCAGTTTCTTATTCTGGCAATAATAGAAAACCATCATTTAGGCGTTTTGGTAATAATGTTTTAGACGCTCCTATTGATAAATTTAATGGTTGGAAAAAAGTTTATTTAGGTGGTTATAACCGTGATATTCAGGTTGAGATAACACAAGATGAGCCACTAGAATTTAACATATTATCTATTAATTACGAAGTGAGGGTGTAATGGGTGATCCTATATCGTTGGGTATAATGGCGGCTTCTGCAGTAGTAGGTGCTATTGGTCAAAGAAATCAATTATCATCTGCTATTAAAGCACAGAATATGGCAACATATATGCGAGTTGAGCAATTAAAATCACAGCAAAACCGTGAGAAGACACAAGCGGCAATGGAAGCTGCGGAAAGATCAAGAAAGTTAACAAGGACTCTTGCTAGGCAAAGGGCTATATTTGCAGGCGCGGGTATTGAGGGTGAGACAGGGACAGCAGTTACACTTGGCAATGAGAGTAAAGCTGTTTCGGCACGTGAGCAAAAGGGTGCTGATTTGATGTCTTTGATTAGAATTGGTAATGTAGGGATGAAAATAGGTCAAACTAAAATTGCTGGGCAATCTGCTGTTCGTGGTTTTAAATCACAAAAACGTAATGTTCTTGTTAATTTAGCTGGTGATCTTGCTGGTATTGCATCAAAAAAGAAAGGGGGGTAAAAATGGCTGAAAAACCAAGATTATCACCACAAAGCGTTGGTAGCGGAAGGGCTGGAAGTGTGCCAGTCATTCGTGAAGCGTCAATCCCATCACTTAGAAATATTCCTAATGTTGGAACTAGTGGTATAGACGCAATGACTAAATCTTTTGAAAAAGAAGCTATTTATTATAATCAAATGAGTGAAAGAGTTAATAGTACTATTGGTTCTATTATAAGACAACGTGAAATTAATGAATTAAATGAACTCAAAAAATCAGAAAAAGAAGCCCAACTTCAACAAAGAGAGATAGAAGCTCAACAAAAGCTAGCTGAACTAGATCCAACATCTTTAATGGTTGGTTCAGTTGCTGAGGTTGAATTGTCATTAGCTAATGGTTTAGATAGAATAGTTACACAAACTGGTGGTGATCCTGAAACAACTAATGAATTATATGGAACATATGTTGATGAGCTTACAAAGGATTTAGATCCTGAAACAGGCAATACTTTGAGGGCTTCGGCAGTATCAAAAGCAGCACCAGTTCTAAAAAGGTTAACAGTTGATGATGTTAAGGATCAGATTAACAATGCTGATAACACGATAGATGCGGCATTAATATCTATTGAGAGCGAGGCTTTGGAATCATCATCTATGGAAGACAAAGAAGAAACAACTTCTTTTATGAGTGCAATTAGTAAATATAATAACCTTATAGATTCTGCGCCAAAATATACACCTTCTGAAAAAGCTTTCTATAAAGCAAGATTTGCACAGAACATTCAGAAGAAAGTAGTTCTTGATGATATTGCAAATAGTAATACCCCTCTACTTGATGCATTAAATAATGATATGCCTGATTTTGTGCGTAGAGATGCTATTCGTGCAGCCTCTGAATTTAAGAATATTAGAAATCAAATAGAGAATGAGCGCAACACTGCAAAAGCAAAACAACGGGCGTCTAATCGTTTGAGTTTGAGAAAGCAGGCGGTTGAACAGAATGACATAGCCACAGCAAATATGTTAATGGAGCAGGCTGAAACTAGTGATGAGTATAGTCAAGCTTTCAAACTTATGAATGATATATCAGATAGAACGCAAGAGGCTTATGGAATAGATGATCCTATTGCAGTTAGAACTTTAACTAATTTAATTTATAATCCATATACAATAACACCAGATGGAAAAGAAGAATATCGAACTAAAGAAGATTTAACACGACTTGTGCTTGACTCGTATGGTGATGGGTTGAGTACAGGAACTATGGATAAGTTGTTGTCAAGAATAGATAACATAGATGAAGAAATGATGAACTCTGCTGCTATGGCTTCAATAAAGGCAAAGGCTAAGACTATATTTCCTAAAGTATATCGGACAGTTAGTTCAAGTGGATCTTTGGTTATGTTACGTTCTGCTAGTCCAGGCGATAATTTAAGTGATGAAGAGACATTGCAAATGGATGCGAATGATATGTTTTTTAGTAATTTAAATAGAGAAATAGCTTCTGGTAATATCACATCTGAAAGACAGTTACTTCAAGAAGCTGATATAATGCTCATGGCTGAACAAGATGCTATATTGAAACGTGGATCTGTTGTTGTAGATAGAGTCGTAAGAATAAATGATTTGGACACTACTTTATTAGATAGTGATTTAAGAAATAACTTTGAAAGAATAAAATCAAGTAATGTTGCCGCAGTTGTAAAAGCACAACAAGATTATTTAAAAGATCCATCTGCTTGGGTTAGAGACCGCGAAAACCTTATGAATAGTGATGTTAACTTAGCAAAAGATATAGATGTAATCATGAATGTTTATAGAATTAATAAGGAGCAATAATGGAAGATGACCTAAAAAATAATGCTATTGCAACAGAAGATGATTATAAACTCGCTGTTGAAAAAAGTATTGAAGAAGATACTGACCGAATAGATTCTGCTTATGAAGATAAACAGATTACTAATACACGTAAACTCAATGAAGAATTTAAAGACACAACAGAATTACAGCTTCTTAAAATGGATAAGGAGTGGAAGCCAGAATATGAAGAAGTTTACCAACAATCAAAGAAAATAGATGATGACGAAGAGCTTGGTTATATGGCTGATGTTGGCTTACAAGCGGTTGGTGGGTTGAGGGATGCCGCAATTGCACTTGCAAAGCTTGGTGGCGAACTTGGAGAGATTATTGCCTTACCTATTGCAAAACCATTGGCAGCGGCATTAGATCAAGATTTGGGTGAATTAAAAGAAAAAAGAATGGATGAAATATCTGGGGTAGCAGAAGTTCAAGAAAGCGAAAGATTTGAATTGCGCGCTTTGAGAGGTCTAGTACAGTTTGCAGCTCCCTATGCGGCAATGGGCAAAGTCACAAAAGTGAAAGATATGAAAGGATTCAAACAAGCAGCGGAGCAATTCGGGCGAGGCATTACGACAATGTTTGTTGCGTTTGATGAGCAAGAAAAAAGAGCCTTCGAGGTGATAAAAGAACTTGGTGTTGATAATTCGTTTGTTGATTGGATGGCTGATAGGACTGATGAGCCTGCATTGGAGAGTAGGGCTAAACTAGCTTTAGAAGATGTATTAATTGGGGGACCATTGGGCGTTGTTGTTAGCCAAGCAATGAAAGCTGGGGGGAGGACTGCAAAAGAGCTTTCAGATGCAACATTTGGTTTATTTAAATATATTAAAGAAGCACGGGTTGCTAAGGACAGTGCTGATACTTTAAAACCAGAAGCTAAGAAATTAGCTAAGAATTTAACTGCAAATAAAACTATTATAAGTGATATTGCTAGTGATAAAAGAACTGCAAAAATAACTACGGATGTAAAAAACAAGAAAACAAAGACAGAATTAACCGATGATTTGCGTCCTGATAAGAAGATAATATCCGTTCAAGAAACTAGAAATAAAGCTAAGGTCATTGCTCCGCTAACCGAAAGCATGAAAAAAGGTGAGTTAGATAGGGTGTTGACCGATAAGCAAGTCTCAAAATTATCAGCAATTACACAAGCACAAACAGATTTATATAATGATACAAGAAAACTTGCAGTTAATTTATCAGAAAGATTAAAGCTTGGTGATACAACTGCACGACATGATTTTTTAGAAAATATATATGATGGGGTTCTCATTCCTCATGCTAAGGCACAAGATGCGTTTTCAGAGCTTTCGAGGTCACTTGGTGCTAGAAGTAAAGAAACATCTGTACTTGTGGCTAATAAGATAAAAGCTAATATATCTAAGTTAGGTTCTAAAGAACTTGATGGAATGATAGATGTTTTTTCTAAGATAGAAGATCCTAATCAAGTAGGTATTCTTTTGGATAATATATTTAGAAATCCAGAATCAATAAAACCAGATGGTGGCTTTATAAGATTCCTAGAAAAATCTTTTCAAGGGGCTATTTTATCTAGTCCCGATACATGGTTAAGAGATCAAATAGGATCAACTGTTTATGCGGTAACAGTCAAGGGACCCATAGATTTAATATCAAGTGCGATTGGCTCTGTTAGGCAGGTTGCTTTTGGTTCAGAGGCAGAGCGTAGGCTAGCAACTGAAAGTGCTATATTCTTTAAAGAGTTTGGTGCTGGTGTTGTTGATGGTCTTCGTTATATCGGTAAGGCGGCGAAGCAGAATAATTTTAATCCTAAATCAACTATAGGCGAGATAGGAGGAGCATTAGAGAGGTTGAAGTTATCTAATGTAAATAGATTTGGATATGATAAGAACTTTAAGATAACTAACGAAGATACCGTAAGAAAAGGAGCGAGCTATCTTGCTAGAAAAACTGGGATAATAAATAAAGACTTGCCAAAAGGTCACCCCGTAGAGTTGATCGCTAAATCATGGGAAGCTATCTATGGTACTAGTATAAGGGCTATGCGTACCTCGGATGATGTTCGTAGAAACTTATATGATAGAGGAATATCAAGGGGTGCTGCTTATAGAAAAGCTGTTCACGAGGGATTGGGCGGGGGTGATTTAGAAAAGCGTGTGAATGAATTGCTAGAGCTTCCTATTGATAAAATCGGTGAAAATATTGATGTTATGAGTACTGATGGTATGAAGCAATATCTAGCGTTAATAAAAGAGGTCGGGGCAGTTGAAGCGTCAAAGAGATTCAGCATAGCAAAAGAATCAGTTAATGGTAGTAAGGTTTTGACATTCACAGACAAAGCGTCTGTTGCTACACAAAAGCTATCAGAGCTTGCAAAAGTCGTACCTGGTTCAGGATTAGTTGTACCATTTCTTCATACCCTAGATAGATTAACAAGGCGTGGGATTGAGCTATCACCTGCTGAGCTTGCTAATCCTTGGTTATATAAAGCCATACAAGCTGGTGGCAAAGAGGCAGACGATGCGCTAGCTAAAGTAGCGTTTTCTTCATCGGTGTTTCTTGGTGCATTCTATCTGGCCAGTGAAAATAAACTCACAGGGAATGGTCCATCTGACCCACAAGAGAATAAAGCTTGGAGAGATTCAAATATGAAGCCTAAATCAATATTGGTTGGCGATGAGTGGGTGGATATATCGCCCCTTGGACCCTTCGCAACACCATTTTTGATGGCTTCAAATATACGTGAGAATTTTGCTACAATGCCCCATGAGTTTGAGGGTTCATTGGATAAAGACAGTATATTGAATGATATGATGAAATCAATTATGGGTACTGGTGAAGCGTTAATGTCTTCGCATTACATGACTTCTATTGCTGGGATATTTGAAGCAGCCAGAAATGAAGATGGTGACGGCGTGAAGAGATATATATCTAATATTGCTACTGCAATTACAGTTCCTGCATTTGTTGCAAGGTTCAGAGAAAGAGAAGAATTACAGTCTCCACAAAACTTCATTGAAAGAGTTCAGGCAAAGGCGGGTTTTGAGGTTAGGGCAAAGAGGAATTTATTTGGTGATATATTAAAAGTAGAGGACAGGGTTAGTCCATTAATACCATTCCGTAAAAAACCTGCAAAAATGGAGGAATGGCACAGGAAGTTAGTTGAATCCAATGCAGTGCCTAGGACTCCTGGTCTTAAAATAAGTGTTAAAGGTTTTGACGGGCGTGGGAAGAGATTAACCATAGCAAGTGGCATAGAAATAACTATCGCACAGCGAGAAGAATTATTGAGTATAATTGCTGTTCAAAAATCCATATATGGTGAGTATACAGCTAAAGATGCGATAAAGGCTTTGATCAACGGTGATATTGCTAAGGGTTATTGGGATTCATTGCCTTCTGTAAAGCGAGTTTCACCAAGAGAGGGTGATCCTAATTTACCAACAAGAAGACAAGTTGTTAGTGAGATTTACAATACGGCACTTGATGCGGCAATAGAGGTTTTGATTGAGAGCAATCCTGAAATAGGTGTTAGGGCAATGGAGAAGCGATTATTAGAGCGTGTATCATCTGGCACTACACCTCTTATGCAAGGTGTGGTTAATTTACAAAGAGAATTAGCAGAACAAGAATAATATGTTATAGTAATTTAATGGAGATTAATAATGGTTAGTATTACAGATAAACAGACAAGGAATGAATATATAGCGTCTGGTGGACAGACTGTATTCCCATATACTTGGTGGGCAATGAAAGAAGATTATATAGCTGTATATGTAAATGATGTTTTAAAAACATTGGCTAGTGATTATACTATTGATGTTGTTCAAAATGATAATGGCGGTAATATTACTTTTTTATCAGGGCTAGCATTAAATGATAGCGTTGCAATTGTTTATGATCCAAAATTCGAGAGGTTAACAGAATTTCAAACATCTGGAAACTTCACGGCATCTTCTGTTAATCTAGAGTACAATAATTTAACAACATTATTACAGCAGATAGATACCAGACTTAATAGGTCGTTTGTATTGAGTGATAGTGATATTACTACTGCTTCATTAACTGTCCCGCCGCCTGTTGCTTCTTCTCTTGTTGGATGGAATAGTGCAGCTGATGGATTGATAAATTATACTATATCTTCTTTTGGTGATTTGGATGTGGTCACAACCAGTCTATCTACCAATGATTTTCTACAATATGACGGTACAAATTGGGTTAATATATCTAGTATAGCTGCAGATGATGTTGATATAAACGGTCAAACATCCGCAACTATAACAGCTAATGATGAGATCATATTTGGCGATGTGTCTGATAGCAATAATACCAAGAAAACCACTGTTCAGGGGATACTGGAACTTATATATCCTG
>Ga0256839_1003297_pt1 | contig 16791 bp, 16 predicted proteins | sample 354166metaG_FD_185968 | JGI IMG/M metagenome (GOLD analysis project Ga0256839, IMG submission 185968) | Hydrothermal vent microbial communities from Mid Atlantic Ridge, Atlantic Ocean - 354-166 | ecosystem: Environmental > Aquatic > Marine > Hydrothermal vents | place: Atlantic Ocean: Mid... | reverse complement strand
CGGAACACCCACGCATACCCACAAGCCAATGCCAAAATAACGCAAACCGTCCAGATGCCGCCCGCATAAATCATCCTACACCGTCAAATAATGCAGACGAAAGGTAACGTTCAGCAAAGCTTGGTAAAATTACAACAATATTTTTGCCTGCCATCTCTGGCCGGTGGCCAATTTCAACCGCTGCTGCCAATGCTGCACCCGATGAAATGCCAACTGGAATGCCCTCGCACAGAGCAATATCATGGGCCATTTCAAACGAACTTTGATTGCTGATTGTCAGAATTTCGTCAATCAAGCCAGCGTCCAGAATTGATGGCACAAATCCGGCACCTATGCCCTGAATTTTATGCGGTCCAGAAATACCACCCGACAAAACCGGGGAATCCTCGGGTTCGACAGCCACGACTCTAACATCGGGCTTGCGTTCTTTTAACACGCTTGCAACCCCTGTTAACGTACCGCCAGTGCCAACTCCGGAAATAAAAACATCCACCTCGCCAGCAGTATCAGCCCAGATTTCTTCAGCGGTTGTTGCCCTGTGCGCAGCCGGATTGGCAGGGTTTTCAAATTGTTGCGGCATGATGGCACCATCGATGCTTGCCACCAGTTCATTTGCCTTTTCAATTGCGCCGCTCATGCCTGCGGCGGCTTTGGTCAACACCAGTTCAGCCCCCAGCAGGGCCAGCATTTTGCGGCGCTCCAGCGACATGCTTTCCGGCATGGTCAAAATCAACCGATACCCCCGCGCTGCGCAAACAAAGGCCAGCGCAATACCGGTATTGCCCGATGTCGGCTCCACCAACACCCCGCCCGGTTTCAATTTTCCGGATGCTTCCAGCGCATCGATCATCCCGACCCCGATCCGGTCTTTTACCGACCCGAGCGGGTTAAAAAACTCCAGCTTGCCAAGAATAACTGCATCTACCTTTTGTTGCCTGGAAAAACGGCTAAGCCGGACCAGCGGCGTTCTGCCGCAAGTCTCTGTTATGTCGTTAAAAACGCGTCCTTTTATCGGCAAAACCATTAATTCCCCCCCAGGATTAAATCGTAAAGTCGTTTTTGTTCTTTCCTGCCCGGTCTATGCCCGCATCAACAGCTTGATTGCATAGGTCTTCCATTGTCAATTCATCGAATTTCCTCAAAATTTCCAGTTGGACCGCCTCGCGGATTGGCCCGATAATGATCTCGCCCAATGCTGAATGGGTGGGCATATTGCCCTCGTCGCGCGAAATCTGGTCAACCACCCGCAAAACATCCCCAAGGGTTATTCGCCGGCGCTCCTTGGCCAAAGTATACCCGCCACGCGGCCCGCGCACGCCTTTTAACACACCCGCACGCACCAGTTTTTGCAGCACTTGTTCAAGATAACGCTGCTGAATGCCCTGACGTTCAGTAATATCCTTTGATTGCACCGGATAAGGGCGCGAATTATAGGCAATATCCAGAACCGCTTCGAGCGCAAGGGACGATTTTTTAGAAAGGGTTAACATTACCGGCTACCTGTAGAGCCAAAACCGCTTTGGTTCCGCTTTGTTTCTGATAAGGTTTCTGTTTCGACAATACCACATTGAATAACCGAAGCAAAAACCATTTGCGCGATACGGTCGCCGTGGTTGATTTGGAAATCCTTGTCACCAAAATTGATCAAAATAACCCCGATTTCGCCGCGATAATCGCTGTCAATGGTTCCCGGCGCATTCACCAAAGTAACCCCGTGCTTCAATGCAAGCCCCGAACGTGGCCGAATTTGCACCTCGTAACCCGTTGGGATTTCGAAACAAAGCCCTGTTTTTATCAGCAATCGCTGATTTGGTTTAACGGTCAACCTTTCACGTCCCGTGTCGGCAAATACATCCATACCCGCTGCGCCCGACGTTTGGTAAGACGGCAAAGGCAATAATGGATCAGCGCCTTTTGCTCTGGCAATTTTAAGTATCTGTGTCACCAAAAGCCTCGATAATTTTATTCACAAGCATGTTTGCAGTCTCGTTTTTGCTCATCTCGGGCCATTTTTCAGCACCGGTATCAGAAATAAAGATGATCTGGTTTCGGTCGCCACCCATAATTCCGGTTTCGGGGCTGACATCATTGGCCAAAATCCAGTCACAACCTTTTCTTAACCGCTTGCCGGTTGCATTTTCAACCACATTATCGGTCTCTGCAGCAAAGCCGACCACCAGTTCGGGACGGTTGGATTTTCGTTGCGAAACCGCCCGCAAAATATCCGGATTTTCCGCCAATTCAAACTGCGGCAACCCGCCCGAAGCAGATTTTTTGATTTTTGATTTTCCCGCCCCGACCACATGCCAATCTGCCACGGCTGCCGCAAAAATCGCGGCGTCACTTGGCCCGGCATGATCAACAGCGGCCAGCATTTCAGCGGCGGTTTCAATTTCAACAATTTCCGCACCTTGCGGGTTTTCTGCTATTGCGGGGCCGGTAATAAATGTAACCCGCGCGCCCCGCGCCAGCAAAGCATTGGCAATGGCCGCCCCTTGTTTTCCCGAGGACCGATTGGCGATATACCGAACCGGATCAATCGGTTCATGGGTCGGGCCAGAAGTTACAATGATATGTCGCCCCCTAAGCGGCCCATCCTGTATAACCGACTGAATAGACGTTATAATATCGGGAACCTCTGCCATACGACCAGGCCCGGTTTCACCACAAGCCATGCTGCCTTTATCCGGCCCGACCACATGAATCCCGTCTGATTTTAAGGTTGCAATATTACGCCGGGTCGCCGGATGATGCCACATTCGCACGTTCATACTGGGCGCAATCAACACCGGTTTATCCGTGGCCAAAAGCAGGGTCGAGGCCAGATCATTTGCCAGCCCGTTAGCCATTTTGGCCATCAAATCCGCCGTAGCAGGGGCAACAACAATAATATCTGCTGCCCGCGAAAGCTGGATATGCCCGATATCGGATTCAACATCCAGATCAAAAAGGTTTTGATACAGCTTTTGCCCTGCCAGCGCCGAAACAGACAATGCCGTTACAAAATTTGCGCCACCCTCTGTCAAAACCGGCGTTACAGTTACGCCTTGCTCTGATAACCTGCGAATTAGATCAAGGCTTTTATAGGCAGCAATGCCGCCACCAATGATCAAAAGAACTTTTCGTCCACTTAGCATTCCGGTTCTTTCTTGTTAAGTGCCTCAAAGGCGTTAGTATAAATCTAGTGCTGCACGGACGACAACTCAAGCAGCAGTATTTTGCAACTGAACCTGGATGAATTTCTAAAATGTCAAAGATATTTCCATCAAACTACGCAGAATATTGCTCTAAAATTCCGCCTAGGTTAATGCAGTTTTTCGACCTTTCAGCTAAACATTAATATAAAAATGTTATTTTTCGAACAAATCCCACAAATTTCCCTTTTCCTGGGCGGAGCACGATCCGGCAAATCATCCATGGCTGAGCGCTATTGTATTAATAGCGATTTGAACCCGATATATTTTGCAACGGCACAGATAGGAGACGCAGAAATGCTATTACGCATAGAATCGCACCAGCAAGCCCGTAGCCCGAAATGGCAGGTAAAAGAAACTCCGCTTGATCTGGTCAAAGCGCTTTCCGGGCTGAAAACATCTGACGTGGTGTTGATTGATTGCCTGACTTTGTGGCTGTCAAATATGATGTTTGCCAAAGCGGACCTGAAAACCGAGCAGGCAAAGTTATTAACAGCAATGCAAAACTGCGCCGGAAAAGTGGTCTGCGTTTCAAACGAGCTTGGCATGGGCCTGGTGCCCGAAACCCGTTTGGGGCGCGAATTCCGCGACGCGCAAGGGGCGCTAAACCAATCCGTTGCCGCAATTGCAACACAGGTGGTATTTGTTGCCGCCGGTTTGCCATTGATATTAAAAGGCAACCCGCAAGGAGGCGAAAATGGCCACTGAATTCTGGTGGGTCCGGCATGGGCCAACCCATTCAAAAGCCTTGATTGGTCATACAGATATTGCCGCCGACCTGTCTGATCAAAAATCCCTGGATAGGCTGGCAAATTTCTTACCAAAAACCAGCGCCGTTTTTTCATCGGACCTGATCCGCGCGTCGGAAACCGCGCGCGCCATTTCAAAAAACCCGCCACCCGCACAAAGGTTAAAAAACCTGCGGGAAATGAATTTTGGTGACTGGGAGGGCAAGGATTTTGCCACTGTTGCCAAATCAAACCCCGAGCTTTCGCGCCAGTTCTGGGAAAACCCCGGCAATGCCGCCCCGCCAAATGGCGAAAGCTGGAACCGATTTTCCCAACGCATTCACATTGAAATTGATAAAATTACCACCAAAAACCCAGATCGAAAAATCATAGTTGTGGCCCATTTCGGGGTTATACTTGCGGCACTTCAACTTGCTGGAAACCTTACCTCAAAATCTGTTTTTTCATTCAAAGTCAATAACTTATCAGTTACACAACTCACCTATTACTCTGACAGCTCCAACTGGGAAATCCAGAATGTCAATCAAAATATCTGATAAATCCTGCCAACTTTCTTGATTAGACAAACCCCGATCACATCCCTATCATTTTTCAAATTATAGGGGGAAAATATGTATAATCTTGCAATTGGCGACCGCACATATTCAAGCTGGTCTTTACGGGGCTGGCTGTTATTCAAAAAATTCGACATTCCGGTCAATATCCATGCCGCGCGCATGTATAGCCCGGAATTTGCCAAAATGTTAAGCCGGTTTGGCGGCGGCAAAACCGTGCCGGCATTGCGTATTGATGGCACTGAAAAGGTTCTGGTATGGGATACATTGGCCATCGCCGAAACCCTTGCTGAACGGCATCCGGAAAAGAATTTCTGGCCACAAAACAGTGCTGCGCGCGGGTTTGCACGCTCCATCACAGCTGAAATGCATTCGGGTTTTGGTCATTTGCGCAATGACTGCACCATGAATCTCCGCCATATTTATGACGGATTTGAACCATCAAACAAAGTGCTGGAGGATGTGACAAGGATTGAACAAATCTGGTCAAAAGCCAGAACAGAATTTGGCGCAAACGGCCCGTGGTTATTTGGCAAATATTCCGTTGCCGATGCTTTCTTTGCGCCTGTGGCGACACGGCTTTTGACCTATGGTTTAGGATTAAACGACTTAACCAAATCCTATGTGAAAACCACAGTTTCCGACCCTGATTTCATGGAATGGCGTGCTGATGGCCTGGCAGAAAACTTTGTTCAGCCCGGCTATGATCTGGACTTGCAAACCAATGATTGGCCTGATTTTTCTAAATATTAACATAAATTAAACCAATACCGCGCAAATTAACCTTTCCAAACCGGAGAAAGTAATGATTGCGCGCAGTTATACGGTTGCCTTTATGGGAGTAGAGGCCAAAACAATTGAGGTTCAGGTCTCCTTAGCCTCTGGAATTCCTGCATTTAATCTGGTTGGCCTGCCCGACAAAGCTGTGTCCGAGGCCAAGGAACGGGTTCGTGCAGCTATTACCGCTATGGGTTTGGCGCTGCCCGCAAAACGCATCACCATTAACCTATCACCCGCGGATATTCCCAAAATCGGGTCACATTTTGACTTGCCCATTGCCCTGACATTGCTGGCTGCGATGGATGTTTTGCCCAGGGAACAGCTCGAAAACCAGTTATCTCTGGGCGAATTATCACTGGATGGAACATTGGTGCCGGTCAACGGCGCGCTTCCGGCGGCAATCGCTGCTGCCTCGAATAATTGCGGGCTGATCTGCCCCCTTTCCTGCGGACCAGAGGCCGCATGGGTTGACGCGGTGCAAGTTTTGGCACCACAAAACCTGCTGTCGATTGTCAACCATTTTGCGGGGCGAAATATTCTTGAACCCGCCACCCCGGGCGAGGTTCCCACCCATGCATCCCATCGCGACCTGCAAGATGTGCGCGGTCAGGAAAAGGCAAAACGCGCGCTTGAAATCGCTGCTGCGGGGGCACACCACTTTTTGATGGTCGGCCCGCCGGGGTCAGGAAAATCCATGCTGGCGGCACGTTTACCCGGAATTCTGCCAGCACTTGATCCCCACGAAGCATTGGAAACCTCGATGATCCATTCTTTGGCAGGCGTGCTGGAAGAAGGCGGGATTTCACGATCACGCCCGTTTCGAACCCCCCATCATACCGCCAGCATGGCGGCCATTGTTGGCGGCGGGCGCAGCGCGAAACCGGGTGAGATTTCTTTGGCCCATAACGGCGCATTATTTCTGGATGAATTACCGGAATTCTCACGCACGGTTCTGGAGACCCTGCGCCAACCACTGGAAACCGGCGATGTTGTGGTGGCGCGCGCCAACGCCCATGTGCGCTATCCGTGCAGATTCATGCTGGTGGCCGCGGCTAACCCGTGCAAATGCGGATATCTGGCAGACCCAGAACGGGCCTGCGGGCGCGCGCCATTATGTGGTGGCGATTATCTGGGCCGTATTTCCGGCCCGATGATGGACCGCTTTGACATTCGCATCGACGTGCCGCCGGTAACAATACGTGACCTTTCAGAATTGCCGCGCGGCGAAGAAACCGGAACGGTTGCAAGCCGGATTGTCGATGCCAGACAGATACAACGTCAACGTTTTCAGGATGTTGACGGTGTGATCACAAATTCATCCGCCGATGGGGCCGTATTGGAAAACATCATTAACCTTAGCTCCGAAGCAGCAGCATTGCTTGATCAGGCAGCCGAAAAATTCCATCTTTCGGCGCGGGCGTATTTCAGGGTGCAGCGGGTGGCCAGAACCATTGCCGATCTGGCCCATTCCGAAACCACCGAAAAACCACATTTGGCCGAAGCCTTGGGCTATCGCCTGGTTGGCACCAGCTAGTTTTGCAAAATCCGCTGAATAAATTCTTTGGTTTGGCCTAAAGACTGGTCAGCTTCGGGCAGGCTACCGTGGAACAGTTGCCAGACATGGGGTGTTTTTTCGTAAATATGCAACGTCACATCAACATTGCTGCCTTGCAGGTTTTTGGCCATGCCAACCGCATCATCCAACAGCACTTCGGTGGTGCTGGCAAACATCAAAACCGGCGGAGAATTCTTAAAGTTTGCAAAAACAGGCGAAGCATGCGGGTTTTTGAAATCATCCGGTGCGTAAAAATCCCGGGCAGCCCGAACCTGTTTTGGCGGCAAAACATAGTCGGTTTTTTCATTTGATTTCAGGGAATCGCCAGATAAAGTCAGATCTGTCCATGGGCTGAAAACCACAACTCCGGCGGGTCGGGGCAGGTTTTCCTCCAGAATTTTTGCCAGCAAGGCAAGGCCAAGGCCACCCCCTGCAGAATCGCCGGCCAGGATAATATTTTTTGTGCCGGATGCGATCATTTCCTGATAAACCGCAAAGGCATCGTCAATGGCAGCGGGGAAAGGCTTTTCCGGCGCAAGTCGGTAGTTCACCGATAAACCTTTTAATCCACACAGATCGCAAATATGGGCAACCAGCCGACAATGGGTTTGCGCTGACCCAAAAACATACGCACCGCCATGCAGATATAACAGAGTGCCATTGTCATGCCTGTCAGCATCAATATGCAATACATTTACCCCGCGCATTTTGCCTTTGACAACCACGCTGCCACGCTTTGGGCGAAACCGCCATTCCAGCGGTTTATCCAGCCACGCACGCAGCTTTGCAGGGTTTTTGGGATTCACCCGTGACAAGATCGGGTGCAAACCCCGTTTCAGAAAGAAATTAAGAATGTTGAGCTGCGTCGACATCAGCTTAACCGGCCTTCAATCGCTTCCCAGATCAGGGCGGCGGTGTTTACACCGTTAAATCGCTCCAGCTCCTGAATGCCGGTGGGAGAGGTTAGGTTGATTTCTGTCAGGTAATTACCAATAATATCGATTCCGACAAAAATCTGGCCTTTTTCCCGCAGCAATGGTCCGATTCGTGCACAAATCTCAAGATCGCGCCCGGTCATTTCAACCGGTTCTGGCCGCCCTCCGACATGCATATTCGACCTGACTTCGCCTTTGGCCGGCACACGATTGATCGCGCCCACCGCAACCCCGTCAACCAGAATAACCCGTTTGTCACCGGCAACGACATCGGGCAAATATTGTTGGGCGATCAATGGTTCATTGTTAATTCCGGTGAATAATTCATGTAAGGATGACAGGTTTTTGTCATCAGCCGACAGCTTGAAAACCCCTGCGCCACCATTGCCATAAAGCGGTTTTACAATAATATCGCCGTGTTTTTCCTTGAAGGTCCGCAATATATCGATATCCCGCGCAATGGTGGTTGGCGGGGTCAGGTCCGGAAATTCCAGCACCAGCAGTTTTTCCGGATAATTCCGGATCCAGAAAGGATCGTTTACCACTAAAGTATCCGGATGGATCATATCCAGCAAATGGGTATTGGTGATATATCCCATATCAAATGGTGGGTCTTGGCGCACCCAGACCACATCCCAATCAGCCAGTTTTATGGTTTGTTCCTGCCCAAGCGTAAAATGATTGCCAACCTCACGGCGCACTTCCAGCGGCCAGCCCCGCGCAGTAATCACGCCTTCGACATAAGCCAGTTTATCGGGGGTATAATAAAACAGTTCATGCCCGCGTGCCTGTGCTTCCAGTGCAATACGAAAACTGGTATCGCCCGAAATATCAATATTTTCGATCGGGTCCATTTGAATGGCAACTTTAAGGGTCATCTGTGCGCTCCGGTTTGGTTTACCCCACAATTGGGCCGAACAGGCGTCGGTTTCAACCTTAAAACAGGTCCTGAGCCTAGCCAGCCAGTATATTTTCCAGCACCGCGCATTGCCCCTGCGCGTCAACCATGGCCAGATCAAACCGACAATCCGCATTCATATCGGCATGTTTGGCCAGATACTCGCTGGCACAATCCAACAGGCGTTGTTGCTGTTTGGGTGTGATTGCCGCTGCTGCCAATTCATGGGTTTTGCGGGCCTTGACCTCAACAAAAATAATCACACTGCCATGTCGGATAATCAGGTCAATTTCGCCATGTTTGGTTTTCCAACGCCGCGCCAGTTCCTTGCCACCCTGCGATATATACTGCCGTGCCGCGATATCCTCGGCCGCGATACCGTTATGATAGGATTTGCTGCCCTTACTCATGGCTTAGCTCCACCGCCCGTTTATAAAGCGGTTTTCGGGAAAGGTTAAACATTTCCGCCACTTCGCCAGCGGCCTCTTTGACCGAGCCATCCACCAGCGCCGCGCGCAATGCGGCATCGATGTCATCCTCGCTGATGACGGTTTTTTCGGGCGGGCCAAGCACCACCACTGCTTCGCCTTTGGGGGCCGGAACATCTGCGTAATATTCCGCCAATTCAGCCAGCGTGCCGCGACGGATTTCTTCGAATTTTTTGGTTAATTCGCGGCACATGGCGGCGGGGCGATTGCCGCCGAACACCTCGACCATCGCCCCGAAACAAGCTGCAAGCCGTTTAGGGTTTTCGTAAAAAACCAATGTCGCAGGCACGGCGCGAAATTCATTGAAAAACGCCAGCCGCGCGTTGGTTTTTGTGGGCGCAAAGCCTGCAAATAAAAACCGGTCGGTGGGCAGGCCCGCAACCGACAGCGCGGTTAAAACAGCTGATGCACCCGGTGCAGCGGTTACCGGCAATTCGGCCGCGATAAAATCCCGTGCCAAGGCAAAACCGGGGTCGGCGATCAAAGGCGTGCCTGCATCGGAAACATACGCCACCGATTTACCATCCCGCGCCGCATCTATCAGGCGTGGCCGCATACCGGCACCGTTATGGTCGTGATATGGCAACAAGGGCCGCCCGTTTAATTTAACCCCGTGAATGTCCATCAATTTGCGGGCTTGGCGGGTGTCTTCGGCGGCCAGCACATCGGCATTGGCCAGAATATCCAGCGCCCTAATGGTAATATCGGATGCGGTGCCAATCGGCGTCGCAACCAGATAAAGACCCGATGAAAGCGGTGGAGAAATACTGCCCATTCTATAAATTGCCTAACTTTACTTGTTTGACCGCAAGGCTTACTCTGCCCTGTGACCCGAGTCTATTGATCTCAAACATATATTGCGAGGAAACATGTCCTTTATTGATTTTTTACCAACCAAAATTCTGCGCCCGCTGGCAATTATTGCTGCCACGCTTGGCCTTTCGGCCTGCGAACCCGTGGCCATTGGCGGCGGCACCGCCGAGGTGGACCCCAACGCGCCGGTGGTTGTGGCGCTGATGGTGCCGCTTGGGTCTGGCAATTCTGTCACCGACCAACTGGCGCAAAACCTTGTAAATGCCGCCAAAATGGCGGTGGGGGATGTGCGCGGTGCCAATATTGAATTGCGGGTTTATGAAACCGCTGCGGATCCGGCCACTGCCACCATTGCCGCTACCCGCGCCATCGATGAAGGCGCGCAAGTTATTTTGGGGCCTCTGTTCAGTTCATCAACCACAGCCGTTGCCGCAGTGGCAGGGCCAAAAGGCATCAATGTTTTAAGTTTTTCCAACAATCCTTCGGTCGCGGGGGGTAATGTGTTTATTCTTGGCACCACCTTTGAAACCGTTGCCAACCGGCTGGTTTCCCATTCTATCGGTGCCGGTTTCAACAATGTTGCCATCGTGCACCAACAAGGCATCGAGGGCGAGCTGGGCCGCGATGCGGTAACCGCTGCTGTGGCCCGCAATGGCGGCATTCTGGCGGCAACCCTTTCCTATCCGCTGGTGCTGGAAGAAATGAGCGAACAAGCCAGCATCATTGCCGATGATCTGCGTGCCAGCGGTGCCAATGCGGTGTTTTTCACCGATTCGCCGCTTCAGGGGCTTGGGTTTATGACCGCATCTTTGGCATCAAACCGGTATCGCACAGGGCGCGATGCGCAGTTTATGGGTCTGACCCGCTGGGATACATCGGACGAGGTATTAAACACCCCCAGCCTGCAAAGCGGCTGGTTTACCACGCCGGATCCCGGCCTGTTGCTGCAATTCGAAACCCGCTATCAACTGGCCTATGGCATCGAAGCCCACGGCCTGTCGGGCCTTGCTTATGACGGTATCGCCGCGATTGGCGCGATGATTTCAGCCGCCAAAACCACCGGCGACGATAATGCATTTTCAATGGAACGCCTAACTGATCCCAACGGTTTTGCCGGTGTTACCGGTGTTTTCCGGTTACGCGGCAATGGCACAAACGAGCGCGCTTTAGCGATCATGCAAGTGGATAACGGCGTTGCCACCATGATTTCCAGCGCGCCGCGCAGCTTTGGCGCCTCGGGGAGCTAGCTATTTTTGACTATGTTGAAAATGAATTGAATCTGGGCGGGCTTATTGGCTCGCCCAGTGTTATTTTCGATGCGGATTTAATTCGTCAAAATCTGGAAACCCGCCTGCTTAATGCCAAAGATGCCAGCGATATCCGCAGCCATCTGGTGACCGAATTGCGCGATGCCTTAGCCAATGGCCGCAAAGCCATCGCGGCTGCGTTGGATATCGACCCATACCGCGCCCGCGAGGCCACCCGCGCCTATGCATGGTTAACCGACCGGATTGTCATGATGGTGATGGAAATTACCATCACCAAACTGCATCCTGTTCATACCCCCACCGCATCCGAGCGCCTGTCGCTGGTCACGGTTGGCGGGTCGGGACGTGCCGAGATGGCGCCTTTTTCGGATGTGGATTTGCTGTTTTTAACCCCTTATAAACAAACCGCATGGGGCGAAAGCGTAATTGAATCCATGCTCTATACCCTGTGGGATTTGCGCCTGAAAGTCGGCCATGCCACCCGCACGGTTGATGATTGCATCCGGCTGGGGCGCGAGGATTACACCATCCGCACGGCGCTGTTGGAAAACCGCTATTTATGCGGCGATGCTGAACTGGCAAAAGAACTGGATGACCGGCTTTGGCAGGAACTGTTTCAAAACACCGCCGCTGAGTTTATCGAGGCCAAGCTGGATGAACGCGGCCAGCGCCACGCCAAAAACGGCGGCGCGCGTTATGTGGTGGAACCCAATGTAAAAGAAGGCAAAGGCGGTTTGCGCGACCTGCAAACCCTGTTCTGGATCGCCAAATACATCACCCATGTCGATAGCCCCAAAGACCTTGTGGCGGCAGGCATGCTGACAGCAGACGAATCCGAAAAATTCATCGCGGCGGAAACATTTTTATGGACAGTGCGGGTGCATCTGCATCTGGTCAACAACCGCGCCACCGAGATTTTGACCTTTAACAATCAGGTCGAAATCGCGCGGATATTGGGGTTCAAAGACAGCAACGGCATGCAGGGTGTTGAACATTTCATGCAGACCTATTTTACCCATGCCAAACATGTGGGCGAGCTAACCCGCATTTTCCTGACCGATCTTGAAGCCAAGCATGTCAAGAAAAAACCCAATATCGGGCGGCGGTTGCTTAATGCGTTCAGCCTGTCACGCGACGGGGTGCCGCGCGGCTATGCGCTTCAACATGGGCGGCTGAATGTTGATAACCCCGAAACCTTTTTAAGCAACCCCATCAATTTTATGCGCCTGTACGAGGAAGGCTTGCGATCCAAAATCCTGATCCACCCCGATGCCATGCGCCTGATCGCCGGTAATCTTGATCTGATCGACGATAAGTTTCGCCAAAACCCCGAGGCAAACCGGATTTTTCTGGATTTATTGCTATCCCATAACAACCCCGAACGGGCCTTGCGCCGCATGAATGAATTGGGGGTTTTGGGTGCATTTATCCCCGAATTTGGCCGGATTGTCGCAATGATGCAATTCAACATGTATCATTCTTATACGGTTGACGAACACACCATCCAGTGCATTTCAAACCTGTTCAAAATCGAACAACAAGGCTTGGTTGAAGACCTGCCGGTGGCCTCGGAAATCCTGAAGGCTGGCATTAACCGCCGGGTGCTTTATGTGGCCCTGTTGTTACATGACATCGGCAAGGGTCGCGTTGAACCGCATGAGGAAATCGGTGCCAAAATCGCCCGTGATCTTTGCCCGCGTCTTGGTTTGCACCCCGATGAATGCGAATTGGTGGAATGGCTGGTGCTGCATCATTTGCTGATGTCCGATGTGGCGCAAAAACGCGATATTTCCGACCCGCGCACCGTGCGCGATTTTGCCCGCACGGTTAAATCCACCACGCGGTTAAAACTGCTTTTGGTGCTGACGGTGTGCGATATTCGCGGGGTTGGCCCGAATGTGTGGAATAACTGGAAAGCCATGTTATTGCGCCAGCTTTACGCCCTGACGCTGGATACATTAACCGAAGGCGCCCAAGCCAAAAGCCAGCCCGAACGGGAATCTGCGGCCAAACTGGCCCTTAAAAAATCTCTCAAGGATTGGAAGAAAGACGCGCTTCAGGCAGAATTTGATCGCCATTATGCGCCCTATTGGCTGGGGCTTGATACCAAAACCCACAAGATTTTTGCCCGCCTTGGCCGCAAAGGTGCCGCCAAGGAAATTGTATCAAAAATCCGCCAGGATGATAACCGCGATGCAACACAAGCCTGTTTTGTGATGCATGACCATCCCGGTATTTTTGCGCGGCTTGCGGGGGCCTTGGCGCTGGTGGGGGCCAATGTTGTGGATGCGCGCACCTATACCAGCACCGATGGTTACGCCACGGCCGTGTTCTGGATACAGGATATGGATGGCAAACCGTTTGAAACCTCGCGGTTGGGACGGCTGAATAAAATGATCAAACGGATATTGCTGGGCGAGGTCATCACCACTGACGCGCTTAAATCCAAAGGTAAGTTGAAACCCCGCGAAAAAGATTTCATCGTGCCCACCACCATCACCATTGATAACGAGGGTTCCGAAATTTACACCATTATCGAGGTCGACACCCGCGACCGTCTGGGCCTGTTGCATGATGTGGCCCGCACCCTTACCGCTAACGGCGTGTCTATTGTCTCAGCGATTATCGCCACTTATGGCGAACAGGCAGTAGATACGTTCTACGTCAAAGACCTGTTCGGGCTGAAACTGCACAGCAAAGCCAAACGCAAAGCCATCAAAGCCAAATTGCGCGCCGCCATCGCACAGGCCGCAGAAAAATGACCCGGCCCATCCGCCTTATTTCAGGGTTTTTAACCGTAGGTGTCTGGACATTGCTTAGCAAGGTGCTGGGCTTTGTGCGCGATGTGCTTATTGCTGCTACGCTTGGTTCCGGCCCCGCCGCACAAGCATTGCTGGTGGCGTTTGCCCTGCCCAACATGTTCCGGCGTTTCTTTGCCGAAGGCGCGTTCAACACCGCCTTTGTGCCGATGTTTTCCAAGAAAATCGAATCCGGTGAAGGCGCTGAAAATTTCGCCCGCGAGGCGTTTTCAGCATTGGCCAGCATCGTTATTCTGGTAACATTGCTGGCGCAGATTTTCATGCCGGTTCTGGTTATTGCCATGGCCAGCGGGTTTGTTGGTGATGAACGTTTTGATCTGACGGTCAGTTTCGGGCGTATTGCTTTCCCTTATATCCTGTTTATTTCACTGGCAGCATTGCTTAGCGGCGTGCTGAACGCCATGGGCCGGTTTGCCATGGCCGCCGCCGCGCCGGTTTTGCTTAATATCATTTTAATAGCCGCAATTTATGTGGCCATCCAGTTAGATGCGGATGTGGCGCGCACCATTATCTGGGCACTTCCATTTGCCGGCATTGCCCAAATGACAGCGCTATGGTTTGCAGCCCGTTCGGCTGGCATCCGCATTATTCCGCGCTGGCCACGGCTGTCGCCTGAAATGAAGCGTCTTGCCATCATCGCCGCACCGGCCGCGCTGGCCGGGGGGGTCGTGCAGATCAATCTGTTGGTCGGGCGTCAGGTTGCATCTTATTTTGATGGCGCGATTGCGTGGCTTTCTTATGCGGACCGCTTGTATCAATTGCCTTTGGGCGTGGTTGGTATTGCCATTGGCGTGGTGCTGCTGCCTGACCTTTCACGAAAATTACGCGCCAATGATATTTTGGGCGGCAGCCACAGCCTGAACCGCGCTGCCGAATTTTCGCTAATCCTGACCCTGCCCGCCGCTGTTGCATTTATGGTCATCCCCCTGCCGCTGGTTTCGGTGCTTTTTGAACGGGGCGCTTTTTCGGCGGATGACGCGTCTGCCACCGCGCTGGCTGTGGCCATTTACGGCGCGGGTCTGCCCGCATTTGTGTTGGCAAAAGTGGTTTCGCCAATATATTTTGCCCGCGAAAACACCCGAAAACCGTTTCATTTTGCGCTGCTTTCCATGCTGGTAAATGTTGTTTTGGCAGTTGGCCTGACCCCGTGGTTTGGCTATCTGGCGGCGGCCATCGGCACCAGCGTTGCCGCGTGGATTATGCTGGCGCAACTGGTTCTGGGCGCCAGAATTTATGAAGGCGTCGCCATGGATGCCCGCCTTAAACGCGCCATTCCCCGCATTATTCTGGCCTGTATAATGATGGGGGTGGTGGTGTTTTTTGCGGCATCCAGCCTTGGAACTTATCTGGAAACCGCAAAGATCAGATATGCAGCGCTGGGTCTGTTGGTTATCATTGCCGGAATAACCTATCTGGCTGCCCTGCTGGGTTTGGGTGCTATGCGGATTTCCGACGTTAAGCGGGCTTTACGCCGCTAACCGCGATTTCGTGCGGCTTCGATCCAGCCCTTTATCCGTTCCCGCCCATCGGGGGCCAACACAAATGACAGCAAAAATCCGGTAACAAGCCCCGAAAAATCGGCTGTCCAACTGTTTCGCATCCCAAAAAATATTGCAAAAATCGCGCGTATCACCAGCAGCATCAAAATAAGCTGAAAGGCCGGCCATGTGCTTTTACCCAAGGCTTTCAGCCGCGTATATTCGATCCAGGTATAGGCCGAAATAAACCCGTAAACCGCCGGATATGCCCCCACCAGCGGAAAAGACTGATTAGAGAATATACCGAAAACCAGCGCGCCAACAACCGAACAAGCAACAAAAAGCACCACCACGGCAATATTGGAAAATTTTTCCGAGATGGTCTTGCCCATCGCCAGAAAAATAGTTGCGCCAATCGCCACATGACCAATGCTCAGGTGCAAAAACGGATAGGTCAGAAACGGCCAGAGCGTCGCAAATTCAATCCGCCGGTTTTGCACGATATGTTCAAATACCGCGTCATGAAAAGCAAAGTTCCGCAACAGATAAATCCGCCAGGTGGCGCCTTGCACCCCGCCAATGATGCCACGCTCACCCAATTGCAAAACGACTTCGACGCCGACAATCATCAGCGTCAAAATAATAACAACCCAGGAAATCGGGTTGAAAATAGCGGTGGAGTTTGGTTGGTTTTCGATCATGAATCTCGCCTGTTTGTATTTGTGTAGGTCAGGTTCGGCGTGATTGTCCAGCATTGGGTTGAAAAATAGACCCCAACAGCCAGCCGGCAATAAACCCGCCCAGATGGGCCTCCCATGCCAGCATACCGTCAAGCCCGAACCAAAGAGCAATATTCAAAACCACCATCACCCCGATGAACTGGTAAACCGGCGCCAATGACGCAGCCATGCGGCGCAACATGCGGTATTCCAGCATCTTCCAGAACCCGAAAAACCCGAACACAGCCCCCGATGCGCCAACCGCTGGCGCACCGCTGCCATTTAACAATACAAACAAAACACCCCCTGCACCGGCCGACACAAAAAACAAAACCAGCACCCATTTAGACCCGGCCCCGATGGACAACCGTTTGCCAATGGCCAGCAAGATCACAACATTCATTGCCATATGAAACAGCCCCCCATGCACAAAAGCGTGGCTGAAAAACATGACAAACGCTTGGCCAAAATAAAGCGTATCCCAGCCCTCGGTCACGTATTGCGACCACAAACCAGCATAAATAATGATTTTCCAGCGCAG
>Ga0256839_1003295_pt1 | contig 16798 bp, 14 predicted proteins | sample 354166metaG_FD_185968 | JGI IMG/M metagenome (GOLD analysis project Ga0256839, IMG submission 185968) | Hydrothermal vent microbial communities from Mid Atlantic Ridge, Atlantic Ocean - 354-166 | ecosystem: Environmental > Aquatic > Marine > Hydrothermal vents | place: Atlantic Ocean: Mid... | reverse complement strand
TGTGCTTCTCCTGCTTCTGGGCTTCAGCCTCAGCGTAAGCGTGGCTAACCTTCTGGTAAACCCCAACGTCGCAGCCGGAGTGAGCTCAGACTTCGGGAGTGCTGGAAGCAGGCACCTGCTTGAGCCTGGAGGCAGGTACGCCTTCATAACTCAGGCTGCAAACGCGCTTCAGGATGCGGAGCAGAGGTACGGAGAGGGTGTGGTGCTGGCGAACCCCGTAACAGCCCTCTACCTTGCCGGTTTAACTGGCTACAAGTTCGTGGCTCTCCCGCCTGGCTTCTCCAACGTCTTCGTGGACGTCAGCGCCAGGGTTGAAGCATCAAAGCGCGTGCTTGACTGCAGGGCAGATGAAGCTGAGACGCTTGCCTATCTGGCGAAGTACAGGGTGAAGTACATAGTTGCAGACCCGCTGCTCAACAGCACCTGCCTGGAGCGCATGCCGGGGCTCAGGCTGCTCTACCGCACAGACAACGTGAGCTACCCCAACCCCTGGAAGAAAGCTGAAGGCAACCTGAGCATATACTTAGTTGACCTCAGGTACTCTGTTGCGCTGCTTGACGGCGTACCCATGACCTACTACGGCGAAGAGCTCGGCTGGCAGCTCGCATACCACAACGTGGCGCTGGCAGCCAGAGAGAACTTCTACAGGTACAGCGCCACAGGGGACAGGCGTTACTTAGATGAAGGGCTCAGGCTCGTGGACTTCCTGCTCTCCAGGGCAGAGCCCCTTGACGACGGAGCCCTCATCTGGAGAAACCAGTTCCCCTGGAAGAGCTACAGACTTGAAGCAGGCTGGGCGGGCTCGCTGATGCAGGCAGGCATAATAAAAGCCCTGATGCTTGCCTACCTGCACACCGGCAACCAGAGCTACCTGGAGCATGCAGAAAGGGCGCTGAGAGCCTTTGAAGTGGACGTGCGCAGAGGCGGGCTCAGAGCGAGCAGGCAGGGGTGGGTGTGGTATCCCGAGTACGCCAGCAGAGAGCCGCCCTATGTGCTCAACGGCTTCATGACCACCCTTCTCTGGCTGAGGGAGTATGCGGTGAGCACCAACAGCAGCGTAGCGCTGCAGCTTTACGAGCAGGGGTTGCGCAGCCTGCTCCACTTCCTGCCCGAGTACGACACCGGCAGCGGCTGGAGCTACTACGACGCCCTTCACAATCCCGCCAGCAAAAAGTACCACTCCCTCCACCTGAAGCTGCTGCTGGAAATGTACAGCGTCACCGGAGACAGGCGCTTTCTGGAGTACTACCGCCGCTGGGGAGGCGAAAACAGCTTAAACTGAGCCTTCAAATGCATGGCATGAAGTGCGAGGTTTACACAGACGGGGCATCCAAGGGGAACCCCGGAAGAGCTGCCTGGGCTTACCTCATACTCAGCGATGGAAAGGTGCTCGGCAGCGCCTCCGGAAGCATCGGCAGAGCCACCAACAACGTTGCCGAGTACACCGCCGTGCTCAAGGCGCTGGAGAGGGCAAAAAGGCTGGGATGCCGGCGGGTGGTGGTTTACAGCGACAGCCAGCTCGTGGTCAGGCAGCTCCGCGGGGAGTATGCGGTCAGGAAAGAGCACCTCAAAGAGCTGCACTCGGCGGTGCTCAGGCTTGCGGGCAGCTTTGGCAGCGTCACCTTCCTGCACACACCCAGGAGCAACAGGTACGTTGAGGTGTGCGACCGCATGTGCAGCCAGGCGCTCGGCTAAGCAAAGTATCCCAGCAGCTCCGCCATGCGCAGGGCAAACTTCATGGACACATTCACCTCTATCACCGAGCTCGGCACCAGCAGCAGGAAGGAGAAGGCGGCAAGCTGCATTCTCAGCTCAGGCACCCTTGCCGTTGCCACTGTGTAGGCTAAGGCAACGGCGCTGAACTCCAGCGTGCCGTGGGGCAGGAGGTACAGCAGGTAGAAGGGGAACAGCGGCGAAACTAAGGGTGGCGAGAAGGCGCCTATGCTCAGCGCACCCGCAGCGAACATCAGCATCTTCGGAAACCTCTCGTAAGCCAGCGAGCGCTCACCCTCCAGTTTGTAAACCACCGCCGGCAGGCTCATCACCGCCAGAAGCGCCAGCATGTTGGAGAGCATGATGCTCAGCTCGCTCTGCAGCCCTGCGCTCTCCAGCAGCACCACCTTTGCGGATGCCACTCTTTCAACCGCCCCGCTTGCAGCACCCTCGGCAGCCGGGGAGAGCAGGTAGAGGAGCGTGACAGCAAGCACTCCTGCAGCTCCACCTGCCAAGAATATGCCGAGCCCCTGGACATAGCTGCCCAGCGCCCTGCTCCAGAGTTCCCTACTTCCTGACACTGTCCAGCAGCAACCTCAGCTCCGTTCTCGCCACAATCTCCCGTATCCTGTCCACCGCATCAGGGTTGGCGGAGATGCTCGTGATTCCGAACTCCACCAAGCGCCTGGCAATCTCCGGGTCACTGCCAGCCTGTCCGCATATGCTGGTCTCCACGCCATGCTTTCTGCAGGCTCTTATAACCATCTCAATCAGCTTGAGCACCGCCGGATGCTTCTCAGAGTAAAGCCTGGCAACCCGCTCATTGTTCCTGTCCACGGCAAGCGTGTACTGTGTCAGGTCGTTGGTGCCGAAGCTTATGAAGTCTATGCCCTCCCTGATAAACTCCTCTATCACAAGCGCCGCCGCCGGGATCTCAACCATTATGCCAAACTTCACATCCCTGTGCGGCTCAAGCCCCACCTCCCTTGCAATCTCCTTGGCTTTCCTCAGCTCCTCCGGGTGCTGAACTAAGGGTATCATCACCCCTATGTTGGTGTATCCCTCCTCCACCAGCCGCTTGATTGCCCTGAACTCAGCCTGCATCAGCTCCGGCTCATCTATGGCTCTGCGCACCCCACGCCAGCCCAGCATGGGGTTGTGCTCGTGCGGCTCCTCCTCTCCGCCCTCAAGGCTTCTGAACTCGTCCGTGGGTGCATCTAAGGTGCGGTACCACACCGGCTTGGGATAGAACGCCTGCGCCACCTTGCGCACGCCTTCAGCGATCTTCTCAACCAGCTCCTCCTCCCTGCCCTCGCGTATGAACTTCATCGGGTGTTCGCCTATGCCCAGTATCATGTGCTCAACCCTGAGCAAGCCCACGCCATCAGCCAGCGGTGCCACCTTCTCGGCGATTTCAGGGATGCTTATGTTCACCTTGATTTCCGTGGCAGTCACAGGCTTTGACGCCACCTGCGTCACCTGCACCTGCTCCTCCTTCTTCTTTGCCGCCCCTCTGTACACCACGCCCCTGGCTCCGTCAACCGTCACCTCCATGTTGTCCCTGAGCACCTCTGTGGCATTTCCCGTGCCCACCACGCAGGGTATGCCAAGCTCCCTGGAAATTATCGCCGCATGGCAGGTCATGCCCCCCTCATCAGTGACTATCGCTGAGGCGCGCTTCATCGCCGGCACCATGTCCGGGTTGGTCATGGTGGTAACAAGCACATCACCCTGCTGTATCTTGTCCAGCTCCTCAAGGCTCAGAATCACCTTGACCTTTCCCGAGCCCACTCCGGGGCTTGCACCCAGCCCCTTCACCAGCACCTCGCTGGGCTCCTCCTGGCTCTCAGCCTCCTTCTCCTCCCCGTACAGCACCGTTATCGCCCTTGACTGCAGCAGGTATAGCCTGCCATCCTCAAACGCCCACTCAATATCCTGGGGCGAGCCGAAGTGCTCCTCCACCCTTCTGCCAAGCTCTGCAAGCTGCCTTATCTCCTCCTCGCTCAGCACCTGCCTTCTCGCCTCCTCGGCGTCCAGCCTGACCTCGGCGGTGTTGCCGTTCTCATCCCTCACCAGCTTGGTTGCCTTCACCCCCACCTCCATCTTGATCACCCTGCCCGTGCTCTTCTCCACCTCGTAGTGGTCAGGCGTCACCGCTCCCGAAACCACCGACTCCCCCAGCCCGAAGGCAGCCTCAATCACTATCTTATCCCTCTCCCCCGTTGACGGGTGTGCGGTGAACATCACCCCCGCCTTCTCGGCATTCACCATCTTCTGCACCACCACCGCAATGCCCACCTTCTCGTGCTGAAATCCCTTGCTCTCCCTGTAGAATATAGCCCTGGGGGTGAACAGCGAACTCCAGCAGCTTCGCACACGCTCAACGAGCTCGCTGCCCCTGACATTGAGGAAGGTCTCCTGCTGACCCGCAAAGCTCGCATCCGGCAGGTCCTCAGCGGTGGCTGAGCTCCTCACAGCCACTGGAACCTCATTCTCACCGCATAGCTCGGAAAGCCTGCGGTAGCCGCTCATTATCTCATCTGCCAGCTCCTTTGGTACAGCGGCATTCGCTATCAGCTCCCTTATCTCCTTAGAAGCCCTGTTGAGCTCCTCGTTGTCATCAACATTGCAGTTTCCGAGTATCTCCATTATCCTGTCCTTCAAGCCCGTCTGCTCCAGGAAGCTGTAGTAGGCGTTGACTGTCACCACAAACCCCGGAGGCACGGGCATCCCTGCACTGGCAAGCTCGCCCAGATTTGCACCTTTACCACCCGCCACACCCACATCCTCACTGCTCAGCTCCTCAAACCAGGCAATCGTCTGCATTCCGGTTCCTCCTTAATCAGGTATTACAGGGTTGCGGACACCTCCCAGAATCGCATAACCCACTTTCAGAAGCTCTCCCGTAGCAGAATATAAATCTTTTGTTACGCGTTGCCTACCTGCCCATAACAGCGCTGCGCAGCAGCCCCAGCAGCCCCCTGCCTATCTCCCCCCTGAAGTACATCTCGCTGAGCTTCTCAGCCGCAGAGTCGTTGATGCGCTTCATGAGCACATCCATGGCTCTGTCCGGCAGCCTGTACACCACCTCCTGCACCCTGAGAAGCGCCCTGTAGAAGCCCTCCTCAGCCCTGACGCTCTCCCCGTACCTGCGCAGCGCCTCCTGCACCGAGAGCTCGCCCGCAGCCACCCTGCTCATCAGCCTGCCGCACACCTCTCCGAACTCAAAGCACTTCCTTATGCCCTCGGCGGTGCTGGGGAGCACCTGCCCTGCAGCATCTCCCACCACGAACACTCCAGAAACCACGGGCTCTCTGAGCCCCTCGCAGGGTATAACACCGCCGTGGTGGTGCATCTCTGCCCTCTCAACCCCCAGGAAGTTTAAGAAGCGTCTGTTCAGCCTTACTAAGTGCAGCCTGCGCATGCTGCCCAGCCCTATTCTTGCCCTTCCGCTGCCTGCCGGAAAAACCCAGGCGTAGCCACCCGGCACAAACCTGCTGCCGTAGTAGATGTGCACGTCCCTGGCGTCGTACTCCCCCACAGTCTCCAGAGCCGTGATTCTGCCCTCAGCAGGTGCATACCCCCTGCGCAGGCTTGAGGCGAGCACCGCCCGCCAGCCCGTGGCATCCACCAGCATGCCGGCTGAGAAGCTTCCCGATGTGGTGTGCATCACAGGTTTGCCATCCACCGTCGCCCCTGTAACCCTGGTACCCATCAGGAACTCCGCACCCTCAATCAGCGCCGCCACCCTCCTGCAGAACTCCCCGTAGTCAATGGTACAGTACCTCTCCCTCAGGGGTATCCGCACCTCATGTCCTGAGGGAGAGTGCATCACCACCCTGTCAAACACCGACAGCACGCTGCTCTCTGCGCCGAGACGCCTTATCCAGGACAGCGGCGCCGCACAGGTGGAGCGCTGCTTGGCTCCGAGCTCCTTCTCCCTCTCAACCACCAGCAGCCTGCACTCCTTGGCAAAGAAGGCGGTGGCGAGACCGGCGAACCCTGCTCCCGCAATAGCTGCATCGTACATCGGAGTAACCTCCATTAGGGCACATGTGCAATAAATGTTGTTCAGCATCTGCCATACCAGAACATGTGGCAGGTGGCAACTTTACAGGTTGAAGCAGCTCTGCATAGCCGGCATCAGGGTGCACCTCAAAATGCGAAGAAAAAACTTAATATATCCCCTGCACAAGAAGAATATCAAGGGTTGTGGCAGATGGACAGCAGGCTGCTGATGATACTCACCATGGGGGTTGTTTCACTTGCAGCCCTTGCAATACCAAACGCCTCAGCCAAGTTCTCCCTCCAGCACGAGTTTGTGAACGGGAGCAATGTGGACTGCACCTCCTGTCATCCCCGCATACACGGCGAGATACTCTCAGGAGGTGTGCACACCACCCACGGCTTTGCCACCAGACCCTGCAGGGGCTGCCACATACCCTCCTACGGCGACGGCAGTCCCGGTGGCTTGCCCGCCTCCTCTCCCTACTACAACCCCTACCAGTGCTGCACCGGCAAGTTCCACGCGGCGGCGCTGGTGGAGTGCACCTTCTGTCACTTCAACAATCCTGACTGCACCGGCTGCCACACCAAAGCCAACGTAACCGCGGAGTTTGAGAACTCCAGCATAGAGGCGCACCGTCCGCTCTACTACCGCGGCAGGAACGCCTCGGGAGCAGACCTCACCGACATGCTGAGTGGAGTAAACGAGGCATGCATAGCCTGCCACACGCAGGGTGCAAACGTGAGCCTTGTAAAACCCGGGAGCTATCTGAACATAACCGCCATCTACAGCGGCTGCGGCTTCCAGCCGGACTGCTACGACGGCTGGAACATCAGCCTGAGCAAGATGTAGCCTCACCTGTAAAGCGCCTCAATCACCCTGCGTATCTCCCCGGCTATCTTCTCGCCCACCCCCTGCACCTGCATCAGCTCCTCCCTTGAAGCGTTGAAGACCCCCTCCACGCTCCCGAAGTGCTCCAGCAGCCTCCTGGCAAGCACGGTGTTCACCCCCGGGAGCCCTGCAACTATGAACTCCTGCATCTCCCTCAGGGAGTGGGCAGGCTTCTCTCCTCTGAGCTCCACGTAACGCCCCTCACTCTGCTCCCTCCTCGCCAGAGCCGCAATCATGGCAGCGCTGTCTGCCTCGTCCTTAGTCAGGAGCACGGGGATGCCCAGGTCAACGCTGAGCGCGGCTATGGCGCCTCTGACAGCATTCTGGGAGAGTCCGTGGGCTATGCGCACCGGGTCGCCCTCCAGTATCAGCACGGGCTTTGCATAGCTCCTGCGCATCACCACAGCCTGCTCAAACAGCCTTCTATCCATTATGCTCCTCACGAAATCCTCAGCCGTCTTTCGCTCCACGCACAGCCTTGAGCTCAGAACATAATCCCCCACCTCCAGCCTTCTGGGCTCCGGCAGCACCCCGAGCTTCAGCAGCTCCCGGGCAACCCCTGAAGAGAGCTCCCTGGTATCCATGACAATCCTCAGCGACTCTGCAAACTCATCAAGCCTCTGCTCCTTATGGCTCTTCGGCTGCTCAGCAGTTGCGCCCTGCATTCCTGTCAGGATACCCCTCATCCTCCTCTCCCTGTGCTTGGAGCTCCAGTAGAACGCCTCATCCCTGGTGCCGGAGGTTATGAGCACCACCACCCTTCCTGCACCCGCCCTTCCCGTTCTTCCCCGGCGCTGTATTGCTCTGATCTCGCTTGGTATTGGCTCATAGAACACCACCAGGTCAACGCTCGGGATATCAAGCCCCTCCTCGGCAACGCTCGTGGCTACGAGCACGTTGTACTCACCCCTGCGGAAACTCTCCAGCACCTCCACCTGCTGCTTCTGGCTCAGCCCTCTCTCCGAATCCCTGGACGCCTGTCCCACAAAGCGCACCGCCCTTATTCCGGGCACCCTGTTCAGCTCCTCCACCAGCTTTCGCACCGTATCCCTGTACTGGGTGAACACTATAGCCCTGCGCTTCTCCAGGTCCTCCTGGCTGAGAATCTGCACCAGCCTCTCAAGCTTCGGATGATGCAGCTCCTCCGCGAGGTTTGCGCACTTCCGCATCACCCTTATAAACTCCGGGTCCCTGAGGAGCTCCTTTCTCGCCTTTGACCTGGTCTCCCTCTGAATCCTCTCAAAGTACCCCAGCAGCGTCTCCATACCCTGGGTTTCAAGCAGCTCCAGTGCATGCATCAGGTTCATGCACCCCGCTATAAGCGACAGCGCCGTGTAGTACTCCCTCCTCTGCTCCCTTGCAAGCCTGCCCTGCACCGACGCCCTGAGCTCCAGCAGCTCCCTCTTGCTCACCCTGCGCTCCGGCACCCTTATGCCCAGCTCCCTCAGCTCCCTCAGCCTCCTCTCAAGCATGCCTTCAAGGCTTCTCTTCAGCTCAGCAAACTGGGGCGGCAGGGGCACACGAACCCACTCCACCTTCACCTGGCTGATGTAGGGACGCACATCCGGGTCCCGCTCGGTGCGCACCTCCACCCGCTGGATGTGCAGGTTCTCCACCACCTCATCAATGCGCTCCTCCTCACCTCCTGGAGAAGCGGTGAGGGCGAGGATGCGGGGATGCTCAGCCTCCTGCACGTACCTCTCTGCAATGAAGGCGTAGGGGTAGTTGCCCACAGCCCGGTGAGCCTCATCAAACACCATCAGCGACACGTCCCTGAGCGAGTACCTCCCCGCCATCACGTCGTTGTACACCACCTGCGGAGTTGCGCACACCACCCTGGCTCTTCTCCATGCTTCACTTCGCTTTGCAGGAGCCACAGCGCCCGTGAAGCTCGCCACCTGCCCCTCCTCAACCCTCATGAAGCGAAGAAAGCTCCCTGCATGCTGCACCACTAAGGGCTTGGTGGGTGCGAGCATCACCACCCTGCTCTCAGGGTACCTCTGCAGCCTCTGGGCGGCGAGCAGCACCGCGATAATCGTCTTACCCAGCGCCGTGGGCATGACCACCAGCGTGTTAGCCTCAGCCGCGGTCGCGAGCACAGCCTGCTGGTAGAGCCTCGCCTCCACCGTCTTCTCCCTTATCAGGGGGTGCTCAACGTACATCTGCAGGTAACTCATCTGCTGGCTCAAAAAAGTTTTCGGGCTACCCCTGTCCGTTCGGGCTCCACTTCTCCTGGATGAAGGCTGGGATTCTGGAGGAGTCCACAGGTCCGACAATCACCTTCCAGCCCGTGGCATCCTCAATCTCGCCGCTTATTCTGGCAGCCATTCCCGGGATTATGAGCTTGCGGTGCTTCACCTTCCTATCAACGCCTGAATTCTGGAGCGCCTCCTTCACCACGCTTCCCGTGAGCTTTGCGCCCGCCATTGCAGGCTCAACCGCCAGCCCCTCGGTATCCACCACCAGCAGGTAGCAGTTCACCTTTCCCGCCTCAATATCCGAAGCCACGGTGTAGTAGGTCAGGGCGAAGTTGGTGGTGAGCAGCACCGGCGAATTCTCATCCGGCTTCCCGATTTCGTAGAGCTTGGCATCCACCTGTATGGGCACCCTCGGGTCGGTGTATATGTTCTGGCGCAGCGTCAGCAGCGGCAGCAGCGAGAACATCTCTAAGGAGTGCATCACCAGCAGGTCCGCATGGCGCAGGAGCTGGGCGCTGGCGATTATGCATTCGCGCATCGCCGCCCTCACCTCATCCTCCTCTCCCAGCCAGGCGACCATGGGCGTGCCCATTATCGGATACCCTGCCAGCCTCTCCCCCCTCTCTATCGCCAGCCTGCGCAGCACCACCATGTTCTCCAGGCACCTGCCGAGCCCTCTGCCCGGAGGCGCCGTGCCGGGGTCAAGCACAATGTCCTCAACTCCCCTCTGCCGAAGCTCAGCCACAAGCTCAAGCAGCTTTTCCGGAGAAGCTGCAGAGGCAGCCACCGGCAGGCTGTGACTTGCTGCCAGCTCCGCCACCTCCTTCAGGTTGTCCTCAGTGGCAGCATACACCAGCGGCCTCCTCTCGGGAGCAACCTCCACCCCCACCTCCAGCATCTCCGGCTCTGTGGAGCACAGCATGTAGGGCAGGCTGCTCTCGGCAACCGTCATGACAGCGCTTCCGAACCTGGTGTCATCCCCGCTCTTAGCCCTTATCGCTATGCCCTGCAGGCGCAGCACCTGTCCCATCCTCTCCATGCCGAAGCTCTCAACCGCCTTAACCCTGCTGGCAATCTCCTCCTCATCCATGTCATCGCTCACGTCAACGAAAACCGCCGTCGGGTTGAAGAAGGTGAGCTCATGGCGGTACATCACCTCCTCACCGCCCAGCACGCAGGCACGCTCACCTGTGCCCACCATCACCTCCTTCACGGGGGGTGTGACCAGAGCTATGAGCCTCTCAAGCTTCTCCGCATACCTCTCCTCACTCACCAGAGGCTTGCAGTCACCGTAGCTCCTTCTCCTCTCTATCAGAGCGCTCGCAAACGCCATGCAGGTGCCCTCACCGCACTCACCGCAGTTGGTTCCGGGAAGATTCCTGTACACCTCAAGCGGGGATACCCTCGGCATTTCAGCACCTCCTAAACAAACTCAATTGCTCTGTAGGGGCAGGACTCAACGCACACATTGCATGTCCTGCCCTCGCTTGAGTCCTCCTCAAACCTCCTGCACGCCTTAACATTCAGCACCTTCACCACACCATCCTCCACCTTGAGCACCAGCTCCCTGCTCTCGCCACCCTTGCCGCCGCTCACCTCCACGCTCATCGCCACGTTGGCGGGGCAGGCATCAACGCAGTTACCGCAGCCCGTGCAGCGCTCCTCGTGCACCACGAAGTTCGTTGGCGTCTGGGCGAGCCTCTCCGCCAGCATCTGCCTCAGCCTGAGCCTCTTCGCCACGTACTCTGCCTTCTCCAGCTCGGGGCAGTCCTCTAAGGCTGCCTTTCCGGAGAGCAGCTTAACCGCAAACCCCATGCAGGTGCTGCCGCACTTCCTGCAGTTCGTGTCCGGGAGCAGCTTCTTTACCTCTATGGCGGAGCTCATCCCCTCAGACCTTCAGCCAGGCAAGCGTATCCTCAGGCTTCGCATCGCTGAACACCGTATCTATAACCTCCCTGATTGCCTGCACCGCAGCCGGGTGGAGCATCATCATCATGTCTGCGCCCGCCAGCATCACCGCCAGGGCGTTTATGGTCTCCCAGAGGGGACCCCGGTACTCCCTGGGACCCCACTCGGGCACCTTCATCCACGCCTCTCTGGCAGCCCAGGCATTGGTGACGCCGCAGCTCACAGGGAAGGACAGCTCCCTCTCACCCTTCAGCCCGCTTATCTTCAGCCTCTCTATCATGGTGTAGGTGTACTCAAGCCCGTACCCCAGGGCTGCCGTGGTGGGGTCCTGCACCAGCCTGTCCCTGGGCAGTCCCTCCTTGAGCAGCAGCCTGTTCAGGGTCTTCTGGTCGTTGATGTCCAGAGAAACCCAGCTCAGCACGTTGTGGTTGTGCTTCACCGCCGCCTTAACTATGCGCTCGTGGTCCAGGTCAAGGTTTGCGCTTGCAAGCAGGCAGCGCTCATTCTCAGCCACCTCAGCCACCTTCTCAAAGAGCACGGGGTCCTTCTCCGGGTTGCCGGAGCCACCTATCACGAGCGGTGCCTCAACCGCCTGGAGCACCTCCTCCACAGTCTTTGCAGCCTCACCCACTGGCGTATCCCTGACCTTGGGGTCTGTTGATACTAAGTGGAGCGTAATCAGGTCAGCTCCCCGCCTCACCGCCTCCCTCGCCCACTCCGCAGGCGAATCCCAGTACTCGCTCCATATCTCCCGCAGCGCCTTCGGAAACTGGGGCTGTGGGATATCAAAAACATCAAAGCTAACCACAGGTCTGTTGCTCCAGCCGCCCTCAAACAGGTAAAGGCTGCGCTGCCCGCCTATCCTCACCACATAACCCCTGCTGCCGCCCTCAGCTCTTGTTGCACCTATGGTCACCTCCTCTATCCTGCCGGGGTAGCTATCCACGGGCAGCTCAAAGCTCACCCGCTCCCTGAGCTCCTGCCGCACCTCAGCCACCGCTGGCGTCTGCGCCGGCATCGTCCCGGCTCTGGTGAGCATGAGGCTCTGCCTCACCCTCATCACCAGCTCCTCCACATCAATCTCCACCTTCTCCAGCTCCACGCTGTCAACCTCTATAAGCCTGGTGAGCAGCTCCTCCAGCTTCATGCTCCCAGCTCCATAACCTTTCTCGCAATCCCGCACACAGCCCGTGCGGCGGGTGAGTCTTCAGAAAGCTTCAGCAGCGGCTCCCCCCTGAGGTCCAGCTCCCTGACTTGAGCGTCTTCCGGCACCACGCCGGCAACCTCCAGTCCAAGCTCCTCAGCGTACTCCTGCAGCCTGCCCTCGGTCTCGGGAGTGGCTCTGTTAATCACCACAGCAAGCTTTCTGAAGCCTATGCTCAGCTCCTCTGCCAGCTCCTTTATGCGGAGCGCTGTTGTTATTCCGCGCTTTGAGGTATCGGTTACCACCAGCATGACATCAACGCTCTGGGTGGTTCTCCTGGAAAGGTGCTCCAGCCCTGCTTCAGTGTCTATCACCACCACCTCATAGTTCTCAGCCAGCGTATCAATAATCTGCCGCAGCACATGGTTTACGGCGCAGTAGCAGCCCTGCCCCTCGGGTCTGCCCATGCTCAGGAGGTCAAAGTCCTCAGCCTCCACGATTGCCCTGTGGGTCTCGTACTCTAAGGTGGTGCGCCAGCTCACGCCGGGGGGGAGGGACTCCATCTTAGCCAGCATCTCCTCCCTTATCTCACCCAGGGTTCGCTCAACCTCCACACCAAGCGCCTCTGCCAGGTTTGAGTCGGGGTCAGCGTCTATGGCGAGCACCTCCCTTCCCATCCCGGTGAAGCACCTCACCAGAAGCGCTGCAATCACCGTCTTGCCTGTGCCACCCTTTCCTGAAACCGCAACTATCATTCCTTTCTCCTTATGATTACCTTTTCAGCGTATATCCTGGCGTTCTTGAAGGTTATGGTAAACTCCACGGGTGCGCCTGCGGCAGTTGCCTGCACGGGCACGGTGAGCTCCGGCATCGTCGCTGCTGGCTCCTCTTCCGGCGCCTCCTTCTCCTCCTCGCGCTTCAGCCCCTCAAGCACGGGGTGCTGCTTCTGCTCCAGAAAGCTCCTCAGGCTCTCCAGGTCCTGCGCCTCGTTCTCGGTTGCTATCTTCTCGTACATCTCCTCCGGTATGGCGGAGCGCACCCTCTCCTTGAGCTGTGCGGGCATCCAGACCACACGCCTCCAGCCGCCATCGCCCTGCAGAAACTTGGGAGAGCGCAGGTAAGCTATGCTTATCCCCAGGAAGCCCTGGCTCTGCACACCCCCGCCGACCTGACCTGCCATGGTTGAGAAGGGTATGCCGAAGGGCGTTACGCCGTGAAAGTCCCTGTGCACTATGCCTATGCCGTCCACCTCGGGTATGTAAAAAGCAATAGCCTCAAAGCAGCCGCAGGAGGTGTGGGGGTAGTCAAACAGGCTGTGCAGGTAAACCCGCTCTATGGTGCCGTTGCTCTTCTCACGCACGTACTCGTTTATGCCCGAGTACTCCCCCTTTACTGGGTCTATAACCTCGCCCTTGGGAATCTCTCCGATGGGTCCGCTCGGGTCAACCTTCACCGCAGCCCTGCCCTCAAACCAGGTCACCGCGCCGCATCCGCCGCTTCTGCTTGGCGTGATTGCACACACGTGCGTGGGGGCGAAGCTCTGGCAGAGCAGGCAGCTGTAGAAAACGTCCACATCCTCATCCTTTATCGCCGAAGCCCTGGCGTCACGCTTCTCGTAAACCTCCCTCGCCCTGGCTATGTGCTCATCCACCGCCTTCTCGTCGGTGTAGAAGGTCACCTGAATCTTCTCAATAACATCAAACTCGCTCTTGTAAAGGTTGACCAGCACCTTACCAACATGCTCAAGCTTCAGCCCCTTCTTTGCGGCGTCTTTGCTTATTCTGCACCATATAATGTCCCTGGAGTTCAGGTGCATGAAGCCCTGGATGTAGTTGCAGAAGTAGTGCAGCTTTCGCTCAAATACACCCTCCAGGTCCTCCTCAAGCTTCTCCCCTGCAACCTTTATCAGTATCCCGAAGGGGTAGCGCCCGCCTTCCTCCATCTGGTCAACGTCAGGACCAACAACCTCAACCCTGCCGTCCTCCACCTCTTCCGGCGGAACCACCAGCAGAAGCTCAGCGCCCTTGCTCTTGGGTCCAGCCAAGTCAACGTACATGCTGGACTTGCGTATCCTCTCACCCTCATATATCAGCCCGACATCCACCGGTATGTCCTTCATCAGAGACACCACCCGAATTCTTCATGATTTTTAATTATATACTTTTCCATCACCCCGCAGGTTAACGAGAGAAATCACAGCCTGAGCGTTATTGCTCCGGTGGGGCAGGCACTCACGCACTTGGCACAGGCTAAGCACCAGCTCAGGTCCTCTGGCACGCACCTCCCGGGCTCAATCTTCCAGATTTTCCCGCCCTTGGGACACACGCTCTTGCACACGCCAGCTCCGCTGCACTTCTCCTCATCAACTGTCAGGCTGAACATTTATATCCCCTCTGTGTGCCTTTAATCACCATGGAAAAACTTTTTGGTAAGCGCAGGAGCGTCATAGGGGTGGTGCATCTTCTGCCGCTTCCAGGTGCTCCACGCTACAGCAGCATGGAGGCTGTCAGGAGGAGGGCGCTTCAGGACGCGCTGGCGCTGCAGAATGGTGGCGTGGATGCGCTTCTCTTTGAGAACTACGGAGACCTGCCCTTTTACCCCGGCAGGGTTGAGCCGCACGTGGTGGCGTGCATGTGCTCGGTTATAGAGGAGGTGCGCAGGGAGGTTAGCCTGCCCTTCGGCGTAAACGTGCTGCGCAACGACGCCATCTCTGCCCTTGCTGTTGCATTCGCAACGGGCGGGAGGTTTGTGAGGGTGAACGTGCATGCGGGCGTGAGGGTTGCCGGCGAGGGGGTGCTCACCGGCAGGGCACATGAAACGCTGCGCTACAGGGCACTGCTCGGCAGCAGCACCTGGATACTTGCAGACATCTCGGTGAAGCATTCCGCACCGCTGGCTGAGGTGAGCCTTGAGGAGGAAATTGAGGCTAACGTGCAGAGGGGCGGTGCTGATGCAATTATCATCACCGGCAGAAGAAGCGGAGAGGCGCCAGAGCCGGAGATGGTCAGGAGAGCTGCTGAGCTTGCTTCAGTGCCAGTGGTGGTGGGGAGCGGAGTCAGCCCGGAGAACGTCCAGGAGCTGCTGGAGCATGCAGATGCCTGCATCGTGGGGAGCTGGTTCAGGGGAGGGAGCCTGAAGCAGCCGGTTAACGAGCACTTGGTGAGGGAGCTCATGCGTGTGGTTGAGGGGCTGAGGTAGCTCACACCCGCCACAGCTTCAGCAGAGCCACTGCCAGCGCCAGGAACAGAAGCACCGAGGCTCCGGCGAGCAGGAAGGCTGCTGAAAAGCCCTGGCTCTGCGCCACCATGCCGGCAACTGCCGGACCTAAGGCAAATCCCAAGGACCCAGAGAGGTTGAAGCCGCCTATCGCAGCACCCTTTGAGGCTCTTGGCGCAAGGTCGCCGCTCAGCGCCGCAGACGCTGGGAGCATTACCGATGCCATCACACCCGCAACCGCCAGGGGCATGAGAAGAACTGGAGGAGAGAGCAAGCCAACGCTCGCTATGCAGGTAGCATAAATTGCGCTGCCGACAACTAAGGGTTTTATCCTGCCCATGCGGTCTGCGAGCATTCCCCCTGCATACTGCAGCAGGGCAAAGGGCAGCATGAAGGCTGACATGTACATGCCTATCTCTCCCGGACTCATGCCCCACTGCATGCCCAGCATTATAGGAAACACGCTAACGAAGAAGCCGGCTGTGAAGCGGTCTATGAAGGAGAAGGAGTAGGGTATGAGCAGCTCTTTCTTCTGGAAAATGCTTTTCAGGCTTCTGCCGGCAGAAGTGCTCCTCTCCGCCCGCACATCCTCCAGATACCTGCATGCAAAGAGCAGCGCCAGAAAGATTATCCCCGCGGCGGCGTAGAAGGGCAGCACGGGGCTTAGCTCGCCAAAGGCTCCTCCTGCAGGGGTGCCGAAAGCCATGCCGCCAGCTATGCCCATGCCCACAAGCCCCAGCCCCCTGCCGTACCTCTCACGCCTGCACACGTCCAGCACGAGCGCCATGGCAGTGGAGTAAACCATGACCGTGAAGAGCCCCTCGGTGAACCTGAAGAGGATGAGCCAGCTCAAGCCGGGGGCGTTTGCCTGGAGCAGAAGCATAGCAGAATTGCCAGCCAGACCGGCGAGTATGAAAATCTTCCTGCTACCATGCCTGTCTGAAAGCGCACCCCAGACAGGAGCAAACAGGGCGTAGGCGAGCAGGTTGACCGCCACAAAGAACCCCGCCTGAGCAACGGTGGCGCCGTAAACGTCCATGACGTAGTGCTTCACCACCGGGTAAATCATGCTCACGCTGAGCATCAGCAGAAAGCACACCAGCGCGGTTGCCCTGAGAACCTGCATGTGCGCAGAATTGCACATTCCTGTGCATAAAGTTTTCTGCAGGTGAAGAGGTGACAGCCTGTGACCCACCCCCGGCAGGTCGCAGAGCTTTCAAGCTGTGTTTTTCCCTTCTATGGGGTCGGAAGGCTCACCCAAGCTCTGGTGTGTTCCTGCGTGGTTGCAGCACAAGCCATAGAGTTGAGACGTGCTCATGCTGAGCACCTGCAGGGCTACATGTCAAAAGTTTGGATTTTGATCCTTCCATATTCGCCTGAGCTACTTCAGAATGGAGCGGGCGATGAGAGCGTTCTTCGCCTTAATGGCAGCATCATCACCGCCTCGTGGATGCCTCCATATTAAGTTGAGGGCACCGCCATGCGAGACGACAAATTTTTATGCCACTAATCAACCTTTAAGAGTGATATGGAACTTAGGGAAGGTATGACCCTGCAATCCCATTTATGGCCAGAACCTGTTAAAATTGATAAGGTGATTGAAAGGGAAAGGAACCTTTCAGTTACAATGCCCAGGCTAATGGGGGTTATAAGGGTTGTTGCCGGAGATGATGCAGCAGGCGATGAGGAGGTTGAGAGGATTGGCATGGAGGTTGCCATGGC
>Ga0256839_1003294_pt1 | contig 16802 bp, 13 predicted proteins | sample 354166metaG_FD_185968 | JGI IMG/M metagenome (GOLD analysis project Ga0256839, IMG submission 185968) | Hydrothermal vent microbial communities from Mid Atlantic Ridge, Atlantic Ocean - 354-166 | ecosystem: Environmental > Aquatic > Marine > Hydrothermal vents | place: Atlantic Ocean: Mid... | reverse complement strand
AAACTTAGCCGTGCTACGCGAGGGGAATACGCCGGCTTCAATGGGGCCGTGGCTGGGGGGCCACGGAAACGATACAGGGGTTGATAGAGCGGGAGCTCCCTGGAGGCTTCAATGGGGCCGTGGCTGGGGGGCCACGGAAACCAGTGGCGCGTGCTGCGCCGCAGGCCGTATGGTGGCGCTTCAATGGGGCCGTGGCTGGGGGGCCACGGAAACGCGACGTCGCGCAGCGACCAGCCGGTCGCCTCGCAAGCTTCAATGGGGCCGTGGCTGGGGGGCCACGGAAACACGAATGACGGCTGCGCTGAAGCGCTCCACATACGAGACGCTTCAATGGGGCCGTGGCTGGGGGGCCACGGAAACGTTATATACCGGCCCGGCCCCCACGCGGGGGATAGTGGCGCTTCAATGGGGCCGTGGCTGGGGGGCCACGGAAACCCCCCCTCCGCGACGTGGGCCGAATCACCGTGGACCTCGCTTCAATGGGGCCGTGGCTGGGGGGCCACGGAAACCAGCGCTGCGTAGCTCCGTGGAAGCGGCTTGGTGTGGCTTCAATGGGGCCGTGGCTGGGGGGCCACGGAAACGCCTTTTCGCCATTCTTCCATAGACTGCCACACCAACGCTTCAATGGGGCCGTGGCTGGGGGGCCACGGAAACAGGGAAGTCCGAAGGTGGGTTACCTATGAAATGAAGGCTTCAATGGGGCCGTGGCTGGGGGGCCACGGAAACTCCCTGATGCAGTGTGAAAGAAGAGTAGTCCCCGGTGCTTCAATGGGGCCGTGGCTGGGGGGCCACGGAAACCCGCAGATCGAACGGTGGTGGGAGGGGGATGTGTTGATCGCTTCAATGGGGCCGTGGCTGGGGGGCCACGGAAACGGTGATTTGGGGGACAACCGGAGACCGTGGTTACGCGCTTCAATGGGGCCGTGGCTGGGGGGCCACGGAAACAGCACGCGCGCGGGGGGGCGGAGATGGCCCACGCTGTAGGCTTCAATGGGGCCGTGGCTGGGGGGCCACGGAAACAGAAAAAGTAAGAATTCTTGTCAATCGTCTGAGAAAGCTTCAATGGGGCCGTGGCTGGGGGGCCACGGAAACAGGCAGATAATGCAGATAAGACGATTTTGCATATTTAAGCTTCAATGGGGCCGTGGCTGGGGGGCCACGGAAACCCCACGTCGCGGAGGGGGCGACGGGGGGAAACGTCTACGCTTCAATGGGGCCGTGGCTGGGGGGCCACGGAAACGTCCCGAGCGTCGAACATGGCACCTCCTTGTCGCCAGGCTTCAATGGGGCCGTGGCTGGGGGGCCACGGAAACCCCCCACACCCTAGGGGGTAAGGCCGACGTGGGCAGGGCTTCAATGGGGCCGTGGCTGGGGGGCCACGGAAACCATAGCCACCGTTCGACACGGCCACGCACGCCACAGCGCTTCAATGGGGCCGTGGCTGGGGGGCCACGGAAACACAGCGGATTCCAGGTCCGGTCGAGGAGGTGGTGCCTACGCTTCAATGGGGCCGTGGCTGGGGGGCCACGGAAACCGCTCCATCGCAAGTTGTTGCAGCAAGGGACGTTAGAACCCTCTTTGCGAGCGTGATCCCAATCGGCACCAAATCGACCAGGTAAAGCCGCATCGGTCCACTCCGCAAATCGCACGCTACATCGCCCTAGACCGCCAAAAACGCCATTTGCGAGCGTGCCCAGGGATTCGCGCATCACCTCCACGCTCGCAAGCGACCCCCTGATCAACGGGGCCGCGGCCGAACGGCCGCGGAAAACTGCACTAAGGGCTAGGCGTCCTGCAAGCGCAGACTGCAGACGTTGCCTCCGATCACGCAAGCACAACAGCCCTGACGTTCGCCAAGGCGACGTCAGCAGCCTCCTATTTGTCAAGAATCCGAATAACAGCATATTCTACCCCACCGCCACGCACCACTGCAACCCCGCTAGTCTAGCGCACCGCCGCGCGTGAGAACGGCCACGCGTCCAACAAGAACCCGGCGGTGATATCCGCCCGGCGCCGTTCCCACCTCCGCGGCCAGCTTCACGGCGCGATATCCCTCAACCTATGACCGCAGTCACCATCGGGCAGCAGCGCCCCCCCCGACGGCCAGCCACGCCTCGCCGATCGGCTAGACTTCGGGCTGGCCGCGGCACCCGCGGGGTGAGACATCCACTGCGAAAAGCTCCGCAAGGCTGGCCGCGGCGGCGAGCCTACCGCTCGCCCCTGGAAAAACCGCGGCCGGCAAGAAATGCGCTTCTGCCCACGCGCCCGGTCCGGCTGAAGCTGGCGGGCAATCCTCCCTGCCCGCGCCGGGCAGGGCTACCGCTGCGCCGTCAAAGGTACTACCACGGCCCGGCTCTGCTCTCGGGCCGAGCGGCCGGTGGTCACCGCTGCCCTCCCGCGGATCGGGCCGATCGGATGGATCAGGCCGATCAGGCTGTAGGCTGGTCGGGGTCCCCGAGGCGGCGGCACAGCCCCCGGATGCGAAAAGGACCGCGGCCGGCGCGCTGCACGGTCGGAGTGCTGCGTGCGGCGGATCGACGAAAACGGGTTTAGCTCGCGTTCGAACGCCTGCGGCGGCGCTGCTCGGGCGCATCCACCAACAGGTCCGGCTCTTCGTCCTCGTCAACAACGTCGCCGGTGTAACCCGCAGCCGCCATCTCTTTGTGCTGGATCAGGGCGCGGATCGCCTGTAAACGGTACCAATCGAGCGGATGTATCCCCCCCAGCCGGCGTTCCTCCTCGATTCGCTCCTTCTCCCGCACGAGCTGCTCATAAGACCAGTCGGACATTTCATCGATAAGAAGCGCGACTGGTCGCGCACTGACAAGGATCGATCGCTCATGGTCCGACAACCTGCGTTTCCGGACTCGACGTTCCATTCTGCGAATCAGAGACGGTGAGGGCTTGCGAGAATCGCCTGGTACGTGTCTCGCTTCGGCCATTGTCGCGCCGTCACTCCCGTTCTGGCTAGACTACCCCGCTTCGCTTGTCGGCCTATCTTAACAGAGTTAGCTGCGGTTGAGTCGGTGCGTGTGACACCCCGCGCGACTAGCCAACCCCGACAGCGTTCCCAACACGACCCCCGCGTCAGGATCAGAAAGACGCGTCCTCCTCGCTGTCCCCGGCGCTGACCGTTAACTCCGCTGCACCCTCCTCGCGACTCATCGCGGGCAGCCACCCCTCAAATACCCGCTTGCAGATCTGCGGTATCTCTGCTCTGATCCGGCCGTAATGCTCCGACGACAAATGATAGCGACAGAGCTCATCACACTCGCGCAAGAACTCTTCGAACGTGCCTGACGCGCCTACTGTCCTCTGCCTACGGACCCACTCCTGCATATGGGCGTCGATCCACTGGTAGGCGTCCTGGAGCTCCTCGGGAAGCTGCAGGTAGAACAGGAAATCCCGCTTCGAGAAGAACACCTTGCTTTTGTACATCGTGAACGGACTCAAACTCGGCAGCCCCTCCTCCGGCGGACAGTCGAGCACAATGAACGTCTCTTTACCAACCTCGAAGCCGTACCGAAGCTCATCGTTCATGCCGCTGGAGAACACAATACGCGGCATGTAGGCGATCACCCAGTCACTGTTGATCCCGATCAGCCAATCGAGATCGCGCACGATGGTGTGATCATTGAGCGCTTGCAGGTCAGCACGGGTGTAATAGGGCTTGAGGTTCTGGCCACTCTCGACCGCAGCCGGATCGAAGACGGTGAAGTAGCGGCGCAGCTCGCGAACGAACTCCTGCACCCGCGGCTTATCCTCAGTCGGCAAGTGGGTCATGGGATAGCTAATGTAGACAGGCCGCCGGTTGGTGAACAGCAAGCTCTCGAAGGTCTCCGTCTCTCGTTGTGGCACAACGAAGTGGCGCACATCCAGGAACTGGGCGAACAAGTTGGTCACGTAGACCTCGAACTCCTGCCACTTGACGATGGACTCCAGGTTCAGATGGAGGTATTCGCCGGGATGCTCGGTGAGTCTGTCGTGGATATCCTGGGGGGCATCGATTACGGTGACCAGCAATCGCGGCGACAGGCGGCGCAGGTCGGCGAGCTTTAACCCTTCGCGGAGCCCGCTGCGAAGCAGAAAGGTAGCGTGACAGAAGACGATGTGGGTCAGCGCAGGCGGTTCTGTACCGTCCTGGGTACGCCGCGCCGAGACATCGAGCTGGCGTGCCGCCTCCTCCCGCTCGATCTCACGTAAGATTCGCTCCAGGGCTGCGGCGCGCAGGGATGTCAGGGCATCGCGCGGTGCGTTCAGAATGTTCGAGTGGTCGTACTGCAAGTGCGCATCGCGAGCGATCCGGTCCATTACGGCGCCCACGTTGTACGTGCGCACCCGATCCGCGTGTCGGCGGGCCAGCCGAGCAACCAACTGCTGCGCAGCCGAACCAGATATGCCCGTTACAAGGACTACGTTGGGTGACCGTGTCATCCAGGCAGGTCCTCGGTTCGCCCCATGCACGTCGCTGCATTCTATGGCCACCCGTCCAGATGGCCCAGCCGGCACGACGACACGCTGCAAGCGTCACCGCACCCTCCGGCCGGCATCCACGTAAGACTCCGGTGCCGCCGCCAGTGCACGGCTGGCGGATCGCTCAAACGCCCGAGCCCAGAACGACGCACCTCGCCCCGGGCGAATCAGTGGCGAAAATGACGGCGGCCGGTGAAGACCATCGCAATTCCATGCTCGTTGCAGGCATCGATCGATTCCTGATCCCGTTTCGACCCGCCCGGCTGAATGATGGCGGTGATACCGGCTTGAGCTGCCCGATCTGGCCCATCGCGGAAGGGGAAGAACGCATCGCTCGCGAGCACAGCCCCCCTGGCGCGATCCCCTGCCTTGCGGACCGCAATGTCCACCGCGTCGGCACGGTTCATCTGGCCAGCTCCCACCCCCACGGTCGTTCGCTCTCGAGCGACCACGATCGCATTGGACTTGACATGCTTGGCAACCACCCAAGCAAAAGCCAGATCGCGCCACTCCTGCTCGGTCGGTTCCCGATTCGTCACGACCCGCCATTGGGACATGTCAGACGTACCGACGTCAGGCGTCTGCAGCAACGCTCCGCCTCGCACCGACCGAAGTTCCCACTCCGAAGGGCGATCCGCACGCACGGAATAAGCCAGGGGGCCGACCTCGAGCAATCGGACGTTCTTCCGCCAGGTGGGACGGGTGGTGAGAATGTCAACGGCCCCGTGCTGGAACATGGGTGCGACGATCGCTTCCACAAATCGCCCCTCGGCAACAATCGCTTCAGCGGTTGCTTCATCCACCGGCTGGTTCAGCGCCAGCACACAACCGTAGGCGCTGACGGGATCGGCTTCGTAGGCTCGAATAAAGGCATCCGGGAGGTTATCGGCCACAGCGGCCCCACATGGGTTTTGATGTTTGACGACCACAGCAGCCGGTTCCGCGAACTCGCACGCGAGGCGAAGGGCTGCGTCGAGATCGAGCACATTGTTGTACGAAAGCTGCTTGCCGTGCAGTTGCCGAGCGGTCGCGACCGAAGGCCCCTCGTACCCGTCCACCACGTACAGCGCCCCCTTCTGATGGGCGTTTTCTCCGTACCGTAGAACGCTGCGCAGGCGTAACCTGGACACAAGCTGCTCCGGTGCCCACTCGCGCTGCGTGCCCTGGGCCAGGTAGCGAAAAATGACCTCATCGTAGGCCGAGGTACGAGCGAACGCCTTCACTGCCAGCCTACGGCGGAGTTCGTCACCGATCCCCCCCTTCTGCTCAAGTTCGCCCAGCACCTCTGCGTAGTCACTCGGATCGGTCACGACCACGACGTGCTCGAAATTCTTCGCCGCCGCACGAACCAGACTCGGCCCCCCGATGTCAATCTGCTCTACCGCCTCCTGCAGGGAGACGCCCCCCTGGGCTATTGTCCACTCGAATGGGTACAGGTTGACCACCACCATGTCGATGGGGGGAATCCCCAGCTCAGCGAGTGTCTTCATGTGCTGCTCATTGTCCCGACGTGCCAGAATTGCCGCAAACACGCGTGGATGAAGCGTTTTGACCCGACCATCAAGGATCTCGGGAAAACCCGTGAATTCGGCCACCTCCACGGCGGGAATGCCTGCCCCCTGTAAGACTCGATGCGTACGGCCGGTTGCGATGAGATCCACCCCGGCCGCGCGGAGCCCCTCCGCGAAGCTCACCAACCCAAGCTTGTCACTGACACTGAGCAGAGCACGCGTGACGCGAACAAGACCCACTTCTCGCTAAGCCTCCTTCCACATCGAGCGAAGCCAACCCACCAGCTCAACCGGACGGGACCCTCCCGACGAACCAGCCCCGCCCACCATCACCACGATTAAAACAGTCATTCTAGCGAAATGAACCGCTGGGTGCGCCTGCTGGCGCCGGGAACGCCATATGCGCCCGCCCCAAGCAAAGCCGCAAGAAATCGCCCCGACCGCTTCCCCAGAGCGGTTGCGGTGCGACGGTGAACCTCAGCGACGGCGAGATTAAGTGGGGTGTGCACTGATCGTCCGGAACCATCGCAGCAGACCACAATCCGGACGCTCCCACCAACCCAAGGCCGGCCTACAGGAGCTCGCTCGGTCCGGCCAAGACCGACCGCCTCACCGCGGCGAGCCCAGCCACGCCCGGCGTCGTGGGTCACTGCTCTGATGGCGGATTAGCTTCGCCTACAGCTTCCGGTCTGCTAAGCGGGCGATGGTACGTGGGTTTCTCCGCACCCGGCTCGGACGCCATCACGGCGACACCGCTTGCGCTGACGAGCAGGATGCGGTCCGAGTAGCTATTGAAGACTACGAACTCAATGCCATGCGTAGGAAGCAAGGCCACAGCCGACCCGTCAGAACGACTGAGGATGCGGAGATCTCTGGTCGGCCCCTCCACGTAGAGGCGGGTCTTCGACGCTGCCACGAGCCGGTTCACGTTCGGCACGTTCCATAGCTCCTCACCCGTTAGCGGATCCATACAGTAGAGAATCCTGCTCTCCGATACGACGAAGAGCTGGTACTGCTGCGCGCCATTTGTGGCAAGGAGCATCGGTTCGGACACACCGTCGCCCACGGGATACCGCCAGAAAGTCTCGCCCGTACGGATGTCGACAGAGTAGACGTAGCCATCTCTCGACGCCACGAACAGGTTATTCTGGTAAGCCACGGCGGGCACGATCACTTCGTCGTTCACGCGATACCGAAACACGACGTTGCGGCTCCTGGTGGGGAAAACGTACACCAGCCCATCGGTGGACCCCACCACAACCCATTGCAGATGCGCGAGAGGTGCTGCGTCGACCGGGGCGTACAGTTGGGCAAACCACTTCTGGATTCCGGGAACGTTCCTCTGTGTCGGAATCGCATACAGACGGCCCTGGACGGTGCCGAAGTAGACGTATTCGGCATTGGCCACCAAAGGTGACCAGGGAGACTGATCGAGGTAGATGCGCCATTCCAGTACGCCGGTGTTTCGGTTGTAGCGCATCAGATTCGGCCCCTTGAAAGTAAAGACAGCTTCGCCGTTGACCGCCACGGCCGGTTTCCCCTGGACCGTAGCCTGCCCTTCCACCGAGTAGAGCAAGCGCCCCGTTTCTACATCAACGACATGGGTAGCGCGCTGTTTGGTCTGCACGACGAACAGATCCTCCACCACCGCCGCCGCTCGAACCCGATCCTGCAGACCACCCACGGGCAAGACCGTAACCCACCTTCGTTCGAGCCCGGCCGCCCGAAACGCAGACTCAGGCAGAACGACACGCTGCTGCGCGTGCGCAGGGTGAACGCTCAGGGTAAGCGCGAGGACCAATAACAGGCCCACACGGTTGAACATCTGAACCACCTCTCGTATCGGGATCCCGCGAAAGGGCAGGAAACTCGCACCCAGTCCGGCGACGAGTACAGCCTCGATGAGTTGCTTCCGTGACGATCACGGTGGTCTACTGCAAGTGTATCGACAACCTCCTATGCCCGCAACGCCAGTCTGGTGGGCCCCGGAGGCCCCCCGGGGTGCACCGGACTGCTTCGCCTTCCTGCGTGGCAGCCAGAGCCCATCCCCCGTCTGCTCGTTCGCAAGCAAGACGTGCAGACAGCCAGGTACGACATCTACAATCGGTAGGTACGGTCGACGTCGGCATAGCCGGGAGCCGGACGGACTATGGACGAACCGGTACGGGTTACCACGAAGATCCTGATGGTCGAACTCGCCTGCTTGCGGCGTGCCGGTGTACGGTACGTTCGGGCACCGCAACTGGGAAATGTGCGGGCCCGGCGTCCAGCCACGGCGGGTGCACAACGGCCATCGGCGCGATCGATGGCCGCCGCACCGAGCCACCCCCAAGGCAGCGAGCTCACCCTGCCGAAGCTCGACCAACCCAACGACCTCGTGCTGCCTCACCTGAACGGAACCGGTGCGACGGCCCCCAGCCGCGAACGGCGACCGAAGGAATCGAAAGGAGCGGACATGCTTCAAGTGGCCGACGGATGGGACACTCCGCCGTTGACGACCAACGAGAAGCTCGCGAAGCTCGCCGAGCTCGAGCAACGGGTCAGCCAGTGCACTCGCTGCCCGGAACTTGTGAAGAACCGGACGCAGACCGTGTTCGGAGTGGGTAATCCCGACGCGGAGCTCTGTTTCGTGGGGGAGGCGCCGGGAGCCGATGAAGATCGGCTGGGAGAACCATTTGTGGGCCGCGCCGGGCAACTACTCACTCGAATGATCGAAGCCATGGGTATGAACCGCGCCGACGTCTACATCTGCAACGTCCTGAAGTGCCGCCCTCCCCAAAACCGGACGCCGACCATAACCGAAGTACGCAACTGCGCCGATTACCTGGACGAACAACTGGAGATCATCAAGCCGGCCTTCATCTGTTGCCTGGGATCGGTAGCCGCTCAACGACTCATCCCTACCACCGGGGCAAAATCTCCTTCCTTAAGCCGGCTCCGTGGTCGCGTGTTCCGCTACAAGGGAGCCAAGGTCATCGTAACCTATCATCCGGCTTATCTGTTACGGACCGAAAGCGCCAAAAAGGACGCCTGGCAAGACCTGAAGTTGCTACTCCGAGAGATGGGGCGGCCCATCCCATCGCGGCGCAAAACATGAACGGAGCAAGGCTCTAGAAGCCCACTACGCGACAACATCCCTGCAAAACCGTGGTCGGTTTTGGAACCGGCCGACCTCCCGTCCGCCAGCGTGCTTCCTTGCCGCGACCTGGGGCTGCAGTGGTCCGCTTCAGCCGCTACCGCCTTTTTCCACGTACGGCTGCGCCGCTCCGGTGAGCACTACGGCAGTCCGATGCAAGGGGAGGTGGCTGTTCGGTAACCGCCGGCTCAGCCCCCTCCGCCGACCGGCCTGGTTACTGGAAGAATCCGAAGAAGAAACTGACCGCCTGCGTCTCATCGGTATCGGCCTTGTTGATCGGGAACGCCACGTCCAGGGCCAGGGGCATTGGGCCGAGGAACGGCAGGGCGACCCGGACCCCAGCTCCGGCGGTCACCCGGAATTCGGTAATTTCCACATCGGATTCCAGTGTTCCGAAGTCGGAGAAGACAACGCCACGGAGGGTTTCGTCGGCGGTCAGGGGGAACAGGTACTCGACGCTGCCGAGCAGGAGGAAATCACCGCCGACATGCACGTCGAAGACCCTCGGTCCTACGCCGCGAAACTCAAAGCCACGAAAGTTACGGAATCCACCCGCGAAGAATCGTTCAAAGATGGGGGTATCGTCACCCGCAAAGCCCACAATGCCGCGAACCGAAAGGACTTGTTTACCCGTTCCGTCCGGTCGCTCCCACAACGTCCAGTAGTGGCGCCCTTCCAGGGTGAGCTTGGGGTAAGTGAAATCTCCGAGCCCTTGCTCAAAGCCCAGTTCGTAGAGGTGCCCGGTGCTGGGCAGAAAGATATTGTCGCGGGTGTCGTGTTCGATTTGAGCACTGAGCACGGTGAGAAAGTTGTCCCCCAGTACAGCGATCAGGTCGGGAGGGGTGGGGATATCGGGGTCAGTGATGCCGATGTTTTCGATGCGCAGGCCGAGGGCGCCCCGAATGGTGTCGCTGAATTCGTGTCCCACACTGATTCGTCCCCCCGCTCGCTCTTCATCCCATTCCCGGTAGTTTCGCTGGAAGAAGTAGCCCGAGACGCCAAAGCTGTAGGGCAGGTCAAACAGCATGGGTTCCCGCCAGCTCACCAGGTATCGACTCAACTCCGTGCCCGGGGCAAGTTCGAGGCGGAACTCCTGGCCCCCCCCACGAAATGCCTTGCCACCGAAGATATCGGCGAAATCGCTGGGAGGTCGCGTGATGTCGAAGTTACGCTCGCTGATAAGCAGATTCCCGATCAGCCCAGCATCCGTGTTATAACCGACGCCGAACACGATCCGGCCCGTCTGTCCCTCCTGCACCTGAACAATGAGGTCACGCAGGTTCGGCCCCTCTCCGGCCACACTGATCGTTGGCCCTGTACCCGTTGCCGGGTTCACCTGGAAGAGCTGCGTGTTCCGCAACCGCCGCTCACTTTCCTTGAGCAACTCTGCGTTGAGAACCTCGCCCGGGTAGAGCCGGAGCTGGCGACGAATCACACGATCCCGAGTAATCGTGTTGCCTACGACCTCTATCCGACCGACGCGGTAGGATTCCCCCTCATGCACCCGAAACACCACATCCACCACTCCAGGCTCGGCACTGAACCTCAGATCGGGCTCAACCCGAGCTTCAATGTACCCCCTTCTCCCATAGGCGTCTCGGATGGCTTTGGCGTCTGCCTTCACCGCCCGTTCGTTGTACGGCTCGCCGGCGACGGTCTTCGGTTCGGGAAGCAGCTCCGACAGCGGAATGCTGTCGTTACCCACCACGCGCACGGACCGTATCACATAGCGCGGGCCTTCCATGATGTAAAACGTGACGTAAGCGGCCGTCCGATCCTCGTTGTACCGAATCTGGCGGCTCACCTGGACATCGAAGTAACCGAGCGACTGGTAGTACCTGGAGAGTCTACGAACATCCTCTTCGATCTGCTCCAGATCGAGACGCCCGCGGAGGATTCCGGTGAAACTCCGACTGGTCATGATTTTCGTGCGCAGATAGGTGTCGGAGAAGCTTTCGTTGCCGACGAAGTCGACCCGTCGCACCCGCGTCATCGGTCCCTCGGCAATCCGGATCACCGCCCGCGATTCGCCCGGACCGGTGCCCGAGACCACCGAGGCCCGCGCAAAGGGGAACCCTTTCGACCTGTAGTGCTCTTCGATTTTGCGCGCCGCCTCCGCCAGGAACGCACCATCAAATGGCCCTGTTCCGTCCAGGCCCGCCACCTGCTTGAGCTCTTCGTCCGTGTAGACCGTGTTCCCCTCGAACGAGATCCCGTCCGTGACCTCACCTTCCAGCACCCGGAAAACCACCACCAACCCGTGAGGCTCTCGCTTCAGCTCCACCCCCACGTCCTGGAACCACTCGGTCTTGACCAACTTTCGTTGGTCCTCACGAAGGAGGTTCAGGTCCAGAGGGCTGCCGGCGCGAGTCCGGATCTTGGCAAGAACCTGCTCGGTCGAAACGTGGCGGTTCCCAACAACACGCACCTCCGCGATGAGCTCACCGTCGCCAGCCTCCTGAGCCACCAGGACCGGCGAATTGAGGACGCCCAACACCAGGGCAAGCAACCACGTGGCCAGGGACCGAAGGCCGCGTGCAAACAGCGAACCAGCTCTGGACATCGGGTGAATCTCACGTTCTTCCGCTCTTCCAGTCGCCACCGCTTTCCTCGGTTCCGCCCCCCTGAACGGAGAGGGGAACCACGGGACAGGGTCGTCTGGGGCATGGCATAAACGATCCCCTCCTTGCGGACAAGTCCGGCCAGCCGCAGCGATTGCTCGGCGCACGTGCGGATACACCCGCCGGCTTCGGAGCTTCGAGCCGACGCACGTACGTGAGCGGCCGTAGGATCGGATAAATCGCCAAGGACACCCAACGACTGGACCAAGTCTGAAGTTCCTGAATAGCTGCTCAAACAGAAGGCCGAGCAGCACGCCTCCGGTCCGTGCAAAGCCCCTTGACTCTGATCTGCATCAAACCACAGGACGGTGGCAACGACACCGGAACCGTGTACTGCCCCACGGCTCCGGCAAAGGCCGACAGGGTCGGCTGCGCCTGGACGGGAAGAACGCGTGAGACCAGCACAACCCGTAAGGTAATCCCGACACTGCATCGAAGCGAAAAGCCCCCCGGCGCACCATCCATCAACCCGGTCGGTTTGCCGTCCGAATCAGGGGCACGTCCGAGCAAATGCGGGACGAATCAGGTTAGAAAGGAGGAAGATCCATCGTTTCCGATGCGGGCGCATCCGGCGCGTCGACCGGAACCGGGTGGTAATTCTCAAACCGAGTGTACTGGCGTAGGAAGCTAAGCCGCACGGTTCCGGTTGGACCGTTCCTCTGTTTGGCCACGATCACTTCGGCAAGCCCGGGTTCGGCATCGTCGTCGTAGAGCTCCGGACGATGGAGCAACATGACCACGTCGGCATCCTGTTCGATCGAACCGCTTTCGCGCAGGTCTGCCAGACGTGGGCGATGCCCCTCGCGCATTTCAAGCGACCGGTTGAGCTGACTGAGCGCGACTACGGGCACCTGCAGATCGCGGGCCAGCATCTTGAGCCGCCGGCTGATTCGCGCGATCTGCTCCTGACGGCTGTCCCGCAGGTTGTCCGGCTCGATCAACTGCAGGTAGTCCACTACGACCAACTGCAGGTCGTACTGGCGCTTCAACCGACGAGCTTCTGCGGTGATCTGCAACATGTTGCGACCCGGGGTGTCGTCAATGAACAGCGGAGCGGCCCGCATCTCATCGGCCGCTTGCTGCAGGCGAACGATCTCTGCACTACCGATCCGACCGCTGCGCAACCGATGGCTGTCGATGCGAGCTCGCGAACATAACAGACGCTCGGCCAATTCGAGCTTCGACTGTTCGAGACTGACAAACAAGACGGCAAGCCCCTGGTCGACCGTGAGATGCTCGACGATGTTCATCGCCAGCGCAGTCTTCCCCACACTAGGACGAGCAGCAATGATCACCAACTCCGAGGGCTGCAGTCCGCTGGTGAGGTCGTCGAGGTCGAAGAAGCCGGTCGGTAGGCCGCTGATAACGTGTCCGCCGCGACTCGCACGGTCGTCGATCCGATCGAACGCCTGCGCAAGGACATCGGAAAGTCGTAACGTTTCCCCCACAATGCGATGTTGCGCGATGTCGAAGATCTTCCGCTCGGCCTCCTGGAGCAGCTCGTCCGGATCGCGGGACGGGTCGTAGGCGGCGGCTACGATCTCGGTACCTGCGGAGATCAGGCGGCGAGCGATTGCCTTTTCGCGAACGATCGTGGCATAGTGCACCGCATGGGCCGCCGTGGGAACCTTGTTGATCAGCTCTGCGATGTAGTCCGCCGTGAGCTCCCCTTGGCCGTCCTGATCGAGAAACCCGCGACGCAGCAGTTCTTCGTGCAGGATCACCGGATCGACACGCTTCCCCGCGTTGTAGAGCTCGACGATAACCGTGAAAATCTTCCGATGTGCATCCCGCACAAAACAGTCGGGCGTAAGCAGTTGGAGGACCTCATGGAGGCATTCATCGTAGAGAAGAAGGCTGCCCAGCACGCACTGCTCCGCCTCGATGTTCTGCGGCGGAAGCCTGTGAAGCGGATTCCGTTCACCCTGCGCCACCGTGCCACCCCTTCCGCTTCGATTGCCCAGAAGCACTGCTCACCGTGCCGCGGCAAGGCACGACCTAGCCGACCGCCGATCCGCACCGTACGCCTGTCGCCCCCGGTGTAGCCCCCCACACAAGCTCGGCTCACCCAGGTCGCCCCCATGTAGCTGTCCGGTCAGCCAACCGTTCCTTTCCCCGCACGCGACCGGTCGAACCCGGCTCTTGCCCAGGCTCCGGTGCCACCGTAACCGGTTCACGCCCATTCCCTCGGCAATCGCGGACTCTCCCGGCCGCTGCCCACCGGCATAGCGATATCTCGAACGACCGCGCCAGCAGGAGGCAGGACCGGGCTTCGGGCATCGTTGCCCTGGTTCGGGTACCCGGTCGCCGCGGGTCGAGGCATGGACGCCCCCCATCGTTGGCCGCGCGCCATCCCGACTACACAGACCAGGACGCGACGGCAACCCCAAGCCATCCGACCCAACGGACGCCCAACCGACCGGAAACCCCGGTGGGGGCAAGCCCAGGAGCCACGCTATTCGACATCCCCGAGGGGAACAACCCACAACGATAGCTCCGCGTCGATGTCGGGAGCCAGTTGTACCTTCACGGTGTACAATCCGGTCTGTTTGATAACGCCCTCCAGGCGAACCATGTCGGGCTCGATGGCAATCCCGTGAGTACGGAGTGCTTCGACGATATCGTTTGGGCCGACCGAGCCATACAGGTGACCGAGCTCGTTCGCTGCCGCTTCAACGTGGATCTCCATTCCGGCGATCTGGTCAGCAAGTTTTTCGAGCGCGCGGCGTCGCTCAGCCTCTAGCTGAGCGAGACGCTCACGGTATTTCTCCACCCGTTTCACGTTCGCCGGCGTCGCAGCCACAGCGAAGCCGTACGGGATCAGGTAATTGCGTGCATAACCGGGCCGAACGGTGACGAGATCACCGGCGCGCCCGAGGTTGGGGACGTCCTTTGCAAGCAGGACCTCGACACCCCCTTCCTTTTTCATGAAAACGGTCTTCTGTCTTCTGGGCATCGTTTACCCCTGTTCGTCTACCGTTGCCTGGCCGTGTCGATTAAGGGATCCCGCATTCGTCTAGAACGGAGGCTCCTCCGCATCGAGGTCCGGAACCGGAGGCGGCACGTCGAAGCTCCCGGAGGGTTCCGCGACTTCTGGCGTTTCGCTCGATGTCGGCTCCCCCTGGGTTGCCGGAACCCCGAGGAAGACGACGCGGTTGGCAACGACCCGGTAGGTGATCCGTTTGTTTCCGTCGCGATCCTGCCAGGTTTCCATACGGAGACGGCCGTCGACCAGTACCGGTCTTCCTCTGGAAAGGTAGCGGCTTGCCACTTCCCCTTGGTTTCCCCACACCGTGACGTCGATGTAGAGGGTTTCCTCGCGCTGTTGCCCCTCCTTGTCCCGCCAACGGTCGTTCACGGCGAGTCGAAAGCTGGCCACCGCGCTACCGTTCGGCGTGTACCGAAGCTCAGGATCGCGAGTCAACCGGCCGACCAAAATGATCCGGTTATACATGACGACCTCCCTTCAACGCTGCTCCCGAACGTGCGCGGTGCGATCAATCCATTATCTCGGTTTGTCCCACAGTCAACCAGCCTCCGGATCACGCCTCTTCCTCGACCGTCTCCCCCTCGGGTGTTTCCTCCTCTGCTACTTCTGCCGCCTCCTCTTCGCTCTCGGCTTCCTCAACGCCCTCAAATCGATACTCATCGCCCCCGATGTAGGCCTGTGCCTGGGCCATGATGCCCTCGACCAGCTTCGGATGCAGCTTGAGGATCAACTGACGAAGGATTGCATCGTTGATGTTGCACTCGTGCTCGATCTTGCTGATGGCCTCAGGCGGCGCCTTGAAGTAGACGAGGTAGTACATTCCACGGCGCTGCTTCTTGATCGGGTAGGCGAGCCGCCGCTCCTCCCATGGCCGACTCAAAACGATCTCGCATCCGAACCGATCGAGAATGCTGTGGACGATCTCGGCAGCCCGATCCCAGTTGCTATGCAGTTTCTGGCTGCTCAACAGAAACATGCCTTCGTAAACGGTCTCACTCACCGCATGCCTCCCACCATCTCTCCAGTGCTCCATTAGCCGGGCTGATCTCGCCCCGGCGGCAGTTCACCGCTTGGCCGCACATTGTACGTCGTCATCGCCCGGTTAATCCCGTACCGCCACCAAGTTTCCACACAATCGGCCGCCCGCTGGACCATCTCTTCCACGACCGGGCGCTCCTCGGGTAGGAATCGACTGAGCACGAACGTGCTCGCGTCGACACCCGGTGGGAGAGGACCGATGCCCAGCCGCAGGCGTGGGACGCGTTCGGTGCCTAAGGCGCGAATAACATCCCGCAACCCCTTCTGACCGCCGTCGGAGCCCGCTGCTCGCAGTCGCAAGGTACCCAGGGGAAGGTTCAAATCGTCGCAGACCACAAGCAGATCGGTCTCCGGGTCAATACCGTACCACGAGACCGCCTCGGCAACGCTTGATCCGGACCGGTTCATGTAGGTGTGCGGCCAGAGGAGGCAGAGTTTCACTCCGCTGGGAAGAACCAGTTCGGCCAATTCGCCGTGGAACCGGTTGCGTCGGTGGGGCGCCCCCCAACGAGCCCCCAGGAGCTCCAGAACATCGAACCCCAGGTTGTGTCGCGTACCCTGGTACTGACGCCCGGGGTTACCCAACCCCACGACGAGTTTCATGGGGGCCTACACCATCGAGTCGCTCGCCATTCTTCAAACTCCACCCCACCGCGCGTCGGGTCGCAGGCAGCTCACTGCTCACCCTCGGCCTCCTCCCCCTTACCCTTCGGGATCACCTCGGGTTCTGCAGCCGCCTCCGGAACCACCTCCTCCGCCTCCTCAGCCTCCGGCGGGACCACCTGAGCCACGACCACGTCGGGCTCCGTCAGTACGGTGACTCCTTCGGGAACCGCGATCTGGGAGACGTACAGCACATCGTCAAGGTCCAGATCGCTGACGTCCACACGGATCTCGTCGGGGATCGCCGTCGCTAAGCACTCGACCTCCAGATTGTACAGCGACTGCTGCAGTACTCCCCCCTGCTCCGTGCCTTTCGGGACGCCTCGCAGAACGATCGGGATTTCTACGGTGACCCGTTGTCCTGCGACGAG
>Ga0256839_1003293_pt1 | contig 16802 bp, 16 predicted proteins | sample 354166metaG_FD_185968 | JGI IMG/M metagenome (GOLD analysis project Ga0256839, IMG submission 185968) | Hydrothermal vent microbial communities from Mid Atlantic Ridge, Atlantic Ocean - 354-166 | ecosystem: Environmental > Aquatic > Marine > Hydrothermal vents | place: Atlantic Ocean: Mid... | reverse complement strand
AACGGCGGCACCGTGGAGCGACGCCGCGGCCTGGGACGTCACCGGACTCCAGCTCGGCGATCCCGGGGCGAAGGTGCGCCGGATCGGGGTCTGTCACGAGGTGACCGAGGAGGTGGTGGCGGCCGTCGAGGAGCGGCCCGTCGACCTGTTGATCACCTACCACCCTTTGCTGTTTCGGGCCACCACCCGTCTGGTCGCGGGCCCGTCCCCGGAAGGTCGAGCATGGAGGCTGGTGCGCACCGGGGTCTCCCTCGCCGTCGCCCACACGTCCTTCGACGTCGCCCCCGGGGGCACCGCCGACGCGTTGGCGGTGGCCGTGGGTCTGGGGGAGGGCGAGCCCTTCGGGCTGGTGAGTCCCGTCGACCAGGTGAAGGTGGTGACGTTCGTCCCTTCGGAGGCGGTGGAGCGGGTGGCGGCGGCGATGGCCGCGGCGGGGGCGGGGGTGATCGGCACCTACACGGCCTGCAGTTTCCGTAGTGAGGGGACCGGCGCGTTCCTGGCGGGAACCGGGGCGCGCCCCGTCGTGGGTACGGTCGGTGTCCCCGCCCGTGAGCCGGAGGTCCGCATCGAGATGGTGGCCCCTGCGTCACGCCGCGACGCGGTGGCGGCGGCGCTGGTGGCCGCCCATCCCTACGAACGACCCGCCTACGACCTGTATCCGGTGACCGCCAACGCCGGCTTCGTGGGTCGGGTGGGCGACCTGGAGGCGCCGATGCCCTTCGGCGACCTGGTCGAGCGGGTCGCGGACCGTCTCGGCGGCGACGGGCTTCGAGCGGCTCCTGCGGCAGGAGGCTCGGTGACGAGGGTGGCGGTCGTCCCCGGGTCCGGATCCTCTCTCATCGGGGCGGCGGCGCGGGTCGCCGCCGACGTCCTCGTCACCGGTGACGTCTCCCATCACCGTCTGGTGGAGGCGGCGGATCGGGGGCTGGCGGTCATCGATCCGGGGCATGCCCCCAGCGAGCGTCCCGGAATGGGCGCCCTCGTCCGGGCGGTCGAGCAGGCGGGCGACGGAGCCGAGATCGTGGATCTCACCGCCATCGACCCCACTCCGTGGCGGTGAAGCCGTCGCCAGCCGGTACTCTGCGAGCCGCATGATGCTGTCCGACCTCCTCGACCTCCAAGAGGTCGACATCGAAATCGACCGTCTCCTGCACGCCCGCCAGTCGCTTCCCGCACTGGAGGACTACCGGCGAGCCCATGAGGAGCGGGAGGAGGCGGCCCGGGAGGCCCGGCGACTCCGCGACGAGCTGCGCGTCCTCGACCTCGAGCTCGACAAGGGTCAGGGGGAGCTGGACATCCTCGAGGCGAAACTGGACCAGACCGAGACGAGGCTCTTCGCCGGTGGCATGTCGAGCCGGGAGACCGAGCACATGCGCCTCGAGGTCCAGTCGCTGCGAGGCCAGCGGGAGGCGCTGGAGGAGAAGATCCTCGGGTTGTTGGATCAGCGGGACGAGCTGGCGGCGGCGGTGGCCGAGGCCGAGGAGCGGCTCGAGGAGATCGCCGCCCGGGAACGGCGGCTCGAGGAGGAGATCGCCGCGGCCTGGAAGGAGATCGACGCCAAGCTGGCGCGCCTCGAGACCCGCAAGGCCGAGATGATCACCCCCATCCCCGACGACCTCCTCGAGCTGTACGAGGAGCTCCGGCGTCACAAGGAGGGCGTGGCGATCGGCCGTCTGGAGCATGGGGTGTGTGGCGGCTGTCATCTCACCCTCTCACCTTCCGAGCAGGCGGAGGCAGCCCGCTCCGACCCGCCCCGGTGTGTCCACTGCCGGCGGATCCTCGTCCTCTGATGGCGGGCACCTACGTTCTCTACACCGACGGTGCGTCCCGGGGGAATCCGGGGCGGGCGGCGATCGGGGCTGCGTTGTACCGGGTGACCGACGAGGGGCTCCATCGGGTCGCCGAGGTGAGCCGGGACATCGGGATCACCACGAACAACGTCGCCGAGTACCGGGCCGTGATCGAAGGCCTGGAGGCGGCGACGAGGTTTCACCCGGACGTGCTGGTGTTGCGAGCCGACTCCCAGCTCCTCATCCGCCAGCTCGAAGGTGCCTATCGGGTCAAGTCGCCGAACCTCAAGCCCCTCTACCGGCAGGTCCGCGAGCTGATCGACCGGTTCCCCGAGGTGCGGCTGGAGCACGTCCCCCGAGCCGAGAACGAGGTCGCCGACGCGCTCGCCAACGCCGCCCTCGACGCATGATCGGTTATCACGTCGCCGTCGCCGTCTTCGGGTTCCGCTGGATCTTCCGCGACCCGGGCGTCGACGTCCGCTACCTGGCGGCCGGGGCGCTGCTCCCCGACGTGGTCGACCTCCCCCTCGGAACGGTGGTGTTCGCCGACCGGTACTCGAGCGGCGAGCTCTGGTCGCACACCCTCCTCGCCCCGAGTCTGGTGGTGGTGGCGGCGCTGGTGCTGTTCCGGCACGGTGCCCGTCGCCGACGTCTCATCGTCATCGCCGTCGGGATGTTCTTCCACCTCCTCGCCGACGGGATGTGGACCTCGACCTCGATCTTCCTGTGGCCGTTCGCCGGCGACTTCCCGGTCGGGCCCAAGCCCTACTGGGCGGGGTTGTGGGACCGGGCGTTCTCCGATCCTTGGCGCTGGGTGGCCGAGCTGGCCGGATGGACCTACCTGATCGGTCTCTCCCGCCGGGCAGGCCTCGCCGATCCGGCCCGCCGACGCGCCCTGTGGACGGAGGGGAGGCTGGCGGCGTGAGGCGGGCCCTTGGGTGGGCGACGATGCTGGTCGCCGTGGCGTTGGCCCTCGCCGCCTGCGATGGTCCGGTGACCGAGGCCTCGCCACGGGCCGAGGTGACCGCGACCCTGGAGGTCTCAGCAACCCCGGAGGAGGCGGTTCGGCGGTTGCTCGCCGCCCTCGACGAAGGGCGTTTCGACACCGCCGCCGGCCTCGTTCCGGCGGGACAGTGGAGCCTGGTGGCGCTGGCGGAGGGAGCCGAACTCGGCGACGTGGCGGACGTCTACGCCTCCGGTGGGTTGGAGGTCGGGACCAACTTCTGGGCCGGCTTCACCTCCGGCGTCTCCGACACCCTCGGGGCGGGCCCCGGCGCTCTGCGGATCGGCGAGGTCCGCCGGTTCGGCGCGGGTGGTCGATCCTTCGCGGAGGTGAGCGTGTATCAGGCGAACGACGCGTCGTTCCGGCGGATCGTCACGATCGAAGAGGACGGGGGGTGGGCGGTGGACGTGGTGGCCTCGTTCGCCGAGGCGCTGGTGCCTCGGTTGGCCCAGGAGGCCGACAAGGTCTTGTCCACGGCGGGAAGGGACGCCTCCACCGTGCTGGAGGCCCTGCGGGAGGCGGAGCCGTCCTTCCGGGCGGTGGCCTCCCTCGACGGGGTCAGCCCGGAGCTGCTCCAGGCGGCGGTGATCGCCGTCGAGGCGATCACCCGCTGAGCCGACGGAGCCGGGGGAGGACCTCGGTGCCGATCAGCCCGATCAGGGCCTCCTGGTCGACGGCCGCGACCTGGAAGGTCACGATGTCCGCACCCAGTTCGGTGACCAGCGGCCGGTAGGTCTCCACCAGGTCGTCGACCGTCGACACCCGCGGGTAGCGCCCCAACACCTCCTCACGCGGCATCTCGTCCGCTCGGCGCCGCAGCTCTTCGGGGTCGACCGCGTGGAGTCGTCCCGGCGCCCGGAGCCCCCGCCACGAGTACATCGCCTCCCAGGCCTCGTCCAGGTCGTGTGCGAACACCGCCCACCGGGTGGCCAGCACCTCGGGGGGCGGGCGGCCCATCTCGGCGGCGACGGCTCGAGCCGGGTCGAGGACCCGTTCCATGGTCTCGGCGGGGTCCTTCACCGACGTCACCAGACCGTCGGCCAGCTCCACGGCCAGCGCCGCCGACTTGGGTCCACCGGCGGCCAGGCGGATCGGGACGCGCCCGATCGGGGGTGAGTACAGCTTGGCCCGATCGGTCCGGTAGTACCGACCTTCGAAGGTGAGTTTCTCACCGTCGAGGAGGCGACGCATGATCTGGAGGGCTTCCCGCATGCGCGCCGCCCGCTCCGCGTAGGCGGGGAACTCGTGGCCGAGGGGACCTTCGTTGATGTTCTCACCGGTCCCCACCCCGAGCTGGAAGCGGCCGCCGGTGAGCCGATCCAGCGTCGCGGCCGCCTGGGCGACGAGCGCCGGGTGGTACCGGAACAGCGGCGTCGTCACCCCGGTGCTGAACTCGACCCGTTCGGTGACGACGGCCATCGCCCCCAGGGTGGAGAAGGCGAACCCGGCCGCAGAGCGGTCGTCCACCCACGGGTGGAAATGCTCGGAGACGACCAGCATGTCGAATCCGGCCTCCTCGGCGAGTCGGGCGTGGCGGACGAGCACCTCCGGCTGCCACTGTTCGTGTCCGCAGAAATACGCGAATCGGGTCACGGCACTCCATCTCCCGGGGGCGCGATGCTAGAGCGCCACGGCATCCGTCCGTCGCGGTGGCGTGCCGCGGACTCGCCGGGTCCCGATGGGCCGCACGACGCTTCGCGACCGAGGCGGCGGCCATCCGAAGCCGCTGAAGAGCTCCACGATCCGCCTGACGATCTCTTCGAACCGTTGGAAGAACTCCATGGTCCGCTGGGCGACCCGCGTCGAGCTCACTGGAAGCTGACGAACACGGGGACCGGTTCGAGATCGAGCACCTGCTCGGGCGTCGCCATCGGCGCATCCTCGTCGTAGAAGTTCTTCCATCCCCACCACCAGCGGGGGTGGGGACGGTTCCCGGTGATGACACGGTACGACGAGTACTTGGTGGCGAGGGGTCCTTGGCCGTCCATCTGGATCACCACCGCCAGCTCCGGTGGCGTGACGATCGCTTCCCGGTTGGTGATCATCGAGGGTTTGAACTGGTGGATGAGCAGGAGCTTCTGGGGGAGGCGTTCCTCACGGACCAGGTTCGCCAACCAGCGGGCGACCTCGTTCACCTCGGATGCGTCCACCGATCCGATCTGACGGAGATGCACCTGGTTCGGCCCGAGTCGCCACTCCGGGTCGAGGGCCAACCCCACGTGGGGGAGACGGAGGAGCTCCTCGTAACGACGCGCCTGGGTGAGGAAGTCGGTGCGTCCGGGCTGAAGATCCAGGATCACGTACACCCCGGCCTCGCCGGCGACCTCGACCCAGGGTCGCACCACGTCGATCGGGGTCTCGGCGGAGTAGTCGCCGTCTCGCCCGGGCCTGGCGTCGGCGACGGTGGCGATGAGGTCGAAGGCGGGGATCGTCGGGGTCCCGTCGGCGCCGTACGCCTCCACCAGGGGTCGGAGGCGTGCCACCGACTCCTCGGGACCCTGCTCGCCCAGCACGCCCAGGCTGGGAGTCAGCGGGCTCCCATAGAGGGCGACGAGCCGACGGCCGGGGAGGAGGCGCCAGCCGCCGCCGGGAAGCGGCTCGGAGGAGAGGATGGTCTCGGCCTGGGAGACGGCGTCGCCGTCGAACAGGCCGACCAGCAGCACCAGCGACGGGTCACCTGCTCGGAGGGCCTCGCCGAAGTCGTCGTCCGCCCACAGGTCGGAAGCGTCGGCGAGGAGGAGCCGCCCCCCCGTCACCGACGCCGCCACGGCGGCGGGCAGGGCCCCGGCGGGGTCGGTGCGCGGAGCGACGAAGGTGGGCCCGTCGGCCGGCGGCCGGGCCTGGAGGACGTCGACGAGGCGATGGGCGGGCACCCCGGACTCGGACCCGGCGAGCAGGGCGAGGGTGTCGGCCACCCCCGCCGAGCGGCGCGGCCGCCGCTCCCGGGCCGGACCGGCCGGAAGGGGTTGGGGGTCGCCGACGGTCACGAGGCTCGACGCTCCCAGCCGTTCGATCTCCCCGGCGACGAGCGCACCTGCTCCGGGTCCGGTGAGCAGGAGCGGGGCGGCGATCTCGGCGGCCACCGACGCCGCCGTGGTCATCGCCGCCAGGTCGTCGGCAGGGGCGACCACGACCCGATCGGCGCAGGAGAAGACCCGTTCGGAGACCGCCACGGCGCGACGGATGGGATCGCCGACCGGGAGGACGTCGACACCTTCCCCGGTGACCGGACGTGGACGACACGTGGGCGCGGGGCGAGGCGGAGATGTGGTCGGACGCGGGGCGGTCGTCGTCGAAGAACCGGGTGCGGCCACGCCGAGGGGCATCTGGGCCTCGCCGGTCGGGAGGCAGGCACCGGCGACGAGGGCGAGGGCGGAGACGAGGACGGATGGGCGCACGGTCGACCCATCAGGCTACCGGTGTCGGGGCCGATTCCCGCCCTTGTCGGCGAGGGCGCGTAGGGTGCAACCATGGTGTCACGACCACGAACCGTCGCCGAGCTCCGCGAGGTCGGGTGGGTGGACCGCCCGGTGAAGGTCGAGATGCGGGAGAACCTGATCGCCCGGATGGAGGCAGGAGACGACCTCTTCCCGGGAATCATCGGGTACGACGACACCGTCCTCCCCGCCCTCGAACGGGCCATCCTCGCCGGCCACGACATGATCATCCTCGGGGAGCGAGGTCAGGCGAAGACCCGACTCATCCGCCGTCTGGTGGAGCTCCTCGACCCGGAGATCCCGGCGATCGACGGATGTGAGATCAACGATTCACCCTCCCGACCCGTCTGCGCCCACTGTCGACGGCGGCTGGCCGAGGAAGGCGACGCGGTGCCCATCCGGTGGATCGGCCGCGACGATCGGTTCGCCGAGAAGCTGGCGACCCCGGACACCGCCGTCGCCGACCTCATCGGGGACGTCGACCCGATCCGGGTGGCGGAAGGTCGGTATCTGTCGGACGAGCTCGTCATCCACTACGGCCTCGTCCCCCGCACCCACCGGGGCATCTTCTCCATCAACGAGCTGCCGGATCTGCCACCTCGGATCCAGGTGTCGCTCCTCAACGTGCTGGAGGAGCGGGACATCCAGATCCGGGGCTTCACCGTTCGGCTGCCCCTCGACCTGATGCTGGTCGCCACCGCCAACCCCGAGGACTACACCAACCGGGGGCGGATCATCACCCCGCTCAAGGACCGTTTCGGCTCCGAGATCCGGACCCACTACCCGACGACCCGCGACGAGGAGATCGCGATCATGCGTCAGGAGGCGTCGCCGTCACCGGGCTCCATCCCCGTCGTCGTGCCGCCGTTCCTCGAAGAGATCGTCGCCGAATTCACCCACCAGGTCAGGTCGTCGGGACACGTCAACCAGCGTTCCGGTGTCTCGGTTCGGCTCTCGATCGCCAACCTGGAGGTGCTCGTCGCCTCGGCGGTACGGCGGGCCGTGCGTTCGGGAGAGGGGGAGGCCGTGCCCCGGGTCTCGGATCTCGCCTCACTGCTCCAGTCGTCGCTCGGCCGGGTCGAGTTCGAGGGTTTCGAAGAGGGTCGGGAGGCCGAGATCCTGCACCGTCTCCTCTCCCTCGCCGTCGTCGAGGTGTTCCGCGAGCGTCTGGCGGGATTCGACTTCGGCCCGCTGCTCGGGTTCTTCGAGGCCGGTGGGGTGGTGGAGACCGGCGATCTGGTCGCCTCCGTCGACGTCCGGGCCGGTGACGTCGACCTGACGCCGCTGTTGGCGTGGCTTGGGCTCCGGGGGGAGTCACCCGCCGATGCGGCCGCCGCGCTCGAGTTCGCTCTCGAAGGCCTGCATCTCACCCGGAGGCTCAACAAGGACGTGACCGAGGGGACGATTCGCTACGGGGGCTGAGTGACTCGGTTTCGGTATCTTCGCTGGGACGGGACCCAGGATCCCCTCGGGACCGAACTCCCCACCGACGAACTCGTGGCGCGGCTCACCGAAGACCTGCTCGACGGTCGGGGGATCCAGGAGTCGGTGCGGAGGATGCTACGGGAAGGTCTCCCCGGCCGCTTCCGCGGACTCGACCATCTCGCCGAGCGGATCAGGCGGATGCGGGAGGCACGGGCCGCACGCGCGGGTCATCCCGATCCCCTCGGTGACGTCCGCAGGCGCCTGACGGAGATCGTCGCCCTGGAACGGGAGGCGATCGCCGCCGACCCGTCGGAGGAGGCCAGGTTCGCCGAGCTGGCCTTGGACGCCCTTCCCGACAACGTCGCCGACCAGATCAGGGAGCTGAGGGAGCATCGTTGGTGGTCGGCGCGAGCCCGGGAGTCCTTCGAGCGTCTCCTCGACGACCTGCGTCGCGAACTGCTCGACGCCGCCTTTCGGCGCCTCGGAGAGGGGCTCTCCGACCTGGGACCCGAAGAGATCGCCGCACTCAAGGACATGCTCTCCGAGCTCAACGCCCTGCTCGAGCGTCACGCCGCGGGCACCGGTCCCAGCCAGGCCGAGTTCGACGCCTTCATGGCGCGGCACGGACGGTTCTTCCCCGAGCGTCCTCGGACCTTCGATGAGCTGGTGGCGACGCTGGCGCGGCGGGCGGCCGCCTTCGGCCGGCTCCTGGCTTCCCTCGGTCCGGAGCAGCGGGCCGAACTGGCGTCCCTCACCGAGCAGCTCCTCGGCGACCTGGACCTCGCCTTCGAGGTCGACCGGCTCGGGGCCAACCTGCGGGCCGTGGCGGGGACTCCGCTCTGGGACCAGGCCATGGCGATGGGTGGCGAGCCGCTCGGCCTGCGTGAGAGCCTGGAGGCGCTGGAAGAGCTCTCGGGTCTGGAAGAGCTGGAACGTGCCCTGGGTCAGGACTATCCGGGGGCGAGTCTCGCCGACGTCGACGTCGACGCCCTGCGGGCTGCCCTCGGCGAAGAGGCGGCCCGTGACCTGGATCGGCTCCGTCGCATCGAGCGGATGCTGGAGGAGGCGGGGGTCGTCGTCCGGTCCGGGGGGCGACTCCATCTCACGCCGCGGGGGGTGCGGAAACTGGGAGAACGCGCCCTGGCGAAGGTGTTCGACCAGCTCGTCGCGGATCGCCCCGGCTCCCATGAGGTGGCCTCCTCGGGAGGGAGCGAGGAGCTCACGGGGGCGTCACGGCCCTGGCGGTTCGGAGATCCGTTCCGATTGGATCTCCGGCGGACCCTGCACAACGCCGTCGTCCGGTCCGGGCCGTCGGAGGGGCCGCTCCGCCTGGTACCGGATGACTTCGAGGTGGCGGAGGCGGAGCGCCGCACCATGGTGGCGACCGTCCTCCTGTTGGACATGAGCCGATCGATGCCGCTCCGAGGTCACTGGCTGCCGGCGAAGCGGATGGCGTTGGCGCTCCACACCCTGATCGCCACCGCCTATCCCGAGGACCGCCTCTCCATCGTCGGGTTCTCCGACTACGCGCGGGAGATGACGACCGCCGACCTGGCGGAGGTGGACTGGGAGCCCGTCTACGGAACCAACATGGAGCACGCCTTCAACCTCGCCGGGCGGCTCCTCGCCAAGTTCCCCGAGGCCGACAAGCAGGTGCTGTTGGTCACCGACGGCGAGCCGACCGCCCACCTCGAGGGGGAGTACGTGTTCTTCAACTGGCCGCCGGTGCCCGAGACGATCGAGAAGACCCTCCGGGAGGCGTTGAGGCTCGCCCGGGCGGGCGTGACGGTGAACGTGTTCATGCTGGAGCAGTCGCCCGGTCTGGTGGCCTTCGTCGACCGGTTGGCGCGGCTGGTGCGTGGACGGGTCTTCACGGTGCCCGACGCCGAGCTCGGCGCGGTGATCGTCGGTGACTACGTGCGTCGGCGCTGACTCACCACGGCGGCCACGGGACGGGCGGTCGATCGGCGGGGGGATGGGGATGGACCGGGTGGTTCAGGAGGCGCTCGACCCTCGCCACGACGGCGTTCGCCTCGGGTTCACCGAGGAGCCGGGCGATCTCCTCTGCCAACCCGGCTTCCAGCGCCCGCGAGAGGCGTCGGAGCGCCATCGACATCGGCCCGGGGAGGCGGGCTCCGGCGAAGCCCCACAGCACGGTGCGGAGCTTGTCCTGGGGGTGGAAGGTGAGACCGTTGTCGATCGCGTAGAGCCGTCCGGTTCCGCGCTCCCGGAGGAGATGGCCGAGCTTCCGGTCGGCCTGATTGGTGACGAGGTCGAGCACCGCCACCGGCCAGAGCACAGGAGCGGGCACCGGGCGTAGCAGGGGACGCGGATCGAAGTCGGGGTCCTCGTCGAGGAAGCGTTGCGCCGAACCGTCGCCGAGGGGCCCGCAGGCGGGGTGGGTCTCGGGGACGACCTCGAAGCCCAGGGCCACCGAGACCCGATAGGTGAGCATCTCCCGGGTCGCCAGGGTCTGCCAGGGGAAGTCCCAGAGGGGCTGCTCACCAACGGCCGGCTTGTAGACCCACGGGACGCCGTCGGCGTCGAGGGCCAGGACGGTGGTGTTGGAGGCGTCGGGGAGGCGCCCGAGGATCTCCACCAGCTCCACCGGTTCGGTCAGTTCCACGCCGGGCAGTCGTGGTGGTCGGGGTCGTTCATCGGAAGTCGGCACCATTGGCACACCGGCCGACCCGCCGCCACCACCTCCAAGGCTCGGAGCGCCATGGCGGCGAACTGTTCGGGGGCAACCACGAAGGTGACCCCTTCGGTGCGGTCGGGGTCGGTGAGGGTCAGCACGACCATGCCGTCGCCGGTGAGGCCCAACGAGATCGTACCGATCGGGAAGATCTCGTGTTCGGGTTCGGAGACGTCGAGACCGGCGGCGAGGATGTGGCGGACCGCGTCCTGGTCGACGGAGACGTCGCGGGCGGCGAGGATCCGGAGCCCTTGGCTGCTGAGGGCGGCGACCTGCTCCTTCTCGGCGGGGAACGAGTGACGGATCCCGCCCGCCACGACCTCCAGGTAGAAGCGGCGGTGTCCCGGCTCGCCGAGGGCGCCGGCGGCGAACCGTTCGGCCGGTCCGAGGTCGGCTAGGTCCATGGCTCCCTCATGTTCATGCCCACCACCAGCGGCGGTCCGTCCGGGGGGAGGTCGATGATGCTGATGGACGCCGGGGCGATGGCGATTCGTTGGAACAGGTCGAGGGGCTGACCCAGGTAGTGGGAGAGGATCAGCTTGATCACGTCGGCGTGGCTGACGGCGACCACCGTCGTGCGGCGATGGTCGGAGGCGAGTCCCTCACAGGCGGCGACCGCCCGCGCCCTCGCCTCGACGAAGGACTCGCCGTCCGGGAACCGGAAGCGGGAGGGTTGCCGCCGTGCCCGCTCCCAGCCCTTGAGTCGCGCCAGGTCGCGCAGGGTCCGGCCCTGCCAGCGGCCGAAGTCGATCTCGACGATGCCGGGATGGGGGAGGGGCTCGAGTCCGGTGGCGGAGCCGATGGCGAGGGCCGTCTCCCAGGTTCGTTCGATCGGCGAGGCGTAGATCGCGGTGGGTCGCATGGCCGCCACGCTGCGTGCCACGCGGTCGGCGGCTTCGCGTCCCGCCGCGGAGAGGTGGACGTCCGGGAGTCGCCCGGTGAGCCGGACTCCGGTCTCGGGGGTCGGGGCGTGTCGGACGAGGAGGAGGCGGGCCATCGAGGCCCAGGGTACCGGGGGTGGTGGGCTGCGGCTCAGGACGTGGGTGTGGCCAGCAGTTCGGGACCGTTGTTGCGTACGGAGTTCACCAGGGGGACGACCTCGGTGGGGATGAGGAGGTCGGGTGGGATGATGAGCTTCGCCACGTCCGAGACGGCATCTGCGTCCTTCAGGTCCGGGTCGAGCCACGCCTCCCACGCGTCGGGTCGGAGGATCACCGGCATCCGGTCGTGGACCCGTGCCACGGGGCCTTCGGCGTCTCGGGTGAGGATGACACAGGTGCGTCGTCGGTCTCCCGTCTGGGGATCTCGCCACGACGTCCAGAGTCCGGCCATCGCGAGGGGATATCCGTCTGCCCGGCGGACCCAGTAGGGGACCCTCCGCCCCTCCCGACGTTCCCACTCGTAGAAGCCGTCGGCGGGGACGAGGCAGCGCCTCGACCGGAACGAGTCGCGGAAGGTGGGCTTGGTGGCGGCGGTCTCGACGCGGGCGTTGATCGCTCGGGGTCGCCCGTCGGGCGACCAGGGTGGGACGAATCCCCAGTTCATCGTCCCGAGGAGACGCTCTCCCTCATGGGTGGCGACGGTGTAGACGGGGTGGGTCGGGGCGACGTTCCACGAAGGTTTCAGCCGCTCTCGAACGACGGAACGAGCCTGGAGGAAGGCTGCGTAGTCGGCCGGGTCGCCGGTCTGGATGAACCTGCCGCACATGGGTCCACGATACGGGTTTGGCGGCGGGAAGGAGCAGCGGTAGGGCCTTGGTCATATGCCCAGGGCAGATGCCCAGACCGCGACCCGGGAGCGGCTCATCACGGCGGCCGCCGAGGAGATCGCCGCGGTGGGATGGGACGCAGCTCGCACCCGGTCGGTGGCGGCGCGGGCGGGTGTCAATCCGGGCGTCGTCCACTACCACTTCGACTCGATGGAGGCGCTGCTGCTGGAGGCGGCAGGACGGGCCATGATGACGGCGGTGGCCGGGCCCGCGATGGCGATCCTCGCCGGCTCCCGGCTCGTCGACGCGGTGGCCGAGTCCCTCCGTCTCTTCTGCCAGATGGACGTGACCGGCGTCGAAGGCCGAATCCTCGTCGAGATCATGGTGCAGGCGGGGAGACGGCCCGACGTGGCACGGCTGGTGTCGGAGGCCCTCGCCGGGTACCGGGAGGCCGTGATGGAACGGGTCCGCCGGGACGTCGCCGCCGGTGCGCTCCCTCCGGGGACCGACCCCGAGGGCATGGCGCAGCTCGTGGCGGCCCTCCTCGACGGCGCCGCCCTGCACCGCTACGTCGATCCGGAGGCGGACTTCGGTCCCCTCCTCGAGACGACCATCCGACTGCTGGGGAGGGATGCGTGATGGCCGACCCGGTCGTGACGGCGGTGAGGCTGGGAAAGACCTACGGGACGGGTGATGTGGCGGTGTCGGCGCTCGCCGGGATCGACCTCGAGATCGAATCCGGCACGTTCGTCGTCCTGTCGGGTCCCTCCGGATCCGGGAAGACGACGCTGCTCAACCTGGTCGGCGCGATCGACGTCCCCACGGAGGGGAGCATCACGGTGGACGGTGTCCGCCTCGACGGGCTCGACGGCGAGGAGCGCACCCGGTTCCGCCGCGAGCACGTCGGCTTCGTCTTCCAGTTCTTCAACCTCATCCCCACCCTCACCGCATTGGAGAACGTGCAGCTCATCGCCGAGATGACCGGTCGCGACGGTGAAGGCCCGGCCCGAGAGGCGCTGGAGGCGGTCGGCATCGGCGACCGTGCCGACCGTTTCCCCGCGGCGCTCTCGGGCGGTGAGCAGCAGCGAGTGGCGATCGCCAGGGCCGTGGCGAAACGCCCCCGGGTCCTCCTCGCCGACGAGCCCACGGGATCCCTCGACCTGGCGACGGGGCGTGTCGTCCTCGGGGTGCTGCGTCGACTGAACCGGGAGCGCGCCATGACCGTGCTGTTGGTCACCCACAACACCGCCATCGCCGAGATGGCGGATCGGGTCATCCGCCTTCGGGACGGTCGGATCGTCTCCGACGTGTCGAATCCGGCTCCCGTCGGCGCCGACCGACTGGAGTGGTGAGGTCGTCATGGGCGTGCTCCAGGTCAAGCTCCGTCGGGACCTCCGGCGGAGTCGAACCCAGGTGCTGGGCATCGTGGTGACGGTCTTCCTCGGGGTGATGCTCTTCGGGGCCACCTATGACGCCTATCAGAGCCTCGGGGCGTCGTACGACGCGATGTTCCAACGTGTCGGGTTCGCCGACCTCTGGGTGACGGCCGCACCCGAGGGACTCGAAGGCGCCCTCGCGGCCGACCCGGCGGTCGCCGTCGCCGAGGTCCGACACACCATCGACGTCCCCTTCAGGATCGGTGACCGTCGGCTCCTCGGCAGGGTGGTGGGCGTGCCCTCCGGCGCCACCGTCAACCGGGTCATGCTGCTCGAGGGCGACATGTTCGATCCGACGGCCGCCGACCAGGTGGTGGCGGACCAGCATCTCGTGGGGGCCTTCGGCCTCGAGGTCGGCGACACCATCGACGTGGCCACCCCCGCCGGCTGGCAGTCGGTGACCATCACCGGTGTGGGAGCGTCCGCCGAGTATCTCTGGCCGGCCCGTAGCCGACAGGAGATCCTCGCCCTTCCCGACCAGTTCGGTGTCCTCTACGCCCCCGACCGGGCGGTGGCCGCGGCCGGGCCCGCGGCGGTGAGGGAGGTCGTCGCACGCCTCGACCCGACGGTCGATCCGGAGGTCGAGCTTCCCCGGCTCGAGGCACTGGTGCGCGACCGCGGAGGCGGCGACGTCTCCACGAGGGCGCAGCAACCCTCCAACGCCGCCCTCCAGGAGGACGTCCAAGCGTTCGGGGAGATGTCCTTCATGTTCCCGGTGCTGTTTCTCGGGGCGGCGGGCCTGGGGATGTGGGTGCTGCTCACCCGGCTGGTGGTCGCCCAGCGTGCGATCATCGGGACCCTCCGGGCCGAGGGGATGAGCCGCCGTCGGGTGTTCGGGCACTACCTCGCCTTCGGTGTCGGTACCGGCATCGTCGGCGCCGTCCCAGGAGCCGCCGCCGGTGCCGGGCTGGCGCTGTTGATCGCCCGGGCCTACACCGGGGCGATCGACGTGCCGATCACGGTGGTGCGGGTGACACCGTCGACGCCCGTGATCGGGATCGCGTTCGGACTGGTCGGCGGTGCACTGGCCGCCTGGGCTCCCGCGCGTCGGGCGATGTCACTCCAGCCGGCCGAAGCGATGCGGGGCCCCGCGCCGACGGGGAGGGGCCGGATGACGTTGCTCGAACGTCTCTGGCCGAGGGGACTCTCGGCAGGTACACGGCTCGTGATCCGCAACGCGGTCCGAAATCCGCGTCGCACCGTCGCCACGGCCCTCGGGGTGACGTCGGGTCTCACCCTGATCCTCGTGTCCTGGGGGATGCTCGACACCGTGCAGGTGTTGCTCGAGCGGCAGTTCCGCCAGATCGTCCAGGCCGACGCCCAGGTGGCCTTTCTCGACCCCGGAATGGATGTTGGTCGGCTGGGCGACGTCGAGGGCGTTGCCGCCGTCGAGCCGGTCGTGCAGGCGCCGGTGAGCCTCGCCGTCGGCGACGAGACCTACGGGACGGTCCTGTGGGGGTTCGAAAGGGAGACGGTGATGCATCGGTTCCTCGGTCCCTCCGACGAGGAACTCGGGCTCGGAGGAGGGATGTTGGTGGGTGTCGATCTTCGAGACCTGTTGGGGGTCGCGGAGGGTGAGATGGTGACCGTCCGGTTCGGCTCGACCGGAGAGGTGGTCGCCGTGCCCATCGCCGGATTCGTCGACGAACCCCTCGGGACTCGGGCGTACCTGGACCTGGCGACCCTGCGGGCCGAGGCACCACGGGCGGCGTCGGTCGGCCGCCAGGCCATGGTGCGGTACGAGCCCGGTGCCGATCCCGAAGCCGTACGTCGGGCGCTGGAATCGGTTCCTGGCGTGGCGGCGGTGGTTCCCACGAGGGCCCTGGAGGCGGCTGCCGACGAATACATGGGTTTGTTCTACGCCTTCGTCGGGGTGATGCTGGCCCTCGGGGCCGGTCTCGCCCTCGTCCTCGTCTTCAACACGATGACCGTGAACCTGGCCGAGCGGACCGTGGAGGTGGCGACGATGAGGGCGGAAGGGGTCTCGGCGCGGCGCCTCGCCAAGCTGATCACCGCCGAGAACCTGGTGGTGATGGCCGCAGCGACGGTGCCCGGTCTCGTCGTCGCCGATCTCGTCGCCGTGGCCTTCATGGCGTCGTTCGATTCGGACCTGTTCACCTTCACCCTCCATATCCGTCCACTCACCTTCGTGTGGACGGCCCTCTCAATCCTCGTCGCAGGGGTGATCTCCCAGCGTCCCGGCCTGCGGACCCTCCGATCCCTCGACGTCGCCCGGGTGGTGCGGGAACGTTCGGTGTGAGGCGGCGACGCGGTGGAGGCCCCCGAGGGGGCCTCCACGAGGCGAGTTCGCCTGTAAGCCGGATTCTGTCCAGAGCCTCGTCGGCTCCTGGGCGACCATCCATCTGGGACCGACGTCACCGCCGGCCTCATGCGGCCTACCCGGGACTTCGTCGGCGGGCCACCGTCGTCCCTGCTCGGCCTTGCTCCGGGTGGGGTTTGCAGAGCCATCCCGGTCACCCGGGATGCTGGTGGTCTCTTACACCACCGTTTCACCCTTGCCTGTGCCCGAAGGCCATCGGCGGTCTGCTCTCTGTTGCACTTTCCGTCGGGTCACCCCGCCTGGGCGTTACCCAGCACCCTGCCCTGTGGAGTCCGGACTTTCCTCAGGCCCGAAGGCCCGCGGCCGCCCGGCGAACTCTGCATACAAGGTATCACGTCGACGGAGCACGATATTCCCGGCGTGTCCTCCTCAACGGCGCCTCTCGGCAAGGGTCCCCGACACCGCTCCGAGGACGATCCCCAGGGCGGCCAGGATCAGTACCTGCCCCGTGGGAGCGGGACTGCCGCCCAGGCGGGTGGTGATGACGACGAGGGCGACCAATCCGAACCCGGCGAGGGAACCGTGGAAGCGACCCATGAAGGGTGCCAGCCGCCCCGCCACCCCGCCGGCGACCACGAAGCCGAGGAGCACCCCGGCGGTGAGGGCGGCAAGGGGCGCTCCTTCCACGTTCATCAGCTCCAGGAGCGGCCAGAGCGCCAGGGCCGCGAGGGTGGAGGCCAGTGCCCCGGCGGCGGTTCCGAGGGCGACGGCGGCCCATTTCACGGCTGCGAGCATGACGGAATCGCACCTCCCGACGGGCATGGTAGGGGCGCGGGGAGGAGACTCCGGCGGCGGGTCGCCGCGTCGCCTCAGATCAGAGGCTCTTCCACGTACTCCTCGAGACCGGCGATCCAGCCGGTGGGAAGCTGCCACCGTCGGGAGCCGGTCACCACCGCCGCCATGTACTCGCGGGAGGGTTCGTACTCCCCGTCGGCGGCGGCGACGTGGGTGACGACCCGGTAGGTGG
>Ga0256839_1003292_pt1 | contig 16810 bp, 11 predicted proteins | sample 354166metaG_FD_185968 | JGI IMG/M metagenome (GOLD analysis project Ga0256839, IMG submission 185968) | Hydrothermal vent microbial communities from Mid Atlantic Ridge, Atlantic Ocean - 354-166 | ecosystem: Environmental > Aquatic > Marine > Hydrothermal vents | place: Atlantic Ocean: Mid... | reverse complement strand
GAATGGTGTGATAGTGGACCCGAGTGGACCGGTGACGGCGGTGGGAGTGGACCAGATAGCCTCAGCGGGAGATGGTGGTGCTATGTCCACGCCGGAAGCCGGCGGCAACAGCAGCGGCGGCGGGGGAGGGGCCGGAATAATTCTGATTTTCCTGCTGCTGATATATCCCACTGTGCATGCATACAGGGTACGAGGTAGTATTTTATCCCAAAGAAATTAGTGCCAGTGGATGCCATGAAAAGAAGTCTATGGGTATGGATATTCGTGGCGTTCATACCCGCTACTTCCTACGCTGCTGTTTTTCAGGCAAATCCATCAAATTACCGTAATATTCTGGAATCATTAAAGCCGGGAGATACCCTGGTCCTTCAAGAGGGCACCTATGAAGCTGGTTTGCCCGTAATTGATCTTCATGGCACTGCGGACATGCCGATTGTGATCACCGGGCCGGAGAAGGGAAAGGGTGTCGCAATCCTTACAGGTCGGCCCTGTTGCAATACAGTCCAAATCAAGAATTCCAGCTATGTAGAGATCAAAAACCTCAGAATTGATGGGAAAAACATTGCCTGGATAGATGGCGTCAATGCCAGGGGGGTTACGCATCATATCACCATAGCTGACCTGCATATCGTGGGGCATGGCTATGACAAGTCTACCGTAGGAATTTCTACCAAGGGGCCAGCATGGAATTGGGTCATCCGGGGGAATATCATCGATGGTGCCGGGACCGGGATGTATCTCGGGGATTCCACAGGCAGTGAACCTTTTGTGGCCGGTCTCATAGAACGCAACCTGGTTATCAACACCATTGGTTATAATCTCCAGATCAAGCACCAGAAATCCAGGCCGCCTGGCATCGGCATGCCCGAGACGGATAGCAGGACAATCATCCGGGACAACGTTTTCAGCAAAGGCGAGAATTCGTCTCGCGGCGAGATGTCAAGGCCCAACCTGCTGGTTGGGCATTTCCCCCTGAGCGGGCCAGGGGTCAATGATATCTACGAAATATACGGTAATTTTTTCTATCAGAACCCATCAGAGGCCCTGTTTCAGGGCGAAGGTAATATTGCCTTCTATGGAAACCTTCTCGTGAACGACCATGGCGATGCGGTCAACATCCAGCCTCACAATGATGTACCGAGAAACATCCATGTTTTTCGTAATACGATAGTTGCCCGTGATTCAGGTATCCGTGTCACCGGCGGTGCCCCTGGTTTCCCGCAGAAAGTCTTTGCGAATGCCGTTTTTGCCGGAACTCCCATCAATGCGCCAGAAAAATATGGGAACATCACGTCCAGTTATTCTTCATCTGGAAACTTCCTGGTAGATCCTTCTGCGCCCTTGGGTAAATTAAACCTCTTTCCACGCTCAGGCATGTTGACCGGCGATGAGCTGGATTTTACGCTTGTTCAGGCATTTACAGATAGCAATATGGATTTCGATGGCCGGGCTTTCCTCAGCACTCATCGCGGTGCCTACGTGGATGACGGCGCCGGGCCGGCCTGGATGCCCGTTTTACAGATCAAACCTTCGAGCCACGGGAGTATATCTATTCCGGATGGTGGTTCATCTGGAGGTGGCTCGGCTGGGGGTGGAGGCAAGTTGTTAACGGTTGTTTCCACGTTATTGGAGGGTTTGGAGGTATTTGACGGGACGAATGTGTCTGACTGGTCTGTGGAGGTTGATTTTCAGGCTGGTGATTTGATGTATGGTGATCGTCCGTATTTGGTGACGACGATTCCGTCTGAGTTGCTGGGTCTGGAGTGGATACGGCCGGCGAACGATTCGAAGGTTTTTTCCGGGTCTGAGCTGGCGAGGTTTCGTGCGAAGGTGTCGTTGAAGGTATATGTGGCGCACCGAGATGATATTGTTGTCAAGCCGTCGTGGTTGAGTGGCTGGGTGGACACGGGTATGGACGTGGTGAATGATGAGCCGCGGACGTACAGTGTGTATGAGAAGGAGTTTGGTGCGGGCGAGACGGTGGTACTGGGAGCCAATGGTGATGTGAGTGCGGGAATGTATGTGGTGCTGCTGTCTGGGGTATCGAGTCCTGGGGGTGGGGGTTCGGAGTTGGACAGTGATGGAGATGGTCTGCCGGATGCGTGGGAGGAGAGTTATTTTGGTGATTTGACGACGGCTGGTCGTGATAGTGACAGTGATGGGGATGGTTTGCTGGACCGTGAGGAGCAGGCGTTGGGTACGGATCCGACGAGGGTTGACACGGACGGTGATGGTGACGGTGATTTGGCGGAGTTTCGTGGGGGTTCGGACCCGACGTTGGGAAGTGACAGGCTGGAGGATCACGCGCCGCGAGTGCCGTTGTTGGGGTTTTTGGGGGGTGAATTGCCGGTGCGTGCGTATTTTGCGGGTGCGTCGTATGAGGATCCGGACGGTGACGAGCTGGGTGGATCGGAGTGGGAGATTGTGCGTGCCGGTGACGGGTTGGTGGTGTTTCGTCGCGAGTTGTCGGGTCGGGGCGATCTGATGGTTCCGCTTGGGGTGTTGTTGCCTGGGGAGAGTTACCGAGTACGGGTGAGGCATTGGGATGCGCGAGGTGTGAGGTCGGGATGGTCTGCGTACCGGGATTTTGTCACGTCGGGGTTTGATGCGCGTGATGCGGACGGGGACGGTACGGATGATCGTTACCAGGTGGGTTTGGATGTGGATTCGGATGGTAACGGGGTATTGGATACGGAGGAGCCGGAGGCGTGTGGTTTGCGGGATGTACGCGGTGGTGGTGTTGTGGGTTTGCGGTTGAGTGGTGGACGTTTGAGCTGTTTGGGGGTGATGGAGGCTGAGGAGTTGCCTGAGGGTGTGGGTCTTGGGCGTGACGAGTTGCCGCACGGGATGTTCAGTTTTCGAGTGGAGGGTCTGGAGGTGGACGAGGCGGATCCGGCGGAGGTGAGTGTGACGGTGCGATTGCCGGAGGCGTTGGAGTCGGGGATGAAGTGGTACAAGTATGACGAGGCGAGTGGTGGTTTGAGTGATTACAGTGGGAATGTGACGGTCTCCGGTAACATGGTGATTGTGCGTTTGGTGGATGGAGGGGATGGAGACGCGGATGGTGTGGTGAATGGTGTGATAGTGGACCCGAGTGGACCGGTGACGGCGGTGGGAGTGGACCAGATAGCCTCAGCGGGAGATGGTGGTGCTATGTCCACGCCGGAAGCCGGCGGCAACAGCAGCGGCGGCGGGGGAACCCTGGGATTGTTGAGCTGCATGGCTTTGCTGGCTGGATATGGTGTGCGGCGGACCTGCCTGCGGATCATGGCAGGAAGGCATATGAAATCGGGATGTGGCAGTGCAAGGTGAGGAGCATCTCCCGGGTGATGGGGGGCAGATCAATGGCTCATTGGGGGATCCGAATATAAATGCCGTGTTACCGCTTCGCAGGCTGGTCCTTGTTGGGCCAGTGCCACCACCTGCAGGGGGTATGGCCAATCAGACGCGGCTGATAAAGGCTCTGTTGGAATCCGATGGGATTGAAGTCCAGCTGGTCCCGGTAAATCCCCCCTATCGACCGGAATGGGTTGGAAAGTTGAAGGGTCTTCGGGCTGCTCTACGCCTGGCTGGGTATGTCCCTCGGCTATGGCGGTCGGCCTCCTCAGCAGAGCTGTTTCATGTCATGGCAAACTCCGGCTGGTCATGGCATCTCTTTGCTGTTCCCGCGATATGGGTGGCCCATATAAAAGGAATTCCTGTCATAGTCAATTATCGTGGCGGCGGTGCAGACAAGTTTTTCGATAAATCATTTGCGCGTGTGTGGAGGACCCTGAAAAAAGCATCACTCATTATCGTTCCCTCGGAGTATCTCCAAGATGTATTCGGCCGCAGGAAAGTGGGGACAAAGGTGGTTCCCAATATCATCGATACAACGCTGTTCTTCAACAAGGGTTATGGCCGTTCTGAGAAGGATATATCGGATCCTCATGTTATCGTCTGCAGAAATCTGGAGAAGATATACGGTATCGATGTGGCAATCGCATCATTCAAGCTGATGAAGCAAACCATGACTGGTGCGCGTCTGACCATTGCAGGTTCTGGTTCCCAGGAAAAAAATCTCAAGAACCTGGCCGAGTCATACGGCCTGTCAGATTCGGTCATATTTACCGGTATGTTGAATAATAATGAAATGGCAGCGTTGTACCAGGATGCAGATATATTTCTGAATACCAGCCATGTTGACAATATGCCGAATTCCATTCTTGAGGCAATGGCTTGCGGGGTGCCCGTTGTTACCACAGGTGTTGGCGGTATCCCGCGTATCGCGATCGATGGGGAGACCGCATTGTTCGTGCCTGAGAATGATGTCGAGAGTACCGCTACGGCATTGCTGTCATTGGCCAAGAACAGTGATCTCAGAAGGCATCTGACACGAAATGCTTATGAAAGCATATTGAAATATACTTGGAAAAGGGTAAGGGTAGAGCTGTACGATGCCTATCGTATGGCCAGGCAGGGAGCAAAGGTCACCTTGGATAAAAGAGGAATCCCTGATTGATCAAGGGACTCTTGAGGCTTATCTGGAAAAACCAGCAACATGGGACTCGCAGATTTCATATAGCCTGGCAAGGTTTCGTTCCTGGTTGAACAACTTGCTGGCACGCTCCTTTGCTTTCTTTCCCATGGATGCTCTCATCTCAGGCGACCTGACAAGATGGCGCAAGGCATCCGTATAGGCCACAACATCACCAGGCTGTACCAGGATCCCTGTCACGCCATTGATGACACTTTCTCTGGGGCCTGATACATCGCTTGCAATGACAGGGCGTGCGGCCATCATTGCTTCAATGATCACCATGCCAAAGGGTTCAAACTCAGAGGCATGGCAAATGATGTCGCAGGCTCTCATGAATGCCTCAGTGTCCTCTCGAAATCCCAGGAATTTAACCGAATCAGCAATGTCTTCCTGCACAATGATTTGTTCTAATGATTTTACATAGGCATCACCATCACCAAATTCCGCGCTGCCAATAATCCACAATCCTATTTTCAGGTTCTCACGCTTGAGCCTGCCGATGGCTCTCAGAACGGTTTCGTGCCCCTTCCATTGAATCAGTCTTCCAAAGACTCCGGCGACGGGAACGGAATCTCCCCATCCGTATTTGTCACGCAAGGATGCCGAACTGGACACAGATTGCTGATCATTCCCCTGCTTGGTACCAAGATAGACATGTGCAAGCCTGTCCTTTTTGAATCCCCATTTCTCCAATATTTCATGCTCACGCTTCGTGGTTGTGATGATATAGGGAGAAATCATCTTGATAACGGGCATTACCAGAGGGCCAAGCCACGTTTTTGGTTTTTCAGAGAATGATTTGAATACATCACCCTGTGCGCGATAGATGATGGGACGTCGATTGAGTGCTGAGGCCAGCCCCGCAACAACAAGATCGTTAAAGGTATAGGAGATGGTCAGATAAATATTTTCTTTCCTGAGGAATGTGTGGAAATCTGCAATTTTCATGAACAGGTGAAGGAGGGACCTTATCTTGCTACCTTGCCAAGCAAGGGGGCTGACAATAACTGATGCGCCCGCATTCACTGCGGCTTCTCTGAATGGACCATCCTCGAGAAGATAGAGAAAGACGTTTTTACCCTTCGATACGAGATATTCTATATGAGACAGGATTGCAACCTCGCCCCCGCCCAGCCCTCCGTACATGTTTGTTATCAGAATATTCCTATTCTTTGCGGAGGAACAGGTCGGCCGACAGTCCTTATCGGGTGCGATGCCCGGCTTACTTATGACCATGTGTATCCATCCATAACTCAAGCATCATAAGAACCCATATCGTTTCTCCATAATAGGACGCATGCTCGGCTTCATGCCTCTTGAATATCTCATTTACAAAACTATCCTTGAGATATTTCTTTCTGGACAGGGAATGCAGGCAATCGAGCGCAATACCCTTAAGATTATTATCCTCCTTCATCCACACTCCAAATGGCAGTCCAAACCCGTGCTTTTTCTTTTCCAGAATGGGCCTTGGCAGAAAACTGGAGAGCGATCTCTTATAGAAATATCTCAACTTACCGTTTTTTATTTTTAAATTACTCGGGATCTTTGTGGAAAACTCGACCAGGCTGTCATCAAGCATGGGATAACAGACCTCGATTCCATTTGCATCACACATCCAGTTGACCTTTCTCAGGTCATTGTCCGCCAGTGTTATCTTCCAGTCCATATAAAGCATCCTGTTGAGCGGTACCCTCGATTGGCAGCGCTCATCGATCTCATGAAGATGAGAAAGTGGGCGATTCACATCTATCTCATCTAGAAAATCGGGATGGAGCATGTCGGAAATATCGATACGTTTCATGAAATTGTAGCGATGCAGGCGTTCCGGAAGCGGCATGTTCGAATCGCGAACATAGCGTGAGAATTTTGCCCGAAGACTATCTCTCGGAGAATCCGCAAGGCTGAGCCCAAGCGGATCCAGTATGAAATTGCGCAGGCTGGAAGGAATACTAAGATATCTCTCAAACAGCAACTGCTTCACGTAACGGCTGTTTCCTCCAAACAGCTCGTCACCGCCATCACCCGCGAGAAGACGGGAGATGCCCGTATCTGAGGCAAGTTTTGCACAGAAATAGACCGGGATTGCAGATGAATTGCCAAATGGCTCATCGTATCGCGCAGCAATGTCTCTGACGACCTGCTGAATGTCTTCAGGTGTAACGTAATATTCGTGTGCCTGAGCGGAATACGCCTCCGCGACGATCCTGGCATACTCGGTCTCATCGTAACCCGGCGCATCAAATCCGATGGAGAAAACAGGAAGTGGGGATTTTTTTATCTGCGAGGCGAATCCTACCACAGTTGAACTGTCCAGCCCGCCACTCAGAAATGCACCTGTATTATCTGAAAGTCCGCAGCGGCTCACTGCCTCGGTAAGGTGGTATTTCAGCTCATCAGCCTGTTGCTCTTCATCCTTGGGCTTATGTTCCTGGAATACAGGTTTCCAGTAGAAGTCTGCATGTATTTTTCCATCATGGAAATAAAGATACTGACCTGGTTCAAGTTTCTTTACATGATGATAAATAGTGCAGGGGCTCGGCACCATGTGGAAGAACATATAATCGTATATCGACTGCGCATTCAAGTTGTTATCAGCTCTCGATATTTCCAGAACCATGTCCACCGTAGAGGCAAAAAACAGTATATCTCCACCATGGTGGTAGGCCAGAGGGTAGATACCCATGCGGTCTATGGCCACCAGGACTGAATGTTGCCTGTAATCCATGATAATAAAGCAGAATGCACCCTTAATCTCACTGAGCCCGCTGGCAGGCGCATCTCTGTATTTCTCATGCCATTTCTTGAGAAAACTGACAATATCGGCATTGTTCTTCAAGCCCATCGCCTCGTAACATCCGCCAACGAGGATAATCTGGCTGTTTTCTGTAGTAAGGACTGCAGGTGATTGTGTACCTTGACACCTTGCGCTGACCACGGCGCAGTCATGCTCGTTATGCGAAAATACCTTCCATCCCGTGCCTTGCCTCATTGCAAAGCTCTTCATTGTCGTTTTCGCATATTCCTCCTGAGCCCGGCACACTAGTCCAGCGATGCGATTCATAGGGACTCCTTTCATGAAAAATTTATATGATGTCTGATTTCAGGCTAACCCTGTACCATTTCATGCATATTAATGGTCTCATAATTGTCCTTACCAAAATATGTAGCCCGGATGGAGTGGAACGTAATCCGGGAGCGGGGGGCGTCTGGTTTCCTGGATTCCACGCTAGCAGCGCTTCATCCAGGCTGCCGAACCTGCTATGGCCTGCGCTTTGCGCCTTGACCCAGGACATTTCATTTCACCATCCATCCGGTCCAGAATTAATCATATGCTCCCTTGTTCCCGTTTTACATCCCGATGCGGGGATGTACCATATGCACTGCTCCCTCCCCAAGCAATACAGGTCTGATTATTGATGCAAGCAGGATATGACCTGCCGACATCTGTTCTAATACCTTCAACGGCTTCGCACATGAAAAATTTATACGATGATTGGTTGCAGGCTACGCCTGTACCATTTCATGCATATTAATGGTCTCATAATTGTCCTTATCATAAAGTGTAGCCCGGATGGAGCGGAACGTAATCCGGGAGCGGGGGGCGTCTGGTTTCCTGGATTCCACGCTAGCAGCGCTTCATCCAGTCTGCCGAATCGGTGTGCCAACAGTCGGACCATGTCCATTCAACCACGAGATTTCGGTAAATATAAACATAGACGATAGAGTCAAAGATATCATATAATGTGAAATTTATGGCTTTTGTCATACAGGTGATCAGGAAGATACAAAATGCATCTCTGTGCATGCAACAATATATGTTCTATCCAGCAACGATATGCAGCATATGCCGGGGTGCTCCTCATTCTACAGAGAAACTCCAGCGTACATGTACCTTCTCACAACAACATATTATATGAATACCAGTCGCACAGGTCTTTCGAGCTGCTGCCAGATCGTCAAGTAGTTGTAGTGGGATCGGATATATTGCTTATACCACTCCTGTCAGATATGTGAATGAAACGCCAAGGCACATGCTGTTTCCTTGATAATAATTTATGAACTTTTATCGGGAACGTGGAAGGAGCAAAAGAAAACAACGGTCATATATTTTATCCATTGATTGATGGGCATGTGCATATCTACAATTGTTATGATGTTCCTCGTCTTCTGGAGTCTTCATTCCATAATTTTAAGAAAGGTGCTCAAGATTTAGGGCTTTATCAAGACTATATTGGAATATTGTTGCTGTGTGAGTCTAATAATTATGACTGGTTTGAGAAGCATGCATGCGGCGGTATTTCGACTGCAGGGAATGGGGAAAATGTATGGTCACTACAATATATCAATGACATATCAGGTGCATTAGTCGCGACCTCCTGTCATCGGAAAATACTCATCCTGCCAGGCAGGCAAATCAGGACACGAGAAGGGTTGGAGGTCCTGGCCTTGATAACGGCGCAGAAGTTCGATGATGGTCTTCCATTGGAGAAATTGATTGACCGCATCCATGTTGCCGGTGCAATTCCTGTTATTCCATGGGCAGTGGGAAAATGGCTTGGCCGGCGAGGCAGGATTCTTGAGAATTTTCTGCAACGATCAAGTGAATTTCAGGGGGTATATTATTTAGGTGATAACGGAGGCCGGCCGGAATTCTGGCGTAACCCCAGGCATTTTGCCCTTGCAAGAGAACATAACATCAATATATTGCCCGGAAGTGATCCTCTCCCCTTGCCTTGGGATGCTGCCCGTACAGGATCCTTCGGCTTCGCATTAAGGAAAACAATAAGTCTGGAAAGGCCTGCATCAGATCTTTATGAGTTGCTGCGTAATGGCCATCCAGAAATCCGATATTTTGGCTGTCTGGAGAACACTGCGCGTTTCATGCGCAACCAGATGGCACTGCGATTTCGTGGTGGAGATGGATGAAAATCCTTGTTCTTGCACCACACCCCTTCTACCAGGAGCGAGGCACTCCCATCGCCGTGGATCTGCTGCTGCGTGCGCTCAGCGAGCGAGGCGATGATGTTCATCTTCTGACGTATCATGAGGGAGATGAAAAGCACTATAAAGGGCTGAAGATACATCGCATCAGGCCCAGACCTGTGTTGACAGGCATACCACCCGGGTTTTCCGCAAAGAAATTGTGGTGCGATGTATTTTTCTTTTTTCGTCTGCTCAGTCTCGTATACAAGGAGCGCTATGACGTTGTACATGCCGTTGAGGAAAGTGCTTTTATGGCGATGTTGGCCTGCCCGCGCAGGCCTTTCATCTATGACATGGATTCCTGTATGACAACCCAGCTGGTGGACAAGTATCACTTTCTGAAGCCTGCGAAAGGCCTGCTAGAATTCATTGAGTCCCTCCCTATGCGTCGCGCTGCCCTGGTTCTGCCTGTTTGTGACTCACTGGCTGAGGTAGCCCTCCGCTACCGCCAGGACGGTGTTGAGGTTCTGCATGATATCTCGCTCCTGGATTCCTCTGAACAGGATGAGGAGGCACCCGATATCAGGTCGGAACTGGGCATCAAGGGCAACATTGCAATGTATATTGGTAATCTGGAAAGTTACCAGGGGATCGACTTCCTCCTGGAGGCCTTTGCCACGTGCCTGCGCAGCGGGGGGCAGTCGCATCTGGTGGTCATTGGCGGCAGTTCTGGGCATGTAGACGGATACAGGAAGAAATGTATTGACATGGGGATTGGTGGCAGGGTCCATTTTCTGGGGAAACGTCCCCTGGGACAGATGGCCGCTTACATGCGCCAGGCCACCATTCTTGTTTCTCCTCGCATTCAGGGAGTCAACACGCCAATGAAGATCTACAGCTATCTTCACTCCGGCCGCCCGGTCCTGGCAACGCGCCTCCCCACGCATACACAGATCATGAGTGACGAGACGGCCATGCTGGCGGAGGCCGATGCCCACAGCTTTGGCTTGGCAATGGCCAGGCTGCTGGAGGATGAGCCCCTGCAGAGGCGTCTTGCTGAACGCGCCCGGGACCTTATCGAAGCAGAGCACAGTTATACCGCTTACCGAGACAAGGTTCACGCGATTTATGACCGCCTGGAGCGACAGCGGGCGAGGTGATCCACATGGCCCATGGGGTGGCGGGAGAAAAGGCCGGAACCTATGATCTCATCATCATCGGCGGCGGTATCCATGGTGCGGCCCTGCTTTGGGAGGCTGCAAGCCGGGGCCTCCATGCACTGCTCCTGGAGCAGGAAGACTTCGGTTCAGCAACATCCGCCAACAGCCTGAAAATCATCCATGGCGGTATCCGTTATCTGCAAGACTTCGATATCCCTCGGCTGAGGGTCGCCGCCAGGGAACGCGGCGCCCTGTTGCGTATTGCGCCCCACCTGGTGGAGCCATTGACCTGTATCATGCCCACTTTCCGTTCCCTTGCGCGTGGGCGCTTCGCCATCAGGGGAGCCTTTGCCCTCTATGACTTGCTCACGATGGACTGTCGCAAGGGGCTGGATCCTCAGCGGCGCATTGCCGGCTGCCGCCTTCTCAGCCGGGAGGAATTCCTGCGGTACCTGCCCTGGCTGGATACACCAGAAGTGAGCGGCGGGGCCTGCTGGCAGGATGCCAGGGCGTGGAACACCGAGCGTCTCGTTCTGGCCTTTGTGCTGTCGGCCGTGTCTGCTGGTGCCGTGGCCAGCAATTATACCCGTGCGGAGCACCTGCTGATGGATGCAGGACGTGTCACTGGCGTCGCGGCGCGGGATATCCACAGTGACATGGTCCGGATCGTTTCCGCCCCCCTGGTCGTGGACTGTCGTGGTCCGTGGCAAGGCGCCCCCCTTGCACCCGGGGCCGGCCTCAGTCACCCCCGGTTTGCGCGGGCCTACAACCTGTTGCTGAGACGCCCGCTGGCCGGTATCGCCTTTGGCGTGCAGGCCCCCCTGGAGAACGGCAGCCGTCTTCTGTTCTGCACACCATGGCGGGGCGGCAGCATTGTCGGCACCTGGTACGACCGGCGCCAGGTATCGCCCGATGACCTGAGCCTCGATGAAGCAGACATCAGCATGTGCCTGGCACAGGTCAACCGCGCCTTGCCCGGTATAGACCTGAAGCGCGAGGAGGTGATGGGGATACATGTCGGCCTGTTGCCTTGCACGGCGGAAGACGACGGGAGAACGGGGGAGCCCCGGCTGGAAAAGCAGCACAGGATTCTTCAACCCGCGCCGGGCCTGATTCTCGTCCAGGGTGTCAAATATACCACTGCCCGGTTCGTGGCCGAGGAAGTGGTGAACTCGCATGTGGCACCCGCGCTGGGCAGGCGCCTGCCGCCATCCCGCACACGGACACTGCCGCTTTATGGTGGCGACATCGAAGATATGGGAGAGTGGCAAAATGAAATAGTGGCCCGCTATGGTGCGCGCTTTCCCAGGCCGGTACTCGAACGCCTCATGCGCAATTATGGCAGCCGCCTTACCGCCATCATGCACCTCGTGGAAGAAAATCCGGCCTTGGGAGAATATATTGCCGGTATGCGGGATACAATCCAGGCCGAGGTGGTCCATGCGGTGACGCAGGAGCAGGCTCAGACCCTGTCCGATGTCCTGTTGCGACGCACCGACATGGGCAGCCTTGGTCCCCTGCCGCAAGAGACGCTGAGGCACTGCTGCCGGATCATGGCACCCTACCTGGGATGGGATGTGCAACGCCAGGACGCGGAAATCCGGGCAAATGAGGTAAGATGTGGACATGTTGCTTTTCGTGCGGGACAGGCACTGGAGCGCCGTCCCCGGTGCGAAGGCAGATAAACCTGCGACATAGGATCCCATGAAAAATACGGAGGAAGCATGCCCGATATCAAGCATGTGGCGATAACCGGCGCAACGGGGTTTCTGGGCAGTCACCTCACGGAGCGTCTCCTGGTCGAGGGTCACGAGGTGTCCATCCTTGCCCGTGATGCGGCCAAGGCCCGGCGATTTGAGGGCCGGGTAAACCGCATTGTGGTGTCGGACATCACCGACAAGGCCGCAGCGAAAGAACTCGTGTCGGAGGCCGATTGCGTGCTGCACCTCGTATCCAATTTCCGAACCGCCTCCGGGCCGCCGGAGAGTTACCGCCAGGTCAATGTCGAAGGGACGCGGAACGTGCTGGAGGCTGCCTCCGCCGCGGGTGTGAAGCGCTTTGTGCACTGCTCCACCATTGGTGTGCATGGTCATGTGCGCAGCACACCGGCAGACGAAAGCGCTCCGTACAATCCTGGCGACCTCTACCAGGAGACCAAGCTGGAGGCGGAGCAGCTCTGCCGGGAAATGATGCCGGTTACGGACATGGAAATCGTCATCGTGCGTCCCTGCTCCATGTATGGTCCGGGCGACCTGCGCATGCTGAAAATGTTCCGCATGCTGGCCAAGCGGACTTTCCTCATGGTAGGGCCATGCCGGGAGAATTTCCACGCCGTCTATATCGACGACATCGTGGAGGGATTCGTCAGGGCCATGCAGACGCCCGGCATTGCGGGAGAGACCTTCATCATCGGCGGGGAAGGCTACCTGCCCCTCAAGGACTATATTGCCCTGGCCGCTAAAACCGTGGGGGCTCCCATGCCTTGGATCCGCCTGCCCTACGGTCCGATGTATGCCGCGGCGGCGCTTTGCGAGGCCATCTGCGTCCCCCTGCGTATCGAGCCGCCCCTGCACCGACGACGGGTGCGTTTCTACCGCAACAACCGTGCCTTCAGCATCGAAAAGGCCAGAAAAATGCTCAACTACCAACCACAGACAGGACTCGAAGAGGGGATGCGCCGTACCGTTGCCTGGTATCGTGAAAACGGCTATCTGGCGTGATGCCCACCATCGATCTCCCATGGCGCCCGTATGATAAAATTCCCGGCGTGCTTCCGCTCGTCCGGCAATCCACCCATCGACCGGGCAACTCCGGTCATTGGGCATTTTCCAATTTTTCTGGAGACAGGGGCTGACAATGGACCAGGCCACGAAACGCGCAATCAAGCACTGCCAGACCTTCGTGGAGCTGCTGCCCCACCTGCGCAGCCTTCCCCAGGCACCTGATGCCCGCACCGTGGAACTGTGCGGTCGGGTCCTGGAGCGTTTCAGCCACGAAGCCGAGCTGCGCATCGCCTACCTGGGCAATCATACCCTGGAGCCGTTGCCCCGCTACGTCGCGCTAGCCTGTGGCCGGCACGGTCGACTCGTGGCGCATCATCTGGGGCAATACAACCAGTATTTCCAGGCGGTCCTGGATCCCGAAAGCGGACTCCATGGATTCAAGCCTCATCTGATCTTTCTGTCCCTCAGCCTGCGGGGCCTTGCGCCCGATATCCGGGCACGCTTTCTCGAATTGACACCGGAGGAGCGTCGCGCGGAGTTGAACCGTATCATCGATCACGTCGGCCAGTGGGTTGCTGCTGCCCGGCAACATACCGATGCCGTCCTGCTCGTGGCCAATTTTCCTCGTCCGGCGCATGCACAGGCCGGGATTGCCGATGGGCAGCTCGAAATGGGCGAGAGCGAATTCTATGCGGAACTGAACCTGGCCCTGCAACGCCTTCTGCGTCAGGATTCCCGGGCTTTTGTCTATGACCTGGACCAGGTGCTTGCGCGGTGCGGACGCCATGCCGCCCATGACGCCAAGCTGTATTACCTGGCCAGGATGGAATGGAGCGAGGCCGCGTTGCCCCATCTGGCCGCGGAGCTTCACCGTCATATCCGCGCCCTCAGGGGAGATGCGCGCAAGTGCCTTGTGCTGGATCTGGACAACACCCTGTGGGGCGGCGTGGTGGGCGAGGAAGGCGTTGATGGCATCAAGATAGGCCCGGGAGACCCCGCCGGAGAAGCTTTCATGACATTTCAGCAGGCCCTGCGCGCACTCAAGGCACGTGGCGTCATACTGGCCCTGTGCAGCAAGAACAACCCCGAGGACGTGCGTGAAGTGTTTGCGCGCCGTGAGATGCCGCTGTGCTGGGAGGACTTCGCCGTTACACGGGTCAACTGGCAGCACAAACATGAAAACCTGCGCGAGATTGCGCGCCTTTTGAACATCGGGACCGACAGCCTGGTCTTCATGGATGACAACCCCGTGGAATGCGAGCTGGTACGCCGCATGATGCCCGAGGTACATACCGTCTGCCTGCCCGGGGACCCGGCTGCCTATGTCGATTGCCTCCAGGCCCTCGATGAGTTCGAAAAAGTGGCGCTGACAGATGAAGACCGCCACAAGAGCGAGCAATACCGGCAGAATGCCCGCCGAGCCGAAGTGCAACGCGAGGCGGAAGACCTGAATGCCTTTCTCGAAAGCCTGGGCACCCGCCTGGAACTCTTCACTGCAGGACCGGAGCACCTGGCCAGGGTGCATCAGCTTTTCACCAAGACCAACCAGTTCAATCTCACCACCCGGCGCTATACCCAGGCCGAGATCGAAAGGTTCCAGTCGGAGCCTGCGTGGCAGTTGCGGCTGGCATCCGTGCGTGACAACTTCGGCGACCTGGGCATTGTCGGCCTGTATCTCGTCGAAAATAAGGGGAGTTCGGTTGCCATAGACAGTTTCATCCTCAGTTGCCGCGCGCTCGGGCGGGGTATCGAGACCGCCATGATGAACCAGATCAAGCGTGACTACCTTCTGTCCGGGCGGTTCGAGTCACTGGAGGCCATGTTCATTCCTACCGCAAAAAACAGGCCTGCTGACGATTTCTACGACAAGCAGGGCTTTGCCCGGGCAGGCGACCTGGATGGCGGTGGCCGGCTGTATCGACTGACCCGGGCCGAGGCCCGGCTGTTGGCATGTCCGGGGATCGAGGTGCTCTGCGAGGGCAGGCCCCTGCAGGATGGCGGAGAATCCCGGGCCTCGCAAAAACGCCAGCTTGCGGAGGGATGAAACAATCCACTGTGACCCCGGATTTTTCAGCGCCACGCCGGCATCGAAAAGAAAACGGCAATCACATCATTGGAAAAGGAAAATGCAGGAGAAACTCGACAACATCATCATTGAAATCCTGGACCTCGATGAAGGTGAGCTCAGCGACGACCTCACACCCGAGACGGCAGAATACTGGGATTCACTCAACCATCTGCGCATGATCAGCGCCATAGAGCAGGCTTTCGACATCAAGCTCACCATGGAAGAAATACAGTCGATTGAATCCATCGGCGAATTGCGCCAGACCATTGCCAGGCATCTTGGGACGCCATGAAGCTGAAGAAAATCGCGCAGCGTTTTCTCGTGCCATCCTTCGTGGTGACCGCCATCTATGCCTGCAAATACCGCTGCATGGTCAGCCACCGTGCCGAGGTGGAACTCAGCCCCCTGCTCAGGATCGGAAAGGGTACACAGATCAGTTCATTCACCAAGATCAAGGCGACGGACGGGCCCCTGGAAATCGGCAGCCATGTTTCCATCGGCACCAATTGCTTCATATCCGCAGACCGAGGTGGAGTGACTATTGGCGATTACTGCATGATCAGCCCAAATGTCACCATCATCGGCAACAACTACCGTTACGACCGACTCGACGTGCCCATCTGCCGGCAGGAAAAGACATCCAAAGGGATCACTATCGGCAACAACGTCTGGATCGGGTCCGGCGTGGCCGTACTCGACGGCGCGCGCATCGGTGACGGCGCCATCATTGCGCCCAACTCCGTGGTTTCAGGCAAGGTGGGCGAAAATGCCATTGTTCAGGGCAATCCGGCAAAGGTTGTATTCGTCCGGCGCTGACGATTGCGTCCAGCAATCGAGGGGCTGGGCGCATGATTGAATTACGCTGGAAGTCTTATTGCTCTCTCGATGCCGTCCCGTGGGGCTGCGTACAGGCCGCATGACGCACGTCAGCATGTACTGACGTTATCGTATTTGAATAGACAGGGTCGGGGCTGTTGGTGCCCGGTCCGATAGCCTGGATGAAGCGCTGCAAGCGCGGAATCCAGGAAACCAGACGGAAAAAACCCTGAACCCGGATACACATTTTGATATGGACAATTATGAGACCCTTATTAACCCGGCAACAATATATATCGTGTTCAGCGTTTCAGGCAGGCGCTGGATCAAGGCGCGGCACGCAGGGAATGGCCCGGCCCTTGCCAAGTGCCGCAACACCGAGCAGGCGCCTGTCTGAAACGCCTGACTTGTTGAAATTCATATGGCAGGCCGCCGCGTGCGCGCACGCAGACGGTGTTGGCGAAGCTTGCAGTAGAATGACTACAGCGGCGCTCCGCCGCCTTGCTGCGTGTCCGCACGCGGCGATGACATATATTGTTGCCGGGTTAATAATAACGCTCAATTTACGGGCCACGGTCGAGGTTTATGGATTACAGCG
>Ga0256839_1003291_pt1 | contig 16814 bp, 16 predicted proteins | sample 354166metaG_FD_185968 | JGI IMG/M metagenome (GOLD analysis project Ga0256839, IMG submission 185968) | Hydrothermal vent microbial communities from Mid Atlantic Ridge, Atlantic Ocean - 354-166 | ecosystem: Environmental > Aquatic > Marine > Hydrothermal vents | place: Atlantic Ocean: Mid... | reverse complement strand
GGGCCTTCCGTGATTTTGATGTTGGGATTTGAGAATCAACATTTTATCACGCGCAAGGCCTTTTTTGTTGCTATTTCAATGCCTTATAGGGATTTTTGTGCTGAAAGTGAACTCCGAAACTTGAGTGGATAATTGCGGTAGCACACCATCGTCGATGCCCTGGTTATTGGCAGCAGAGAGCTGACTGCTAACAAAGCGGTTGGGCGCAAACACCGCTGCGTTTCGTCTATGTCGTACAGTTTGTTCGTCACTGCTTCCCACGCTCGCCATTGGCCACTGTATGCAGCACATACTTGCCCTCGAAATAAACAGTATAGCCGGGATACTCCCAGCTGGAGATGGGGGGCTTGCCGACGGCGGGGTTTTTCCTTGCTGGGGTGCCGAAGCGTTTTGTGACGGCTGCCTTGGTCATGCCACGTGTGGGTGCGTCGGCGGGCTTGAGCACTTCGACGCTGCCGTTGAGCTTCAGTACTTCGGCGCCGGTGGGCAGGGCGACGAGTGGCAGCAGGGTTGCGAGCGTTAGGGTGGCGAGTGCTTTCATCAAGTGGTTCCGAGTACGTCAACAGGCTGTAATGTAACAAATTATGGCGGCTGCGGCTGTTAAATGCCGCAAGCGTTCATGTAGTGTATGAATGCCACAGGGGTTGTGGTTTAATCCCCCGCATGTTCAAACCCGTCCCCCTTTTCGTGGGGTTACGCTATACGCGAGCAAAGCGTCGTAACCACTTCATTTCGTTTATTTCCCTGATCTCGATTCTGGGCATTGCGCTGGGCGTGATGGCGTTGATTACCGTGTTGTCGGTGATGAATGGTTTCGAGAAGGAGCTGCGCGAGCGAATTCTTGGTATGGCCTCTCACGCGCATGTCACCAGTTTCGATGGCAAGCTCTACAAGTGGCAGGATGTCCGCGCCCAGATCGAGGCTGATCCGCGCGTGATCGGCACCGCGCCGCAGATCGAGTTCGAGGCAATGCTGAACTTTGGCGACAAGGTGAGCGGTGCGCTGATTCGCGGTATCGAGCCGGTGGAAGAGCGCCAGGTGTCTGATGTGCATGAGCATATGGTCGCCGGATCGATCGACGACCTGACGCCAGGCGAGTTTGGGATTGTGCTAGGCAAGGAGCTGGCCATTGCGCTGAACGTCGATCTCGGCAGCAAAGTCACCGTGGTGACGCCACAGGCGAATGTGACGCCGGCAGGTTTCATGCCGCGTTTTCGCCGCTTTACCGTGGTTGGTGTGTTTTCGGTGGGCATGTATGAGTATGACCGCGCTACCGCATTCATGCACATTCAGGATGCCGGCAAACTGATGCGCTATGGCAATGCGGTCGGTGGTATTCGCCTGAAGCTGGAAGATATGTTCGAGGCGAAGGCAGTCTCCGCTGCGCTGAGCCAAACGCTGGGGCCGGACTATTTTGTTTCTGACTGGACCGTACAGCACGAAAACTTCTTCCGTGCGATCAAGATGGAGAAGCGGGTGATGTTTTTCATTTTGCTGCTGATCGTGACCGTGGCCGCATTCAATATTGTCTCCACGCTGGTGATGCTGGTCAACGACAAGCGGGCGGATATTGCCATCATGCGCACGCTTGGCATGTCGCCAACCCAGGTGATGGGTGTTTTTATCGTTCAGGGCATGCTGATCGGCACGCTGGGCACCCTGCTTGGTGTGGTCTGTGGTGTCGCGCTGGCGACCAATGTCGATGTCATCGTGCCGTGGCTGGAGCAGTTGTTCCACACCCAGTTCCTGGCGGCGGATGTCTACTACATCACCGAGCTGCCGTCCGATTTGCGGATCAAGGATGTCGCAGTGGTTGCCGTGGTGTCGTTCATGGCCTCCATTCTGATGACCATTTACCCGGCCTGGCAGGCTTCCAGGACTTCTCCGGCGGAGGCGCTGCGCTATGAGTGAGATCTGTGAAGCGCCGGTATTGCAGGCGCAAGGGCTGAAGCGCACGTTTCAGGAAGGCAAGCTGAAGGTGGAGGTGCTGCACGGCCTCGACTTCGTCGTCGAGCCGGGCGAAAAAGTGGCGATTGTCGGTGCATCGGGCAGCGGCAAGAGCACCTTGCTGCAACTGCTCGGTGGGCTCGACTTGCCCACGGAAGGACAGGTGCGGATTTGTGGCGAGGACATCAGCGAACTTTCTGACGCTGCGCGTGGCTGGTTGCGCAATCGCAGCATTGGTTTCGTTTATCAATTTCATCACCTGCTGCCGGAATTTACCGCACTCGAAAATGTCGCCCTGCCCATACTGCTGGCGGGGGCATCGGTGGCAGAGGCTGCTGAACAAGCTACGGGGCTGTTGGAGCGTGTTGGCCTCGGCCAGCGTATCGCGCACAAGCCCGGTGAGCTGTCAGGCGGGGAACGCCAGCGCACAGCTATTGCACGCGCATTGTCGAACCGACCGGATGTGGTGCTGGCCGACGAGCCGACCGGTAACCTCGATCGCAAGACGGCAGATCATATCTATGGTTTGTTGCTGGAGCTGAACGAGGAGTTCAATACCGCGTTCGTGATCGTTACGCATGACCAGTCACTGGCGGAAAAAATGGATCGTGTCTGCCACCTCGAAGATGGGGTTTTTATCGACTGACGTCGGCGGAACTGCCTACCGGTTTCGAGGTGGGCGCGCCACGGCGGTGCAGTGGGGTGACGACCGCCCGATTTTTCTCTGCCAGCGCTCTCTCTTCACGCTGCCGGCGTCGTGCCCGGTAACGTCGCAGCACATAGTCGCGCCACAGATACTGGGTGGTGACATAGCCAACCGCCGAAAAGAATGTCGCCATCACCAGGCAGCCCACCAGCAGCGGCTTCCAGATATGAATCAGCTCTGTCGAAAACCACGCCCAGCTTAATTCGATGGTCGTCGCCTCGTGGGGCAGCCCGAGGATGACAGCCCCCAGCTTGATGGTCAGCATGAAGATGGGTGCGATGGTCAGCGGATTGGTAATCCAGATCAACACCACCGAGACCGGCAGGTTCACCCGGAACCAGATTGCCAGCAAGGCAGCGAGAATCGTCTGAAACGGAATCAGGATAAAAGCGCTGAACAGCCCCACGGCGACGGCGCCGGAGACGGAATGACGGTTCAGATGCCAGAGATTGGGGTCATGCAGCAGCTTGCCCAGGAATTGGAAGCACTTCTCGTCCCGCACCTTGTGAGGCTCGGGGAGGTAGCGCTTGATGAGACGTCTGGGCATTGTTGCAGATTCGATTGTCGGGGCTGGAACAGTCTTACTGTGTGACATTTGAGCCAAAAACTCAACAAGGGTTCAATGAGAATGTGAGCGGATTGTTGGCGCCTTCGCCACAGAATGCGTAAACAAGCCTTTTGCTGCCGTTACAGCCCCTTGCCGGGTCGTTGTCATGCCTTTTCTCAGTGCCGGGTTTCTTGCCGGCGTCCTCATCGTCTATCAATTGACCGAGTTGCTGCCAGTGATGCTTGGTGTGGCCGCGTTGCTGGCGGCCACGCTCTTGCTTGGACTGCGGCGCTGGTGGTTGCTGGCGGGTATGCTTGGTGGCGTTGGTTGGGCGCTGTTGCAGGCGCACTGGAGCCTACAGTCACAACTGCCACGCGAGATGGCAGGCGTCGACCAGACGGTGATCGTGCGGGTGCTCGATCTGCCCCGCGAAGAAGGCCGCCGGCTACGTTTCGTCGCTGCAGTAGAGGCTGACTCAGGCAGCCCGTTGCCGCGCCGGCTGTTGCTCAGCTGGTACCGACCCTACCCGGAACTCCGGCCCGGTGAGATCTGGCAGCTGCGTTTGCGGCTGAAGCGGCCGCGCAGCTTTGCCAGTCCCGGTGCATTTGACTACGCCGGCTGGCTGTTTCGCCAGGGGATTGGTGCGTCCGGCTATGTGCGCAAATCGGCAGATAATCACAAGCTGCACGATGCCGCCTGGTCTATCGATCTGTGGCGCTTGCAGCTGTCACAGCGTATCGATGAGATGTCGGATGTGCTGCAAGAAGCCGGCCTGATCAAGGCACTGGCGCTCGGCATTCGCCATGATATCCCGCAGCAACATTGGGATACGCTCATTCGTACCGGCACCAATCACTTGCTGGCGATCTCTGGCTTGCATATCGGCCTGGTGGCGGCCTTCGGCTGGTTGCTGGCGCGCTGGCTTTGGCGGCTCATCCCATCGCTGTGCTTGTGGTTGCCGATGCAGCGCGCTGCGGCGCTGGCCGCTCTGCTGCCGGCATCGCTCTACGCTGCGCTGGCGGGGTTTGCCGTGCCGACGCAGCGTGCCTTGATCATGCTGGCGGTCGCCGCCATCGCCCTGTTGCTGTGGCGCCGCGTGAGGCCGTGGAGCGTGCTGTCGACAGCGCTGTTGCTGGTGCTGTTGATTGATCCGGCAGTGGTGCTGGCTCCCGGTTTCTGGCTGTCATTCATTGCCGTGGCGGCGATCATCGCGCTGGTGCAGCAGCAGCGCAAGCGGGGATGGCGGCTGTTGATCCTGGTGCAGTTCGTGTTGCTGGTGGCGTTGCTGCCGGTAACAGCCAGCTTTTTTGGCCGGGGTTCGTTGATCTCGCCATTGGCCAATCTGCTGGCGGTGCCGCTGGTCAGCCTGCTGGTGGTGCCGATGGTGCTTGCAGGGGTGATGCTGCTGGGGTTGAGCGACACAGTGGCCGAGCTATTGCTGCTTGCCGCTGACTGGCTGTTGCGGTTGTTGATGGTCTTTCTGACGCAGCTATCGACCTTGTCATTTGCTTCCTGGCCGTTGCAGCTCTCGACCAGTTTGGCGCTGATGTTCGCCATGCTGGCGGTGATTCTGGGGCTCATGCCGCGTGGTGTCCCCGGTCGCTGGCTGTTACCGCTGTTTTTGCTGCCGGCGGTGACCGGCCAGGCGCAACCACCGCTCCCGCCAGGCCATTTTCAGGTCGATGTGCTGGATGTGGGCCAGGGGCTGGCGATCGTCGTCACCACCGCAGAGCATCTGCTGGTCTATGACACGGGGGCGCGCTTCAGTCGTCGCGCCTCGGCGGCGAACTCGGTGGTGCTACCGTTGTTGCGGCAGCGCGGGGTGCAGCGTGTCGATATGCTGGTGATCAGCCACGATGACAACGATCACGCCGGTGGCGCAGAGCTCTTGATGCGTGAAATGGTGGTGGCGGAACGTCGTGTGTCGACGCCGACGCACGACAGCACAGCCAATACCGTCAGTTGCAGGGCGGGGGACAGTTGGGCGTGGGATGGCGTGGTTTTCGAGTTCCTGCACCCCGCGAATCATCAGGCTGCGGACAACAATCGCAGCTGTGTACTGCGTATCGACAACGGTGTGCATGCGGTGCTGCTGCCGGGAGATATTGAAACGCCGGTCGAAAGCTTGTTGCTGGAAACCCGGGCGGCACAACTGCCGAGCACGCTACTGGTGGCTCCGCACCACGGTAGCCTGACCTCCTCGTCGCCAGCGTTCGTGCAGGCGGTTGCACCCGACTGGGTGGTCTTTTCAGTGGGCTACCGCAATCGTTTCGGTTTTCCCCGTGACGAGGTCGTGGGGCGCTACCGCGAACAGGGCAGCCAGGTGCTGCGCACCGACAGCGCCGGCACGGTGACACTGCGTTTTGGGTTACAACCCGATGCGGTGTCGGTTCGGGAGCATGCGCGCAGTGAAGGCCATTGGTGGTGGCCGGGTGTCTGAGACAATGAACTGTTCGGCATTTCCGCTGCGCCGTCATTTCTTTAGGTTTGCGGTTTCCGGTATCATACGCGCCTCATTATGCGGAGAGACAGTGAAGTCCCATGTTCGAGCTGGTAAAGGCAGGCGGTTGGTTGATGGTGCCGATCATCGCGGCATCGATTGTCGCAATGGCGATCATCTTTGAAAGATTCTGGAGTCTGAAACGGGACAAGGTCATTCCCGACCAGCTCGTGACCAAGGTATGGCACTGGGTGCAGCAGAGTCAAATGACACCCGAGCGGCTGCGCGACCTGCGCGAAGGCTCGCCACTGGGCGAGATTCTCGCCGTTGGCATCGTCAACGCAAATCAGGATCGGCTGTCGATGAAAGACGCCATCGAGGATACCGGGCGCCACGTCGCCATCCGTCTGGAAAAATACCTCAACACCCTCGGCACCATCGCGGCCATCTCGCCGCTGCTCGGCCTGCTTGGCACTGTGGTGGGCATGATCCAGGTCTTCAGCGTCATGACCAGTGTTGGCGTGGGTGATCCGGGTGCATTGGCGGGTGGTATTTCGAAAGCACTGATCACCACGGCTGCGGGTATCACTGTCGCCATTCCCAGCCTGTTCTTCTATCGCTATTTTCGCGGCCGCGTGGATGAACTCATCGTCGATATGGAGCAGGAAGCGTTGAAGCTGGTCGATGCTTTCCACGGTTCCGCCTCGGCCGAACTCAAGACCAGCAGCAAATCAAAGAAGAAAAAGGCATGAAGTTTCGTATCCGTCAGGAAGAAGAGCTACAGATCGGCCTGACGCCGCTGATCGATGTGGTCTTCATCTTGCTCATCTTCTTTATGGTGACCACCACCTTCGATCGGACCTCCGAGCTGCGTATCGAGCTGCCCGATGCCACCACGCAGGACAAGGCCAGCAGCGAACAGATGCTAGAGATTGCGATCGATGCCAAGGGCCAGTTCTTCGTCAATCAGGCACGGGTGATCAGCAGCTCACCCAAAGCGCTCTACCTGGCTATCAGCAAGGTTGCCGGCGACAACAAGGAGATCCCGGTGGTGCTGAAGGCCGATGCGCAAACGCCGCATCAGTATGTCGTCACAGCCATGGATACCATTGGCCGCCTTGGTCTGACAAGGTTGTCGATCGCCACCAATATTGCCCAGTAACGTGGCCACCGCTCCGGCCAACCGGGGAATCTACCGCCGCCTTGCCCGCTACAGCTTTCAGCATTGGCAGCTGTTGGCCGTCGGCGTTGCCGGCATGGTTGTCTCCGCGCTCGCCGAACCGGCCTTCGCCGCGTTGATGAAACCATTGCTCGATGGCAGTTTCGTCGAGCGCGACCCACAGTCGATGACCTGGGTGCCGGTGATGCTGATTGGCGTCTTCCTGGCCGCCAGCGTCGCTACCTTCGTCACCGGCTATGCCATGGCGGCGGTGGGGCGCCAGGTGATCAAGGCGTTGCGCGCCGAGATCTTCGCCAAATACCTCACCCTGCCCACCGAGTTCTTCGATACCGCCACCAGCGGCAGCCTGATCTCGCGGCTGACCTACGATGTCGAGCAGGTGGCTGAAGCCGCCACCACCAGTCTGACTATCCTTATTCGCGACAGCCTCAGTGTCATCGGCCTGGTTGGGTGGATGCTCTATCTCAGCTGGGAACTCACATTGGGATTTTTTGCTGTTGCACCTGCCGTGGCCTGGATTGCGTACTATGTCACCGGGCGTTTTCGTCGCATCAGCAAACGCATTCAGACCTCAATCGGTGATGTAACCCATGTGGCGCAGGAGGTGATCGAGGGGCAACGTGTGGTCAAGGTCTTCGGCGGGCAGGATTACGAAAACCGGCGTTTCGACGTCACCAATGAAGAAAACCGCAAGCTCAACCTCAAGTTGGCGGTGACGCGGGCGGCGTCGGTGCCGGTGTTGCAGTTTCTGGTCGCCGTGGTGCTGGCTGGCATCATCTTCGTCGCCACCCGGCCGGCTTTTCACGACAAGATCAGCGTCGGCACCTTCATGTCGTTCATGACCGCGATGATGCTGTTGCTGCAACCCATTCGCCGCCTCGCCAACGTCAACGCCGCCATCCAGAAAGGCATCGCTGCCGGCGAGAGCCTGTTCGCCGTGCTCGACATTCCCTCCGAGCGCGATGAGGGCAACCGCAAGCTGGCGCGCGCCAAGGGCGAGGTTAGCTTTGACCATGTTAGCTTTCGCTACGCCAGCGATGACGCCGCGCAGGTGCTGGACGACATCTCTTTCACCGTCCCCGCCGGGAAAACCTGGGCACTGGTGGGGCGCTCCGGCAGCGGCAAGACCACCCTGGTCAATCTGATCCCGCGGTTGTACGAAGTCACTGCGGGGAAAATCTGTATCGACGGCACGCCCATCGACGACATCGGCCTGGTCGACTTGCGCGACCAGATCGCCTACGTCGGCCAGCACGTCACCCTGTTCAACGACACCATCCGCGCCAACATTGCCTATGGCCGCCTGCAATCTGCCAGCGACGACGAAGTCATCGCCGCGCTGAAAGCCGCCAACGCCTGGGAGTTCGTCGAAAAAATGCCGCAGGGGCTGCAAACCCAGGTAGGAGAAAAAGGCATGCTCCTCTCCGGTGGCCAGCGCCAGCGCCTTTCGATCGCCCGCGCGCTATTGAAGGATGCGCCCATTCTCATCCTCGATGAAGCCACCGCCTCGCTCGACACCGAATCCGAACGCGCTATCCAGGCCGCCCTCGACAAACTGCTCAAAGGCCGCACCACCCTCGTCATCGCCCATCGACTCTCCACCATAAAAAATGCCGACAACATCCTTGTCATGGAGCAGGGCAGAATCATCGAATCCGGCACCCACGATGAACTGATGGCAAAAGGCGGAGCTTACGCACACCTTTACGAATTACAGTTTCAGTAGTCAACGCAGTTGGTGTTGTTGATATGCGTTGCATTGTCACCGCAAACAAGCTCACCACGACCATATATTCGTCGGTTATGACACCATGCAAACCATCAAGCGGCTGCGTCGGGAGCAGTGCGTTGGAGCTGGCGCTGGCGCCCAGCGGGACGAAATCCTCGAACTCGCCGAGCCATCGGCGAGAAAGATGCGAATACCGCCAACGGCTGGACGTTGTGGGGAATCAAGCGGGTACTGGATGAGTTTGAAGAATTTGAAGTGGCGGTGAGGGGAGGGTGTACGTGGGGGTAAGAACCTGTATGTGCTCGAAGTCCGATGTAGATACGCTAATCACTTATTTTGGATGGCACGAATCGAACGATTCGTGCCACTATTCTACGCCCAACTGTTGTAAGCGGAGGTCGGTGATGCAAGAAATTTCCGCCAATGAGGCGAAGACCCATTTTGGTGAGTTTTTGGACAAGGTTCAGCGTGAGCCGGTACGTGTGAAACGTCGTAATCGTGTGGTAGGGGTGATGGTGAGTGCCGAAGACTATGAAGCCATGCGCGCTTTCTATGCTGACCGCTTGCGCCATCGGCTGCGGGAGAGCGCTGAGAACGCGGCCGCCCAGGGGTTGACGTCCGAAGCGTTGGAAGCGCTGCTTGCGGATGAGTACTGAACCGGGTGATTTTCTCTGGTGGCGGGTGGTGGTCGATATCAATGTCTTGATCAATGCAGCGCTCTCCCCGCACCACCTTGACATGGTTTTTCTGTCGTTGTTTCTCATTAAATAATCCCCCAATAAACAATAGCTTACTCGTATAACGACGTAACGCGCCCGACAAAATCGTACTGATAAGTCGTCAAAAGTGAGCGCTTTCGGTGCGACCATAACTCTACCGGGCAGGCGATTTATTGTTATTGTTGAAAAAATAAAAATAACTTCTCTCATCTCTCCAAATAAAACATCCGTAGCCCGGATGAAGCACAGCGGAATCCGGGGAAGCCCCGAAGTACCGCCCCAACCCCTGGATTCCGTTGCACTGCATCCAGGCTACCTTTCTGCATAGTATTACCCGCACTCCGGCGTGAACATCTCAGGTGTTACAACTCAAGTCTCGGAGTTCATGTCGCATCTAAATCAGTGAGCAACCCGTTGATGCAAAACAAATAATGCGTTGCAATAGGTGGTATTGTTGATTCTTGGGTCACCATATCAGAATCCATGAATCAGTGGCCACGCGCTCAAGACCGGCGCCGTCCCTGAAAACAGGGCTGCCACCTCTGACAACTTCCCCCTTTGCCAAAGGGGGATTGAGGGGGATTTATACCACCTCACCAGAGCAAAACTCCGCAGCAGCAATCCCTCCAAACGTCCCTTTGCGAAAGGGAGGCTTTTGGTGGCTCCTCCGCGACCGAGCTACATTCCAGCCTCCACCTTTCCCGGGAAACTGGCTGATGGGCAAATCTGAACTCCAAAACTTGAGTTACAAGTATCAGTCGGGTCATATCTGCTTTCATATATTTTTTGTCGCATCAAGCCACCCAACCCCATGCCCAAGCTTGATCCTCGATAGACTGAAGGAATATCCCAAATTCTGGTATCACCAGCCTCACGACGTATCGCGCTTGGCGAGTAAGTATTCGTGAGTGCTTCCAAGCGTTTTTTGTGCGTATCCGAAGACGACAACAGCGGCTGTTTGGCTAATTCACTGCCATGCAAGCCGTAGGTCCTTGATTTCGTGATCTATCTCTCGGGTCTGAAAAGGGTTGTGCTGTTCAGAACATTCGATATATTATTGGGTATACGGGCGGTATATCCAGTATCCAGGGTTTGGTTTTCATCCGCGAACAGATTGATTGGTGAACACCCAAATGCACCGCTGTTTTCGTAGGCTGGGCAAAGCGGAGCGTGCCCAACAAAGGCATCGGTGTTGGGTTTGGCCGTGGGTGTTGAGCACGTCACTATCGTTCCTTTGCCCAACCTACCTGGATACAGCGGCAGAAGTGGGTGCTGCGAACGACGAAACTTGAGATCCAATAGATTGGGAGGCCATGATGGCAACGATTCAAACAAAGGTGTTTAAAAGCAACCAGACACAAGCGGTTCGCTTACCCAAAAAGGTTGCATTCCCCGATAGTGTCCAGGAAGTTACGGTGGTTGCGAAAGGCAATACACGTATTATCACGCCAGCGGGGGAAAGTTGGGATGAATGGTTTGATCATCCTCAGGTGAGTGATGACTTTATGCGCGAACGCGAACAGCCAGCGGATCAACTGCGCGAGACGCTTTAACCGGCTGACGAGATGCTTAAATATTTGCTCGACACGAACATTGTCATTTATACGATCAAACAGCGGCCTGCTGAAGTACGCCGGGCGTTCAAGCAGCACGAAGGGCAATTGGCAATTTCATCGGTAACCTGGGGTGAATTGGTCTTTGGTGCAGAGCATTCAGCACACACAGAAAGGAATCTCGCGGACATCGAGGGCTTGGCTTCGCGCCTCGAAATCCTGCCGTTCGACCACCACGCCGCAACCCACTTTGGGCAGATACGTGCAGAACTGTATCGTCAGGGCAAGCCTATTGGGCCTTACGACATGATGATCGCCGCGCATGCCCGCAGTAATGGGCTCATACTCGTAACGAACAACACGCGCGAGTTTGAACGTGTAGCAGCGCTGAGGCTGGAAAACTGGGTTGATTAGATCGGGTACCGGCACGTGGCGGAACGCTAATTTCCTCGTGATGAGTGCGGTTATATTTGCTATAGTCCGTTACACAATAACTAACGGGGGAGTCTGCACAGCCGCTGCAGACCGTTCAGAATCTCGATGTGGCACAAGGCTCGTCAAGCAGTCTGGGCCGAACATTGAGGCACGGGTGGGCAACATTTGGGCAACGGGGTGATTTAAGTCGTTTTGTAGCGAAGGCTTATACGGACTGGATTGCGCAAAATCGTTTACAACAACCGAACGTTGGCTGAGTCTCGATAAGTTGACGTTCACGCAAGTCGTTGGAAAACTGAAAGTTTTCAATGGTGTCGTGAGGGCTAATGTCGTGAGGGCTATTGCCCAAACCTCAAGATTGCGCTATTGTTCGCGCTCTTGACGACAGGCGCGTAGCTCAGTTGGTTGCACCACCTTGACATGGTTTTTCTGTCGTTGTTTCTCATTAAATAATCCCCCAATAAACAATAGCTTACTCGTATAACGACGTAACGCGCCCGACAAAACCGTACTGATAAATCGTAAAAGATGAGCGGTTTTGGTGCGACCCCAACTCTACCGGGCAGGCGTTTTTTTTTATTGTTATTGTTGCAAAAATAAAAATAACTTCTCTCATCCCTCCAAATAAAACATCCGTAGCCCGGATGAAGCACAGCGGAATCCGGGGAAGCCCCGAAGTATCGCCCCAACCCCTGGATTCCGTTGCACTGCATCCAGGCTACTTTACTGGGTCGCCACATCAGACCCCATGAATCAGTGGTCACACGCTCAAGAGTGGCGCTGTCCCAGGAAGCAGGGCTGCCTTCCCCCTTTGTCAAAGGGGGATTGAGGGGGATATATACCACCTCACCAGACCAAAACTCCGCAGCACCAATCCCTCCAAACCTCCCTTTGCGAAAGGGAGGCTTTTGGTGGCTCCTTCGCGGCGGAGCTACATTCGAGCTTTCCCGGGGAACTGGCCGATGTGCAAATCTGGACTCCGAAACTTGAGTGATTATCTGTACGCCGAGAGAGGCATTGCGCTCGTTGTGATGGGTAAGGCTTCGCCGGTTAATTTTTGTACCCGGTCGTAATCATGCTCACGAACACGTCATTCAATAGGCGTCCACGAAAGTTCACGGTGGTTGTGTTCCGCTGCTGATTTATTTTTGAAAGCATTTCGTTATCGATCTTGCCTTCCTCAATAGGTGAGTAGACGATCAATGCATCGGTATCATTTTTCTGGTTGAGGATTTGATCGAGTTGATTCTTGTATGGCTCGTAGTGTACTAGGTACAGTGAGCAGGACTTCGCTCGAGCAATTTCGTTTTTTCCGATTTTCAGGATGTTCTTTTTCTTGAACAGTCCTGAATCGGTGAGTATGTTTTTTAGCGACTCAAATTCCGCCTCGGCGAATACAGCGATCTTTCGCTTCGAGAGACTTCGCCCGATCCGGTACCATATTCGAAGACCACTCCAAAAGACTGTCAATGCGGCAATAGCAAGTAAACCCAATCCGAACAGATAGGTCATCAGACCCTGGATGCTTTTGATGGATTGGATAACGGCAATAGTTTCGCTCATGATTCTCCTCCTGTCAGGTAGATATTCTTCACTCTCCTCGCGCCTCGACCGGGCGGATCCTCCCACCATCCCTCTGCATCCCAGCGTGCCTTGATACATGCCAGCGCATTGTCCTTTTCGTCCCCAGAGCTGAGCTCGCTCCATCGCGTGGCGAGTATTTTCCCGCGTAGCGCTTCCGCCTGTGTGCAGTGGGCCGCAGCACTGATTGCTTGCAGTTGCGTATCCACCCACTCACAATCCATATCACTCGCTAAGCAGGCACTGATGAGCTTGCTTTGTTCACCGTCATCGAGTTGCGTCATTCTGCCGTAGCCAACGGCGGTTTTTGCGCCTGCGCCAATCCATTCGAGTGCACATTTCAAGTACTCGATGGCCGTTCTGACATCCTGCTGGCTTTGTTCATCGGAGCGCCGTGGTGCGACGGTGAACAGGAATTTTTGCTCTTTTGCAACCGTGAGAAATGGAATTGGGACGGGGTCATGCCAATCACCGGGAGCATCACCGTCGGCATACCAAGGGGCGTAGTGTGGCGTCATGATGTCGGTTTCCAGCATCACTGGTTCAATCGGTAGTGCATCAAAAACAATGATCGATCCGGCGCTTTCGGCTCCCTTGGGGCCAAACATTCGTTCGATCGTAGTGGTGTTACTGTCTGAATCGTTTACTTCCCAATGTTCTGCCCATGCGCGGATCATGCCTTTTACCGAAGGGCCTGGGAGGTACGGTATGCCAAGGGTCTGGTGCCAGGCAAAGCCATTCTCAACAGGATGCTGGCGGCCCAATCCGGTCACGAAACGCCACTGCGTACTGAAAGCCACGGATTGGCCCTTGATCTGCTCGGCTAGCAATTGCCTTCTCCGACAGGCTTCGGCAATTTCTCCGCTGACGCCAACAGGCCCGGTGACAGTTTCAATCCAGTCTGACTTTTGCTCACCCAAAGACCAATAAGGTATGTCCGGATTTTCAGGATGAACCAGTTGCCATTGATCACAATACTTGTCGTACCAAAGCCCTGCATTACCGCCATTCTGTGGTGATGGGCAGCCTGTTTGCAAACGATATAAGGCTCTCATTGGCGCTCTCCTTCAGGGCGGAAGGCCGTGGCGAATTTCTTCAGCCAACTCAAATAAGCCAGCGCTTCGGCTTGGGCGCGGATGTAGGCGGCTTCGTCTCCCTCTGTGATAGCGTCCATCAGTTGGGTATTAGTTGCTTCGGTGCCATTGGTTGTGCGGTAAGGGGCGGAGCGATTGTCGCGGCACAGCCATGTTTGGATATGCTCATACAAAAGCCGGTGGGGTTCGTTAACGGCATCACCGTCCATTGCCGGCTTGCCTTTGGATGCAGCTAGCAGTGTCGCCATAGCTTGTCCCAGCCCGTTTTGCAGGATGCTGGCAGGCAGGGCTTTGACATAGCTGGTGTATTTGCCAACATTCTTCGGTAAGGCGTTGATGGTCTGAAAAGCATGCCGGGCGCGTTCACGGTCAATGCTCATCGCCACTATCCTCAGAATTTTGCCAGGGTTGCAGGGCAAACCAGCCCATGCCGACGGTTTCGTTGCCGCCGGTTTGCAGGTAAGGCTTTTTTTCAAAAAGCGACATCAGATCATCCATGCCACTATCACTCACCCGTTCACCCAGTAGTGAATACATCAGCGTATCGGGAGGCAAACTCTCTTCATACCAGAGATTTTTACTTTGCTTGTTTTCGTCAAGCTGGTTGCGGGCCTGAACGGATAGTGCGTAGCGGGCAAACCAGGAAAAATCGGCATCGTTGACGACGAGGAGTTGCTTGTTGAGGCGTTTGCGTGTTTGGTCGTGGTGAATGAACTTGGCGAGTTGCGTTGTCAAATGGTCAGGTAATTCACCGTCGTGGTCGAATGTCCGCTCTTCCAGGAAGAGGGTGCCGTCGTTATTTCCAAGGTACTTTCCATCGGGTGGTGAGGTGGTCGGAGCAACTGTCACCGGATGCCCGGCGCGTTTCAGATCCCGCCCCAGGCGTTCCAGTATCAGTGGGCAGGTCAGCCATTTGTAATTGCCGGTCAGACAGCGAACCGGCAGTAGTAATAAGCGCGCATCGGAAACGAGAATGCCGCCGGCATTTTCCTGCTGTTCGTCCCCGAAACAGCGGTCGATCTTTTTCTTATTTTCCTTGTTTTCATCGTTCCAAAACGCTCGGCTGTAGTCGCGCAAGGCGCCCTTCAGGCTGGAACCTGGAAGATAGGGGTGGTCGGTTGCCGCTTCGCGTGCAACCGGCAGGTCGATTGCCCCCTCGTTGCTGCCGACACCCGGGTGGATGAAGGTTTCGGCCAGTAGGCCAATGATCATACTACGCATTTTTCCTTCCTCTACGATATACAACTCAGTACAACGCCTGTAACTGCTCAGATTGCCCCCTTTTGTGCCAAATCAAGGTGGAAGCGCGGAGTTTACAAGTGTAAATGAGCACTTCCAACGCAGAGTTGGCGCAAATAAGGGGGTAAGCTGAGTAGTTATCCTCTATGTCCAATGACCAATGGTGATGAGGCCAAAACCCCAGCTCTTGCGTTGACCGATAGTTTGGCCAACAAGCCCTTCGATACTGTTTTTCTCTTTTTCATCTGCCTCCATGAACAACACACTTCCCGGTGCCAAATGCGAAGTCATGGGCAAAGGCTCTAGTTTGATGGAGTCCCAGCCGCCCCAGCGTTGTGACGGTCGAACACAGGCGCTGACGACCACGCCCGGCAGTGCTTCGAACGGTTTTCCCGGCCTCGGTGGGGCGCTGGCCGCCAATGGGGTCAGGATAAAAACGGTATATTGGATCTTGCCTTTATTGACGGTAGGCATAGCGGCAGGCAGGTCGAGTTCTGCGGCTTGCGAACTCAGCCAGCAACTACGTGCCTCACCGCCCAGTGGAATCCGGGTCATCGCTGGAAAGTGTCCAAGCGATGATCCCTCGATGGACAAGTACATGGCCAGCGTGGTTTCAGCGCATAGCCGCACATGCTGTGTGCTGTAGAGCATGCCTTCTTCGACTGTACCGCTGGTCTCATTGATTTGATTGCCAACCTTCGGCTCATCGACCCATAGCCTGCTGCGGTGGATGAAAGCACTTCGATCTGGCGTCCCTCCCGTGAGCACCTGCGATAACCCCGCTTTGGTCAGCCACCAGTCCTTTAATGGTTTTCGCCCTTCGATTTTGTCATCGGGCGGCAGGGCGGGACAGGGAAGTCTGACGTTGTCACCAAGGTCGCAGTGCATTGGGTTGCCCGGTGTCAGTAACGCAAGGTGATTGGGCGGCTCGGCATCGCCATTCACGCCTATGAGCGAAGCTGGGGCGGGCACCACGAGTTCGCCTTCTATTTCGAGCAGTGGGCCACTAAATTGCAGCCCGGCGAGTTCTTTTCCATTGCCACCGAGATTGGCCTCGATGCTGCTCTTCCACTTTCCTTTACCATTCCACCCCTGATGGCGCGCCCAAGCCGCCCGTGCAGCGCCGACCATGGTGACTGGCGAAGGCGGAAACAGACTGACCAGCCCGCTGTTGCCTTCGCCCCGGTTGAAGGGTTGGCCGTCACGAAAGAACAACGTGTCGAGCGGTTCGAACACCAGCTTTTCCATCAGTCCTCCTTCTGGGTGAGAAAACGGGCGATAAAACCGCCGTTGAGATCGAGTACCTTGGCTGGTCTGGTTTTACCGGCAGCGAGCGGTTGGCAGGCCGATATCAGACGTGTCACTGCCGCTTCTGCCTGCGCCATGGACGGTGAAGGATTGCGGCTTTGCATACATTCGGCAATCAGCAGTTTTTCGATGTCGATCGAGCCAGGCAGCGACGGCTGTGCTTCGTCTTCATACAGTCCATAGCGATCGCGCAGTTTATGGAAAAATCCCCGTAACTACTCAGCCCATTAAATCAAAATGGGGTAATTTTCCCGCAAAAACCAACGCCAACGCATCGGATGCACTCAGCCCTTGTTTTCGACAAGTGGATAAATAGCCCCGAATACGACAAAACAT
>Ga0256839_1003290_pt1 | contig 16829 bp, 17 predicted proteins | sample 354166metaG_FD_185968 | JGI IMG/M metagenome (GOLD analysis project Ga0256839, IMG submission 185968) | Hydrothermal vent microbial communities from Mid Atlantic Ridge, Atlantic Ocean - 354-166 | ecosystem: Environmental > Aquatic > Marine > Hydrothermal vents | place: Atlantic Ocean: Mid... | reverse complement strand
CTCCCTTTGGGCACGACTCTTCTTCATGGGGCTCCCTCCAGCTCCTCTGGATCAACTCGAACCTCGACGACATCCCTAATCCTATCACAGCTTCGCTCGATCTCTGCCCCCAAATCTGAATACACCCTCGGTTTGGGTTGTGTTGGCAGGGGAAGGGGGCTGTCCGAGAGACGTCCCAGGGGATTCGGGGCCGGGCTCAGGGCTGATCGCCCAGGGCCTGGCCCCAGACCTCCATGTCCAGCTCCACCTGATCGCGGTGGAGGATATCGTCCAGCCACTCGTGGACCTGGGGCAGGGTGTGGATATCGGTGGTGACCAGTTCCAGGTCGTCCAGGGTGGCGTCGGTGACGTAGAGATGCTCGAAGGTGCGCCGGGGCTCCAGCCAGTAGCCGCTGGCGGCCAGTTTGCCCCAGGGGGTGAGGAGGTAGAGGACCACATAGGGACGGCCGTCCGCGGTGCGTTGGACCTGGCGGGAGCCCTCCACGCCGATGGGGTAGAGGAAGTCCACGCCGGAGCGGGTCCGCGCGGCCCGGTAGTAGCGGATCTGCTCCGTGCGGGTGAAGCGGTACACCGCACCGGGGATCAGCCGGGCGGGCGGTTTCCTGTCCATGGCCGGAGGTCTCCTTGCCTAGGGGGCATCCGCCCGTCTTCGGTCCTTTTACCGGCTGGGCACGTGACGTTGGAGCCACTCCAGCAGGGCTTGGTTCTGGGCCTGGCGTATCTGGGGGCGACCGATGATGGAGCCGCCGTGGGGGCTGGAGGGCAGGCGCAGCATCTCCACCGGGCAGCCCACGGCCTCCAGCACCGCGAAGAACTGTTCCGACTGTTCCGGCGGACAGCGCCAGTCGTGTTCGCCCTGGACCAGGAGGGTGGGCGTGCGGCAGCGGTGCGCGTAGGTGATGGGCGAACAGCGACGGTAGACCTCGGGGATCTCGTGGGGATGTCCTCCCAGCTCCCGCACCGCGAACCAGCGGCCGATGTCGCTGACACCGTAGAAGCTGATCCAGTTGGTCACGGGGTTCTCGGGCACTGCGGCCTTGAAGCGGTCGGTCTGTCCCACGATCCAGCAGGTCAGGTTGCCGCCCCCCGAAAGTCCTCCCACTGCGAGGCGATCCGGGTCGATCAGCCCCAGGTCCACGGCTTTGTCCACTCCGGCCATCAGGTCGGTGTAGTCCAGATGGCCCCAGTCTCCCACGATCGCGGTCGCGAAGGCGTTGCCGTACCCGGTGGAACCCCGCTGGTTGATGAAGAGAACCGCGTAGCCGGCGCCGGCCAGCATCTGGAAGTCGAAGTGGAAGATGTGGCCGAAGGCCGAGTGGGGGCCGCCGTGGATGTAGAGAAAGCCCGGGTGAGGGGCCTGGCCCTCTGGCGGCAGCAGGACCCAGCCTTCCACTGGGACGCCGTCCTCGCCGGTGAACTGGAGGGAGACCACCTGGGGCCACAGGCGCTGCTCTCGCCACTCTCGGTTCAGATCGGTCAGGGCCCTCTCCTGGCCGCTGGTTCGGTCCAACCAGTGGAGATCGAAGGGGTTGTCCAGGGTGCTGACGGCCAGGAGAACGCCCCGACCATGGCAGCCCACCGGGATGCAGGTCCGGGGTCCTTGGGTGAGCTGCTGGGGCGGGGAGGTGCCGTGGATGGAGACCGCGTGGACGTGGACCTGGCCTCCTTGTTGGACCTGGACCAGGGCCTCCTGCCCATCTGGGGAGACCCAGATCCGGGGCTGCCGTACCAGGGCTTGAACCGGCATATCCCGCTGGAGGCCCCCGCCTACCTGCAGGTCCAGCTCCGGTGTGAGGTTGACGGGGGGACCGCCTGTCGCGGGGATCCGCCACAGGTCGTTCTGGGTGCCGATGGGGCGTTCCCAGGGCACGCCGATGAAGAGCACCTCCTGGCCGTCGGGGCTCCAGGCCGCGGCCAGGGCACTGCCCCACTCCCCCAACAGGGAACGGACCGTGCCGTCCGGTTCCAGCACCCGGATGTCCGTGCGCAGGTCGTGGGTGGTGGGGCAGAGGCTGGTGAGGAAGAGCAGGCGGGAACCGTCGGGGGACCAGAGGGGCAGGGTGTTGTGGCAGCCGTCCTCCAGAAGGGCCTGGACCCGGCCGCTCTCCACCTCCACGGTCCAGATGCCGTGGACCGCGCGGTCCAGGCGGCCCATGCCGTCGAAGCGGTAGATGGCCCGGGTGATCCGGTAGGGCGCCTCGGGATCCGGGGGCGGGTCCTGGGGTGGTGCGGTGAACGCGATGCGTCGGCCGTCGGGTGACCAGGCCGGGCTGCCACCGATGCCGTTGGGCAGCCGGGTCAGGGGGCGGGCCTCGCCGCCGTCCACGGGGAGGAGGTAGAGCTGGGCCTTGCCGGAACGATCCGAGACGAAGGCCAGGGCCGAGCCGTCCGGCGACCAGGCCGGGCTGTGGTCCTGGTAGGTGCCGGGGGTGAGAGGGCGTGGCGGTGTCTGGTCCTCCAGATGGAGGAGATGGAGGGTCTTGCGCTCCACCCATGGGGGTGGGCTGCCCGCCTCGGCGGACGGCCCCAGCTCCTTCCCTTCCGGGGCCCTCTCCTGTTCGCAGTGGGCCACGGTGAAGACCACCCGACGGCCATCGGGCGCGAGGGCGGCGTCCTGCAGGGTGCGGAGACGGAAGAGATCGTCGGGCTGGATGGGCACACGGGGCACGGCAGGGCCTCCTGGACTGGGTGGTGGATCGGGCACGGTCGGTCGGCTGAGGGATCCGCCTGAAAGCGGTTTAGGGACCCGATGTCCCGTGGCCTCATTGTACCGAGGGAGGTCCCGGTTGCCAAGCCGTCCGCGGCTCGGGCATTGGCCCGATGATGCGGACCTTGCGCTTGTGGTCTCGGTCCCAGATCAGGCTCATGGCCAGGCTCTCCATGGGGCGATGGGAGCCATGGGCATTGTCGGGGGTCGTTCACCGCGCCGCCGCCGTCGAGAACGGGGCGCGTGCCGTTGGGGCCCAGGATGCCACAGAGGCGGATGGGCTCTTCCCGGATGCCGTTGGTGTGTACGAGGATCTTCTCCCGGTGGGGTTCGGCCCGATGGAAGATGCGCACCCTATTTTCGCCTCCCGTTTCTCGGATCCCGGGGCCTGTAGTAGGATAGGGCCGTGGGCAGCATCCTGCCATTGCCCATCCGGTCTATCCAATCGACGAGGAGCGAGATCCATGGACGTGCGGGAGTGCACGGTGATGGTCACCGGTGGGGCCTCGGGGCTGGGCGCGGCCACGGCCCGCAGGCTGGTCCAATGTGGCGCCCGGGTGGTCCTCGCGGACCTGAACCTGGAGGCCGGGCGCGAGCTGGAGGCAGAGCTGGCCCCGGCCGCCCGCTTTGTGACGGTGGACGTGACGGACGCGGAGCAGGTCCAGGCCGGGGTGGATGCAGCGGTGCAGACCTTTGGGGGGCTCCACGGGCTGGTGAACTGCGCGGGGATCGCGGTGGCCGAGCGGGTCCTGGGCCGGGAAGGACGCGTCCATGACCTGGGGCGCTTCGCCCGGGTCGTCGCGGTGAACCTCACCGGCACCTTCAACTGCATTCGGTTGGCTGCTGCGGCCATGGCCCGCAACCAGCCCAATGCCGACGGGGAGCGGGGGGTCATCGTGAACACCGCCTCTGTGGCTGCCTTCGACGGCCAGATCGGCCAGGCCGCCTACGCGGCGTCCAAGGGGGGGGTGGTGGGCATGACCTTGCCCGTGGCCCGGGACCTGGCCCGGCATGGCATTCGGGTGATGACCATCGCACCGGGGATCATGGACACCCCCATGCTGGCCGGGCTGCCGGAGAAGGCCCGCCAGTCCCTGGCCCAACAGGTCCCTTTCCCGGTCCGGCTGGGCCGCCCCGAGGAGTACGCGGCCCTGGTGGTCCACATCTTCGAGAACGCCTACCTGAACGGCGAGGTCATCCGCCTGGATGGGGCCATCCGCATGGCGCCTCGCTAGACAGGGAGGCATACATGGGTGACCGACAGAGGGACCGCCTGCCCGTTCGGTGGTCTGGCCATTGGGATGTCTCCAGGGGATGGCCCAGGAGACATCCAGCCGCCGGGCCTCCACCTCTGGGGTGATGGCCATGGAGCTCCCCCAGGAGATCCATGGCCTGGGCTACGTGCTGTGGGGAAAGGCCTATCCCGGTGGGGTGGGCCACACCCATCTGGCCGTGGCCATCCGGGATGCCCCCACCCATCGTCACTACGACCCGGAACGGATGGACGTGCCGCTCTTTCTGGTGGAAGGAGCCGTCTCCCGGGTCGTGTTGGTGCGTCGTTCCGCCTACCGGGTCTCCCAGCATGTGGCGCCCGGCCGCATTCTCCTGCGGGATCCGGTGGACAAACGGGTGACCTTCTACAGCTTCGGCGGCACCCTCCATCCGCTCGAACAGACGGACAAGACCGTCTACCTGGTCGTGTCCAACGCGCCCATCCTGGCCATCTCCGAGGATTGGACGGACTTCGCGACCCAACTGGCCTTCGAGGTGGAGGCAGGCCTGGCCCGGCTTCGGGCCCGTTGGGGGCGCCACCTCTCCGGGTTCTATCGGATCCTGGCCAAGACCGATCCCTTTGTCCTCTACCTGGCCGCTTTCCGTTTCATCTGGCGAGAGTACCAGGAGGACGAGGTCCTGCGGGGCGAGTTTCCGGAGTTCTACTGGGGCCTTCGGGAGGAGCAGCAGAAGCTGGCCCGGGTCGGCCTGTGGCGGGAGGACGGACCGACCCTGGAATCTCTCCTGGCACCCGGGGACCGGTTCCGCCCGGCGCGGTGATCCCAGGGGTTCCACATCGGGGGGGCTCAGCGCTCTCGGTCCTGGGTGGAGCGGATGGTGGACCGGAGGCGGGCGATCTCCTCTTCCAGCTTCGGTGGGCTCTTCGGGCTCAGCCGACGCAGCCGATGTTTTCGGAAGGCCAGCTCCACCAGGGCCCGGAGACGGCGGGCCTCGCGGCCCCGGGCCTGTCGCAGCAGCGGGGAACGTCGCCACCCCTCCTGCAGGGCCCGGTACTCCTCCTCGGTGAGGAGCACCCCTATCTCTTCGGCCAGCTCCTGTCGGATCCACTGCCGTTCCTGGATGCCGGCCAGCAGGTGAACCAGGACCACGAAGGCGACGCCGATCCCGGCCAGCCCCAGGCTCAGGACAAGGCCCAGCTCGGTCACTGGGCTGAGGCTGCTTCCCAGGTTGTGGAGCCCGTGGATCACCGCGGCCGCGGCGAACCCTCCGCCTATCCACAGCCGGGCCGCGGCCTGGGAGCGACTCAGGTGGGCCATGCCTAGACCCACGCCGAACAGCCCGGTGTAGACCGCGTGGTTCAGGCCGAAGATCACCGACCGCAGGACGAAGAGCACGCTCAGAGCGCCCAGCCCCCCTTCGAAGTAGGCGCCCAGGAAATAGAGGAAGTTCTCGGTCATGGCGAAGCCGAAGCCCACCAGCGCGCCGTAGGTCAGTCCATCCAGGACCCCGTCGAACTCCTGGCGGTAGAGGCGGTAGATGGCGTACACGGCCAGGCCCTTGGCCGCCTCCTCCACCAGAGGGGCCACCAGCGAGCTCTCGTAGAGGGTCTGGGCCAGGGAGTCCGGCGGACCGAAGAAGGGCTGACCCAGGATCAGCTCGGCCACCAGGCTGAGTGCCACGCTGGGCAGGGCCCCCCACAGGAAGACGACCAGGACCAACCAGCCGGGCTCCCGCTCGTAGCGGTCGGCCAGGTAGAAGGCCCATGCGTAGAGGAACATGGGGATCGCGGCCACGACGCCGATCAAGGGAATGGCCAACAGGTCGAGCATGGACTCAGGCCCGGTGCAGGCGTCCTGCGTAGTGGACGGGGCGGAGGCGCTTCCGCCATTTGGCGTAGGTGCTGGCCAGGTGGGGCCAGAAGGGGCTGACCTGGCCCTGGGGCACGGCCTCTTGGAGGGCCTGCCGAAAGCTCTCGGGATCGTCGTCGAAGGGGGGCATGGCCAAGGTACAGCGGCCCAGCTCGAAGAGGGTGTGGGCATCGCTGCCGGCGGTCATGAGCTTGCCGTGTTGCCGGGCCAGTTCTCGGGCCGCGTCGTTGTCCCGGGGCCGCACACACCGGGCGTTGAGGACCTCCAGCGCGTCCACCTGGTGGATGATGGCCAGGAGGTTCTCCCGTCCCATGGCCGAGCCCCGCACCGAGTCCAGGGGATGGGGCACGGAGATCACCGCACCCTGGTCCCGCAGCCGACGGATGGTCTCCTGGGGCGAGAGGCCCGGCGGCACCTCCTGGGTGACGAAGTAGGCGATGAGCTCTCCCTGGGTGGTCCGGATCTCCTCGCCCACGATGATCAGGTCCGGGGCCAGTTGCTTGGCATGGAGGGCTCCGGCCAGGTTGTTGTGCTCGGTGATGGCCAGTTTGTCCAGCCCGAGCTGCCGCGCGCGGGCGATCAGGTCCTCGGGCCGGGTCAGACAGTCCCGGCTGAAGAGGGTGTGGGCGTGGAGGTCGACGGTCCAGGTGGTCATGGTATGGCCTCGGAGATCGGAGGAGGATTATACCAACATCGGGGACTGCGGACAATTGTCGGCCATCACCGATGCCCTGGGGCCGGTCGTTCTATGCTCTCGCCCTCCGGGACGGTCTTTTCCCCGGGCCGGAGCGGGATGGGGCCGGATGGATCCGGGGGGGTCAGCAGGTGGGGCCACAGGACCAGGCCGATCAGGCCCACGAGGACGCCGAACCAGAGGGTGGTGAACCGGACCAGCAACGCGGCCGCAGTGGCCGGGGTTCGGCCCAGCCCCAGGAGCTGGGTGCTCAGGGCCACCAGGGAGCCCTCCGTGCCTCCCAGGCCACCCGGGGTCGCGACCAGGGCCCCCACCACGGTGCTGATGCTGAAGATGAAGACCGCGGCCAACACCGCTTCGGGGCTGCCCGGCAGGCCGATGCCTCGCAGGACCAGGTAGTAGGCCAGCCCCTCGCACAGCCAGCTCACCACGCCGATGCCCACCGCGACGGCCAGGTTCCGGGGGCGAAAGAGCCGATAGCTGCTCTCGTAGAAATCGGCCAGGCTGTCCGCGAAACGGCGCACCAGGGGCATCCGACGGCCCAGGGCCAGGAGGCCCAAGGCCATGGGCCGGATCTGGATGGCCAGGATGCCCAGGGAGAGGGCGCCCAGGGCCAGCAGCGCGATCCAGCGGGTGGTGGGGTCCTGGAAGGCCAGCAATCCCACCCCGGAGAGGATCAACATGGCCAGGCCATCGGTCATGCGCTCCGCCAGGACCACGGGCGCGGTGACGGCCATGGGGGTCCCGGTGACGTTGCGCACCATGTAGCTCTTGAGGAACTCGCCCACCTTTCCAGGGGTCATCACCATGAGCATGCCCACCCCGAAGACCCGCGCACTGGAGCCGAAGGGGATGGGCACCTGGATCAGGCGGAGGTACCAGTACCACTTGAGCAGCCGTCCCACGTAGTTCACCAGGGTCAGGCCCAGGATGGCCGGCAGCCAGGCCCAGGGGAAGTCGGCCAGGGTCCGGCTCAGGGCCTGCCAATCCCCGTAGAGGACCAGGGCCATGTAGATCAGCAGGGCCAAGACCAGGGACCAGAGGAAGCGGCGACGAAGCTCGACGGTCATGGCTGGCCGGGTGGGATCTGGGGTGGAGCAGCAGGGGTGGAGTACGCCGCGGGGCCCGGGCGGGTGCCTTGAGCGGGGTGTACCCGGGGCTCTCCGGCCGGGGCCGCTTCCGTCGAGGGCCTGTCCCATTGGGCGAGCTGGGGAAATTGGGCGACCAGGGAGCGGACGAAGGCCTGGGCCGGCCGGGACAGGGGCCGACCCCGGCGTCGGAGCAGCCGGATGGGGTGTCGTAGGGGCTGTTCCCGGAACGGGATCCGGTGGAGCCGACCGGCCTCCACCTCGTGTTGGACCACGCAACAGGGCAGGATCGCGGCCTCCATGCCCTCCATCACTGCCCGTTTGATGGCCTCGGGGTCGTCGAACTCCCCGATGACCATGGGGGCCACCTGGAAGCGCTGGAACAGCGCGTCCTCCCAGGCCCGGGCGGGGCTCCGGGGGGAGAACGCGATGAAGAGCTGGCGGTCCAGCTCTCGAACGGAGATCTGCTCCCGCCCCCACCAGGGGTGGTCTGGTCCCACCACCAGGTGGAGCTCCGAGTTGTGCAGGGGAAGATGGTCCAGTTCAGGGATGGGCGCCCAGTCGCCCTCCACGAAGCCCAGGTCGAGCCGATCCTGCAGGAGATCGGCCACCACCTGGTCGGTGGGGGCCGTGTGGAGGGAGACCCGTTGGCGGGGGTGGGTTCGACGAAAGGTCCGGATCCACCCGGGCAGCAGGCAGCCGGCCGCGAGGGGGGTGCCGCCGATGCGCAGGACCGATGTGGACGTCTCTGCCGTGGCGGCCACCGCCTCCTCGGCCTCCGCGATGAGCTGGAGGATCCGCTGGGCGTAGTCCAGGAGCACCTCTCCGGCCCGGGTCAGCCGAACCCCTCGGTGGCTGCGTTCGAACAGCCGGGCGCCCAACTGGGCCTCCAGCCCCTGGACGTGTTGGCTCACCGCGGATTGGGTGAGGAGGAGTTCCTCTGCAGCCCGGGTGAAGCTCTCCACCCGGGCCACGGTCACGAAGACCTGGAGCTTGTGGAGGTTCATCATCGTGCTGTGTCCGGCTCGGGCTGCGTCCGGATCGTTCCGTGTGCGGATCGTTCCATGTGCGAGAGATGCAGGGGGCCGGAAGCCCTGTCGGGCCGCCGACACCGGGCTCGAGGTATTAGTGTACACTGATGGCCATTATAAGCGATTGGGGCTTGTGTGGCCAAAACCGCCCGGCTATACTGGGGGACGTGAACACAGACCTGGGCTGTCGTGGCCCCGGGCGCGTTGTCTGAACGGGCCGGCACCGGTGTTGGAGAGGGGCCCGGCCCATGAACCCAAGGAGGAGCCCATCATGGCGTTGTTGTCCGAGCGGGATCAGAACTACCTGCGGGATGCCTTCGGCAAGTTGCCCCGCAAGGTCAAGCTGTTGATGTTCACCCAGGAGCACGAGTGCCAGTACTGCCAGGAGACTCGGCAGATCGTGGAGGAGCTGGCAGGCCTCTCCGACAAGGTGGAGGCCGAGGTGATGACCTTCGACCCGGAGAGCCAGGCCGCCCAGCAGTACGGCATCGACAAGATCCCGGCCATCGTGGTCCTGGGCCTGGAGGACGAGAAGCCGGTGGACTACGGCATCCGCTTCTTCGGCATCCCGTCGGGCTACGAGTTCTCCACCCTGGTGGAGGACATCCTGATGGTGGGCCAGGGCGAGACCGAGCTCACCGAGTCGACCAAGGCCTTCCTGCACACCCTGGACAGACCGGTCCACATCCAGGTCTTCGTGACCCCCACCTGTCCGTACTGTCCCCGGGCCGTCTACCTGGCCCATCAGATGGCTTTCGAGAGCCCCCAGGTCACCGCGGACATGGTGGAGGCCATCGAGTTCCCCCATCTGGCCCAGAAGTACAGCGTGATGGGCGTTCCCCGGACGGTGATCAACGAGGACGTCCACATCGAGGGCGCGGTGCCCGAGTCCATGTTGCTGGCCCAGCTCCAGGATGCCCTGGGCAACGGACAGCCCCGGAAGGCCAAGTGAGCGGGAGGCAGAGGACCATGGCTGGGATGAGGACGGCCCAACGGGGCCGGCGTCGGACCCGACAGCCCCGGGTCATCCTGTTCACCACCCCCACATGCGGTTTCTGCCGGGCGGCCAAGCAGTATCTCCGGCAGCGGGGCGTCCGCTTCAAGGAAGTGGACGTCTCCCGGGATCCGGCCGCGGCCCGGGACATGCAGCGGCGCAGCGGCCAGATGGGGGTGCCGGTGATCGACATCGGCGGCCAGATCGTGGTGGGCTTCGACCGGCCGAAGATCGACCGGCTCCTGGGGCTTGGGTGAAGCGCCTGTTCTGCGGTGGATGGATCCCAGCGAAGGAGGCTGGGCCAGTCGGATGATGAGGAGGTTTGTGACCATGAAGACCGTGATCGAACCCCTGGGCAACCGGGTGCTGGTCCGGGTGTTGGAGATGGAGAGCACGACCCCCGGGGGCATTCTCCTGCCCGAGACCGCCCAGGACAAACCCCAAGAGGGGGTGGTGGAGGCGGTGGGAGACACGGAGGAGATGATGACGGACCTCCAGGTGGGCGATCGGATCCTCTTCGCCAAGTACAGCGGCACGGAGATCCGCCTGGATGGACAGGACTACCTGATCCTGAACGAGGACGACGTGCTCGCCCGGGTTCGGGAGGCGTGATCCGTCCCTCTTCCTGATCTCCCCTGGGCGCTGGTTCATGGGCGTGCCGAGCACAACAGGGCTCGGCACGCCTTCCCGCCCTGCCAGGCCCCTCAGAAACCCACGTTCTCCAACCCCTTGAGCCCCAGGAACGCCCGCACCTCGGCCGGGGTGGCCGGCTCGCGCTCGAACTCCGCCGCGATGCGGACGATCTTCTCCACCAGCTCGTGGTTGCGGGCGAAGACCCCCCGCCGGAGGAAGATGTTGTCCTCCAGCCCCACCCGGGCGTGGCCTCCCAACATGATGGCCGCGGTGCACATGGTGAACTGATGGGGATATCCCGCGCCGATGACGGACCAGCGGTAGTTCTCGGGTCCGAAGAGCCGGTTGGCCGTGTCCAACAGGTGCATCAGGTCGTACAGGGTGGCCTGGATACCGCCCAATACCCCCATGACGAACTGGAGCCAGAGCGGCGGCTCCACGTACCCTTCCCGCACCATGAAGGCCAGGTTGTAGAGGTGGCCCACGTCGTAGATCTCGAACTCGGGCCGGGTGCCGGCCTTCTCCATCTCCTGGAGGAAGTGTTTGATGCTGCGGAAGGTGTTGGGGAAGATCGCGTCCTCGCTCCCCTCCAGCCACTCCTTCTCCCAGGGGAACAGGTAGTCCTGGTCCTGGAAGCGGCGGGCAATGGGATGGACGGAGAAGTTCATGGAGCCCATGTTGCAGCTGGCCAGCTCCGGCTTCCAGGTGGGGACCACCCGGACCCGCTCCGCAGGGGTCATGCGGACGCTGCCCCCGGTGGACGCGCAGATGACCGCGTCGGTACGGGCCTTGATGGCCTTCAGGATCTCTCCGTAGACCTCCATGTCCGAGGAGGGGGCTCCGTTCTGCTGGTTGCGCGCGTGGATGTGGATGATGGCCGCGCCGGCCTCCGCGCAGCGGGCCGCGTCCTCGGCCAGGTCCTCCACCTTCCAGGGAAGGTGTGGGGTCTGGGTGGGCACGGTCACCGCGCCGGTCAGCGCCGCGGTGACGATGATCTTGTGTGGCTGCATGGGACGGCTTCTCCTTGGTCTGCGGCTACAGGTCCTCGAAGATGGCCACGGCCCGGGTCCAGCCGGCACTGCCCCCGGTCAGCTTGACGGGGAAGCAGGCGACCTTGAACCCCGTGGGCCGGGGGAGCTGGTCCAGGTTGGCCAGCTTCTCGATCTGGCAGTATTCGTGCTCCATGCCCACCCGGTGGGCCTCCCAGATGACGCTGGGATCGCCGGTCTCCTGGAAGCGCTGCTTCTGGGCCCAGAAGGGCTGGTCCCAGCCCCAGGCGTCGATGCCCATGACCCGGATGCCCTGCTGGATGAGCCAGCGGGTGGCCCCTGCGCTGACGCCGGCGCCGGCGTGGAAGTACTCCGGCCTGCCCCACATCTTGTCCGCGCCGGTCTGGATGAGGACGATGTCCCCAGGCTTGAGGGTGTAGCCGATTCGGGCCAGGGCCTCCTGGAGGTCCTCGGTGGTGATGAGGCCTCCCTGGGGCTTGTGGCGCATGTCCAGAACCACCCCGTCGCCGTAGAACCACTCCAGGGGGAGCCGGTCGATGGTCCGGGCGGGCTGTCCTCCGCAGGTGGGGTAGTAGTGCCAGGGGGCGTCCACGTGGGTGCCCGCGTGGCTGATGAGGGTCACCGTGTCGTTGGCCCAGCCGTTGCCCTCGGGCAGGTCGTCCACGGTGGCCTCGAAGAAGCTGGCCATGAAGGCCGCGCTGGCCTTGTGGTCCTGGTGTTCCACCTTCAGGGGGATGGGCTCGCTGGGGCTCTCCTCGGTGGGCACGCTGATGTCGAAGATCTTCATGGTTCCTCCCCGTGGTCTGTGTTCGAGCGATGCGCGGAAAGGCGGGGGCGGCTGCCGGCCTACGGGCCCGGCAGGCTCTCCCCGCCCAGATAGGCCTGTCGGATCCGATCGTCCTGGAGCAGCTCCTGGGGGGGCCCTTCCTGCACGATCCGGCCGTCGCTGAGGACGTAGGCTCGGGTGGCCAGCTCCAGGGCCCGCACCACGTTCTGTTCCACCAGGAGCACGGTGGTGCCTCGTTCCTGGTTGATGCGCCGGATGGCCTGGAAGATCTGGGTGACCACGATGGGGGCCAGGCCCAGGGACGGCTCGTCCAACAGCAGAAGCCGGGGGCGGGCCAGGAGCGCCCGGCCCAGGGCCACCATCTGTTGCTGGCCCCCGCTGAGGGTGCCCGCACGCTGGTGCCGGCGCTCGTAGAGGATGGGGAAGAGCTCGAAGACCCACTCCAGGGCCTGGTGGAACTCCCGCCCCGTGCCCGTGGCGTAGCCGCCCATGCGCAGGTTGTCCAGGACACTCATGCGGTGGAAGAGGCGACGTCCCTCGGGCACCAGGGCGACCCCCTGGGCACAGATGCGATGGGGCGGGATCCGGGTCAGGTCCTGTGTTGCCAGCCAGATATGGCCTCGACGAGGGCGCAGCAGGCCGGCGATGGTGTTGACCAGGGTGGTCTTGCCGGCCCCGTTTGCGCCGATGATGGAGACGATGGTCCCCTCCTCCACCTGGATGGAGACCTGGGCCAGGGCTCGGGCCTCGCCGTAGAAGACGTCGATGGTCTCAACTCGCAGCATACTCCTCCCCCAAATAGGCCGCGACCACCGCGGGGTCCTGGAGCACCGCCTCCGGCGGGCCCACGGCGATGGTCTCGCCGTAGTTGAGCACGGCCAGCCGGTGGGAGAGCCGGGCCACCGCGCCCACGTTGTGTTCCACGAAGACCAGGGTGATCCCTTGGCGGTGGAGCTGGCGGATCAGCTCCAGGCCCATCTCCACCTCGGCCGGGTTGAGCCCGGCCAACACCTCGTCCAACAGCAGGAGCTGGGGCTCCAGGGCCAGGGCTCGGGCCAGCTCCAGGAACTTGCGTTCATGGAGGGTGAGCTGGTCCACGGCCAGATGGCCCTTCTCGGCCAGGCCCACGAAGGCCAGGGTCTCGTGAGCCCGTCGGCGGGCCTCCTCGCGGCTATGGCCTCGGCGTCCGAACATCCAGGCCATGGCCACGTTGTCCAGCACGGTGAAGGAGTGGAAGGGGCGGGGGATCTGGTAGGTGCGGGCGATGCCCAGGTGGGCCAGGTGGTTGGGGCGGGCGCCGGTCACGTCCGCGCCCTGGAAGCGGATCTGGCCCCCGGTGGGGCGGTACTGGCCGCTGATGACGTTGATCAGGGTGGTCTTCCCCGAGCCGTTGGGGCCCACCAGGCCCAGGATCTCCCCCCGATATACGGACAGGTCCGTGTGGTTGAGGGCCAGCACGCCGCCGAAGGCCATGCGCACCTGGCGGCATTCCAACAGGATCTCCGGGTTCATGGGCGCTGGCGTCTGGCCTCGATGAGCCCCCCGAGGCCTTGGGGCATGAAGAGGATGGTGAGGATGAAGACCAGGCCGATGGCGATCTGGTTCAGCTCCGCGGTCTCCCCTTGGGTGAGGAGCTGGCGGAGGAGAGTGACCAGCACCGCGCCCAGGACCGGGCCGTACCAGACCGTGGCCCCGCCCAGGATGGCCATCATCAGGGCCAGCAAGGGGATGGTCACCGCGAAGGCCGTGGCCGTCTCCAGATAGCCCAGGAAGAGGGCCTGGGGGCCGCCCACCAGGCCGGCGAAGAACGCGCTGAGCGCGAAGGTGCCGATCTTGTAGCGCAGGGTGGGAACCCCCAGCCCATCTGCCACGTCCTCGTCGTCCCGGATGGCGAAGAGGGCCTGGCCCCAGCGGGTGTGGTAGATGGCATAGGCCAGGTAGACGCAGAGGAGGGCGATGGCCAGGGTCGCGTAGTAGAGGCGGAGGTTGTTGTCGGTCCACGGGGCGATGCCCGGGGCCTCCCGCAGGAAGACGCCCCCGCCTCCGTCCAGCCAGTCCACGTTGTTCACCACGGTGGCCACGATGAAGGTCATGGCCAGGGTGAGCAGGGAGAAGAGCTCCCCCCGGAACTGGGGCAGGCGAAAGACCACCAGCCCCACGAGCCAGGCCAGCACCGCGGCCACGACTCCGGCCATGGGCAGGGCCAGGGCCACCGGCACGGATCCGCGGACCAGCAGGGTAGCGGTGGTGTACATGCCGATGCCGAAGAACGCGCCGTGGCCGAAGCTGGCGTATCCGCTGTAGCCGCTGAAGAAGTTCCAGCTCACCGCGAGGGTCACCCAGACGAAGATCTGGAAACCCAGGGTGGTCCAGAAGCTGCCCAGCCCCAGCCCGGCCACCAGCCCGGGCAACAGGGCCAGCAGCCCCCCGGCCAGGCCAAAGCCGAGCAGGCCCCGACGGGCTCCTCCCCGGATCATGGCCGGGCCTCCCGGCGGCTCTCGGCCAGGCGCCGTCGCCCCTGCCAACGGCGCCGCAGCTCCTGGGGTTGGGCCACCAGGTAGAGGACGAACAGGGAGAAGGCGAAGAGAGGGGCCCAGCTCGGCTGCATGCGCACGGACCAGATGTTCTGGATCAGGATCAGCAACGCGGTGGCCACCAGGGCGCCCAGGGGGTTGCCCAGGCCCCCCAGGATCACCGCGGCCACCACGATCCCCAGCCAGGCCAGGGCCAGGGAGGGGTAGAGGGGCATCTTCAGGGCAATGAGGACGCCCGCGACCCCCGCGGTGGCCGTCACCAGGCCGGAGAGCAGGAGCGCCTCCCGGGCGTAGTGGACGCCGAAGACCTGGGCCATGGCCGGGTCCTCGGCCATGGCCCGAACGCCCCGCCCCCAGTTGGTATGGTGGAGCACCCCGTGGACGAGACCGGCCAGGGCCAGCGCGCTGGCAAAGGCCAGGAGGTCCGGCGGCAGGACGAAGAAGCGTTCCAGAGGGGGCGGGAAGCGGATGGCCTGGCGCAGAGCAGGCGGCAGGGCCTGGCGGGTGGTGATGGTGTCCGCGGACCAGACGTAGGTGATCAGGTTCTCCAACACGATGAAGAGGCCGAAGGTGAGCAACAGGGAGGTGAAGGTGCTCACCCGGAAGTGGAGGAAGAGCCACTGGACACCTACGCCGATGCCGAACATCAAGGGCAGGATCAGGAGCAGGGCCACCGCGGGGTGCAGGGCCAGGTCCACGATGAGGGTGTAGGCCAGGTAGGCCGCGAGCAGGGCAAAGGAGAGGTGGGCGAAGTTCGCGATCTTCAGGATGCCCCAGCTGAGGCTCAGGCCCATGGCCACGATCCCCAACAGGCTGCCGACCAGGATGCCGTTCAGCGCGGATTGGAGGAGGATGATCTGGTCAGGTGACATGCGTTGTCTTGTGAAGCGTAAAGCGTGAAACGTAAGGCATGGGGTCGAGGAGATTTGGCGAGAATGGGCGAGAACATCCAGCCCAATCTCCAATCTCTTCGATCTCCCATGCCCACTCTTTCATTTCCTCTTGCTTATCGAATCGGATAGATCACCGACGCGTCCGGCGCGGCCACGTCCGCGGGCCAGACGATGGCGCGACGGCCCTGCTGGACCTGGCCCACCCGGGAGAGGTCTGTGCCGTAGCCGTTGAAGCCATCGAAGGTCAGGGTGCCCACCATGGTCTCCACCGCGTTCGCGTGGAGCCACTCCTTCAACTGCCCATGGTCCAAGGAGCCGGTGGCGTCCACCGCGGTCAGGAGGATCTGCCAGGCGGCCATGCTGGCCGCGGCCTGGGTCTCCACCAGGCTGAGGAGCTCCTCGGCCTGGGCCGCGGGCACGAAGCGGCGGGTGAACTCCGCGGCCACAGGGTCCTCGGCCAGGGGTGGGTGATCCTCGTAGACGGTGAGGAACATGAGCCCTTCCACGGCCTCGCCCAGGGCCATGGTGGGGCCCGGCGAGGGCACCGCGGCGTAGATGCCCCGGGGCTCGTACCCGACGGTGGCGAAGGCATCGTAGAGGTTCACCGCGTCCAGGCCGATGGCGCCCACGAAGATGAAGTCCGGATCCGTGGCCTGGATGCGCAGGGCCACTGCGCTGAAGTCGGTGGTGCCCAGGTCGTACTCGATGTAGTCCAGGGTCTCCACTCCCCGTTCCTCACCGATGCGGCGGGCGGCCTGGGTGAAGGCCACGGTGAAGGGGAACTTGTTGGTCACGTAGAAGGCCGTCTTGGGCGGGTTGCCGGTGGCCTCCAGGGCCTGCCAGATGGGCTCGGCCGCGGCCCGGAAGATCTCCTCTTCAGTGGCTGCACCGCCCCCAATCTGCCAGGAGGGGAAGTGGAAGTCCCCGATCTCCCGCTGGGGGGCGCCGTTGGTGTGGGTGGGATAGATGTAGCCGGCCCGGCCCACCGGCGCGGCCGCGGCCAGGATGTTGGCCGCGCCGTAGGGTCCCATGACCAGGTCCACCTGGTCCACGGTGATCAGCCGTTCGTAGTTGGCGGCTGCATTCTCCGGCACGGACTGGTCGTCCAGCACCCGCCACTTCACCGGGCGTCCCAGCAGGCCTCCACACTCGTTGATCCACTGGGTGACCACCTCGCCCACTACTCGGTGGATGTTGGCCGTGGGGGCCAGAAAGCCGGTCAGGGACAGGGAGCCCCCTACCACGATGGGGTCGCCGCTGGGCGGCGTCTCCGTGTCGCATTCGGCCCCGACGATGGGAGAGACCAGCCCGCTGGCCCCGGCCTCCGCGGCCGGGGCCTCTTCCTGGGCCGGTGCCG
>Ga0256839_1003289_pt1 | contig 16830 bp, 14 predicted proteins | sample 354166metaG_FD_185968 | JGI IMG/M metagenome (GOLD analysis project Ga0256839, IMG submission 185968) | Hydrothermal vent microbial communities from Mid Atlantic Ridge, Atlantic Ocean - 354-166 | ecosystem: Environmental > Aquatic > Marine > Hydrothermal vents | place: Atlantic Ocean: Mid... | reverse complement strand
GCCCGCAGTGTTGCAGCTTTGCAGCATGTAGCGCGCATTGACGCGGGCGTAGAGCGGCACTTCGTGGTCATACTGCTGCGTGCCCGCGGGAATGTCCGCACCCACCGGGCTGAAGCCGGAGACACCATCGGGATTTTCCAGCAGGCGGTAGAAGGTTGCATCGGCCACATCCGTCCAGCTGAAGCGGAACAGTTTCACCTGGGTGAAACTCAGCGTGGGCGCGGCCGCACTGGCCGGGGGCACCAGCGCAAAACTGGCGCTGACGGTGCAATCGGCCGTGATTGCGCCGGTGGTGTATGTGTTACCCGAGAGGCTGCCGCCACAACCGGTGACCGTATCGATGCCATAACCGCTGTCGGGGGTTACGGTAAAGCTGGTGGTATCGCCGGAAGCCACGGTGGCGCTGGAAGGATCAATGCTGCCGCCGCTGCCGGCGGTGGCGGTGACGGTGTACAGCGCCTTGAAACTGGCGCTGACCGTACAATCGGCCGTGACTGCCCCGGTGGTGTAGGTAGTGCCCGAGAGGCTGCCGCCACAGCCAGTGACCGTATCGATGGCATAACCGCTGTCGGGCGTTACGGTAAAGCTGGTGGTATCGCCGGAAGCCACAGTGGCGCTGGCCGGGCTGATACTGCCGCCGCTGCCGGCGGTGGTGTTGACGGTGAATTCGGTGGTGCCGCCACCGGAGCCACTTCCGTCGCCATTGTCCTTGCCTCCACCACAGGCGGTCAGTAAAAGCGGGAACATGATTGCCGCGAAGGCGATGGAGGCAAGGGAAAATCGTTTATGAACGGGAGTGAACGGTGTCTTGCTCATGACAATCCTCCATGGTTTTTGTATGAACTGTTCCATAGTCGGATCGGGCCGATACCCGATGCGGTGGTTACGGCATCAGGGTATCGGCGACCCATTAGGGCATTCAAGAGAAAAAGTTCACATAAGCTGACAAACAAAAACGGGGGCAGCGTATTTTTAACGCTGCCACAAACTTGTCAGTATCGACTGATAAGTGCCGACGCCCACCGGTTGACGGTGGTAAAGGTATAAAGGTGGCGTTGATCTACCGTACCATCGCCGTCCGAATCTGTCTCACGCAAGGTGCGGTTACCGTTGGCATCGTAGGCATAGGTTTCGCGGTATTCTGCCGTGCCGTCCGCGTCGAAATCTTCCTCGTTCAGGGTTCGGTTACCGTTGGCATCGTAGGCATAGATAGAGCGGTAATCCACCACGCCATCGCCGTCTGAATCTATTTCACGCAGGGTCAGGTTACCGTTGGCATCGTAGGCATAGGTTTCGCGGCGATCCACCGTACCGTCGCCGTTGGAGTCTCTCTCGTACAAGGTTTTGTTACCGTTGGCATCGTAGGCATAGTTTTCGCGGTAATCCGCCGTACCGTCCGCGTCGGTATCTTCCTCATACAGAGTTCGGTTACCGTTGTCATCGTAGGCATAGGTTTCGCGGTAATCCGCCGTGCCGTCCGCACCGGAATCGCTCTCATACAAGATCTTGTTGCCATTAGAATCGTAGGCATAGGTGACGCGATAATCCACCGTGCCGTCCCCATCCGTGTCGCTTTCCCACTGAAAAACGGCGTCAATGGCCGGGGTCAGCCCCAGACCGGCGTACAGGGAATCGAGTGCAAGGAAGGGGTTGCGAATGGCCCGCGATCCGCCCCATAGCCCTTCGGCCCTTGCATCGCCCATCAGTTTGCGAAACGGGAAGTCATTTTGGAAATCGTTGTATGGCTGGTCGAAATCCAGGCTTCTGTTCGCGGCAAGGGTGTGCATCGCGGCCGGAATCTCTATCCCGTTGCCCGGGTCGCCGTCTTCATCCAGGGTGTGCAGGAACACCGCGATATTGATGGCGACTTCCAGCGGAGTGCCCTGCTCGCGGCTATTAATCCGATTAACCGCTCTGCGGATGTCAACAGCCGTTCGCGGAGGCGCCTCGCCCGCCAGATCAAAGGGTGAGATCGTGCTTGCGCCGGCCGCCTGTCCGATGAGAATGTCACCCACATAGAAGCTGACGGTTTCGCCGGCGCGGTAGCTGAACTCGCCATTGGCGTTTGTCTCGCCAGAGAGGCTGGCTGTGTGGTATTGAAGTCCCGCGACCGGGGCGTCCACGAATTGCCCCGTCAGCACATCAGAATCACTCCCTCCACCGCCGCCACAGGCGGTCAGAGCCAGGGGTACGATGAATGCGCCGAAAAGGGCGCGGCGAATTTTGAACAGGTTGCGGATCGCGGTAGTGTGTTGAGTGTTCACGGGTGTTCTCCTTTTTGATTGGCGACTTTTCCCAATAGCCCTGGGCACCGTGCTTCAAGCTATACCGGGCTGCACAGAAGATTCAAGTGAACAAATTCACAATCCAGCCCCGGTTCTGCCAACCGCTTTGCGGGTTCACCGATGCGTTGTGTCAGGGTCAGATTCGATACAAGAAAAAACGCCCATCGGTTCGCTCATGCCCAAGGTTTGGACGCCAGGCCGGCATTCGGGGCCGGCATTGTCTTTTGGGTTGCTGTCGATACCGCTATTGTGGCAATGGCTCGATGCCACCAGCGTCGATGGTGCACACGGAGCAGCGTTCACGGAACGCGAGGACTTTCCCTGAACCCCTGAATTGAACGGGGCTGTTCCGTAAAAGCGGTCGCTCGGCTCACTGATGTATACTGATGTTTTCCCTGAACGAGTTCCTCAGTGCCACGCGTCATCATCAAGCAGGCGGAAGATCTGCCCCAACCCTTGCGGGAAACGGATTTCGACCCCGAATACTGGCAATCACGGGCTTCCACCGAACTCCTCAGCGGTGGCCGGGGTGGCAGCTGGCGCATCGATCTCGATGGCCGGCCCGCGGTGTTGCGCCGCTATCTGCGTGGTGGCGCGATGGCTGGTCTGCTGGGTGACCGTTACCTGTGGCTGGGTGAGCGCAGAAGCCGTCCTTGGAGGGAATGGAGGGCGGTGGGGCATGCGGTCAGCCATGGTCTGCCGACACCGCCGTTGATCGGCTACGCCATACGCCGCAGCGGCCCCTGGTACCGCGCGGCGCTGATCAGCCGGTTTCAGCCCAACCTCGGCACCCTGGCCGATGTGATCGGGAGGGTGCCGCTGGAGGCCGGGGACTGGCGTGAGCTGGGCGGCCTGATCCGTCGCTACCATCAGGCCGGGCTTTGTCATGCCGACCTCAATGCCAACAACATTCTGCTTGGCGAGGATGGGGCCTTCCATGTCATCGATTTCGACAAGGCCGAGCTGTCACCGCAACGCCGCGGCTGGCGCGAGGCCAACCTGTCGCGCCTGCGCCGTTCGCTGAACAAGATCGCCGCCGCCCGGCGGAATTCGGGCCATGACTTCCATTTCGACGGGCCCGACTGGCTGGCGCTGTTGCAGGGCTACCGGTAGGCGTCGATCGCCTGCAGGTAGTCTTCGAGTATGTGCGCGCCGTCGGCCACCGCCCGCCGTGCCTGTTCCCCGGCCTTGCGGGCATCCTCCGGGTGTTCCAGCCAGCGGCTGATGGCTTCCCCCAGTTGTTGCAGATCCTCCACCTGAACCAGCCCCCCGCTTTCGCTCAGGCGCTCGATGTCCTCGCGGATGTTGTGGTCGCTGGGTCCGGTGATGAGCGGGCGGCCCAGGCTTGCCGGTTCCAGCAGGTTGTGCCCACCGACCGGGGCAAAGGAACCGCCCATCACCACCAGTTCCGCATGGCTCATCCACTGCGCCATCTCGCCCAGGGTGTCGGCCAGATAGATCCGTGTGTCCGGGGTTACCCTCTCGTCGCGGCTGCGCTGGGCCACGCGGCAGCCGAGGGCTTCCAGAGCGCGCCGAATGCTGTCACCGCGTTCCGGGTGGCGGGGTGCGATCACCGCCAGCCGGGGCCAGCCGAGACGGTCCATCAGGTGGGCGAACTCCGTTTCCTCCGGGTCATGGGTGGAGGCGAACAGGATATAGGGGCGCTCGAGAAAGGCTGTTGCCGGTGCCTGTTCCGGCTGAGCGGCATATTTCAGGTTGCCGCAGACACGGATGCGCTGGGGTTCCGCGCCCAGCGCCAGCAGCCGTAAACGATCGTCCTCGCCGCGGGCCAGATGAGCATCAAAATGGCTCAGGCTGCGGGCCAGAACCGGTTTCCATACCGGACTCACCCTGAGGCTCTTGTCCGACAGCCGCGCGTTGACCTGTAGCAGGCGGGTGCCGGCGCGACGCGCTTGGTAGAGGGTTTCCGGCCACAGTTCGGTTTCCGCGATCAGCCCGAGGCGGCAGCGGTGCCGGCGGAAGAACCGCCGTGACAGGGGCAGGAAGTCGATCGGCAGAACCCGCACCAGCACGCTCTGGGGCAGCAGCTGGCGCGCCGTGCGGTAGCCGGTGGCGGTGAAGGTGGTCACCAGCACCGGATGGTCCTCACGCAGCCGTTCCACCAGCGGCCGGATCAGCCGCACCTCGCCCACCGAGGCGGCATGGATCCAGATGCAGCCCTGGCGGCGACCACCGCGAAACGGCGTCTGTACCCCCAGTCGCTGCCAGAAATAACCGGATTCGTGGTGGCGCAGCGCCAGCCACAGCGCATGGATGATCCACAGTGGAAACAGCAGCAGCGACAGCAGCCGGTAGTGCAGGTGCGGGGACTGGAGCTCGGTGCCGTCCATCAGTAGATGGGCGCTTCACCGGGCGGGCGGGTCTTGAACCGCTGATGCACCCACATGTACTGGTCCGGGTGCTGGCGCACGAACTGTTCGATGGACGCGTTGATGGCGGTGGCGTCGGCCAGGTCGTCGTCGGAGGGGAAGTCTTCCAGTGGCGGCAGAATGTGCAGTATGTAGCCGCTGCCGTCCGCCTTGCGCTCGGGGAAATAGGGCAGCATCGCCGCGCGGGCCGATTTGGCCAGCCGTGAGCTGGCGGTGATGGTGGCGGTGGGCACGCCGAAAAAGGGTGCGAACACATTGCGTTCATGGCGGAAATCCTGATCCGGGGCGTACCAGGTCGGTATGCCACGGCGGATGCCCTTGAGCAGCTTCAGGGTGTTCTTGCGGGAGATGATGTCGGCCAGGTAACCCTTGCGCTTGCTGTAGAGCAGGCTGTCGAACAGCCGGTTGCGCTGGGTGCGGTACATGGCCTGCATGTCGATGTACTGCACCAGCAGGCGCCCGCCGATCTCCAGGCTGGTGAAATGGCCGGACAGCAGGATCACGCCGCGGCCCTGCTGCTGGCAGGCCTCGATGTGCTCCAGACCGTGGACCTCGATCAGTGGCCGGATCTTCTCGTCGGGCCACCACCAGCAGATGGCCATTTCCATCAGCGAGATGCCGAGGTTCTCGAAACAGCGGTCGCGGATGGCGTTGCGTTCCTGCGGGTTCTTGTCGGGAAAACAGAGTTTCAGGTTGATGTCCACAACACGGCGCCGTTTTTTGGAGAGCTGTTGCATGCGTCGTCCCAGCCAGGCGCCAAGGCGGAGCTGTGTGCGGTAGGGGAACAGTGCCGCCAGCCGCAGCAGGCCGATGACCAGCCACATCCCCCAGTAGCGGGGATGCAGGTAGTCACGGGCGCGGAAGGGCACCGACTGGTGCTTGTCGACGGCGGCCATCGGCAGGGGGGGGTCAGCCCTCGGTCAGCCAGCGGTTGACATCCTCGAGGTCCTGCGGGCCGAGCACGCCGCCCGCCTGTTTCAGCTTGAGGGTATTGATCAGGAAGTTGTAGCGGGCCGAGGCGTAGTCGCGGCGGGCGCGGTAGGTTTCACGCAGCGAGTTGAGTACATCCACCGAGGTGCGGGTGCCGACCTCGAAACCGGCCTCGGTGGCTTCCAGTGCCGACAGGGCGGACGCCAGCGCCTGCTTGCTGGCGCGTACCTGGCTGATGCCGGATTTGACCGCCAGCCAGGCATTGTTGGCCTGCTGGGCGACGATGCGCTGCTGCAGCAGCAGGTTGCTCTGGGCGGTGCCGTACTCGGCTTCGGCCTGGGCCGCCTTGGCGTTGCTGCGCCCGCCGTTGTACAGCGGCATGCTGAAGGCCAGGGTGACATTCAGCTCATCGGTGGTCATGTCGCCGGCCAGGTCGCTGTCGATGTTGTTGCCGGCATAGCTGGCGATCAGGTTGACGGTGGGGTCGTCATCGGCACGGGCGCTGCGGCGGTTCTCGTTGGCGGCCTTCAGTGCGGCGGCGGCGGCACGAAGGCCCAGGTTGTTGTTCAGTGCCAGTGTGACCCAGTCATCTTCGGGGCTGGAGGGGATCTTCAGCGCCAGGGCTTCGCCAAGGCGCGCCAGCGGCTCGGTGACCGGTTCGCCGATGATCAGCTGCAGGGCCTGCAGGGCGTTGTCGAGGCCGTTGCGGGCGACGATCTCGCGGGAGATGGCAGCGTCATAGCTGGCCTGGGCTTCCTTGACATCGGTGATGGCGATCAGGCCGACTTCGAAGCGTTTCTTCGCCTGCTCCAGCTGCCGTGCGATCGCCTTTTTCTCGGCCTCGGCGAATTCGACATTGTCCTGCGCGGACAGAACATTGAAGTAGGCCTCGGTGACGCGCAGGATCAGGTCCTGTTCCGCGGCCTGGTATTCGGCCTCGGCCTTCTCGATGGCGGCCGCCGCGGCATCGCCCTGGGCATCGATCTGGCGGTTCCACAGGCTTTGCTGAACGCCCAGCTTGTAGCCAAGGATGTTTTTGGTGTCATCGGGGTTGAGGCTGCTGTCGCTGCCGGAGTCGATATAGCTGGCATTGGCCGACAGCGTGACCTGGGGTCGCTTGCCGGAACGCGCCTGCGGCAATTGCTGGCGCTGGGCTTCCAGCGTGTGGCGAGCGATCTGCAGCTGGGCGTCGGCCGTGCGGGCCTTGTCCAGTACCTCAACCAGATCGAGTGCCAATGACTGGGAACTGGCCAGAAGCGACAGGCCGCCGAGGATGAAGCCGAGCATGGGTTTCATGTGGGTCTCGCTGTGAGTGAATTAGGAACAGCTAATATAGTCTTCGCGGGCGGGCTTTTCAATGCCGCCATCAGGAAATTCAATAGGTGGCCATCTGCGGGTCCACTTCGCGCGCCCAGGCTTCGACCCCGCCGTCGAGATTGATGGTGTTGCGGATGCCCTGCCGCGCCAGCCAGTGTTGTACCTGCAGGCTGCGGATGCCATGGTGACAGATGATGACATACTCCCCGTCGTCACGGAATCGTTGCAGCTGGCCGGGAATCTGTCCCATCGGGATCAGCTCGCTGCCTTCAATGTGGGCGATGGCAAACTCCCAGGGTTCGCGCACATCGATCAGCTGTGGATCGTGGGTCTTCAGGTATTCCGCCAGTTCGCGGGCGCTGAAGCGCTTCATGCACCGAAGCGCAGTGGCGGGATGTCGGTCTCGAAGAGCTTCTCGGTCTGCCATTCGTCGTGGCCGATGCGGGTGATCCGTTCCGCGCTCATCACCGGGGAATGGCCAACGATGGCGAACAGACGCCCATCGATGGCCAGTGCATCGAGCAGATTCTGCGGTACCGTTGGCAACGAGCCGGCGGCGACGGCGATGGCGTCGTAGCGCTCCCGGTCACGGATGCCGTCGAGGCTTTCGATGGTCTCGAAGCGGGCATTGTCGATGCCCAGCTTCTGCAGCCGCTCGCGGGCGGCGGTGGTGATGTCGGGCCAGGCATCGACGCTGACCACCTGTCCCGCCAGCCGGGCCAGACAGGCGGTCAGGTAGCCGGTGCCGGAGCCGATCTCAAGCACGCTGTCAGCGGGCTGCAGATCCAGCGCCTGCAGCAGGCGCCCTTCCAGCACCGGCGGCAGCAATACCTCACCGTGCCCGGCAGGCAGCGGGTAATCGGCATAGGCGACACCGGCAAAGCGTTCGGGCAGGAAGTCCTCGCGGTCCAGCTCCGCCAGGCAGCCGAGCACCCGCGGGTCGAGCACCTCCCAGGGCCGGATCTGCTGTTCGATCATGTTGAACTTGGCGGTTTTCATGGTTTCGGGTTGCAAGGCGTTCATGTCAGACCGGTATCGCTGTCGTCTTCAAGGAGTTCCCGAGGGTACCCATTCGACGGGCCGTGTCAAACATGTGCGCCCGTGCATGCCCGATAGCGCTTGCATTGGAGCGGTGACTTCTATAGCTTTGACGACCTGTGCCAGGGGTGCCGCCGGCGTGATTCCGGCGGCTGAGACATACCCTTCGAACCTGATCAGAGTCATCTGCGTAGGGAGGCCGTGAAGCCGAATCTTCCGGGCTCCCCGTCATTACCGCCTTACAGCCAGGAGCCCGCCATGAGCGCCATTCCCGAGGATTTCATCGCCAAGACCCACCGTCTGTCGAGCGAGATCACGAAACCTTTCCCCCGTTCGCGCAAGATCCATATCCGTGGCAGCCGTGACGACATCCGTGTCGGCATGCGCGAGATCGAGCAGGACGATACCCCGACCTCCAATGGCGTCGAGAAGAATCCGCCGATCACCGTGTACGACACCTCGGGGCCGTTTACCGACCCCGAAGTAGAGATCGATCTGCTCAAGGGCATTCCCGATGTGCGCAGCCGCTGGATCGAGGAGCGTGGCGATACCGAGCTGCTGGATGGTCCCAGTTCCGAGTTCGGGCGTGCGCGCCAGGACGATCCGGAGCTCGCCAGCCTGCGCTTCGAACACATCCGTCGCCCGCGGCGGGCGCTGCCGGGTCGCAATGTGACCCAGATGCATTACGCGCGTCAGGGCATCATCACGCCGGAGATGGAGTACATCGCCATCCGCGAGAATCAGCGGTTGGACGAATTCCGTGCCAGTCCCGAGTACACGGCGTTGCTCAAACAGCACCCGGGGCAAGCCTTCGGCGCGCGGATTCCGGAGCAGATCACGCCCGAGTTCGTGCGCAGCGAGGTCGCGGCCGGGCGCGCCATCATCCCCGCCAACATCAATCATCCGGAACTGGAACCGATGATCATCGGGCGCAATTTCCGCGTCAAGGTGAACACCAATATCGGCAATTCGGCGGTCACTTCGAGCATTGCCGAGGAGGTCGAGAAGATGGCCTGGTCGGCACGCTGGGGCGGCGATACGCTGATGGATCTTTCCACCGGCAAGAACATCCACGAGACCCGTGAATGGATCCTGCGCAACGCGCCGATGCCGATCGGTACCGTGCCCATCTATCAGGCGCTGGAAAAGGTTGGCGGCGTGGCCGAGGACCTGACCTGGGAGCTGTTCCGCGACACGCTGATCGAGCAGGCGGAGCAGGGCGTGGACTATTTCACCATCCACGCCGGTGTGCGTCTGGCCTATGTGCCGATCACCGCCGAACGGTTGACCGGCATCGTCTCGCGCGGCGGATCCATCATGGCCAAGTGGTGCCTGGCCCATCATCAGGAAAGCTTCCTCTACACCCATTTCGAAGAGATCTGCGAGATCATGAAGGCCTATGATGTTTCCTTCTCGCTGGGGGATGGCCTGCGCCCCGGTTGTATCGCCGACGCCAACGACCGTGCCCAGTTCGCCGAACTGGAAACCCTGGGCGAGCTGACCAAGATCGCCTGGGAACACGATGTTCAGGTGATGATCGAGGGCCCCGGCCATGTACCGATGCAGATGATCAAGGAGAACATGGAAAAGGAATTGCTGGACTGTTTCGAAGCCCCCTTCTACACACTGGGGCCGCTGGTCACCGACATCGCTCCGGCCTACGATCACATCACCTCGGCCATCGGCGCCGCCAACATCGGCTGGTACGGCACCGCGATGCTCTGCTATGTGACGCCGAAGGAACACCTGGGCCTGCCCAACAAGCAGGATGTGCGCGATGGCATCATCACCTACAAGCTGGCCGCCCATGCGGCGGATCTGGCCAAGGGTTTTCCCGGCGCGCAGATCCGCGACAATGCCCTGTCCAAGGCCCGTTTCGAGTTCCGCTGGGAAGACCAGTTTAACCTGTCGCTGGACCCCGAGCGTGCCCGTGAATACCACGACGAGACCATGCCCAAGCAGACCCACAAGGTGGCCCACTTCTGCTCCATGTGCGGCCCCAAGTTCTGCTCGATGAAGATCACCCAGGAAGTCCGTGAATACGCGGAGACGCATGCGGTAGAGATCGAAGCCGCCTTCGAGGCCGGCATGCAGGAGATGACCGAAACCTACCTCAGGGAAGGCAAGAAGCTGTACAAGGAAATCTGACCGGTCGTCGATGAAACTGCGTGACATCGACAAGGCGGTCTACAGCCGCCGGGTGAAATGGGTGTTTGCCGGCATGGCGCTGGCCCTGGCGGTGTTGGCGCTGGTCTTTTCGACGCTGTACATCCGCCTGTTCAGCACGCCGGATGCGTCCCATTTCTGGCACAACCTGGCTGGCGTGGCGACGGCGGCCGGCGTGGTCATCTGGATACTCAATCGCTTGCGCGACCGTCCCTGGCTGGCCGAAGTCACCTATGTCTGGGATCTCAAGCAGATGCTCAACCGCATCTACCGCAAGCAGAAGAAGATCGAGGCGGCGGCGGAGCAGGGGGATGCCAACGCCATGCAGATCCTCAACTTTCAGCTGGAAGGTTCGCGTCAGTTGTACCTGCTCGACGACAACACCATCACCCTGGACGCCCTGCTGATCAAGCTGGAGGCCAACAAGCGGCGCATGGAGGCCGCTGGCCTGAAGGTGGACGACCCGGAACTGGACCCGCGCCTGCTCGATCTGTACTGAACCGTCCGTGGCTTGGTCGCCGTGTCCGGGCGGTGTACCATTTCTTCTCATGCCGGCTGCATCGGGTGCAGCCGGTTTTGTTTTCCGGCAACACCCAATGGGTCATGGAACAGGCAGCCGCTTCATCCATCATGAAAATCGCCCACGACGCGCCGCAACTGCCGCGTCAACCCTGGCGTTTTGCCCTGCATTTCTATGCGCAGGTACGCTGGGCTCTGATCGCAATCTTCCTGTTCGAGGCGCTGCAGGCGGCCTGTACGATGCTGTTGCCCTACGCGATCAAGGAAATCATCGATGCGGTGGTCGCCGCCCGCGAGAGCGGGCAGGATGTGTTTGCCGCGACATCGGATGCGTTGTGGCTGTTCGCCGGGTTGAACCTGGGCATCGTGCTGTTCAGCCGCGCCAGCGGCGCGGTGCTGGTGATGACCGGGCCGCGTCTGCGCGCGCGCATCCGTCAGTCGCTGTTCAGTTATCTGCAACATCACTCGCACCGCTATTTCGTGTCCCATTTCGCCGGCTCTCTGGCCAACCGCATTGCCGAGGTATCGATGGGCAGCATGCACGCGCTGTGGACGGTGACCTTCGACTTCTACCCGCTGATCATCAAGTCGGCGGTGGCGCTGGTGATCCTGTTCAACGCCAGTCCGGATCTGGCGGGCGTGCTCAGCCTGTGGCTGGCGGTGTATGTCTATGTGTCGTTCATTCTCGCTCGCCGTTGCCGCAGCTATGCCGAGGATTTTGCCGAGGCGCGTTCGAAGGTCACCGGCAAGGTGGTGGATTCGGTGACCAATGTGATGAACGCCAAGATGTTCGCGCGGCGCAAGTACGAGGAGCAGTACCTGACCGAATCGATCAATCACGAGGTGGACCATGCGCTGCGGACCTACTGGTACATGGAGAAGCTGCGCTGGTTCCAGTTTCTGGCCGCCTTCGTGCTGATGGTCGGCATGGTCGGCTACGCATTGAAGATCTGGTCACAGGGGCAGATGACGGTGGGCGAGTTCTCGATGGTGGCGAGCCTGGCGATCATGCTGATCGAAGCGGCGCGCGGGCTGTCGCGCACCTTTCTCGAGTTTTTCGAGTATCTGGGCAATATCGCCGAGGGGGTCTCGATCTTCATCCAGCCGCACGAGATCATCGACCGGCCCGATGCCCCGGAACTGAAGGTGACCCGGGGCGAGATCGCCTTTCGCGAAGTGGATTTCGCCTATCCGGAAGGCCACCGTGTTTTCGAAAAGCTGTCGGTGACCATCGCGCCCCGGCAGCAGGTCGGACTGGTCGGTTTTTCCGGCTCCGGCAAGTCCACCTTCGTCAACCTGATCCTGCGCCTGTTCGAGCCCAGTGGCGGCGCGATCCTGATCGATGATCAGAACATCCTGGAGGTCACCCAGGACAGCCTGCGCGAGCAGATATCGATGATCCCGCAGGATCCGATGCTGTTCCACCGCAGCCTGATGGAAAATATCCGCTACGGGCGGCTGGACGCCAGCGACGAGGAAGTCATAGAAGCCGCGAAAAAGGCCCATGCCCATGAATTCATCAAGCAGACCGAACAGGGCTATGACTCGCTGGTCGGCGAGCGGGGCGTCAAGCTCTCCGGCGGTCAGCGGCAGCGCATCGCCATCGCCCGGGCCATACTGAAGGATTCGCCGATCCTGATCCTCGACGAGGCCACCTCGGCGCTGGATTCGGTGACCGAAAAGAAGATCCAGCAGGGACTCGACTACCTGATGCGCGGCAAGACAGTGCTGGTCATCGCCCACCGGCTGTCGACCATCGCCCACATGGACCGCATCCTGGTGTTCCATGAGGGTGCCATCGTCGAGGACGGCAGCCATGAGGAGCTGCTGGCGCTGAAGGGCCACTACGACCGGCTGTGGCAGATGCAGGCCGGAGGCTTTTTGCCGGAACACGATTGATGGTCGAAGCACTGAAACCCCTGTTGCTCTGGATCGAGAACAATGCCTGGCTGCTGGCCGGAGTGTCATTGGCCAGCCTGTTGCTTTCACTGTTGCTGCTGCCCTGGTATGTGGCTCGGATTCCCGAGGATTACTTCTCCCACCCACAGCGCCACAGGATGGTTCGCCAGAGTCGGCATCCGCTGCTGGACGGCATCCTGGTGGTGCTGAAAAACCTGCTGGGTGCGCTGCTGGTGCTGGCCGGCGTGATCATGCTGTTCACGCCGGGGCAGGGCCTGCTGACCCTGCTGGTCGGTCTGATGCTGATGAACTTCCCCGGAAAATACCGCCTGGAATGCTGGCTGGTCAGTCGCCCCGGTATCTGGAAATCCCTCAACTGGCTGCGTCGACGCAGTGGTCGGCCACAGCTTTTGCCGGTGCGCAAACCGCAGCGGGACTGACTCCCGACCGGCGTGGCTGCTGGCCGATGAACGGCGGAAAGCGCGACTTTTCTTCCGTTTTTCGGCGGTTTCGTCCTTCCATTGACCGTTTATGCGGGTATTTACCTGACGGTTCCGGCTACCCTGCATGTGTTATGAGGCAGTCAATGCTGCTATCATGTGGGTTAAAAATCCCAATAAAGCGCCGTAACCCTCAAAAGCTCAGGAGCAGGACATGAAAATCGTTGTACCCAGAGAGGTTCATCAGGGCGAGAAGCGCGTGGCGCTGACGCCCGAGGTGGTGGCGAAACTGGTCGATGCCGGTCATGAGGTCTGGATCGAAACCCATGCCGGCCTGTCCGCCACCTATTCCGACGAAGCCTACCGCGCAGCGGGGGCACGGATCGCGGACAGCCTGGACGCGCTGTACCGGGATGCCGATCTGATTCTCAAGCTGCGTGCCCCGCAACTGCATCCCGACGCACAGGTACACGAGGTGGATCTGATGCCCTCCGGTGCCACGCTGATCGCCTTCCTGTGGCCCGCGCAAAACCCGCAGCTGCTGGAGCGGCTTGCGGAAAAAGGCATCAACGCACTGTCGATGGACGCGGTGCCGCGCATCTCACGGGCGCAGAAACTGGATGCCCTCAGTTCGATGGCCAACATCGCCGGCTACCGCGCGGTGATCGAGGCTTCCAACCAGTTCGGCCGGTTCTTCGCCGGACAGATCACCGCCGCCGGCAAGATTCCGCCGGCCAAGGTGATGATCATTGGCGTCGGCGTGGCCGGCCTCGCCGCCATCGGTACCGCGCGGTCGCTGGGCGCGGTGGTGCGGGCCTTCGATACCCGGCCCGAGGTCAAGGATCAGGTATTGAGCATGGACGCCGAATTCCTCGAACTGGATTACGAGGAAGAGGTGGACAGCAGCGACGGCTACGCCAAGACCATGAGCAAGGCCTTCATCGAAGCGGAGATGAAACTGTTTGCCGAGCAGGCGAAGGAAGTGGACATCATCATCACCACGGCGCTGATCCCCGGCAAGCCGGCGCCCAGGCTGATCACCGCCGAGATGGTGGCCTCGATGAAGGACGGCAGCGTCATCGTCGATCTGGCCGCGGAGCAGGGCGGCAATTGCGAGCTGACCGAACCGCACAAGGTGGTCGAGAAGCACGGCGTCAGAATCATCGGCTACACCGATCTGCCCAGCCGCCTTCCGGCCCAGTCCAGTCAGCTCTATGCCACCAATCTGTACAACCTGCTCGAAGAATTGATCGACGACCCGGCCGGGCCGATCGATTTCGACTTCGATGACGAGGTCATCCGTGGCGTCACCGTGGTCAGGGGCGGGGAAATCACCTGGCCGCCGCCCAAGGTGGAAGTCAGCGCCGGCAGTCAGCAGGCCTACAGTGGCAGTACCGCCCCGGACATCGAGGACGAGCCGGCGGCCGACGAGGAACCCTCGCCGCTGAAACAGGCCGCCCGCAGCCTGCTGCCGATCGGCATCGGCGCGCTGGCCCTGCTGGGCATGGGCGCGGTGGCGCCGGCTTCGTTCATGAGCCATTTCACGGTCTTCGTGCTGTCCTGCTTCATCGGCTACATGGTGATCTGGAATGTCACGCCGTCGCTGCACACGCCGCTGATGAGCGTGACCAATGCCATCAGCAGCATCATCGTCATCGGCGCTCTGCTCAAGGTGTCGTCGGGTGATGGCCTGATTACCGCATTGGCGGCGTTGGCGATTCTGGTGGCCACGGTCAATATCGTCGGGGGCTTCGCGGTCACCCAGCGCATGCTGAAGATGTTCGGGGAGTGACGGTCATGGACGGACAGATGATCAATGCCATCTACCTGGGTGCCGCGGTACTCTTCATTCTTGCGCTGGGGGGGCTCAGCAGCAACGAGAACGCCCGCCGCGGCAACCTCTACGGCATGCTGGGCATGGCGCTGGCCATTGTGGCCACCCTGCTGACCCCCGGCGTGGATCGCTATGGCGTGATTGCGGTGTGCATGGCGGCGGGCGCCGTCATCGGATTCGTGCTGGCACGCAAGGTGCAGATGACCCAGATGCCGCAACTGGTGGCGATACTGCACAGCCTGGTCGGTCTGGCCGCGGTCAGTGTGGGCTATGCCACCTATTTCGACAACGGGAATGACTTCACCGTGGCCGAAAAGACCGTGCATGATATCGAGGTCTATGTCGGTGTGCTGATCGGTGCGCTGACCTTCTCCGGCTCGGTGGTCGCCTTTGGCAAGCTCAGTGCGCTGATTTCCAGCAAGCCGCTGCTGTTGCCGATGCGGCATGGATTCAATGGCCTGTTGCTGTTGCTGGCGGTGTATTTCGGCGTTCAGTTCGTCGGCGCGGAATCGATGGACGAGGCCGTGTTCCCGCTGGTGGCGATGACGGTGATCGCGCTGATCTTCGGCGTGCACATGGTGATCGCCATCGGCGGCGCCGACATGCCGGTGGTGATTTCCATGCTCAACAGCTATTCCGGCTGGGCGGCGGCGGCAACCGGATTCATGCTGGCCAATGACTTGCTGATCGTGACCGGGGCGCTGGTCGGCAGCAGCGGTGCGATACTCAGCTACATCATGTGCCGGGCGATGAACCGCAATTTCCTCAGCGTCATTTCCGGCGGCTTCGGCAGTGGCGGCAAGAGCGGCGGCGCCGGTGGCGCGGAGGTTTCCGGCGATGTCGTGGCCACCCATGTCGAGGAAGTGGCGCAAATGCTCCGCCAGGCCGGCAAGGTAATGATCGTGCCCGGTTACGGCATGGCCATGGCCCAGGCCCAGCGCGAGGTGGCCGAGGTGACGCGTCTGCTGATGGCGCGCGGCGTGCAGGTGGCCTTTGCCATTCATCCGGTGGCCGGGCGCATGCCGGGCCACATGAATGTGCTGCTGGCCGAAGCCAAGGTGCCCTACGACATCGTGTTCGAGATGGACGAGGTCAACGACGACTTTCCCAATGTGGATGTGACCCTGGTCATCGGCGCCAACGATACCGTCAATCCGGCGGCCATGGAGGATCCCGGCAGCCCGATCTCCGGCATGCCGGTACTCAGGGTCTGGGAGAGCAAGACCGTGGTAGTGCTCAAGCGCAGCATGGCCACCGGTTATGCCGGCGTCGAAAATCCGCTGTTTTTCAAGGAAAACACCCGCATGCTGTTTGGCGATGCCAAGGGCAACATGGGCGAGCTGGTGCGGGCGCTGGCGGAATAGCCGCTGTCCGTTGCAGCCAGCCGGTCAGTCGAACAGGTCGGAGGCCTTTTTTTGCCATTTCTCGGCCTTCTCCCGGTAGGCTTCCGGCAACGCCATGCCGCAGATCTTTTCCTGTTCGGGGTCGGGTCCGACACTGAAGGAGGAGAGCATCCGGTCCAGATCCCTGGCATCGTTGCAGGCATCGGTAATGTCCATCAGCGTGACCCCGGCCACCGCGGCAACCCCGATAACCGGCACCGCCTCGGCGGCAATCGATCCGATGTTGACCGACAGGTTTCGCACATTGCGCTTGAGGATGCGTGTACGGATCGCGCGGGCTTTCGCCAGCTTTTTTCGCTGCACGCTTTTCGGACTGCGGGTCAGCCAGCGATCGGGCAACACACGGGCGACCGCGCCGTACAGGGCGTCATGCCATCGCGCATCGATCAGGCTCATTACCTGAGAGACGGAGAGCAGGACGATCAGCAGCACGCTGGGGATGTGGCGGGTCACCCAGCGCAGCGGCCAGTACATCAGGGAAAGCGGGTTCATTGCGGGCCTCCGGCAGCTGTTGAATGCAGCGGTGACGGGGGTGTCAGACCGCCGACTGGCGTTCACGCAGCACCGGACCCAGTCGTTCGGCCAGGCCGCGCAGAAGCTCCTCGGTGG
>Ga0256839_1003288_pt1 | contig 16831 bp, 14 predicted proteins | sample 354166metaG_FD_185968 | JGI IMG/M metagenome (GOLD analysis project Ga0256839, IMG submission 185968) | Hydrothermal vent microbial communities from Mid Atlantic Ridge, Atlantic Ocean - 354-166 | ecosystem: Environmental > Aquatic > Marine > Hydrothermal vents | place: Atlantic Ocean: Mid... | reverse complement strand
GATAGGTTTCCGTCGCTGAAAAGGTGACGCTGACGACATCATTGTCATAGGCGAAATTATATTGCTGGATGTAGTTTACATTAACCACATTCCCTTCAATTCGCGTGACGACGACGGTTTCAGGCCCTCCTGTATATCCGCTTTCAGCGACGGCATTTGCAACGGTGGTGATCGTCGAAGTGTTCATCCCGTGAGTTGTAGACGAGATCACGGCGCCCGCTGCAATGTTTATCGTATCGGTATCGTTCCAGACATTGACTTGTCCGACGGCACTGACCGAAATATAATCGCCCATCACCGCAATCACGGGGGCGTCCAGCCAGTTGGTTGTCACAACGGCCTGGTTAACCATCGTCGAGCCACCGGTGTTGACAACGTGAACGAGGATATCGTCCTGGGTTTCCACGCTTTCCGGTGTTTGCTTCACCTCGGGCATGGCGTCTCTCAGGTTGCTGACTTCGTCTGTTGAGTTTCCGTTTTCGACAATTCCGACCGCGTCTTGCCCACGCATAAGATCAATCGTGGCACCCTCCATTTCGGGGGCGGTCGCGTTGGCAAGGACTTCAACTGTGGCAAGCGCATTTTGCGCGATGGCGTCCCCGTTTTCCGGCAGGTCCGGAATTTGCACGATCTGCAAGGTTTCGGCCGTGGTCGCCAGTGCGTTCACTGCGGCGTGAAAGGCAGCCGGGTTAACAAATTCTACCCCCAGATCGACGTTCGCAAAGACATCATCGTCAACCAGCAGGTTTTGCTGGATATTTATCGTGGCAACGGATGAAGGAGGATGGAGAAAATATGTGAAACTATAGACACCAAAGCCGCCGATCTGTGAATCCAGTGGCAGATCGGGCAGGGTGCCCAGAGCAATTTTCTGGATGTTCAGCGCCTTCACCCCGGCGTCTTGCAGTGAATGGGCGGGGGCTGCGACGTTGAGCTGTGCTGAATAGGAATAATTGTTTATGTTCAAACCCGGTTGAAATCCGGTTTCCGCATAAGGGCTGGTCACCTTGACGTTGACATTCATCAAGTCATTTGGCCCATCGGTTTTCTTAACCTCGGCGCGGAATTTGTCATAATCCGAACGCAGGCGGGCGGCTTCGGTGTTTATATTGAATATACCGATGAAGTGCGCGATGATTTCTGATTTGTCGTCAAAGGCCATTTCCGTGTCCTGCAAATATGAGGTAAATCAGCGACTTGCCCATGGTCGCGATGAAAATCCGGTATCTTGTTCCTAATTTGTAGCCTGCGCGAAAGAGGTTTGCCGCGCAGGCCGTTGTTATCGTCCGAACCGGTTATCCGGTTGCGTCGTCGCCGATCAGGGTCGAGTCAAGCGACCCGCCAACAACCGTCATATCGACCGAGTTGCCAAGCACATTGGCACCCATAACGATGTTCTGGTTAAAGGCCGTGGTGTCGACAACAGACGAGGCATCGGCTGCCGATGTGCCGGTTACATAACCGTCGTCGCCATTGCCCGAACCCCAGCTACCGGCCGCGGTCCCGTTGCCGCCAGCACCCGTCCAGGCCATGCCGCCGTCACCGCCGTTGCCACCGTAAATGGCCGCATCGTTGCCACCGGCCATGCCGCCTGTGGCGTCACCAGCGCTGGCACCGGCGCCAATAGCGCCTCCGCCCATGCCGCCCATGCCACCCATGGCGTCTGCTACGCCAACACCGACACCGATGCCGACACCGACACCAGGTCCGTTGCCGCCGTCAGCGTCGCCGCTGTCGCCGCCAGCACCACCTTCGCCGGCACCCAGGCCCAGCCCGGCTGCGATCAGGCCAAGCCCGACACCAACACCTACGCCAGTGGCTGCACCACCGTCGCCTGCATCGGACGAACCGCCGTCACCGCCAGAACCGGATCCGCCACCAAGTCCGCCAAGACCTGCCGACATTGCTCCGGCGCCTGCGCCATCGCCGCCGTGTCCGGCATCATTCGAGCCACCGTCAACGTCACCGAACGAGCCACCGGTTGCATCGGATTCGCCACCGTTCGCATCAGCGTAGCCATCGGCGCCATTGGCGTCAGCATTGCCGCCGCCTTCACCGCCGTAACCGGAGTTGCCGATGCCTTCGCTGGCCGTTGCAGCCCCGCCATTGGCGTCACCATTCTGGTTGAAGGAACCGTCGTTGCTGACGGTTGCGTTGTGCAGTTCGTCGTTGTCAAACAGTGTGTTGCTTTGTGCATTGACGGTTCCGGCATCGTTGCCGGCACCGGTCAGGGCATCATTCAGCACGGTGTCCAGATCAATGTCATTGCCCGGATCAAAACCCAGCGGCCCGTCCGACATGACGATATTGCCAATGCTGCTGTTGGTCATGTTAATGTCCAGATCGGCAAAGTCATTGTCTGTTGGCTCGTAACCGTCCAGATTCATGCTGACATCCACAGTCACTGTTGTGTCGGATGTGTTGTTGACATCAGTTGACGAAACATTCGAGACATCCGCATTTGCAGAGCTGCTCGAATCTGAATCCGAAGCGGATGCAGATCTGGCAGCGGCGGCGGAATTCGAGTCTGAAGATGACCCTGAATCAGCCCATGAACCGGCGTCTGAACCACTTTGGGAACCCGAATAGTTTTCGTTGTAGTTCAGGTTTCCGTTCAGGTTGCCATTGGCATTGCCATTCAGGTTCAGGTTTTCACTGCTTTGGCTCTGACCTTGACCTTGGCCCTGACCTTGTCCTTGACCTTGGTGCTGGCCTTGTCCTTGGCCCTGACCTTGTCCTTGGCCCTGACCTTGCAGTTGACCTTGCAGTTGACCTTGAAGTGCGAAGAGATTTCCGTGACGACTTCCGCTCATAGCGAAACTCCTTTAAATTTGGACCCGTCGATCGTCAGTCTATCCAAAACGACCATTGCGGGTATGATGAAAATTATTGGGTTTAAGAATTCCGGCGCACAAATTAACGGCAGCCGAAACGAATCATGTTTTTGGTTAAGCACCCCCTTTCATTGAGCTGTTTTTGGCAACAATCTGTTTTGTTGTTGGAAGAACGCACCAAATAGAAACAGCAATTAACAAATCGAATTTCATTAAAAATGTGGCACCGCGAAAAATGTGGCGCCTGGAATCATATTGCCGATAACCAAGTGAAAGAAATAGCTGGTCAAAGGGTCTACTCAACTTTCGTGGGGAATGGCGTGTCTAAAAAATGACACAAAAACAACATGGTATTGAACATTTTCGTTTAGGATGGCTGGATTTTTCCGACGCATAGCCCGTGAGAAAGGCAGATGTTTTATTTCCCCGGCTATCCATTGGGTTAGGTAGAATCAGATCTCGGATTGCGGATTGGCCCATTGGATGTAGGCAGGTTTGAAACCATTGCTGGAATGATCTGGCGGTGTTGCTAAAACCATTAATCAAATGGTTAATACCGCCACCTGCAATTATTATGCTATCATGCTGCTAATGCGAGTAGTTGCTGTTTTTAAATTGTACTGTTTTTTTAACATGGCCTGTTTTTATTAGGCCCCAAGCCGTCGAAATCTGGTTATTCTGCCAGATCAGGGTATTCAACAAGTTGAACACACTATTCCCGGCTTGGATTGTAAATTTAAAAAGGTGGGAAATGGGAAATATTATCATGAAGAACGACTCGGGGGGGGCTCCGGTCGGGGCTGGTGCGCAGAGCGGTGTTCTGGTGTTTATCGGCTCAAAGCAATGTTTTTCGGATGTTTTGTTAAGAACGATTGCCGGTGAATTGGAGAATTCGCAGGCAATACGGTTTGATGAACTGTCCGAGTTTCAAAACTATATCGACTGGAGCGAGTCTCCTATCGGGTTGGTCGTTGTCGAAGCGCAGCAATGCCATCACGATCAGAAGATATGCAAAAGCATCATGGATACGATGGCCAGTAAACATCCATCCATACGTTTGGCGATTGCCTATTGGGAGGCGGACCTGGACCGGCTGATGTCGCAGAAGTTTTCAGTCTGGATGCTTGATAGTGCACGGCAGATTGTTCAGGGATATGTTCCGATGAATGTCGGCATTGATATCTGGCTGTCCGTCATCCGGTTGCTGATCTGCGGCGGCGATTACTTTCCGCCCGAAGTGGTGGTCCGACGCGAGGCGCTTTATCGGAAATGGGACGAGGCAAAGGCGGAAAATGCTGTTCCGGAACCTGTCGATAATCCAACGGGTCCTGCCGTGAACGGGGTGCGTAATAACCCGCTGACCAAACGGGAAACACAAGTGATCGAACATGTGGTGGGGGGGATGCAAAACAAGGAAATCGCCCGAAAGCTGAAGCTGTCCGAACATACGGTCAAACTGCACATCCATCACATTATCTCCAAGATGAGCGCCAAGAACCGGACCGAAGCAGCGATGCGCTATATGAACCTGAAGGGTGCAGCCAGATGATATCAGTGCCGCCCGATGCATCAATAATGCCGGAAGACGCGGGCGAAGCGGCCTTGCAGCAGGTGTTGTTGCTGGTCGGGCGGCTGAATTACACATGGACCAACACCGAAAGCCTGTTGATCCATGTCATCGCCGGTCTGGCCGGGGTCGAAAAAGAAGTCGCCGTGGTGATTTTCCTGACCCTGAACACCACCCGCGCGCGTGTGGATATGGTGAACCGTCTGGCCAAGATGGAACGCTGCCCTGATGATCAGCGGCAGGCGGTGTTGAAACTGACAACAGCCCTGATGCGCGAGGCGGCGTTGCGCAACCGCTATAACCACTGCATCTATTCCTTTGACCCCGAGGATGGCCAGATCCAGACCATCATGATGCGCATTCAGGACCGCAAGCACGATATTCAGGTGGGAAAAATGCAGCCGGTCGATGATGCGGAAAGCCGGAACATCGAAAAGGCCATCGGGCGCTTGCAGGCCCTGAACCACGATTTCTGGGCGCTGGTACGCGAATACGGCTATCCGGCCTGAAGCTGTTATAGAGGCCAGAACAGCAGTATCGCCGGAATGCTGACGGCCACCACCAGTATTTCCAGCGGCAGGCCCATACGCCAGTAATCACCAAAGCTGTAGCCGCCCGGCCCAAGGATCAGCGTGTTGTTCTTGTGCCCGATCGGCGTCAGGAAGGCACAGGAGGCCGCCACCGCAACCGCCATCAGGAACGGATCGGGATTGACGTTTAGCGTTTGCGCCATCTGGATGCCGATGGGGGCAGCGACGATGGTGGTGGCCGTGTTGTTCAGCACATCCGACAGGCTCATGGTGACGATCATCAACACGGTCAGGATTGCCCAGGGCGGCATCCCTCCGGTCAGGTCGATCAGCCAGCCGGCAATCAATTCTGTCCCGCCCGAGGTTTCCAGCGCCGAGCCAAGCGGGATCATCGACCCCAGCAGCACCACTACGGGCCATGAAATATGATCGTAAATATCGGCCAGCGGCAGGATTTTGGTCAGCACAAAACCAACCACAACCAACCCCAGCGCAATCGGCAAATAGATCAGTCCCAGACTGGCGGCGGCTACGGCGGCGGCGAACATGCCGATGGCCAGCCAGACCTTTTTCTCGTCCGTCACGGCCAGCCCGCGATCGGCAAGCGGCAGGCAGCCCAGCCATTCGGTAACATCCGCTGCCTTGTCTTGTGGCACCAGCAGCAACAGGATATCCCCCGCCCGCACCACGGTTTTGCGCACCTGTTTGGTGATCCGTTTGCCACTGCGGGAAATCCCCATCAGCACGGTGCGTTGACGCCAGCCAAGGCCGATGGTTTGTGCGGTCTTGCCATTGATGCGGCTGTCCTCGGGCACCACCACTTCGACGATCTGCAAACCGTCGCCATCGGCTTTCAGCGCTTCCTGCCGTTTGCTGTCGGCAAAATCCAGCGACAGGGCGGCGCGAAATTCGTCCAGCGCGTCGGGGCTGGCCTCAAGCACCAGCGCATCCCCTGCCTGTAGCTTCACATTCTGGGCCGTGCCGTAGCGCCGCTTGCCGTCCCGCACCAGTCCAAGGATGGCCACATCGTTTTTATCCGCCACTTCGGTCAGATCGCGCAGGCGTTTGCCGATGTGTTTTGAGTCTTCGGGCACTGTCAGTTCTGCAATATACTGCGCCATATCGGCCATCGGGTCACCGGCTTCGGTCGAGTCATCACCCTGCGGGATCAGACGCCAACCGATGAAGGCGACAAACAGCAGGCCCGCGATGGCGGTCACGCCGCCGACGGGGGCAAAATCGAACATATTGAACGGCTCGCCCAGGCTATCCTCGCGGATGGTGGCAATGATGATGTTGGGGGGCGTGCCGATCAGGGTGACCATGCCGCCAAGGATGGTGGCGAAGGACAGCGGCATCAGCGACAGGCCGGGTTTGCGACCGGCCTTGCGGGCGGTCTGGATATCGACGGGCATCAGCAGGGCCAGCGCCGCAACATTGTTCATGAATGCCGACAGCACCCCGCCGATGGCCCCCATCAGGGCGATATGCGCGCCCAGTTTGCGACTGGAATCAACCAGCGTGCGGGTGATCAGAAACACAGCCCCCGAGCGCACCAGACCGGCGGAAACCACCAGCACCAGCGCCACCACCAGAGTGGCCGGATGGCCGAACCCGTCAAAGGCGTTTTTGGTGGGGATCACGCCCAGCACCACGCCGACCAGCAGGGCGGTAAAGGCCACAAGATCATAACGGAATTTGCCCCAGAGTAGCAGACCGAAAACAGCGCCGAACAGGGAAAAAAGAATAATCTGGTCACTGGTCACAGGGCGGCTCCTTTTGGGTTTTATCCTTTGAACCCGATTGTCGGCTTAATTGCAATGTCGGGCGGGTTTATGCTGTGGATGCCATGGGGCAAGGGTAGGTTGCTTTCAAATGCGCCCATGTTGTTGTATGTAGCCGGTATTCTTACACGGTTCTCCAAGTATGTTAAATTATTTCAAGGTCTTGCCAATGTCATATCGATTTTTGTTTTCCTTAATCTCCGCTACACTTTTCTTGTTAACTGCCTGCAAGGAAGAAACCGCCGATGCCATTTCCCGCGTGCATCAGGAATGGGCCGACCGAGTGGCGAAAATCGAATTGATCAAGGATAGCGGGACCCGCGAAAATTTTAGCCGGATGGCGCGGTTTCTGGAATTTATGGAAGTTTCCCGGATCGAGGCCGCAGTCCCGTCGAAGACGACCCGATACACAACGTCTGCGTTGGCACGTCTAGAGGATTATGCCAATCCGGCAGAAATGGCCAAGGTTTTTCTGGGGGCTTTGGTCATCGAGACGTTCTCGAATTCATTGAAGCTGCAAGAGGCGTTTTCCTACCCGTTGCCCTATGAAATGGACCTGAACGGGGTGCAGCTTGCCGATGGTCAGGTTGTTAGGGTCAGCGAGGAATATTTCCCCGAGCGCCCTGAAATTCAGGCGGTCAGGGCAAGTTCCCTGATCGAGATGGTCTATGATCCAAGCGGCGCGGTTCCCGAGGGCCAAGCCCTGCCAACCCATGTTAGCGGCACATTCACAACTGAATTGCCGGGGGCGGTTTTACAGGTCGAATTCGGGGCCAACGAAAGCGGCAAGACACGCAAGGTTGGGGATTATTCCGTTAAGTTGGTGAAAATGGACGGGCATCAGGTGGCTGTCGAAATCGCACGAATTGACGGAACGATGCCAAAAATCGAAACCGGATCGATCTATATCGAGGCGCAGGATGAAACCGGACGGTTTCTGGATGATCGCGGCAGCGGATGGGGGGATCCGGAAGATTTCAGCAAACTGACCAAGGCGCTGGATGTGGCTTTGGAAGCTGCGATCAAGGGCAAGTTGATTGAGGCAGACCCGGATGTATTGTTCGAGAAAATCAGCAAGATCGGCGGGCTGGAGGAAGCAAAGGAAATCTATGGGGAAGTCGATTTTCGCGGTACGCCAGATCGAATTCGGGTGACCCTCCTTGCTCCTGCTGGTGGTGAACACATATCGCGGGAAATCATCCTGCCTGTGCTGGCGCTGGAAAGGTTTAATTATGCCGAAACCCCGGATGTGATTGCGGTTTCCGGCCCCGTCTTTAACCATAGAATTGAGTCAGTTTTGCGGGATTTGCCGATTGATCTGACGGCCAAGGAAATTGTAACGGGTATTTCGATAGAACATTCCGGTTATGCCAACAGCCTTTCCTTTAACTACCCCGATGTCCAAAGTGACATATTTATTGACGGGTTTGACCGCTTTGATGATCTGGATATGCCTTTGCTGAATCTGGCATTTCTGGATGCAAACGGCGATCCGGTCACAGCGACCGATGATGAAGCCTATGAATTTACTGTCAACCGGATTGAATATGATCCGGCGCTGTTTTCAAGCCCGCCAGTGCGGGTTACAGGCGTGGTGCCGGTGCAGCGGCTGACCAGCATGTCGCGGGTGGATTACGCAGTGGATGATTTGCCCGAAACCTTGATAATCAAGGGCAATATGCTGCTGATCCGTGGCGATGAAATGTCGGGTCTGGACGACGAAAATCTTGCGCTTTTTGCCCGCGATGGCGACGGACGTCACCTGTTGATGCTGCACCAGGAGATATTGAAAGCAGAAGGCAATGACGGGCTGCGCCAGATCGTTCAATATTATTACGGCGACATTGGCGGTGTTACCTTGCTTTCACGCGGGGAAATCGAAACCCTGCCTTATACCTTTGACGCGGCGCTTGAACCTGTTGAGCGGTAGAAGCATTGCAATGTTGTGCCACCGCGCCCAGTGTTTTATAGAGGCCTGAAACCTAGATATTCCACAGGAGATCACCATGGCAGGCCACTCAAAATGGGCAAATATCCAGCACCGCAAGGGGCGTCAGGACAAATTGCGCTCGAAACTGTTCTCGAAACTGTCCAAGGAAATCACCGTGGCGGCCAAAATGGGCGATCCGGACCCCGATAAAAACCCGCGCCTTCGCATGGCGGTGAAAGAGGCCAAATCGAATTCCGTGCCCAAGGACGTGATCGAGCGCGCGATCAAAAAGTCCGCGGCGGGCGAGGGCGATAATTACGATGAAATCCGTTACGAGGGGTATGGCCCCGGTGGCGTGGCCGTGATTGTCGAGGCGATGACAGACAACAAGAACCGCACCGCCAGTTCTGTGCGCTCGCTGTTTACCAAAACCGGCGGCAATCTGGGCGAAACCGGATCGGTCGGGTTCATGTTCGATCGCAAAGGCGAAATCCTGTATCCGCTATCTGCGGGTGATCTGGACACCGTATTCGAAGCCGCGCTGGAAGCCGGTGCCGAGGATGTCGAGGATACCGACGAGGGGTATGTGATCGTAACCGCCGACACCGATCTGGCATCGGTCGCTGGCGAGCTTGAGGATAAGCTGGGCGAGGCGGAAACCGTCAAACTGGTTTGGCGCCCGAACATCACCACCGAGCTGGATCTGGAAGGTATGCAAAAGCTGATGAAACTGATCGATGCGCTGGAAGATGATGATGACGTGCAGCGGGTGACAACCAATTTCGAGGCCAGCGACGAGGTGCTGGAGCAGCTTTAAGCGGGTATTTGGCCTTTTCATCTATGTGAATTCACAGGCGGTTGCAGCAATGCGGCCGCCTTTGTTTTGCATAGCCATTACCTGAACCACATAAATTTGCTATGCTCCCTATGGGAAGGATAAAGCGGCCTTTGTGCTAAGGTCCGGCGTTTTAACGCAGCTTTCCTTGTGCATTGGCCTTGAATTTGGCGGGTCGAACCATCGTCCATTTCAGGAGAATGCAATGTTAAAACAAGCCCTTACTGTATCTGCCTTGATGATCGGCAGCCTTTCCACCCCTGCTATGGCGCAGGATATTCCACAAACAAGGATCGACCAGATACTGGCGATGAGCCCGACCGATATGGCCAAATCCGGCGCCTGGACCTCTGCCGCCTATCACCGGCTGATTGGTTATATGAATTCGATCGAAGACCCGGAATTGCGGGATTTTGTGCTTGATATGTATGACAATCCCACCTCGACCGTGTTCAACGCCACGGCCGCACCGGATGCCTTGCGCACTGCCCCTGCGACGGGCGGGCCGGGGCATCACCATTACCCCGGTGGGCTGGCCGTGCATCTGGTCGAGGTGATCGAGATCGCGATGGGCTGGGCCAATACGTTCGAGCAGGTTCACGGCATCCAGACCACAAACCGCGACCTGATCATCGCCGATCTGGCGCTGCATGACTGGAGCAAGGTTTGGTACAACTGGGATGAAACCACCGGCAAAGTGGCCAAGCCTGAATGGTTCCCCGCGTCTTGGGGTGGCAAGGACGGCATTGCCAAATGGGGCTGGATGGGCGAACACGGTGCGGTGGTTTATTCCGAACTGTTGAAACGTGGCGCGCCGGATAAATTGTTGTTCGGGGCCGCCAGCGCGCATTTTGATCCGCAATGGGATGTCGATATCACGGATGCGGATGGCAAAGGGCAGGGATTGAACCCCGCGTTGAAAGAGGCCGCAGCCTATGCCGGAACCGACGCCCCCGAGATCAATCCGGACCAGCGGCGGGTTGAATGGTTCCTGTCCACCTATTCTGACGGGGACTGGTCGTTCTCGCATTATGTTGCGGGAAAATCGGCCCATAAATGGATCCGTATGGTGGCCGAAGAATTAGGCATTGATCCGGAATCACCAGAGGCTGCCAAACTGGCGTGGTTCGTGCTGACGCGGGTGTCGGATTTCAAATTGTACAAAATCTATCAGGACGGCGGGTTTGACGTTGCCGCCCCGAAACAGGTGATCCGTGCAGTGCTGGCGGATTCATCGGATTACGAGGTGAAATAGCAAAGACAGGGGGCTTCGGGCTTGTCCCGGGGCCTCTGTCTGGCTCTAGCCCCCGGGCGGGGGCGGGCCACAGCCATGTGTTCTACCGGCAGCTATAACCCGCAACACATTCGCCGTTTTCCTCAAGGATAACTTCTGAATGGCCGGGATCGCCCGCCGGCATCTTGATGCCTTTCCCAAGGATGAATTTCACACTATGGGCGCCATACAATCCGGCAGGAAATCGGGCAATCGGTTTGACAATGACCAAGTGCCCGTCCTCGGTCTGCGTCAAGGCCCCCGCTCTTGCCAGTTGAAGCAAGCCTGCCTGATTGGGCAGAACCGCGTAGTTTTCGGCTTTGGACGATGCAACTACATCATTTGCATCCAGTTCCAAGATGCCCTCGGGGTGAAACCGGTAAAGCGAATGCAGCAGACGCTTTTCCAATGCGTCTTCGGCCTCGGTTTTTGGGGTGCCCAGCAATTTGAGACCATCGGGCGTGATGACATAACGATTGCCGTTTTGCATAATTACCATACCCCTCTTTGTCGTTGCACGGGGCCTGCTCATCGTGCCCAGAGGCAGGTTGATTTTGCTTAACTCGTAGTTGGCTATGACACGATCAATGGCTTTGCCCAAACGCTGTGACAGGTTCTTTCTTATGGTCAGGGCTCTACTGCTATCCGAATTGGAAAAAGCTGCGATATGCAGGTGGTATCAGGCAGGAAGGTGACTTTGCTTTTCGGTAACCCTGCTACGCCCACACCAACCCGTCCATAGCCAGCTACAAAATGCTCGACACGGCTGCTATCCCCTTCGATTTTCCAGATGATAGCACCTCCGGCGGTTGCAAGTATGTAAAGCGGCTTGTCGCCTTTCTCGATGTTCAATACCGCAACTGATGTGTTCAGGTCGACACCGGCAACGGCAACGGTTGAAACGGCGGCCCCTTCATTGCCGCTTACATAAAGGACCATCGCATCGGGCGAGGGGGCTGGGTATTTGCACAGGGATGATTTGGCAGGCTGCGTTGTCGTGCTGTTTTGTTGCACAACGGGCTGTTGATCCTGAGCCACGCTATCCTGATTTTGCAGGCTGGCGATGGCTGGTCCAATTTCGCCTGGGGTGACGCGGCCATCCTGATCCATATCAAAGGCCATTAGAATGCTGGCCATCGCATCAACGCGGGTTTTTTGGGCCTGTGAATCGGCATTGGCGCGGATTTCATCCAGTGACAGGTCTCCGTCCTGATCGGTATCGGACAGGGCCAAAAGAGTCTGGAATTTGGCGTTGTCATCCGTGCTCAGGATCGCACCCAAGGCCGCAATTTCACCGGCATCAATCTGCATATCGCCATCAAGATCATACAATAGTGCACTATAAAGCCATTTGCTGCGGGTTTTAGCGACATTCAACTGGTGAAAGGCGTTAATGGTATCTTGGGTCACAATACCATCGGTGGAGATTCTAAAGAGCGTTTTAATTGTGCTTTGAACAAATTGATCCGGGTTTTGGCGGATTCGGCGCAAGATGTTATTTGGCAGAGTGACTATATATTGCCGCTTGCCGCTGTGTCGGTCTGGGCCTGTAGCGGGCTGATGGTAAGGAAAATGGCGGCGGTGATTTTCAAGAACTGTTTGATATGAATTCGATTGCTATGGTTGCCAATGCGTGGGTGCAGGAAAGCTGCATTACTGCCAATCTATAGTTGATTAACCCTTAGCTGCCAAATGGATTATCGACAGAGTATCCTAAACCTGCCCCAGATCGATCAATGATTGCCCCATGCTGCGAATGGCTTCGCTTGTGTCGATCAGCGGGCGGCCCAGCAGAGGTTCGAGCAATGATTTGTCCATTTCGTGCCGACGACCAAGGTTCATAGCCGCGCTTTTGACATCGCCGTCAAACAGTGCCACCAGACGGACAACGAAATCGGGCAGGCGGCGGGTCGGGATTTTTTTGGCGTAGGCGGGGAATGCTTCGGCCAGTGTTTTCGCCACTTCGACGAATTCAATCGAAGGTCCGGCGGCAAACACGCGGTGGCCGAATGTGGCCGGATCATGCATTGCCAACAGGTGCAATTCGGCCGCATCGCGCACATCGACGATGGAAAAATATATCCGCGGGCAGCCGGGTAATTCGCCTTTCATCAGCCGTTTGATGATCGCCCCCGAGGTGCCGATGTCCTGCTCCAGCAGCGGGCCAAGGATAAAGCCGGGGTTGATCACGGTCAGGTCCTCGCGGCGGTTTGCGGCTTCCATGATGTTCCAGGCTTCTTGTTCGGCAAGGGTTTTGGACAGGATGTAAGGTGTTACATCCTTGCCCGACGGATTGGTCCAGTCGGCTTCGGTATAAGGGGTAGTGCGGTTTTTTTCGTGCCCGTGACAGGCCGCCACCATGGACGAGGTCAGCACGATGCGTTTGACATTGGATCGCAAGGCGGCGTTCAGGGCGCGGCGGGTGCCCTCGACCGCAGGTTTGATGATTTCGTCGGGGTCCTTGGGGGATGTGGTGACAAAAGGCGAGGCCGTATGCAGCAGGTAATCCACCCCGTCCATTGCCGCGTCCCAGCCCGCATCAGAGGTCAGGTCAAGTTCGACAAAACCCAGCCGGCTGGTGTCAGCCCCGTGGCTTTGCAGCACCTCGCGGATGTGATCGCCCTTGGCCGCGTTGCGCACGGAACCGCGCACGGCATAGCCCTGTTCCAGAAGTTGCGGCAGGATGTGGCTGGCCAGAAAGCCGGATGCGCCGGTGACAAGGATGGTTTGATCAGACATTGGAGGGCCTTTCGGTTTGGTTTTTGACAAGCTGACAAAATACATATAAAGTGTCAAGAAGTGTAATCCAGCACAGGCAACAGCAATTGCGCAACCCCGCGCCAAACACTAGAACGGGCCTATGGACGACAAGAAGAAACATATTCTGAAGGCGGCAATGCGGGTGGTGATCGCCTATGGGTTCAAACGTGTCTCGATGGCCGATATCGCGCAAGAGGCGGGCATTTCCCGTCCCGCGATTTACCAGATTTTCCGTAACAAGGATGACGTGTTCTTTTCCTGTCTGGATATGCTGGTGGACGAGGCATTCGCGGCCGCCGATGCGGCGATTGACGGGATCAGCGACCGCAAGGCGCAGGTGTCGGCCTATCTGCTGGCCTATATGGGCTATTTCCACAATTTGCTGGTGGCGGGGCCGCACGGGCAGGAATTGCTGGATGTGAACAACCGGCTGGGGGCGGAAAAATCGAAAACGGCGCAGGCGCGGTTTGTGGCGCGGCTGAACGGTTTGATGGGGCTGGATGCGGAGGCCGAAGATGGGCAGGTTCTGGCGCTGGCGGCGACGGGGATCAAGTATCATACCGCCGATCCGGCCCAGTTTCGCGCGCGTTTGCAGATGCTGACCGAACGGTTTTTATAGCTGCACCAGCCATTCCCGCGCCACCTGCCGCACCGCGCGGGTCAGCGGCGTCAGTGCCTGTCGCGTCACACGATTGAACTGCCAGAACAACGGCACGTCATAGGTGGGGGCATCGCCCAGAGTGACCAGCCGTCCGGCCTCGATGTGCGCACGCACCAAAGGTTCGGGGTTTAGCCCCCAGCCGATACCGGCCATTGCTGCGGTGACAAAGCCCCGCGTGCTGGGCAGCAGGTGCAGCGGCGGGGTGATGCGTTTTCCGAACTGCGCAGTTAGCCAGTGATGTTGCGACAGATCCTTGCGGTTATACATCAGCATCGGTGCGGTTCTGGCACTGGCGGCGGTGAACCCGCCTGCGAAATGCCGCTTGGAAAAATCAGGGCTGGCGGTGGCCAGATAGCGCAAGGACCCCAGCGGAATGCTGTCACAGCCCTGCACCGGTTTGGCGTGGGCGGTTACCGCCGCCATCACCTCGCCGCGTCGCAACCAGTCGGCGCTGAAATCCTGATCGTCGGTGCTGATGTCAAACAGCACCTCCTCCACCCGCGCCATCGCGTCAATGAACCATGTGTCCAGACTGTCGGCATTCACCACCACCCGCACCGGCGCAGCAGGGCCGGGGGCCAGCCCGTCCAGATCATCGCCAAGGGTGGTTTCCAGCAGCGCCACTTCCTCGGCATGGCGAAACAGGCGCTGGCCGGCGGCGGTGGCTGTGGCCGGTGTGCCGCGGATGATCAGCACCGTGCCCAACTGATCCTCCAGCGCCTTGATCCGCTGGGAAATGGCCGAAGGGGTGACGTTCAGCGCAGCGGCCGCGCCGTCAAAGCTGCCGGTTTGCAGGATGGCGCGCAGGGCGGCCAGCTGGGTATAGTCCATCATTAGAATTACTAATCCACAAATAGAATAGTTAACTGGCCTAATGATGCGCCCCGCGCTATCCCCTGTCAACAACAGGAGATTTCATGCAAAGCCTCACCGCCGGTTTCATCCTCAGCTTCAGCCTGATCCTTGCGATCGGAGCGCAGAATGCCTTTGTGCTGCGTCAGGGGCTGCGCCGTGAACATGTGTTCGTGGTCTGCTTTGTCAGCGGGCTGTCGGATGCCATTCTGATTGCCATAGGTGTCAGCAGTTTCGAGGTGGTTTCAAACCTGATCCCCTGGCTGGCACCGGCGTTTCTGTATGCGGGTGCTGCGTTCCTGATCTGGTACGGCTGGCAGAATTTCTGCGCGGCACTTAAGGGCGGGCAGGCGCTGGCAGCGTCCGAAATTCAGGCCAACAGCCTGAAGAAAACCCTGCTGACCTGTTTGGCGATGACATGGCTGAACCCGCACGCATGGCTGGATACCGTGGTGCTGATCGGCTCGGTGTCCACCAAATATGATGACGGGGTGATGTTTGCGGCAGGGGCGACGCTGGCGTCTTTCACCTTTTTCTTTGCGCTGGGATATGGCGCACGGCTGCTGGCACCACTGTTTGCCAGACCGGTGGCATGGCGGGTGCTGGACGCGGTTGTGGCGCTGACTATGTGGATTATCGCAGCCTCGCTTCTGCTGGAATAACCTATTGCCAAAACCACGGCTTTGATGTCCTGTGCCGGACATGAGCGCGCAACCCGACATGACCGAAGCCCGCCCCGTATGGGGTGTGATCTGGATGCTGGCCACTGGGCTGGCCTTTGTGGCGGTGACGGCGATTGTGAAACATATCGGCGGCGGCGTGCCGGCGGCCGAAGCGGCGTTTCTGCGCTATCTTCTGGGGCTGGTTTTCCTGCTGCCGATGATCCGCTCGCTGCTGAACGCGCATCTGGACAAAAGCGATCTGCTGTTTTTCGGCGCGCGCGGGCTGGCGCACGGGTTGGGGGTGATCCTGTGGTTCTTTGCCATGACAAAAATCACCATCGCCGAGGTCACGGCGATGAATTACCTCTCGCCGGTCTATGTCACGATCGGGGCTGCGCTGTTTTTGGGCGAAAGGCTGGCCCTGCGCCGGATCATGGCGATTGGCGCGGCGCTGCTGGGGGCGATGATCATCCTGCGCCCCGGATTTCGCGAGTTGAACCTTGGCCACTATACCATGCTGGGCACGGCGATCCTGTTTGCCACATCCTACCTGCTGGCCAAACGCATGGCGGACCGGGTGTCGCCAACCGTGGTGGTGGCGATGCTGTCGATCACGGTGCCGATTGTGCTGGCTCCGTTTGCCTTTGCGGTCTGGGTCACGCCGACGCTGGAACAATTGCTTTGGCTGTTTCTGGTCGCGGTGTTTGCCACTATCGGACATTTCACCATGACGCTGGCCTTTCGCGCCGCGCCAATGACGGTGACGCAGCCGGTTACCTTCCTGCAACTGGTCTGGGCGACCACTTTGGGCGCGGTGGTGTTTGGCGAACCGGTGGACGGCTGGGTGGTGCTGGGCGGCCTGATCATCCTTGCCTCGGTCAGTTTCATCACCTGGCGCGAAGCCATGCTGAAACGCCGCGCCATTACACCTGTGGACGGCGCGACCAAAGTCTGAATTCCCATTATCGTTCCCGTAAATATCCCCGCCGGAGGCATTGAATCTTTTTGGTGCAAGGGTTGAAAACTTACCCGCAATTATTATTGATTGACGAGTCAATAAAAAACCTGCAAATCTGGCTGCGCACCAATAACCGAAAGTCCCCGCTGTGCCCAAACTTGGAATGGAACCGATCCGCCGTGACG
>Ga0256839_1003287_pt1 | contig 16833 bp, 16 predicted proteins | sample 354166metaG_FD_185968 | JGI IMG/M metagenome (GOLD analysis project Ga0256839, IMG submission 185968) | Hydrothermal vent microbial communities from Mid Atlantic Ridge, Atlantic Ocean - 354-166 | ecosystem: Environmental > Aquatic > Marine > Hydrothermal vents | place: Atlantic Ocean: Mid... | reverse complement strand
GGCCTGCATGTCTTCTTCCGAGTCGGTTCGAAATATTCGTGGACGGTAGCTTTTATGATCCGGTACATTTTTTTCAATCCTTGCCTTCCATTTGCTGCTATTCATTCGGGTGGTATTTATAATTTAGCCTTAAAGTTAGAAAATGAGCATTACAAGCAAATTCCTAATTTAGCAATACAAATGTATATTTCTACCACCTTATATTAATTATTATGAATCTGAAAGACATTCATATTCTCTACGTAGATGACGAGCAAAACAACTTAACTGCTTTCAAAGCCACTTTTCGGAGAGATTTTAAAATCTTTACGGCCATATCGGCTGCCGAAGGCGTAAAGGTGCTGGACGAAGAAGATATACATATACTGATCACCGACCAGCGCATGCCGGTGATGACGGGCGTTGAATTTCTGGAATCCATTCTGGAAAAGTATCCGGATATGATTCGTATTCTGCTCACGGGATACACCGATATCGAAGCCGTTATCGATGCTATCAACAAAGGGCAGGTCTATCGATATATCACCAAACCATGGGACGAAACCGAACTTCGAATGACCATCAAAAATGCCTTTGAGGTGTACAACCTCAAAAAGGAAAACAAAGAACTGCTGATTAAACTCAAGCGGGCCAATGAGCAACTTGAATTCCTGCTCCGTCAGAATTTGATTTCCTGAGCTCCCTCTTTCCCGGTCGGTCTACAACAGGGATCGGATGATTTCTTCTACGCTGACGCCTTCGGCTTCGGCCTTGTAGTTGCGGATGATGCGATGCCTCAGTATCGGTATGGCAATGGCCTGTACATCCTCAATATCCGGTGAATATTTGCCCCGAAGTATGGCATGTGCCTTGGCACCCAATACGAGAAACTGCGAGGCCCTCGGTCCGGCACCCCAGTCTACGAATTCTTTTACTGTCTCTGTAGCCCGTTCGCCCTCCGGTCTCGTCTTATGCGTGAGGGTCACGGCATATTCGAGCACATTGTCCGGAATGGGGATTTTTCGGACAAGATGCTGAAAATAGAGGATATCCTCCTTGTCGAGCACTTTCTCCAGGCTGGCAGATTTATTGCCGGTCGTGTTTTTTACCACCTGCACTTCTTCGTCATAGCTCGGATAGTCAAGCACAATATTGAACATAAAGCGGTCAAGCTGGGCCTCGGGGAGCGGATAGGTTCCTTCCTGCTCAATGGGGTTTTGCGTAGCCAGCACAAAGAATGGCAGGTCCAGGTTGTGCTTATGCCCGGCTACGGTAACCGAGCGCTCCTGCATGGCTTCCAGAAGGGCCGCTTGGGTTTTGGGTGGGGTCCGGTTGATCTCATCGGCCAGAATGATATTCGCAAATATGGGGCCTTTTGTAAATACAAAATTGCGCTCCCGGTCCAGTATCTCCGAGCCGATAATGTCCGAAGGCATCAGGTCGGGGGTAAATTGAATTCTGTTGAATGAGAGATGCAGGGCATCTGAAAGGGTTTTCACCAGCAGTGTTTTGGCCAATCCGGGAACGCCTACCAGGAGGCTGTGCCCATCGCAGAAAATGGAGATCAGCACATTTTCCACCACTTCGTCCTGCCCGACTATGATTTGCCCGATTTGTTTTTTTATTTCTTGATACGCTGCGGCCAGTGCATCCACGGCTTCTACTTCACTCGAATATTTTCGCATGTACTTTTCAGTTTAAATCTATTTCCTGTTTCCAGACTTTAAGGTTTTCACAATCTTTATAGCTGTCATCAATGCGTATGTAAGTCTTGCTTATTTTCCCTTTCATCCACTCCCTCAATTCCCGGTCTTTCTTTTTGGCCAGCGCGGCTTTTTGAATTTTCGGATAGTCCTGCTCGAGATTGGCTACGTGGGGCTCGGTAACACTTTTCAAATAAACAATGCGGTATCCTTTCTCGCCACGCAAGCCCTTGTAAACAACGGGTGTGGAGTATTCTCCCGACTCCATGGTGTCGATAATAAAGGGTATTTCGCGATCAAGAGCACCTATGGCGGGTATCTCAAAATAGGTGTCACCTGTCTGGGGATTGGTAAAAAGACCTCCGTACTTGTTGGTATTCTCATCATCGCTGTACTGCATGGCAGCTTCGGCAAAACTCAATTTCCCGGAAGTCAGATGCCGATACACCGTATCCGCCTTTTCTCTCACTTCCTCCATATTTTTGCTTGTGATGTCGGGTTTTATCAAAATATGCCGCACTTTCACACGGTCGCCCCTGCGATACATCAGCTGCATGATATGATACCCGAATTCCGTTTTAAAGGGCTCGGAGACTTCCCCTTCCTCGAGGCTGAATGCCACTCCGATAAAAGCAGGGGCATAGGGGTCTTCGCGGGTAAACTCGGGCAATTCGCCCCCGTTGGCAGCCGTACCCGGATCATCCGAATAAAGCACCGCCTTGGTGGCAAAGTCGGCCCCTTCCTCCACGATTTCCTTTCTGATTTCCTTGATTCTCTCGTAAGATTGACGCCATTGCGCCTCGCTGGGCTTGGCGAGAATGACGATATGCCCCACCTGTACCTCGGCATTGAAATACGGCAAGCTGTCTTCAGGTATCCTCTTGAAAAATTCCCTGACCTCCTCGGGCGTAACCGAAATATCCGAAGTAATCTCAGAACGCATTTTCTCGGCCAGCAACTGCTCTCTGATGTCGGAGCGGTATTCTTCCTTGATCTCCAGCACGGATTTCTTATAAAATTCTTCCAGTTTCTCCTGCGAGCCAAACATGTTGATGAAGTAGCGCATGCGGTTGTTCAGCTCGGCCTCCACCTGGTCGTCCGATACCACAATGCTGTCCACCTTCGCCTGGCTAATCAGAAGCTTTTGCATCATCAGCTGATCCATCACCTTGCAACGTACTTCGGGCGGCAGCTTCGGACTTTGAGCGCGAAGCTGCCCCACCTGTATTTCGACATCCGACTTCAGGACGACCTGGTTGCCCACTACTCCCACTACTTTATCAATGAGCACCTGGGAATGAAGCAGGGAGCCGAAAAGCAGCATAACGATTATCAGGGCAGGGTTTTTCATTATTTATAAATTTCAAATTTTTTCTCGCGGGCAGCACTTTGCATAATGTCATCCGTAAGTTTTCGGGCCAGGTTCAGTTTGCGCTTGTTGATAATCATTCGCTCTATATCTCTCCGTACATATGAAAACGGGGCCACGGATTCCGCTGTTCTATACTCCACAATTCGCGCAAAGATAGTGAAAGATGTATCCCGAATCTCTATCAGCCGGGCTTTTGCCCCCTCATATTTTCCTGCTAGTGCGCTCGATATTTTGCGCTTTACCAAGATCCGGTCAAGCCAGATCGAATCGTTCAGGTTGTAATCCATCGCATGCAGGTTGGCATACGCCATCAGTTTTTCTTTCATCTTTTCATTGTGCACTTTCAGCCATATCTTCAATGAGTCTTCATTGGGGGCGCCTACAGGTATCTTTACGTACAACAGCCTGACGATGTCATCCTGCAGCTTGAAATTATTTTTGTTTTCCCTGTAGTAGCTCTTCAGTTCCTCCTCACCGACACTCGTGTCGAGGTGCTGCCTGATAAACGCTGTTTCGTAGTTGTAAACGATCAGTGACTCCCGGTAGTCCTGTACCTGATTCTCCACGTCCAGTTCCTCGGCCGGCAGGTTGTCATAGGCATATTGAAGCTTCAATTTATCCTGCACCCAGTTTTCTATGTATGCATCCACAATGCGCAGGCTGTCTTCCCTGGCCGCATCTTTCAGCCCCAAATCCCTGATTTCATCGAGGTAAAGAAACGCATCGCCCACGCGTGCAACGGCTTTGCGCTCCGGGGTCGATCCTTCGCGCTGAAAGTATTCGCAGCCGGCCAAAAGCATGAGCAGCACCAGGCAATATGTCTTTTTCGTTCTCAATTCTTTTTTACCAAGGATTTCAATACCGCTTCGTTGATCTTCACCGGGTAGCGTTTTTTCAGTCTTTCAATCCATTCTGCTTCCAGTTCATTCTGGTAGTCGGCTATGTACATACCCCTTGCCTCATCCAGTGTTTTCGGAGCCGGCTCTATCAGCATTTTCACACGGACCAGTGTCAGCCCTTCCCCCTCTTGGCTATCCTTTAGCGTATGCCATCCTGTCTTCCACATTTCCTCAGTGAGGACAGAGGGCTCTCCTTTTTCAACGATTTCCGATTCCACTTTTATCACCACATGGCTCGAATCGTTGAATGCCTCCGTCACTCCCTTCCGCCCCTTCTTCCGGGCAATCTTTTTTAATTTTTTGACATTCACGGCTTCGGGGTCGAGAATGTGATAAACTTCGATCATGGCCCGCTCATTCCAGCGGTATTGATCTTTGTGGCGCTCATAATAATCTTCAAGGCCCGCACTGTCGGCCAGGGCTTTGTTCCATACGCTGTCCTGCATCATCGCGAACATCATGATGCCGTCACGGTATTCCTGCTTGAGGCGGGCATACTCGGGAAAACGGTCGGCAAAGGCCCGCTCCATCACGGCATGCTCGATAAATGCTTCATACGCTTCTTTGACAATGGTTTCAAGCGATTTGTTGCGGGCATAGCGCTGATTCAGCGCAATGTATTCGAGCAAGTCCCGCATGCGGTAGCTCCGGCCGGCCAGTTCAAACAAGGCCATGTTTTCTTCCTCCTCAAAGAACGGCACCCTGTACTTTCCGAAATACACACTGCTGTCAAGTCTGGAGACAATTTGATCAAGGGAAGGATTCAGGCTTTTGAAGGCATACGCTTTCTTCAGCTGTGCCAAGGTCCTTTTTTGGGCCATGCGATAACGCTCATCCTTCTTTATTTGCCTTTTGATGCGGGCTTCATGATCTGCAAAAGCAGGTTTTTTCTTTTTATTCAACAACATGAGGATGTGATATCCATATCGGCTGCGAAAGGGTTTTGTAAAGCTGCTGTCTTCTTTGAGGGAGTAGGCCGCCTTTTCAAATTCAGCCACCATCTGCCCCGTTCCGAAAGGCTGCATCTCGCCCCCTTTGCTGCGCGTGGCCTCGTCATCCGAAAATTTGGCTGCAAGGCTGCCGAATTCTTCTCCGGCTTCCAGCTTTTCATAGATTGCATTCGCTTTCTCCCGGGCCGCACGCCACTCCTCTTCACCGGCATTGGCATCCGCCTTGATCAAAATGTGCGCTACCGTCACGCTGCCCATGGCCGGCCTTTTTTCCACAGGCATCACCAAATGATAACCCAGAGAGGTTCTCACCGGCATGGATACCTTTCCCGGCTCCGTTTCGTAAAGGGCATTTTCGAAAGCATAAAAGGGCAATGCAAGAACCGCTACATAACCGATATCGCCCCCGTTCGTTTTTACATATTCATCTTCCGACTCTTCCCGTGCCACTTCCGAAAAATCCTCTCCGGCTATGATCCGCTCTCTTATTTTCATTATCCGCTGATAGGCATGCAGTGTGTCTTCGGGTGCGGCATTTTTCTTCAGTCGGATAAGAATGTGGCTGCCGCGGACATCGGTCATCCAGCGGGCTTCGACTTCCTCCATCAGCGGCTCCAAAACCATCTTGTCGTAATAAGATTTGTAAAGCTGGTCGAGGTAGGTTTTCAGGTCTTTGCGAACCGCCTCTGCGGTATCCAGACGGGCATCGTCTGCCGCTGCCACTTTGAGTTTGAATTTGACATAAAGATCGAGATAGCTCTGCAAGTCCTCCAGGGTAGGCACCTCTGTCTCCGGGTTGTTTTTCCGGAAAACATATTCAAACTCGCTTTTGCTCACCGAATGATTGCCATAGGTAAACAATACCGGATCTTTCACTCCGAAACTTCCCTGTGCATGGAGGTGACTGAACAGCAAAAAGGCCGCCAGGCCGGTAAAGAAGTATTTCATCTTCATCTTCTACGTATTTTTTCTCTTGAAACAAACGGTACGGAACGCACAAAATTACTGAAAAGCGACATTGTACCCCGGCTCATTGAAAATCTAAAAATCGAGGCTCATGGAAAGGTAAAGGATCGGGTCACGGATCACTCCGCTGTCAACGCCCCAAGCCACATCGAGGCGAATAAAATAGCCGAAAAGAATGGAACGGGCACCCAGGCCGTAACCGCCAATGATGGGATTGTTGAAATACTGCGCTTTTACTTTCACGGGGCCGCGGTTAAACACGTTCGTATTGAAAGGGTTGTCTGCCGAATACGGACTGCTGCCTTCCCAGGCCGTTCCGATGTCTCCGAAGAAAACGGCCTGAAAGTTTCTTAAAAATTCGCTGCGAATGGGTTTATTGCTGAGGTAGGTAAAGACGGGCACCCGGATTTCGGAATTCAATAGCAAGTATTTATTTCCGTTTCTTGCATTTTGCTCAAATCCCCTGAGGTTGGTGGCGATGGTCTGAAAGGCATAGTTGTTGCTCCGGTTGACGTCAATGTCCTGATTGAAGCGGGCCCCCAGCCAGTTGTCTACTCCCCCCAGATAATAAATCAGCTTCTGAGAACCGAAGGAGCTGGCACCGGCCACACGGTTGGCCCAGATAATCTGCTTGTGTAACTTTTGGTAATGCCTGAAATCAAAACCGAAAATATTCAGAAAGCCCCTGGCAAAATCAAGATTGGGTTCCGGGTCAATGTCGAGAATAAAAGCTTTCTGCATTTCAAAGTAGACCTTGTAGCGCATCCCGTTGAGGATATTGGTCATCACCCGGAAGGTATTGTCAAAAACATATTCCGCTTTAAGCGACAACCACTTTTCCGTATAGGGCAGAAGTTCCAACGAGAAAGTGTCGTTGGCCAGAAAATCAATTCGATAGTTGCGCAGACCCATGAAAACTCGCAGGCTTCGGGTCACATCGAAGGGATAGACGGCCCGGGCTTCATAATAGCTGGTGGTTTGCCGCGCCTCCACGATATGCTGCCTGATAGCTGTGGTAATTGAGTATACCTGGCGTCTTGATTGGCGATAGGCCAGGAAAGATTTATCAATTTGTTTCCTGCGATCGTCAAAACGGAGAAAATACTCACTTCCGCCAAAGTTGGTCGGAATGCGAAAGCCCCCCGTAAAGCGATAATCCTCCATCAGGTCGCTGATGCTCAAAGTAATCAGTCCGCTCAGATTCTGCTGCTGATACACCGGGCCGTTTCCCACAAAATTCTGATACGGGTTGATCAGCAGGCTGTTGTCAAGCTGGCTGATTACATAGTCGGTAGAGAACTTGGTGCGGTAGGGCAGCACTTTCGAAGCCCTGAATACCTTATTGTCCTTCCGGGAATTCAGCTTCTCCATACTGAAATCCTCGCCTTTCGTCTCAAATTCGCTCTGAAAGAAGTATCCGGGATTCACTTCTTCTTTTTTTGCTTCCTTTTTTCGTTTTACCGGCCGGCCGGCCCACTCTTCCCGCTCCAGCGCAAAGAGGCTCGGCTGCAACTTTACGGACGAAGCCGGACCCAAATCCGAAGGCATGGGCTTGAGGTATATGCGATAATCCGATTCCAGATAAAATGTTTCCATCAGCTGCTGGCGCTGCTTCACAATGTCCTGATCCAGAATCCCATAAGCATAGTTGCTGACCGGATAGCAGATGGCCGTATCGCGCAGAATGCGAAAGCGCTTCATACTGTCCGGTGTCTCGCTTATTTTCTCAAGGTAGCTTTGCGGATCCAATTCGCGGGCATCAATGCTGCGCACCGAATCGGGAAAATAAAAAGTGTACTCGAAATGCGAGAAGAGGGTGTCGATGTAGCCGGCATAACGATTGAAAATGCCGTTTTCATCGCTCAGAAATGCGAAATAGATGCTGTCAAGCGGCATGGCCTGCCGCTCGTCAAAACGAAGATGCCCCGACACCCGCAGGAGTTCGTCCCGCTGGGTCGCCTTTTCGTTATAGAAGAAAATATCAAAATGAGTTTCGGGCTTGACCGTATCGAAGTCCTCACGTTTCAACGTTGTGCCCCTCCGGTTGGATGAAAAAAGGATTCCCTTGCGCTCACCAAGGTCTACATAGGCCGGTTCGAGGTCATCATAAAAATCATCCGTTATCTGCGTGATTCGCTGCGAGCGGATATTCATTTTATAAATATCGGACTGCCCCCGGTTGATGGCCGAGAGAACGACTTCATTTGGATTGTCGGTAAAGGAGACGGACAGTATTCTTTGAAATTGAATGAGGTTGCTCTGAAGCTCGGCCTTGCCGCTTTCCACATTGTAGAAAAGCAGACGGATGACATCCTTCTTCTCATAAATGACGAGGAGTTTGTCTCCGGCAGGGCTCCAGGCGATCAGCGGATAGGCCACATCGCTCAGAATCTCCCTGGTCTTAAATCCCGTAGCCAGAATTTTCTTCGTTTTTCCGTTGCTGCGATCGCGGATATAGACCTTGCGCAGCCCTTTGTTGTCTGTCACATAGGCCAGATAGCGGCCCTCCGGGCTGATGCGGCTTCTCAGCAAATCGCGCTTCCCGATCCACCAGAAGTTCTTCCTCTTGACGAGAAAAGTGTCTGCCGGCACTTCAAAGCGTTCGGCTTCGGATTCATATCGCTTCTTATAAAAGCGATACCAGGCATCGATGGCCTCGGGATAGGTAAATCCGAGAACAAAGAGAAAGCCGTTTTCGAGGCTCCTGTTGATCCGGGTCAGGTAGATGAGGTTGGGGATGGCTTCCCGCCCGTTGCGCTTTTCGACAAAATACCAGAAGGAATGACCTACCACCCGGGCGTCCTCCCCCGAAAGTTTATTGAAGTTGCGATAGGCTCCCGACATGATTCCCTGCCGCAGGCGGCTGTCGTCTTCGCTGCTCCAATGCTCTCCGGCATAGGCCACCAATCCGCTTACGAACCATTGGGGCAAGTTGAGCAAGACGGCATTCTGCAATACTTCCTGCAGGCTGCCACCGAAAATCATGTTGTTGAGCAGCACCTGTGCCACGCCCTCTTTCACCTGCCTTCGCAGGTCGCTGTGGTTGCCGTTGAAATAAACAAATACTTTGTTCCCGATAATTTTGGTATACCCCCCGATATTGGTGTTGAGTTCCACACCCGTACCAATATTGCTTTGGTTCAAGTCCGAAACATCATTATAAAGAAGAATTTCAATCCGTGCACTCAATTTATAATCAAGCAACTTCTCAAGCCCGGGCAGTTCCTCTTCGGCCACCTGCACTACATAGTTGCCCAGGTCGTGGCCTCCTTGGTAGAAATAAGTTACAAAATGTTCGGACTCAAAAAAGGACCAGACAAAATCGTGATATTGCACGCGGTTTTTCCCAAACTCCACATTGATGCCCTGCGCAAAGAGATGCACCGGCAGGAAGGCTGCCCAGAGGAGCAAAAGCATGTAAAAGGAGGGATGAGAAACCTTCATGAAGGGAATATAGTTAGTAAATTTCTAAACATGAACCAAATTAGCGAATCTTGTACGAAACGTAAACTCCATGATGCGTATTGCTGCTTTTACATTCAACGGATTTGAAGAAAACACCTATGTGCTCAGCGATGAGAGCGGAGCCTGCATGATCATCGATCCGGGGTGCAGCACGCCTGCCGAGGAGCAGGAACTGGCGTCATACATCAAGGAGCATCATCTGCGGCCCGAGCGGCTCATCAACACCCATTGCCACATCGACCACATCCTCGGCAATGCATTCGTAGCGGAGCAGTGGAAGCTGGTACCCGAGGCCCATCGCAATGAGGTTCCGGTGCTTGAATCGGGAGAAGCCATCGCCCGGGCCTACGGCCTGCCGTACCGCGTCAGCCCGCCCATTGCACATTTCCTCGAAGAAGGCCGGAGCATCCGCTTCGGCAACAGCACGCTCGACCTGCTTTTTGTCCCGGGACATTCACCCGGACACATCGCCCTCTATCAGGCCGATGAGAAATTTCTCCTTTCAGGTGATGTACTTTTTTACGGCAGCATCGGGCGCTACGACCTGCCCGGCAGCCGCTTCGAAGACCTGGTCGATTCGATTATGAACAAGCTCATGCGACTGCCCGGAGAAGTGAAGGTGTATCCGGGGCACGGCCCTTCGACCCGGATTGCACAGGAAAAAGAAAAGAACCCCTTTATTGCTGAATTTGCAGCATTAAAACAAAACAAATAAGCACGAGATGGCAGCATTCTGGGATCAAATAAAAAATATATTCGGAAAATCGGGGGAGGTGCATGAACGACAGACCCCTGCGGCCGTGCACGAGTTGATCAGCCGGACGGAGGAAGAACTCGCAGACTACGAAGACTGGAAGAACTCCGGCCGGAAAGAGCGCGCACTGCAGTTTATACAAATGGAATATGAAAAAGATGTGCTTTCGAAAGAGAACTACATCGGCTCGACCTTTTACACGATCAACAAACCCGCTTCGGAAGGTTTCATCCTCAACTTTAATGAACAGATATTCAATCCGCTCGAATTCCAGCATTATTTCGATTACCTGAAAGAAAAAATATTACAGTTGGATTACAAACTTTACAGTTCGGATCTGCGCATTTTCAACCGGCCCGGCCATGTGGAGAGCATAGAACGCCATTACATGAAACCCCGTTACCGTTTCAATGATGAAAAACGTTTTATCCAGCAGTACGGCAATGTGATGGTCACACAAATCAAAAAAAATCACAAGCCGGTCTATATCCAGTTGATGTGCAATCGCTATATGGACCGAAAGTACACAGCGCCCAGGCCTTTCAATGAACTCATCGTGCACATTTTCACCCAAAGCGCATAAAATCACCGGGATGATTTCAGAAAATGCGCATAAGTTCCGCTTTCAAAGTGGCAATATGTCAGAGGGAAACTTTTTCTTTGCAAAGAACAAAAGCCCCGGCCTATGGAACACCCGAAATCAATAGCCATCGGCAGCGATCATGCCGGTTTCAAACGCAAAGAATCATTAAAAAAGCATCTGCTCAATGAGGGCTACAAAGTGCTGGACTGCGGCAGCTACTCCGAAGAATCGGTTGATTATCCCGACTATGCGCATCCGGTAGCCCGAATGGTAGCCTCGGGCGAAGCCGCGCTCGGCATTGTCATCTGCGGAAGCGGCAACGGGGTGTGCATGAGTGTCAACAAGCATCCCGGCATTCGCGGAGCTCTGGCCTGGCGCGAAGACATCGCCCGCCTGGCACGTGAGCACAACAATGCCAACATCCTCTGTTTGCCGGGGCGCTTTGTCAGCGATGAAGAGGCCGCTAAAATTGCAGATGCCTGGCTCAACGCTGAATTTGAAGGCGGCCGCCACGAGCGAAGAGTGAAAAAAATCCCCTGTTGCTGATGGAAGCCTTGCATGAATTTCTTGCGGAAGCCGAAAAAACCGCCTTTGACGCGGAACTCCACAAAAAAATCCGTTTCAATATCGGCCGCTACCAGCGCAAAGTGGTGCAGGGAAAAGCTCAGTATGCCGACCTCGAAGGAGCACGGCAGCGGGCAAAAAACCTGAAGTACAAAGCCATTGAACATCTCGACAGTTATTTGCTGGATTTTGAGAAAAACTTCACCCGCAATGGCGGAAAAGTTATCTGGGCAAGAGACGAGAAAGAGGCGATAGAAGCCATATTGAAAATTGCAGGCAAACGCAATGCCCGCAAAGCGGTGAAGTCAAAATCCATGGTGACCGAAGAAATTCAGCTCAACGCACACCTTGAGAAATCGGGCATAAAAGTGGTCGAAAGCGATTTGGGGGAATTCATCGTACAGCTGGCCGGTGAGACGCCTTTCCATATCGTGACCCCGGCCATGCACAAGTCAAAGGAGGATGTGGCCCGCTTGTTTCATGAAAAATTTGACACTCCGCCCGGTGCCGGCCCCGAGGAACTCACCCTGAAAGCCAGAGAACTGCTGCGGAATGAATACCTCTCAGCGGATATCGGCATTACGGGAGTCAACTTCATCCTGCCCGACATCGGGGGCATTGCCATCACCGAAAACGAAGGCAACGCCCGCCTGAGCACCACTTATCCTCCGGTTCATATTGCCATTGCCGGCATCGAGAAAATGATTCCGGCCTTCGAAGACCTGGCCCACTTCTGGCCCCTGCTGGCCTCCTACGGCACAGGCCAGCGGCTGACGGTTTACAATTCGGTGTTCACCGGCCCCAAGGGCGGCAATGAAGCCGATGGGCCGGAAGAGATGTACGTCATTCTCCTGGACAACGGGCGCAGCCGGCTTTTGGAAGACCCTGCCATTCGCGAATCCCTGTACTGCATTCGCTGCGGCTCCTGCCTCAATGCCTGTCCGGTCTATCAAAGCATTGGCGGGCATAATTACCGCTCGCCCTACAGCGGCCCCATCGGGGCGGTCATTTCTCCCCATCTCTTCGGAATGGAAAAATACGGACACCTCAGCTATGCCAGCTCGCTTTGCGGCAGTTGTACGGAAAATTGCCCGGTCAATATTCAACTGCACGATCTGCTGCTCAAAAACCGGGAAATAGCAGTAGACGAAGGCCTCTTTATGAAAAAGGAAAAGCTGGGCTGGAAACTCTGGCGCAAAGGCATGATGAAGCGCAAACGGCTAAACCGGGCATCGGCCGGACTCAAGAGCTTTGTCCTGCGCTATTTGTTCAAAAAAACCTGGGGAAAACGAAGGGAACTGCCGCTTTTCCCGGCCAAATCTTTTAACCAGCAATGGCGCGAACAGATGAACGGAAAAAGAAAATGAGGGAGAAAAGAGGAGCAGAGAAAAGTAGCAAAAAGGCTTTTCCGGCATCGACTTTCATTCTAACTTCGGCTTAAATTTAGAACAGCAATGAACGCGACTGCAAAGGCAGACCTTGAGCTTTTTACCCTGAAATTTGACCGGGGAGCGCTCCTTGACGAAGAATTAAAACGCCTCTACGAACGCATTCTTCTACCCCGCATGATCGAGGAAAAAATGCTCAGCCTGCTTCGCCAGGGAAAGATCAGCAAATGGTTTGCCGGCATCGGGCAGGAAGCCATAGCGGTAGGCAGCACACTGGCACTGCAGGCCGAAGAATATATTTTGCCCATGCACCGAAATCTGGGGGTATTTACCAGCCGGGATATTCCTCTGAAGAAACTCTTTTTGCAGTGGCAGGGGAAAGCGGGCGGTTTTACTTCCGGGCGCGACCGCTCATTCCACTTCGGCAGCCGCGAGCACCACATTGTCGGCATGATATCGCACCTCGGGCCGCAGCTTGGCGTAGCCGATGGCATCGCGCTGGGCGAAAAACTGGAGAAAAGCAAAAAATGCACCCTCGTTTTCAGTGGCGATGGCGGTAGCAGCGAAGGCGACTTTCACGAAGCCTTGAATGTAGCATCCGTGTGGAGCCTGCCCGTCATTTTTATGATCGAAAACAACGGCTACGGCCTTTCCACGCCCGTCAGCGAACAATACCGCTGCAAACGACTTGCAGATCGTGCCCAGGCCTATGGCATGCGCTCGCTGCTGCTTGACGGGAACAATATCCTGGAGGTGTACAGGCAAGTCAGACAGCTGGCTGAGGAGATTCGGGAAAACCCCGAGCCCGTCCTGGTGGAAGCCGTCACTTTCAGAATGCGCGGACACGAAGAAGCCTCGGGTACCAAGTATGTTCCCGGTGAATTGCTCGAAAAGTGGGCCCGGAAAGACCCGGTCGAAAACTATGAGCGCTACCTCATGGAAGAGGGCCTCCTCAGCTCCGATGAGCGCGATGCGATACGGAAAAGGTTGAAAAATGAGATCAACGAGGCCTGGAAAGCCGCGGATGCAGCGCCTGAAATAGAGGCGGATGAAGACAGAGAACTGAAAGATGTGTATGCAGCATTCGAAACGAAAGCATCGGAAGCCGGTGAAAAAAAATCGGAGAAGCGCTATGTGGATGCCATCAGCGATGCACTGGGCCTGGCCATGGAAAAGCATCCGAAGCTCATACTCATGGGGCAGGATATTGCAGAATACGGGGGCGTCTTCAAAATTACGGAAGGTTTTCTGCAGCGCTTCGGGCGCGAACGGGTACGCAATACGCCCTTGTGTGAATCGGCCATCCTGGGGGCCGGGCTGGGCCTTTCGGTCAAAGGCTACAAGGCCATGGTGGAAATGCAATTTGCCGACTTTGTCAGCAGCGGATTCAACCAGATTGTCAACAATCTGGCCAAATCACACTATCGCTGGGGACAAAATGCCGATGTAGTGGTTCGCATGCCCACCGGAGCGGGTGTGGGCGCAGGGCCCTTTCATTCGCAATCCAACGAGGCCTGGTTTTTCCATACGCCCGGACTGAAGATTTTTTATCCGGCCACTCCGGGCGATGCAAAAGGACTTTTGCTCCGCGCTTTTGAAGACCCCAATCCGGTGATGTTCTTTGAGCACAAAGCCCTCTACCGCTCCGTCCACGGGGAAGTGCCCGAAGGATACTACACCATCGAAGCGGGAAAAGCAAAAAAAGTAAAAAGCGGAATTGAACTCAGCATCATCACATACGGTGCCGGAGTGCACTGGGCCCTCGAAGAAGCAAAAAATTATCCGGAAGGAAGTCTTGACATCCTCGACCTGCGCAGCCTGCAGCCACTCGATTGGGAAGCCGTTTACGAATCAGTCGCCAAAACAGGAAAGGCCCTCGTATTGCATGAAGACAACCTTAGCGGAGGAATAGGTGCGGAAATTGCGGCCCGCATCAGCGAGCATTGTTTTGAGAAACTGGACGGCCCCGTTATGCGCATTGCCTCGCTCGATACTCCGGTGCCCTTTGCCCGCAAGCTGGAAATGCAGTATCTGCCTCAAAAACGCTTTGCCAAAGCACTCTCAGAGCTCTTTGCTTACTGAGAATCGTCTTTTTTGCGAAAGCGCGCAATGATATCTTCAATAAGAGAAAAAACCAGCCCGCCCATGATGGCCCCGTAAAGGGTGCTTCGCCACCAGACTGAATAGATGGGGCAGGTGCCGCCCGTACACCCTACATAATACCAGTAAAGATATCCGGCCAGGGCTCCCAGCGCCACACCCGACACGGGCCACAAGATTTTCTTAAGCATAATTATTTTTCCTTTTTTATCTCACAGGAAGAAGCCCCCATGGCTCCGCAGCCGGCATTCAGAAGTGCCAGCAAAAGAAAGAAGCCCCCCACGGCTGCCAGGCCGTAATCCCTGTCGCTAATTCCCGAAAGGAGGAAAAGCGTTCCGATGAGAAGTTGAACGATGCGGGTCAGGCCCCAGCGGCTTCGAATCTTTTTGAAATTGACGGGTTTTTCCATGGGAAAAGAAAAGCCGCCCCGAACGGGCGGCTTTTTCCTCATTTTGATTTGATTAAAGATCTTTTTTGATCAGATAAAAGTCCACTTTTTCACCTTCCATATTCTCCCGCTCTTTGAGCTCTTCGAGGCTCTTGGGCGGAGGGACAATTACTTTGGCACCGGGTCTCCAGTTGACCGGAAGGGCTACTCCGTTTTTATCCGATATCTGCATCCCCTCAAGTACGCGCATGATCTCGTCCATATTCCTTCCCACATTCAGCGGATAATACATGATCAGACGGATGATGCCCTTGGGATCAATAAAAAAGACGGCACGCACCGTGGCGGTGCTTGATTCACCCGGATGCAGCATACCGTACATACGGGCTACGGACATGTCCAGGTCGGCAATGATGGGAAAATCAAGATATACTCCGGTTTTTTCCTTCACATTGGCTACCCAGGCGATGTGTGAGTGAATGCTGTCGATGCTGAGCCCGATCAGCTTGGTATTGTGCTCTGCAAACCAGTCTTTGTTCCGGGCAAATTCGCTCAACTCCGTGGTACAGACCGGTGTGAAATCAGCCGGATGGCTAAAGAGGATCGTCCAGCTGTCGCCTCTCCATTCTTCAAAATCGATGAGGCCATGTGTCGTCATTGCCTTAAAATTAGGTGCCGGATCTCCGATTCGCGGCATGACGGATTGTACTTGATTCAGTTCTTCCATAGTTCGTGTTTTTTTAAGTTGACCTTATTATTTCTCAATCTCATATCCCTTGTTTTCCCATTCTAAAAAACCTCCTTCGAGATTTACAACTTTATAACCTAATTCCTTCATTTTTGTTCCCGCCTGATGGCTCCTGTGTCCCGAACGGCAATAGATGAGGTAGGTAGTATCCTTGTCCAGTTTCGAAATATTTTCGACAAAATCATCCGAGAGGAAGTCGATCTCACGGGCTCCCGGCAGGTGACCCTGCTCGAATTCACCGGGTGTTCTGACGTCAATCACTATGCCTTTCTTTTCCTGCCACAGTTTGCGGAAAGTTGCCGCATCCGCGTCTTTATACTGCCCGCTTGCCAGCTGTTCCGCTTGTGCGGGGTTGCTGCTTCCTTCTTTGCTCTGACCGTTGCTGCAAGCCGTCAGGCTCAGAAAAACCACCAGGGTCAGGAAGAGTTTCATTAATGCTTTCATTGTTTTAAATTTTAGGGTTAGTACTCGATTTCATAAGGCCATACCAGAATGCCTCCCTGGAGATTGTAGAGTTCGGAAAAGCCGCGCCCTGCCATGTACTGACAGGCAGAAGCGCTGCGGCTGCCGCTCCGGCAATAAATATAGTACGCCTTGTCCTTGGGCAACTGCTCCACCTTCTCCGTAAAGTCGGGCGACATGATGTTCATCAGTTTTGCCCCTTTTAAGTGGGCATCATCGTATTCCTCGGGTGTGCGAACATCAATGAGTTCGGCATTCGGATTCTTCTCCAGCCCCTCTTTAAATTCATCCGGACCAATATCCTTAAATCCCATCATGGTCACCTCTCTTTTTACTGCGTTACCGCAGCCATTTTATACTCCTCTACAGCCGTACTCAGGTCATAGACTTTCTCAAACCCGGTCACTGCCTTAATGATACTCGATCCGATGGCAGACCGGTACCCTCCGGCACAATGCACCACGATGGGCTTGTCCAAAGACAACTCAGATGCCCTTTCCCGAAGTTCATGC
>Ga0256839_1003286_pt1 | contig 16838 bp, 16 predicted proteins | sample 354166metaG_FD_185968 | JGI IMG/M metagenome (GOLD analysis project Ga0256839, IMG submission 185968) | Hydrothermal vent microbial communities from Mid Atlantic Ridge, Atlantic Ocean - 354-166 | ecosystem: Environmental > Aquatic > Marine > Hydrothermal vents | place: Atlantic Ocean: Mid... | reverse complement strand
GTCCATAATGGAATTGAAAGAATAAATGTTAATCCAACGGTGAATAATGACAACCATTTTGCGAGTGTAGGATTGTTACGCCCTGCAAATAGCACGAGTAAACCACCAACAATTGGAAGCCAAATTAATGTGCTTAAAATTGGAAAGCCTGTAAGCATGAAATCCATTTCCTTATTCTTTAAATTACAAAATAGCCCAAACTAGCATCGCCAGTAAGCCAACAATCATTGTAAATGCATAGTGATACATATAACCCGTTTGCGTTAAACGCAACGCTTGTCCCGCATTTTCAATCGCCGTAACGGTTCTTGTGACCATTCCTTTATCAATCAATTTGATATCAATTGATTTGGTAAAGAAGTGACTCAATTTACGACTGCCGTCAACAAATACAATGTCATTCAAGCGATCAAACCCGTAAGCACTGTCAAGAACATAGAAACCACGCGGGCACATTTTTTTCAGTTTAACAGGAAGACTAGGAACTTTAATGTACATTAACCAAGCCATGAAAACTCCCGACAGCGCCAAAATAACAGGTAACGTCATAAAGCCATCGATGACTAACGCTAGCGTGCCTTGGAAGTAGTTGTTATACACCGATAACATCACATCATTTTGTGGCAATATTTGAATTGCATTACCAAAATACTCACCGTTTAACATTGGCGTAATCATTGGCCAGCCCATAAACGCTGCTGGAATCGCTAACAACATCAACGGTACTGTAACGACCCATGGCGACTCTTTAATCTTATGGGTTTTCACATATTCGCTCTCTTTACCATGGAACACTAAAAAGAACATACGGAAGCTATAGAATGCAGTAACAAACACCCCTGCCATTAACAAGACATAGGCAAAACTGGAGCCAAATCGTTCTGAGGCACCTAACGACAACAATATACTGTCTTTTGAGAAGAATCCAGAGAAGCCTGGGAAACCAATCAGCGCTAAAGAGCCTATCAACATCGCTGCATAGGTAATTGGCATGTATTTATACAAGCCTCCCATCTCACGAATATTTTGTTTATGGTGCATCGCAATAATAACCGAACCAGCAGCTAAGAATAACAACGCTTTAAAGAAACCGTGTGTTAATACATGAAACATCCCTGCAGCATAAGCCGAAGCCCCCATTGCGGCAATCATAAAGCCTAATTGAGAAAGCGTTGAGTAAGCAATCACCCGTTTGATATCGTCTTGAATGAGACCTAACAACCCCATCATAAAGGCGGTAGATGCTCCAATAATTAAGATGACACTCAGTGCCATTTCAGACATTTCAAATGCGGGCGATAAGCGGGCGATCATAAAGACCCCTGCGGTGACCATCGTTGCTGCATGAATTAAGGCTGAAATAGGGGTTGGACCTTCCATCGATTCGGGGAGCCAAACATGCAGTGGCATTTGTGCCGATTTACCCATTGCACCCACAAACAGTAGAAGCAACATTAAGGTAATCATTGACCACTCTACGCCTGGAATGATCTCAATCATCACATCACCATTGGCAGAAAGTTGGGCAAAAAACTCGTTGTAATCCATGGTATTAAAATAGACAAAGACCAGTGCGATTCCTAAAATAAAGCCGAAATCCCCTACTCGGTTTACCAAGAAAGCTTTCAAGTTCGCTTGAATGGCTGACTCACGTTTCATGTAGAAACCAATCAAGAGATAAGAGACCAATCCTACCGCTTCCCAACCAAAGAACAGTTGCAAGAAGTTATTCGCCATCACCAATGAAAGCATTGAGAAGGTAAACAGTGAAATATAACTAAAGAAACGTTGGAAGTAAGGATCATCGTCATCATAATCTTCATCATGAGCCATGTACCCTACGGTATAAATATGAACCATCAACGAAACAAACGTCACCAACAACATCATGGTGGCGGATAGTTCATCAATCATGAATCCAATTTCAAAACGGATACCATCACTGACCATCCAAGTATACAAACTGGCGTTATAGGCTTCTGACGTATTTAATACAAAGGCATTAAAGACATAGGCAGAAAGCACCATAGAAATCGTCACCCCTAAAATGGTAACGGCTTGCGCGCCTTTTCGTCCAATCTGTCTGCCTAATAGTCCAGCAATCGCTGCACCAATTAAGGGAGAAATAAGAATTAAAGTTAAAATCGTATGTAACATTAATCAACTACCCCTTAAGTGTGCCAAGATCATCAACGTTGATGCTCTTACGTTTACGGAAAACCAATACAATAATCGCTAACCCAATCGCCGCCTCTGCGGCAGCTACCGTTAGAATAAAGAAGACAAAAGTCTGCCCTATTACATCATTATGGAAGTGCGAAAAAGCCACCAAGTTGGTATTAACGGCCAAGAGTAATAACTCAATCGCCATTAACAGTACAATGACATTTTTTCTATTTAAGAATATACCCGCCATACTAATAATAAAAAGTATTGCGCCAAAAATTAGATAATCCGATAAAGCAATCATTTGTCTTCCTCCTCTTTTGGCTTAATGGGTTCTTCAGATTCTGATTTCATTTTGACCATTTCAAAACGCTCAGAGGCTTGTGTTTTAACCTGTTTGTCAATGCTTTGATGACGTACTTCACCCGTTGGTCTACGGCGTAATACAAGCGTAATTGCCGCTACAATACCAAGTAACAACAATACCGCAGCTAAAATAAAGGCATACGCATGAACCGTATACAGTTCTAACCCGATGGCCTTAGTATTACTGTAGTCTGCGGGATGTATTACAGGATTACCAGTCACCTCTAATCCAAAATTATTAGGCCCTAATACCAAGTACATCATTGCAGCAATTAATACGATGACCATACCGCCAATGGGTAGGTATTTGGTAAAGCCCTCTTTCATAATCGAAAGATTAATGTCCAACATCATCACAACAAATAAGAAGAGAACCATCACCGCCCCAACATAAACGAGGATTAATACCAGTCCTAAAAACTCCGCTTGAGCAGTAATCCAAACGCCAGCCGTTGCAATAAATGCTAACACTAACCATAACGCGGCTTTAACCGGATCTTTGATGGTAATCATCATCAAACCAGAGACGCTTGCAATCGTGGCCAGTAAATAAAATATAAATAATTCAAATGTCATATTAATTCACTCTATTATCGGTATTTCGAATCAACTGCACGATCGGCAGCGATTTGAGGTTCGTGTTTATCTCCAAAGGCCAGTAACTTATCCTTTGTTTGGATATGTGGTCCTCGTTCATGAAACGCATATTCAAAAACTCTCGTTTCAACAATCGCATCAACCGGACACGCTTCTTCGCAAAAACCACAATAAATACACTTAAACATATCGATATCATATTGCGTTGTTCGTCTGGAACCATCATCACGCTCTTCTGATTCAATGGTAATCGCGTTTGCCGGACAAACCGCTTCACACAACTTACAAGCGATACAGCGTTCTTCGCCATTTTCATAACGTCGCAAGGCATGATGTCCACGAAACCTTGGTGAAATTGGCGTTTTTTCTTCTGGATAACGTACTGTTATTTTCTTTTTAAAGAAGTATTTACCCGTTACACTGAGCCCCTTGAACAACTCAGTTAGGCCCCATGTTTTGATTTGATGTTTTAAAAATTTACCCATGTTACCCTCTAAATTAATTAAACCAAGGACCAAAACTAAAGTATTTCATTGCACCTACAACAAATACCCAAAGAATGGTTAAAGGAATTAGAACCTTCCAACCTAGACGCATTAACTGGTCATAACGGTATCTTGGGAAAGTAGCACGTAACCATAAGAATACGAACAATAGTAATGACACTTTAAATGCAAGCCAACCGAGCTGTGGAACCCATGAGAACAGTGACTCAAGCACTGGAATCCCTTCAAAAGGAGATAACCAACCGCCCAAGAACATAATCGCAGTCATAAATGAGATCAAAATCATCATGGCATATTCTGCCAACATGAAGACCCCGAAAGTCATTCCTGAGTAGTCGACATGGAAACCAGCTACAATTTCAGCTTCCCCTTCAATAACATCAAACGGCGTTCGGTTGGTTTCAGCAAGCCCAGAAATAAAGTAGACAAAAAACATCGGTAATAAAGGCAGCAAATACCAATTAAGCATTCCACCTTGCTGACCATTTACAATGTCGGTCAGGTTCATGCTACCCGCAATCATCAGTACCGTTACGAGCGCAAAGCCCATTGCAATTTCATAGGATATTTTTTGTGCCGAACCACGTAAAGCACCTAAAAAAGCATACTTAGAGTTAGACGCCCAACCCGCAACAATGGTTCCGTATACGATAATAGAAGTAACCGCTAAGATATACAACAACCCTGCATTAACGTCTGCGACCACCATGCCATCCCCAAAAGGGATGACCGCCCACGCGGCTACCGCAGGAGCGAGTGCCAAAATTGGCGCAATGATAAACAGATATTTATTGGCTTGATCTGGAAAGATCACCTCTTTGGTCATCAGCTTTAACGCATCGGCAATGGGTTGTAACAGCCCCAAAGGCCCTACACGGTTTGGTCCCATTCGAACTTGCATAAAGCCAATGACTTTACGCTCCGCATAGGTCAACCATGCAACCACGAGCATAATGGGTAAGACCACGACAACGGTTTGAATCACCAATGTAATTAAAATCGCCAACCAATCAAATAAGAAAGTTGATAAAAAAGCTTGGAGTGCATCAAACATCAATATTATCCTCTACCCATAATGGCGGCATCTGCATCAGGTGTCGCTTGTAAAGAAGGTGCTCGGCGAACCAAAGCATCCATTGCATAAGGAGAAACAAGTGTAACGAGTTTGTCATTATTGCTCGGCAACTGGTACGAAACAGATGTGAGATCAATTTGTGTTGCTTGATTATCCAACACCTCCCGTAACACTTCGTTTGTGTGCGTGTAGTCAAAGCCTTCTAAATTAAACATATTGCCTAAAACTCGAAGAATTTTCCATGCCGCTTTTGCATCACCCTGAGGCTCTACAGCCATTTTAAAAGACTGTTTAAGTCCCGTGGCATTCACAAAGGTGCCCGCCGTTTCAGCAAACGCCGCAATCGGCAGTAAAACATTCGCATAATCTCGTTGAATTTCACTGTCAAATGCGGTCAAACTTACCACAAAGTTTGCTTTTTTCATTGCTGCAATCGCTTTTTCACTCTCAGTAAAGTCGGCCTCTGGCTCAATATTTACATTAATATAAGCGCTTAACTCACTCGAAATCATCTCTAAACTATTTTTACCAGACCTAGGCAACACATTCACTAAATGTGCACCCACCTCATTAGCAGCAAGCGGTAAAATATTCAATTTTGCAGTGGTATGTTTCGCGATCAGTGCGGTTAAGACTTGAATAACGGTAAAATCAGAGTGCATTTGACTGATTTGTCCAACCATAATACTGACATTTTTAGCATCAAACAGTTTTTGTGCAATGGCTTTTTGTGCATCCGTTGGCTCAATGGTTGCTAATTGATCTTGTGCGCTTTCATTCGCAAGCGCCAATACCGCTCGAGTAATGCCTGCGAGTTCAGAAACCATGCCGAATTCTGAGTGTACATTCGTCACTTTAAAATTAAATTCTAAGACTTCTGGGTTTACGACAATCGCTGTGGCATTATTTGAGATCACCGCTTTACGAATACGGTGATTCAAAATGGGTAGTTCCTTTCTCAGAAAAGAGCCCACAATCAAAATAGCATTCGCTTTTTCTACGTCAGCAATCTCTTGTGTTAATAACGGCGTATTAAATCCGACTTTATCTAATGAAAAATCGGCTTGACGATGACGGAAATCAATATTTTCAATCTTCAAACCACGCGCTAATTTTTGCAATAAGTGCAACTCTTCAAGTGTTGAATTCGCTGAGGCCAAAACGCCCACTTCTTGTTTGGCATTCAACGTTGCTTGCAACCCTTCAACCGTCGCTTGTAATGCGGTCTCCCAATCAACTTCAACCCACTGGCCATTCTCTTTTACCATCGGTTGCGTTAATCGGTCTTCTGAATTCAGTCCTTCATAAGAAAAACGGTCGCGATCAGAAAGCCAGACTTCATTAATCGCTTCATTGCTACGTGGCACGACTCTTTTCACTTGATTATTTTTGGTATGAACCTGAACGTTGGAACCCATACTGTCATGTGCCGCAATCGAGGCATGAGACTTAAGCTCCCAAGGACGAGCCGTATATCGAAAAGGCTTAGACGTTAACGCACCGACTGGGCATAGATCAATCATATTACCCGACATTTCAGAAGTAATCGATTTCTCAATATAGGTTCCAATAGACATCCACTCACTACGCCCAGTGGCACCTAACTCTTTCATTCCTGCAATTTCTTGGCCAAAACGAACACAACGTGTGCAGTGAATACAACGCGTCATATCTGTCTTAATTAACGAACCCGCATCGCGATCGGCAACGACACGCTTCCCTTCAGAATAACGCGAAACATCATCACCATACTCCATCGCAACATCTTGTAGTTCACACTCTCCACCTTGATCACAAATAGGACAGTCAAGAGGATGATTAATCAACAAGAACTCCATAACGGACTTTTGTGCAGCAATCGCTTTTGCAGACTTTGTATGAACTTTCATCCCATCGGTAACAGGCGTTGCACAAGCTGGTAATGCTTTCCAAGCACCCTCAACTTCAACAAGGCACATACGACAGTTTGCCGCAATGGACAATTTTTTGTGGTAACAAAAACGGGGAATCATAATCTGAGCATCATCCGCAACATCAATTAACATGTCACCTTCATGTGCCTCAATAACTTGTCCGTTTATCTCAACTTTTACCATAATTCTTTAACCTAAGTTTTCTGATTGGCTTAATAATTTCACACTACATTTTACAGAAGCTTATTACTCATTCGCTACGATCGTAAATACTGCAACCATGTTCAATATAATGGACAAATTCATGCTCATAATGTTTTAACGCACTGGTTAACGCAATGGTTGCGGCATCACCCAAACCACAGATAACATTCCCCATGATTTTTCCGGAAACATCTTTCAACGCCTCAATGTCTTCAGGTCGACCTTGACCCGCACGAATACGTTTTACCACTCGATACAACCAGCCGGTACCTTCACGACAAGGGGAACACTGTCCACACGATTCATCCCAGTAGAAGTGGCTTAGGTTCTCAATAACCTTCACAATATCCGTTTGATCGTCCATGATGATAATCGAGCCAGCACCAAGAAAAGAACCTGCTTTGGCAATCGAGTCATAATCCATATTCATCGCCATCGCATCTTCCGCAGGAAGTATCGCTGTTGATGCTCCACCAGGAATAACCGCTTTCAACTTGCGTCCTTTCCAAATACCGCCTGCTAGCTCTAAAACTTCTTTAAATGGTGTCCCCATTCTCACTTCAAAGTTTCCGGGATTATTCACATGCCCCGAAACCGAATAGCACTTTGTCCCCCCCGCATTCGGTACACCTAGGTCATTAAACCATTCGCCACCTTTGGCTAAAATCATCGGAATAGAAGCTAAGGTCTCTGTATTATTAATGGTTGTTGGTCTTCCATAAAGACCGTAGCTTGCAGGAAAAGGCGGTTTGAATCGTGGCTGACCTTTTTTGCCTTCAATTGACTCAATCAATGCAGTCTCTTCACCACAAATATAAGCCCCTGCACCAAGATGAGCAAACAGATCAAAATCATAACCAGAATCAAGGATATTCGAACCTAAAAGCCCTGCTTCACGTGCCTGATTAATCGCATTGGTAAAGCGTTTATAAGGCTCCCAAAATTCACCACGGATATAGTTATAGCCTGATGAAGCACCGATGACATATCCAGCAATCATCATTCCTTCGACTAAAGCATGCGGGTTATAACGCAAGATATCCCTGTCTTTAAAGGTTCCAGGCTCGCCTTCATCTGAATTACATACGATGTATTTTTGCCCTGGTGCAAAGCGGTTCATAAAGCTCCACTTTAAGCCGGTTGGAAATCCAGCTCCGCCTCGACCACGAATATTAGAGGTTTTTACCTCTTCAATAATTTCTGCTGGTTCTAACTCACCTGCTAAAACCTTTTTCCAAACTTCATAACCACCGTTTGCGATATAAACATCAATATCCCATGAGTTATCTAGGTGATTTAGACGGAAACAATTTTCATTTTGTACAGCCATTGTATTACTCCATACCGTCTAGAATTTTATCAAGCGAAGACTCTGTAAGATCCTCATAATACACTTTGCCGACCTGCATCATGGGTGCACCGCCACAAGCGCCTAAGCACTCTACTTTTTTAATTGAAAAGCGACCATCTTCGGTAATTTCACCTGGTTTAACACCTAATTTCTTTTCTAGGTACTCAAGAATCTCCTCACTGCCACGCAGCATACAAGAGATGCTGGTGCAAACACATAAGTTAAACTTACCAACGGGCTGGTGTTCGTAATTAGAGTAAAACGTCGCGACTTCGTAAACAGAAATAGGAGGAATCTCTAAGTAATCGGCAATTTGATTCATTAAGTCTGTCGTTAAATGACCGCCATTTACCTCTTGAACAATGCGTAAAGCCGCCATGGTAGCCGATTGTTTTTGATCTTCAGGGTAGTTAGCGATCCAGCGATCTATACGCGCTTTGACATCCCCTTGAATAAAGTTTGCTTCATTGCTGACTGTCGAACTCATCGATCTACCTCTCCAAAAACAATATCTTGCGTACCAATAATTGCAACCACATCTGCAATCATGTGCCCTTTAACCATCTCATCCAGTGAAGCCAAATGTGCAAAACCAGGCGCACGAACTTTTAAACGATAAGGTTTATTCGCACCATCCGAGACCATATAGATCCCAAATTCCCCTTTAGGATGTTCCACAGCGGTATAAGCCTCACCTGCTGGCACCGAATACCCTTCTGAAAACAGTTTAAAATGATGAATCAACGCTTCCATATTGGACTTCGCATCTTCACGTTGCGGTGGCGCAACCTTATGATCATCCGACATAACCGCACCAGGATTCACTTTCAACCAATCAACACACTGCTTAATAATTTTATTTGACTCACGCATTTCTGCAATACGTACTAAGTATCGATCGTAACAGTCGCCTGTCTTTCCGACAGGGATATCAAAATCCAATTTATCATAGACTTCATAAGGTTGTTTGCGCCGTAGATCCCATGCGATACCCGAACCACGTAACATTGGTCCCGTAAAACCAAGTTGCAACGCTCTTTCAGGAGAGACAATTCCAATATCAACCGTACGTTGCTTCCAAATACGATTATCCGTTAATAAGGTTTCGTACTCATCGACATAGTTAGGAAAACGCACGGTAAAGGCTTCAATAAAGTCCAGTAAAGAGCCTTCTCTGTCTTTGTTTAACTTATTCAACTTTTCACCAGAGTGCCACTTAGACTCTAGGTTTTTTGCCATAGTATCAGGCAGGTCACGATAGACACCGCCGGGACGGTAATAGGTTGCATGCATACGTGCACCAGAAACCGCTTCATAACAATCCATCAGGTCTTCACGCTCTCTAAAGGCATATAAGAAAACTGTCATGGCACCGATATCAAGCGCATGCGCACCAAGCCACATCAGGTGGTTTAAAATTCGTGTAATTTCATCAAACATCACTCGAATATATTGCGCACGCTCAGGAACTTCAATTCCCAGCATTTTCTCAATACCCATTACATAGGCATGTTCATTACTCAGCATCGAAACATAATCAAGACGATCCATATAACCAATCGACTGGTTATATGGCTTATACTCGATCAGTTTTTCTGTACCACGATGCAGTAAGCCAATATGAGGATCAGAACGAACAATCGTCTCACCATCTAACTCCAAAACTAAACGCAATACACCATGCGCAGAAGGATGCTGAGGACCAAAGTTAAGGGTATAGTTACGAATTTCAGGCATTTCTTATTCCTAATTACACGTTTTCAGGTGACTGTTTACGAATCACTCTTGGAACATTGACTCTATTTTCAATCGTGACAGGTTCATACACCACTCGACCTTTCTCAATGTCGTAGCGCATTTCAACATGCCCTGTTAATGGGAAATCTTTTCTCAGCGGGTGACCAATAAAGCCATAATCGGTCAATATTCGGCGTAGATCAGGATGCCCTTTAAAGAGAATACCAAACAGATCAAACGCTTCACGTTCAAACCAGTTGGCACAATTCCAAACATCCATCACACTATCTACGATAGGCATGGTAGTTGATTCCGGATAAACCTTCACTCGAACACGAAGGTTGTTTTGAATAGATAAAAGATGGTAAACCACCGCAAAACGTCGCTTCATGTCCAACGCATCATTCGACTCATCTTGTTCAAAATCAAATACACCGCGACTGAAGCCAGAATTAACCGCAGTCATGGTCTCCCAATTCGCCAAACCATAATCCAGATAATCAATCCCACAAAGGTCGATTAGCTGCTCAAACCCCAACGAGTCTTTTAGCGTCTGAAAGTCAGACACTGCCGTGGATGGAGAGAGCTCAATCGTGAGCTCATCAAAACAAATCTCTGAGGAAAGCACATTGGAACCTAGCGCCTCAGCAATATTATTTTGTAAATTTAGTACAGACTGTTTCATAGTAAAAGTACTCTATCGTTCTAAGGTTAACGCGCAATGGTATTGGTACGTTTAATTTTGTTTTGTAATTGAATAATTCCATACAATAATGCCTCTGCCGTTGGCGGACAACCTGGCACATACACATCAACAGGAACAATACGGTCACAACCTCGAACAACCGCGTAAGAGTAATGATAATACCCTCCGCCATTTGCACACGAGCCCATTGAAATAACCCAACGTGGCTCAGCCATCTGATCATAAACCTTACGTAGTGCTGGCGCCATTTTATTCACCAATGTTCCCGCAACGACCATCACATCGGATTGGCGAGGACTTGGACGAAAAATAATTCCAAAACGATCCAAGTCATAACGAGAGGCTCCTGCATGCATCATCTCTACCGCACAACAAGCCAGACCAAAAGTCATCGGCCAAAGAGAACCTGTTCGCGCCCAGTTAATTAGCTTATCCGCAGAGGTCGTTACAACGCCCTCTTTTAAAACGCCTTCTACTCCCATTCAAGCGCTCCTTTTCTCCACTCGTATATAAAACCAACCACCAAAAGTAATAAGAAAATACCCATCGCAAGTAAACCAAAGGTTCCAATTTCATCAAGAGATACTGCCCAAGGAAATAAAAAGGCAATTTCTAAATCAAAAATAATGAACAAGATGGCGACAAGGTAAAACCGAACATCAAATTTCATTCGCGAATCTTCAAAGGCTTCAAACCCACACTCATAGGGTGAGTTTTTCTCAGAATCAGGCTTTTGTGGCCCCATCAAATATCCAATCAAAATTGGACCTACGCCAAACAATGCACCTAGTACGATAAAGACTAGGACGGGAAGATAATTTTCTAGCATGGGTGTTGACCTCGTCTAGCATTAAATAAACGGGTAACGACTCAAGCCCCCTAAAAAGATGTCACTTTCTGCTCTAAAGTGAAAAATTACAGTTGTAAATCCACTTTTTTCACATTAAAACCAACAAATCTCAGGGAAACCTGAACAGCTACACTACATAACAACAACTCCGTGAGTCATTGCAATAAAACGATTGCAATACTAAGTAATACAATCGCATTGAATATGGTGCCGATGGCCGGAGTCGAACCGGCACAGCTTGCGCCACTACCCCCTCAAGATAGCGTGTCTACCAATTTCACCACATCGGCATAATAATTTGAACTACTTGCTAAACAAACAGCTCTAAAAAACGTTAGTTATTTAGTTATTAGGAATAACGGGTACATCAGGGTTTTCAGTCACTTTACTTTCAATCGCTTCTTTTGCCACACTTTGATAGCCCTTTGCTTGCTGGCTGGCAAGGTAAGCCAATGTCAAACTTGTCACAAAGAAAAGTGTTGCAACAACGGCCGTCAGTCTCGATAAAAACGTAGCCGTTCCACCACTCCCAAACACGGACTGAGAAGAACCTCCTCCACCAAAGTTAGCGCCAGCATCCGCGCCTTTACCGTGCTGTAACAGCACCAAAATAATCAATAAAAATGCAATGATAATATGCACTGTTAAAATAATCTCAAACATTAAATTTCCGCCGCCTTACAAATTGCGATAAAGTCATCTGCATCAAGCGATGCACCACCAATTAGACCCCCATCAATATCAGGTTGTCCAAATAATTCTTTTGCATTACCCGGCTTAACACTGCCGCCATACTGAATAATAATATTTTCTGCAATATCTGCATCCAAGTTCGCTAACTTAGATCGAATAAATGCGTGTACGTCCTGCGCTTGCTGTGGAGAAGCCGTTACACCCGTACCAATCGCCCAAACAGGCTCATAGGCGATGACAACACTCTTAAAAGCAGCAATACCAACCAACTCTAAAACCGTATCAAGTTGCTCTGAAATAACCGACTCCATCACGCCAGTCTCTCTTTGCTCAAGCGTTTCACCGACACATAAAATAGGAATAATTCCAGTTTCCAGAGCGACTCGAACTTTATTCGCCACCTCAGAATTTGTCTCACCATAGATCGCACGACGTTCAGAGTGACCTAAAATAACGTAACGACAACCAAGGTCTTTCAACATCATTGCAGATCCTTCACCAGTAAAAGCACCTTGGTGTGGTTCTTCAGCCATATTCTGAGCGCCTATCGCAATCGTATCCGTCGATAAACTACGTTTGGTAAAATCAATATAAAGTGACGGTGGACAAACAGCCACATCAACACCCTTAAGCTCACTCGCCTTAGAATTTAACCCTGTAACTAAGTTCAAAATAAAGGCTTTTGAACCATGCATTTTCCAGTTACCTGCAACAAATGGTTTTCTCATTGATATTCTCCGACACAAAAGTTTCACAATATTAGCGGGTTATTCGTATAAAAACAACATTGAAATTTTAAGAAAATTCTGATTTAACCAAATTAGCTAATTCAACGGCTACTTTTTCAACCAATTCCACCTCTTTCCCCTCAACCATCACTCGAATCAAAGGTTCGGTTCCTGATGCACGAATCAAAATTCGCCCTTCATCCCCCATCTCGCCCTCAAAAAATGCAACCCTCTCTTGAAGAGAGATATTCTCATCCAAACCCTGTGCACTTTCAACAGGAATATTTTTTAACACTTGAGGATACCTATCCAAAGATTGCGTTAATTGCGCCAAACTCTGCTCAGAGTCAACCAATACGGACAAAACCTGCAATGCGGCAACAATACCATCCCCAGTTGTGGTTTTATTAAGGCATAACACATGACCTGAAGGCTCGGCACCAAAGCATAAATCATTTTCAAGTAAACATGCCATAACATAGCGATCGCCTACTGAGGTTCGATGCAACTCAACCCCCCTCTCTTTTAAGGCATTTTCCAGCCCTAAATTACTCATAACCGTACCAGATACCGCAGTGATCAAACCTTTTGATGCGGTCGCTAAAATATAAAGAATCGCATCGCCATCGAGAACCAAGCCCTCTTCATCCACCATCATGACTCGATCACCGTCACCATCAAATGCGATACCTAAATCTGCGTTATGCTCCAATACAGCCTGCTGAAGTGCCACTAAATCTGTTGCACCACAAGATTGATTAATATTAAAGCCATCAGGCGAGACACCAATTGAGATGATCTCAGCACCCAACTCCTCAAAAACACAAGGGGCAACATGATAGGTTGCACCATGCGCACAATCCAATACAATTTTTAAACCATCCAACCTCTTTTTAGCCGAATAGGTACTCTTACAAAATTCAATATAACGGCCAGGAGCATCATCGATTCTTCGCGCCTTACCAAGCATTTCAGAGGGTACAATCTCAATCGGCTGATCAAAAACATCCTCAATCGCCAATTCAATTTCATCACTAATTTTCTTGCCCGATGCCGAAAAAAACTTAATGCCATTATCATAATGCGGGTTATGTGAAGCGCTGATCACAATACCCGCATCCGCATGAAAGGTTTGGGTTAAATAGGCCACTGCGGGTGTTGGCATCGGACCCAGCAACAACACATCAATCCCTGCTGCAATAAAACCCGCCTCCAATGCCGACTCAAACATGTAACCAGAAATTCGCGTATCTTTTCCAATCATAACAGTCGACTCACCGCGTTCTTTCATGATACGACCGGTCGCCCAGCCTAACTTCAGTACTTGATCTGGACTAATCATGCCTTTACCCACACGATTACGAATACCATCTGTTCCAAAATATTTTTTTTGCATGATTTTAACTACCTAAATCGTTCGTTCCGTTCATTTTATTTTTTCCCCCAGATTTCTGCTGCAAAAAGTCTCGCACCTTTTATACAAACAAGCATCCTAGATCAAACGCATCGTTACGTTTAAAGCGTCTACCGTCTCTTTAACATCGTGTACACGAACCATATTAACACCCTTCAATACTGCCAATACCGCCGCTGCAACACTGCCACTCACACGCTCTAGTACCGTAGCACCATTTAGTATATCCGCAATCATTCTCTTTCTTGAAACACCAACCAAGACGGGATAACTCAAAGCCGTCAGCACCTCTAAATTTTGAAATAACTCTTCATTATGCGCCAAGGTTTTTCCAAACCCAAAACCGGGATCCAAAATAATCTTATTTTTTGCCATGCCTTGTGCCTCACAACAATGAGCACGCTCTAACAAAAACCCCTGAACATCCACCAATACATCGTTATAAAAGGGCGCCTCTTGCATACTCGAGAACTCACCCTGCTTATGCATTAAGCACACTGAAACACCTGAATTAACTGCGACAGCAATAGCACCATCGGCCTGCAGCGCATTTACGTCATTAATGAGCTGAGCACCATAATTTACCGCTTCCTGCATCACTTCCGTCTTGTAAGTATCAATAGAAATGACTGTATCAAAACGCTTTTTAATCCACTCAATAACGGGAATCACACGCTCCAATTCTTCAGTCAAAGCCACCTTTTTAGCACCGGGTCGTGTTGATTCTCCTCCCACATCAATCACATCTGCACCTGCCGCCAACATTGAAAGCACTTGACGCTCTACTGCAGAAGAACTCACAAATTGACCTCCATCTGAAAAGGAGTCTGGGGTTACATTCAAAATACCCATCACAACAGGCATTCCCTCCTGCTGTTGCCTTTTTTCATCGATAAACGACTGAATACTAAACATCATCACCCTAAATCAAAAAAAAACCCCGCTTCAACGGGGTTTTCTTGTCACAACTACGTTTGTTAATGTAGTTTTGGCTCGCCTTGATCGGAAGCACCATCACCACTCAAGTCATCAGAAACAACCTCATCAGATTTCACTTCTGCTGAAGCGTTCTTCTCTACATCTTTTGCTGCTGAATCAGAGCTTTCATCATCAGAATCTTCCCAATCCTTTGGTTTTCCAGGCGGCAAACCTTCCATAATATTTTTAATTTGAGCCGCATCAATGGTTTCAAACTCCATCAATGTCTCAGTCATAATTTCAAGCTTATCCGCATGCTCCTTTAAAATATCTTGAGCACGTTTATAATTGCGATCGATTAAATTACGAATCTCTACATCAATCGCTTTAGAAATCTCTTCGGACACATTGGCGTTACGAGAGCTCCCCATAAAGCCATTGTCTTCTTCCTCATACAACAATGGCCCTAAATTATCAGACAAGCCCCATTTCGTCACCATATTGCGCGCAATATGGGTTGCTCGCTCAATATCATTGCTCGCACCGGTGGTCACCAAATCGGAACCATAGATCAACTCTTCGGCAACACGCCCACCGTACAAACTCGACAACTGACTCTCTAATTTTTGCTTGCTATAACTATAAGAATCCTCTTCAGGTAAATACATCGTAACTCCTAAAGCACGCCCTCTCGGCATAATACTGACCTTATACACAGGATCATGCTCAGGAACTAAGTATCCAACAATGGCGTGACCCGCTTCATGATAAGCCGTCATACGACGCTCCTTATCATTCATAATCATGCTTTTACGCTCAACCCCCATCAAGATCTTATCTTTGGCTTGCTCAAAGTGTTTTTGAGTCACTAACTTTTCATTATTTCGAGCCGCAAAAAGAGCCGCTTCATTCACTAGGTTGGCTAAATCTGCACCCGAGAATCCTGGGGTACCACGAGCAATATAAGCAGGCTTAACATCATCCGCCAAAGGCACCTTACGCATATGCACCTTCAAAATTTGCTCTCGCCCTTTAATATCTGGCAAACCAACCGATACTTGGCGATCAAAACGGCCAGGGCGTAATAAAGCGGAATCCAAAACATCGGCACGGTTGGTTGCAGCAATCACAATCACCCCCTCACTGCCTTCAAACCCATCCATTTCAACCAACAACTGGTTCAAGGTCTGTTCACGCTCATCATTACCACCGCCCATTCCGGAACCACGACTACGACCAACCGCATCAATTTCATCAATAAAAATAATACAAGGCGCATGGGCTTTGGCCTGCTCAAACATATCGCGAACACGCGAGGCTCCCACCCCAACAAACATCTCAACAAAATCTGAACCTGAAATACTAAAGAATGGCACTTTAGCCTCACCCGCAATCGCTTTTGCCAGTAAGGTTTTACCCGTTCCTGGCGGGCCGACCATCAACACGCCACGTGGAATATTCCCGCCTAAACTTTGATATTTACCAGGGTCTCTTAAGAAATCAACGATTTCACCCACTTCCTGCTTCGCTTCATCTGCGCCCGCAACATCGTCCAAAGTCACTTTGATCTGCTCATCACTCAGCATTTTAGCTTTACTCTTACCAAAAGACATC
>Ga0256839_1003285_pt1 | contig 16844 bp, 14 predicted proteins | sample 354166metaG_FD_185968 | JGI IMG/M metagenome (GOLD analysis project Ga0256839, IMG submission 185968) | Hydrothermal vent microbial communities from Mid Atlantic Ridge, Atlantic Ocean - 354-166 | ecosystem: Environmental > Aquatic > Marine > Hydrothermal vents | place: Atlantic Ocean: Mid... | reverse complement strand
AGGCAATATGGGAGCTTGCAAATGAAATCGATCACAACACTTGCTATGACATCCGTTCTGGCGCTGGGCTTTGCCGCCAACGCCATGGCGGTCGAGTTGACGGTCTATACGGCGGTGGAGGCCGAAGACCTCAAGCGTTACGCCGAAGCGTTTAACGAGGATCACCCCGATATCAAGATCAACTGGGTGCGCGATTCCACCGGTGTTATCACCGCGAAGTTGCTGGCCGAGAAGAACAACCCGCAGGCCGACGTGATCTGGGGGCTGGCGGCGACCTCGCTGCTGTTGATGAAGGGCGAAGGCATGCTGGAGCCTTATGCACCGGCAGGGGTCGAGAACCTCGATCCGAAGTTTGTCGACAACTCCAACCCGCCGACGTGGACGGGGATGGACGCCTGGGTGGCCTCGATCTGCTACAACACGGTTGAAGGCGAGAAAAACGGCATTCCCGCGCCGACGAGCTGGGCCGATCTGACCGATCCGGTCTACAAGGGGCAGGTTATCATGCCGAACCCGAATTCCTCGGGCACCGGTTTCCTCGATGTGTCGAGCTGGCTGCAGATGTTCGGCGAGGAAGGCGGCTGGAACTATATGGATGCGCTGCATGAAAACATTGCGCGCTATACCCATTCCGGTTCCGCGCCGTGCAAACTGGCGGCTGCCGGTGAAACCACGGTGGGCGTTTCCTTTGCCTTCCGCGGCGCCAAGTCGAAAGCCGCAGGCGCGCCGATTGAGATTATCGTGCCGACCGAGGGCGTAGGTTGGGATATGGAAGCCACGGCGATTGTCGCGGGCACCGACGAGCTGGAAGCCGGGAAAACCCTGGTGGACTGGACCGTGACCCGCAAGGCGAACGAGCTGTATAATCAGGGCTATGCTGTCGTGGCCTATCCGGGCGTTGCCAAGCCGGTGGAATACTTCCCCGAGGGTCTGGTCGATGCGATGATCGACAACGACTTCGAATTCGCTGCCAACAACCGCGCGCGTATTCTGGCCGAATGGGCGAAACGCTATGACGGGAAGTCTGACCCGAAGTAGGGTTTTACGCCTGATCTGAACCGGACGGAGGGGCGGCGTTGCGGCCCCTCTGTCACGAATACCATCTGTTTTTACGGAGAACCCCCATGCTTGACGCCCCCGCCCCGACGCCGAAGGTCTATCTGCATATCGAGGACCTGTGGAAGAAATTCGGGGATTTTGTGGCGCTGCGGGAAATCTCTCTCGATGTGATCGAAGGCGAGTTTCTGTGTTTTCTGGGGCCGTCGGGTTGCGGCAAAACCACCTTGTTGCGCGCGATTGCGGGGCTGGATTTACAGACCACGGGCAAGGTGGAACAGGCGGGGCGGGACGTTTCCAACCTGCCGCCGGCGGAGCGTGATTTCGGGATTGTGTTCCAGTCCTATGCACTGTTCCCGAACCTGACGATCGAAAAGAACATCGCCTACGGGCTGGAGAACGAGAAACGCCCGAAGGCCGAGATCAGGGCGCGGGTGGCGGAGCTGCTGGAACTGGTCGGCTTGCCGGAGCAGGGCAGGAAGTATCCGGCGCAACTGTCGGGGGGGCAGCAGCAGCGTATCGCGCTGGCGCGGGCCATTGCCACCAATCCGGGGCTGTTGTTGCTGGACGAGCCGCTCTCGGCGCTGGACGCCAAGGTGCGGGTGCATTTGCGTCACGAGGTCAAGGAACTGCAGCGCAAGTTGGGTGTGACCACGGTGATGGTGACCCACGATCAGGAAGAGGCCCTGTCGATGGCCGACCGGATTGTGGTGATGAACCACGGCACCATCGAACAGATCGGCACGCCGGTGGAGATTTACCGTGAACCGGCCAGTCTGTTCGTCGCCGACTTCATCGGGGCAATGAACCAGATACCCGCGGTTGCGGAGACGACCGGCACGGTAACAATCAACGGCAAGGTTCTGGCGAGCGACAACAGCGCGTTCGCGAAGGGGGCCAAAGTGGTCGCCGCGATCCGGCCCGAGGATATTATTCCCGTCGAGGCGGGCGAGGCCGAGGCGATACCCGTGCAGATCGGGGATATGGAATTCCTCGGCTCGTTTTACCGTGCCACCATCACCTGTGCCGAAATGGGCGGGGTGGAGCTGATGGTGGATTTCTCGATCAACGCGGTGCGGCGGCTCGATCTGTCCATCGGTAAATCCATGAGCGTGCATCTGCCCGCCGACCGGCTCAAGGTGTTTCCGGCGGAGGGGGGCTGATGTCTGCTGCCGAAATGACCGGCCCGCTGGTGAAACCCAAGCTGGGGCGTGATGACTGGATGCAGCGCGGGTTCATGCTGGTGATCGCGCTCTATCTGGTGATTGCGCTGGCGCTGCCGCTTTATGCGATGCTGTCCAAGGCGTTCTCGACCTATGCCTTCGACCTGACGGCGTTCGAGGTGCAGGTGAGCGACGAGTCGGGGGGGTATAACACGCCGCCCGTCACGCTGGCAGAACTGAATGCTGATCGGCAGATCTGGAGCAAGGGCGATTTGATAGTGGGATCGGACGGGCGGCTGGGGCTGACGGACCTGTTTCCCGATTTCAGTTTCCGCTCGCCGGTGATGTATAAATTCCGCGGGGTGACGGCGGACGATATCTATCTGGTCGGCTCCGAACGACAAACGGGGCCGGAGTGGCAGGAGTTCGATTCCAACACCTTCCGTCGGCTGGTGATCCGGCCGGCGAAGGACGTGGGACTGGGGAATTTCACCCGCTATTTCTCGACCCCCTCGCTGTTCCAGTCGATTGAAAACTCGCTGCTGATCGCGGCGATTTCTACGGTAATCACGGTGACGCTGGCCTTCTGGTTCGCCTATGCGCTGGCGCGCAGTTGCATGCGGTTCAAGGGGGTGTTCCGCATGATCGCCATGCTGCCGATCCTTGTGCCCTCGCTGCTGCCGGGTATTGCGTTGATCTATCTGTTCGGTAATCAGGGGATTTTGAAGGCGTTCCTGATGGGGAATACGATTTACGGACCGATCGGGATTGTCATCGGCTCGGTCTTTTTCACCTTTCCCCACGCGATGATTATTATCTCCACCGCCCTGTCAATTTCCGATGCGCGGCTTTACGAGGCGGCGGTGTCGTTGAAGGCGAGCCGCTGGAAAACCTTCTGGACCGTGACCATTCCCGGGGCGCGTTACGGGTTGTTCTCGGCGGCTTTCGTAGTGTTCAATCTGGTGATTACCGATTTCGGTCTACCCAAGGTGATCGGTGGCAAGTTCAACGTGCTGGCGGTGGACATCTACAAGCAGGTGATCGGGCAGCAGAATTTCGAGATGGGTGCGGTGGTGTCCGTTGTGCTGCTGGTGCCGGCGGTTCTGGCCTTTGCCATCGACCGGCAGGTGCAGAAAAAACAGGTGGCGCTGCTGTCGGCGCGCTCGGTCGTTTACGAGCCGAAGCCGAACAAGGTCTTCGACCGGATTTTCCTTGGCTATTCCTCGCTGGTGGCGGTGTTTATTGTCGGCATTATCGCCATGTGCCAGTTCGCGGCGCTGGTGAAATTCTGGCCGTATAACCTGAGCCTGTCGCTGCGAAACTACAATTTCGACCTGATGGATGGCGGCGGCTGGGGGGCGTATAAGAATTCGATCACAATGGCGATCCTGACGGCGGTGATTGGCACGGTGGTGGTGTTTCTTGGCGCCTATATGGTGGAAAAAACCAAGGGTTTCGAGAAGGGGCGCGCGGCGTTTCAGGCGCTGGCGATGCTGCCGATGGCGATTCCGGGTATGGTGCTGGGGCTGTCGTATATCTTTTTCTTCAACAACCCGTCCAACCCGTTGAACGTGATTTACGGCACGATGATCATTCTGGTTGTCTCCACCGTCACGCATTTCTATACGGTATCGCATCTGACGGCGGTAACGGCGCTGAAACAGATGGATACGGAATTCGAGTCGGTTTCGGCCTCGCTCAAACAGCCGTTTTTCAAGCTGTTCTGGCGGGTGACAGTGCCTGTATCCATGCCGGCGATCCTGAATATCTCTATCTATCTGTTCGTCAATGCGATGACGACGGTTTCAGCGGTAGTGTTCCTGTATTCGACGGATACGGCGCTAGCCTCGGTGGCGGTTCTGAATATGGACGACGCGGGCGATATCGCACCGGCGGCGGCGATGGGGATGATGATTTTCTATACCAATGCGGGGGCGCGGATCATTCATGCGCTGGCTTCGCGCCGGATATTGCGGCGCTCGGAAGCATGGCGGCGCAGCGGTTAAGAGAATTGACTCATATCAACGCGGTGCTATCGTCGGGACGACTATAGTGGACGGGATTGAAGCAGACGAGGATTCCCATGACAGATACGCCCGCCACAAATGACGGTCAGGAAAACGAAGCCACTGATATTGCACAACATATGAACGTACCCAAGGATTCGCCGCAAGCACGGTTCGAACAGTCGCGCTACCCCTATCAACAAAAGATGAAAAAGGCTGCATACGAGGCGGAAAAAGCCAAGTTGCAGGTCGAATTGTTGAAGGTGCAACAGTGGGTCGAGGAGACCGGCCAGAAGATCGTTGTGTTGTTCGAGGGCCGCGATGCAGCCGGCAAGGGCGGGACGATCAAACGGTTTATGGAGCACCTGAATCCGCGTGGCGCGCGGGTGGTGGCACTTAACAAGCCCTCGGAACGCGAGCGCAGCCAGTGGTATTTCCAGCGTTATATCCAGCAACTGCCTTCGGCCGGAGAGATCGTGTTTTTCGACCGTTCGTGGTATAATCGCGCCGGTGTCGAACGGGTCATGGGGTTCTGTTCGCCGGGCGAGTATCTGGAGTTCATGCGCCAGACGCCGGAACTGGAACGGATGTTCACCCGCTCGGGTATCTGGTTGTTCAAATACTGGTTCTCGGTCACACAGGACGAGCAGCGGCGCCGGTTCGAATCGCGCGAACACGACCCGCTGAAGCAGTGGAAGCTTTCCCCAATAGACCGCGCCAGCCTTGGCAAGTGGAACGACTATACCGAAGCGAAAGAGGCGATGTTCTTTTATACCGACACCGCCGATGCCCCGTGGACGATTGTGAAGTCGAACGACAAGAAGCGCGCACGGCTGAACACCATGCGGCATTTCCTGTCGTCGTTGCCCTATCCGGACCGCGACGAAACGGTAGCCACCCCTGCCGATCCGCTCATTGTCGGCCATGCGGGGCATGTGATCGGCAACGACCGGCATATTCTGGGCAAAACCCTGCACCCGGATGGACGCAAGTAGCAAAAAGGCCCGCCTCAGGCGGGCCTTTTCGTTTTCGGAAGTTAGTAGCGGTAGTGTTCCGGTTTGAACGGGCCTTCGGGAGTAACGCCAATGTATTCGGCCTGTTCCGGCGACAGTTTCGACAGTTTCACACCGATGCGGTCCAGATGCAGGCGGGCGACCTTTTCGTCGAGGTGTTTGGGCAGGATATAGACCTCGTTGTCGTATTTGCCGTTGTTTTCCCACAGCTCGATCTGTGCCAGCACCTGATTGGTAAAGCTCGCCGACATCACGAAGGATGGGTGGCCGGTGGCGTTGCCGAGGTTCAGCAGGCGGCCTTCGGACAGCAGGATGATGCGGTTGCCGTTCGGCATTTCGATCATGTCCACCTGGTCCTTGATGTTGGTCCATTTGTGGTTTTTCAGCGCCGCGACCTGGATTTCATTGTCGAAGTGCCCGATGTTGCCGACAATCGCCATGTCTTTCATCTGCCGCATATGCTCGATGCGGATCACGTCCTTGTTGCCGGTGGTGGTGACGAAGATGTCGGCGTCGGCGACGGCGTCTTCCAGCGTCACGACCTCGAACCCGTCCATGGCGGCCTGAAGTGCGCAGATCGGGTCGATCTCCGTGACCTTCACGCGGGCACCCGCACCGCGCAGCGAGGCGGCGGAGCCTTTGCCCACATCGCCATAGCCGCAAACCACGGCGGTTTTGCCGGCCATCATGGTGTCGGTGGCGCGACGGATGCCGTCGACCAGCGATTCCTTGCAACCGTATTTGTTGTCGAATTTCGATTTGGTGACCGAGTCGTTGACGTTGATCGCCGGAAAGGGAAGCTGCCCCTGTTTCACCAGTTCATATAGACGATGCACGCCGGTGGTGGTTTCCTCGGACACGCCCTTGATCGCGTCGCGCTGTTTTGTGAACCAGCCCGGCGAGGCGGCAAGGCGTTTCTTGATCTGGGCGTAGATTGCTTCTTCTTCCTCGGAATGCGGCATTTCCAGCAGTTCCGGTTCGCCGTTTTCGGCCCGTGCGCCCAGCAGAACATACAGCGTGGCATCGCCACCATCGTCGAGAATCAGGTTGCAGGGTTCGCCTTCGAACTGGAAGATACGGTCCTGATAGTCCCAGTGTTCCTCCAAAGACTGTCCCTTGACCGCAAATACCGGAATCCCCGCCGCTGCCATGGCCGCTGCCGCGTGGTCCTGTGTCGAGAAAATATTGCAGCTTGCCCAGCGGATTTCGGCACCAAGCGCCACCAGCGTTTCCATCAGAACGGCGGTCTGGATGGTCATGTGCAGCGATCCGGCGATGCGCGCGCCCTTGAGCGGCTTGCTGTCGCCGTATTCGGCGCGCAGAGCCATCAGGCCGGGCATTTCGGTTTCGGCAATGTTCAGTTCCTTGCGGCCGTAATCGGCAAGGGAGATGTCTTTGACAATGTAATCGGACATTCGCGGGGGCTCCTTTATGGTCACGCGATAAAATCTGCGCTCCCAATAGCACCGCACCCACCTCTCGACAATAGAGGGTATTTCGCGCAAAACGGGGGGCCACGGAAAAGGAACGGAAATTTGACCACACGTGCATGGCAACGGATGCTCTCGGGGCGCAGGCTGGACCTGCTGGACCCCTCGCCGCTGGACATCGAGATCGAGGACATCGCCCATGGACTGGCGTTTGTCGCGCGCTGGAACGGGCAAACCTTTGGCGAGTATCCCTATTCGGTAGCGGAACACTCGATTCTGGTGGAACGGATATACGGGCTGATCGCGCCGAAAGCGCCGGTGAAGTGGCGGCTGGCGGCGCTTTTGCACGATGCGCCGGAGTATGTGATCGGGGATATGATCTCGCCAGTCAAGGCGGCGGTGGGGCCGGGATACAAGGCGATGGATGCGCGGCTGATGGCGGCGGTGCATATCCGGTTCGGCTTGCCGGCAGAAGTGCCGAAATCCGTGAAACAGCAGATCAAGCGGGCCGACAGGATCTCGGCCTGGCTGGAGGCGATACAGATCGCGGGGTTCTCGGAAAGCGAGGCAAACAGGCTGTTCGGTATTCCGAAACCCGAGGCGCTGCGCGGGACGGTTCTGAGCCTGCGCGCGCCGATGGCGGTGAAGGCGGACTTCCTGTCGCGCCACGCCGCGTTGATGAAAGATATGGGCGCGCCTTGATGCGGCGGCCTTTCGCGCCTAGTTTAGAGACAACTGATATATCGCAAACGCGAAACGGAGAATTCTGATGGAACTGGAAAACAATGCCGACCTGATCAAGGATGCCACCGAGGCAACATTCGTGGCCGATGTGATCGAGGCGTCGAAGGAAACCCCCGTGATTGTCGATTTCTGGGCGCCGTGGTGCGGGCCGTGCAAGTCGCTCGGTCCGGCGCTGGAGGCCGAAGTGACCGCCGCCGGTGGAGCGGTGAAGATGGTCAAGGTTAACGTGGACGAAAACCAGCAGATTGCAGCACAGTTGCAGATCCAGTCGATCCCGACGGTTTATGCCTTTGTCGACGGCAAGCCGGTAGACGGGTTCATGGGCGCGCAACCGGCCTCGCAGCTCAAGGAATTCGTGCAGCGGGTGAGCGCGCAAGGACCGGGCGGTCTGGAAGACGCCATCGCCATGGCCGAGGAGATGCTGACGGACGGGCAGTTGGAGGATGCGGCGCAGACCTTCGCCGCCATTCTGGAAGAGGACGAGACCAGCCTGCCTGCGCTGTCCGGTGCGATCCGCACCCATCTGGCGCTGGGCGATATCGAACATGCCAAGGGATTCCTGACCATGATCCCCGAAGGTAAGAAGGACGATCCGGCGCTGGCTGCTGCTCTGGCACAGCTTGAACTGGCCGAGGCGGCCGAGGATGTGGGCGAGACTGCGGAACTGCGCAAGGCGGTCGAGGCCGACCCCGATAACCACCAAGCCCGTCTCGATCTGGCAACGGCGCTGGCGGCGAACGGGGATGCCGAAGGGGCAATCGAACAACTGCTGGAATCCTTCAAGCGGGATCGCGAATGGAACGGCGGCGCTGCCAAGGCGCAACTGTTGACGCTGTTCGACTCGCTCGGGCCGAAAAACGAGGCTGCGAAGGCGGGACGGCGCAAGCTGGCCTCGCTGATCATGGTCTGAGCGGGTGGCGCGCAAGGTTTCAGCCAGCGATCTGCCGGATATCTTGCCGGTGTTTCCCCTGTCCGGGGCCTTGTTGTTGCCGAATGCGCATCTGCCACTGCGCATTTTCGAACCGCGTTATATCGCGATGCTGGAGGATGTGCTGAAAACCCCCGAGCGGTTGATCGGAATGATCCAGCCGCTCGCCACGCCCGAGGGGAAGCCGGATAGCGAGCTGCACCGGATCGGGTGCGCCGGGCGAGTGATCTCGTTCAACGAGGCCGAGGACGGCAGCTACCGCATCATGCTGCTGGGTGTGAGCCGGTTCCGTCTGCTGGGGCAAATCGAGGGGTTCAGCCCCTATCTGCGCGCCGATGTGGACTGGACGAGCTTCACCGCCGACCTCGGCAAGACCCCGCCGGACGAGGGGTTCGACCGCGAGGCGTTTCTGGCCACGCTGGAGCAATACCTGTCGATCAACAGCCTGTCGTCGGACATGGATACCCTGCGGGATGCGGACGAGGAGTTGCTGGTAAATTCCCTAGCCATTCTCAACCCCTTTGCCGCCGAAGAGAAACAGGCCTTGCTGGAGGCACCTACATTGGCCAACCGGCGCGAGACCCTGATGATGCTGATGGAGTTCGCATTGAAGGACAAGGCCGGAAAAGGATCGTTGCAATGAACACACCGTCGCAAATACCGGACCCGAAGGTTCTGGAAACGCTGGTCTGTCCGGTGACCCGCAACACTCTGGTATATGATCGTGCGGCGCAGGAACTGATCTCGAAAGCCGCGGGACTGGCCTTTCCTATCCGCAACGGGATTCCCGTAATGCTGCTGGACGAGGCGCGCCGGCTTGATTAGCGCTCCGCTTCGGCCTTCAGCGCGTCCATCAGACGGGTGAGGGTGCGGATGGAGACCTCGTTGGTCAGATGACCGTTTTCGTCGAAAGCCTCGCCAGCATTGGCAATCATCACTTCCGGTCCTTGCAGGATGCGCGGGTTGAACGGGGTCATGGCGTGTCGCAGGGAATATTGCGCCCGCTCGCCACCGGCGCGGCCGTCGGCGGCAGACATGATCGCTACAGGCTTTTTCGCCCAGGGCTGCGGCCGGACGCGCGACAGCCAGTCGAGGGCGTTTTTCAGCACACCGGACAGGTTCTTGTTGTATTCGGGGGTGGAGATAATCACCGCGTCGGCGCCTTTGATTTGCTCGTGCAGCCGCTGCACGGCTTCGGGCACGCCGCGCGCGTCCTCCACATCGCCGTTATAGAGCGGGAAGTCGATGTCCGCGAGGATGAATTGGTCGGGTGCAAACAGGCGCGCGGCCTCTTTCACAAGCGCCGTGTTGCGTGAATCCTTGCGTAGCGCGCCGGAAATGCCGAGTAGAGTGGTCATGGTCTTTCCCCCTTAAATTTTGCGCCACCTTACGGGGGTTGGCAAAAACCGCAAGAGCGCAAATTGCCCCGATATCTTGTGGATAACTGGTGCTTATGCGCCATATAGAGGGGTTATCGGTTGACTCGCGCCCCACCAGCCGGAATCCTGTTCTATCGACAAGAATCATGGCGGGTATCGCGCGTGCAGTTCAACAAACTCAGACTTCTGGGGTTCAAAAGTTTCGTGGATCCCACGGAACTGGCCATCGCGCCGGGGCTGACAGGCGTGGTCGGGCCGAACGGTTGCGGCAAGTCGAACCTGCTGGAGGCCATGCGCTGGGTGATGGGCGAGAACCGCGCCAAATCCATGCGCGGCTCGGGCATGGAGGACGTGATTTTCGCCGGCGCCTCCAGCCGTCCGGCGCGCAATTATGCCGAGGTGACGCTGACCATCGACAACAGCGAACGACTGGCACCGGCTGGGTTCAACGACAGTGACAAGCTGGAAATCGTGCGGCGGATTACCCGCGATGCCGGCTCTGCCTACAAGGTCAACGGCAAGGATGTGCGGGCGCGCGATGTGCAGATGCTGTTTGCCGATGCCTCGACCGGCGCCCATTCGCCCGCATTGGTGCGGCAGGGGCAGATCTCCGAGTTGATCAACGCCAAGCCGAAAACGCGGCGGCGTGTTCTGGAGGAAGCGGCGGGGATTTCCGGCCTGTATCAGCGTCGCCACGAGGCGGAGTTGAAGCTGAACGGTGCCGAAACCAACATGGCGCGGATCGAGGATGTGCTGGAGCAACTCGAAAGCCAGTTGCGCTCGCTGGCTCGGCAGGCACGTCAGGCGGCACGCTATCGCGAGATCGCGGACGAGCTGCGCCGTGCCGAGGGCCTGTTGCTCTATCGTCGCTGGCGCGAGGCGGATGTGGAGCGCCAGAACGCAGGCACAGCGCTGACCGAGGCGACCAAGGCGGCGGCCTCGGCGCAGGGGGATGCTTCGACAAAGGCACGGGCGCGGGCGGAGGCCGAAGCAAAAGTGCCGCCACTGCGCGAGGAAGAAGCCATCGCCGGTGCGGTATTGCAACGCTTGCTGGTGGAGCGTGACGCGCTCAACGATCAGGAGGCCCGCGCCCGCCAGACCATCGAGGATTTGCAGGCCCGTATTGCCCAGTTGTCCCGCGACATGGAGCGCGAGAAGGGGTTGAACCATGACGCGGGTGAAACCATCGAGCGGCTGGAATGGGAAAAGGCGGCGCTGGAAAAGGCGCACAAGGGCCATGACGACCGGCTGGAGGCGGCCAAGGATGCCGCGCGCGAGGCCGGAACGGTGTTGCAGGAACAGGAATCGGAACTCGACCGTCTGACCGAGGATGCGGCGCGCCTGTCCGCCCGTCATCAGGCCGCGCGGCGGCGGTTGGAGGAAGCGCAGGCCACGGTTGAAAAACTGGCGGCGGAAACCGCGCGCGCGCGGGCGGCGGCGGCCGAGATCGAGGCGGACCTGTCCGGTGCGGGCGAGCGTTTGCAGGCAGCGAAAACCGCGCAGCAGGAGGCCACCGAGGCCGCTACACGGGCCGAAGCGGCGCTGGCGCAGGCCGAAACCGCGCGGGCGACGGCGCAGGCGGCAGAATCCGAAACGCGCGGCGATCTGTCTGCGGCGGATGGCGAGGCGAACGCCCTGCGTGCCGAGGTTTCGGCGTTGACAAGGTTGATTGAACGGGATCAGGGCGACGGCCCGCAACTGCTGGACAATGTGCGCGCCGACAAGGGGTTCGAGGCAGCGTTGGGCGCGGCGCTGGCGGATGACCTGAAGGCGCCCGAGGTTGGGCTGGACGGTGTATCGGGCTGGGCGCGGCTGGCGGAATATGACAGCACGGCGCCCCTGCCGGACGGTGCGGCCCCGTTGGCCGATCATGTGCAGGCACCGGCGGTTCTGGCGCGACGGCTGGGGGCGATCGGGGTGGTGGAGCGCACCGACGGTGCAGGGTTGCAGGCGCAGTTGCAGCCCGGCCAGCGGCTGGTTTCGCGCGAGGGGGATTTGTGGCGCTGGGACGGATATCGCGCCGGTGCGGATGATGCGCCGTCTGCTGCTGCGCTGCGTTTGCAGCAGGTCAACCGACTGGCGGAACTGACCGAAGCACTGGAGGTGGCCGAGGCCCGCGCCGAAACCGCGCGCACGGCACATCGGGCGGCCAAGGCGGCGCTGGAGGCGGCGCAGCAGGCCGACCAGACTGCACGGCGCGAGCGGAGCGAGGCGGACGGGGCGGCCAGCAATGCCTCGCGCGCCTTGTCCCGCGCCGAGGCCGAACAGGACATGTTGAAAGGCAAGCTGGAAACCCTGCGCATGGCGGTCTCGCGTCGCGAGGAAGAGGGGCTTGAGGCGCGTGGCGCCTTGCGCGAGGCGGAACGGGGGATTGACGACCTCGGTGACCTCGATGCCGCGCGCGATGCCGTGGAGGCGCGCAAGGTGGCGGTCGAGGCGGCGCGGATGACCATGCTCACCAAACGATCGCTCTCGGACGAATTGCGCCGCGAGGGCGAGGCGCGGGTGCGCCGGATGCAGGAAATCACCAAAGAGGTCAGCGGCTGGAAGCTGCGCCTTGAAAACGCGGAAAAACGGCTCGGAGAGCTGGAGGCGCGCAAGATCGAGAGCGAGGCGGACCTGAAAGCTGCCACCACTGCTCCCGACGAGATCACCGCCAAACGTGAGGAACTGGCAAAGTCCATCGACAAGGCCGAGGACCGGCGCTCGGCCGCCGCCGACGCGCTGGCAGCCGGGGAAAATGCCTTGCGCGCCGCCGAGGAGGCCGAGCGCACCGCCGAACGCGCCGCGTCGGAGGCCCGCGAGGCCCGCGCCCGCGCTGATGCCGTGGCCGAGGCTGCCGGTTTCCGTGTCACCGCAGCGGCTGACCGTATCCGCGAGGAAATGGAGCTGGAGCCGGCGGCATTGCTGGAAACGCTGGAGGCCGACCCCGAAAAAATGCCGCCCTCGGAAATGATCGAGAACGACGTGAACCGGTTGAAACGTCAGCGTGATGCGCTCGGCGCGGTCAACCTGCGGGCCGAGGAGGACGCGCGCGAGGTGCAGGCGGAGTTCGACGAACTCAATGGCGAGAAAACCGATCTGGAAGAGGCGATCAAGAAACTGCGCCACGGTATTGCCAACCTTAATCAGGAGGGGCGGCAACGGCTACTCGCGGCCTTTGACGAGGTGAACAAGAACTTTACCACCCTGTTCAAACATCTGTTCGGTGGTGGTGACGCCAACCTTGTGCTGGTTGAAAGTGATGATCCGCTGGAGGCCGGTCTGGAAATCATGTGCCAGCCGCCGGGCAAGAAACTCTCCACCCTGTCATTGCTGTCGGGCGGCGAGCAGACATTGACGGCGCTGTCGCTGATTTTCGCGGTGTTTCTGGCCAATCCCAGTCCGATCTGCGTGCTGGACGAGGTGGATGCGCCGCTGGACGACGCCAACGTCACGCGGTTTTGCGATCTGCTGGACGAGATGACCAAACAGACCGACACGCGCTTTCTGATAATCACCCATCATGCGGTGACCATGGCGCGCATGGACCGGCTGTTCGGGGTGACCATGGCCGAGCAGGGCGTCTCGCAACTGGTCAGCGTTGATCTGCGCCGTGCCGAGGAGATCATCGAGGGGTGAGCAATCCCGCCGACAATCTGGTGATAGATTTCACCTCCGGCGCCGTGGCCCACCGGATGCGGTTCGGTGGCGGGCGCGGGCAGGCATTGCCCAAAGCCATCGGCATGAAGGGGGGCAAGACGCCTGCGATTGTCGATGCGACGGCGGGGCTGGGCCGCGATGCGTTTCTGCTGGCATCACTGGGGGCGGAGGTGACGTTGATCGAGCGTTCCGCTGTGATGCACGCGAAACTGGCCGCGGCGCTGGACGTGGCGCGCGCGGCGGGGGGCGAAGTGGCCGAAGCGGCGCACCGGATGACCTTGTTGCAGGGCGATGCGCGTGACCTGTTGCCGGATCTTGCGCCCGAGGTGGTGCTGGTTGACCCCATGCACCCGCCACGGGGAAATTCCGCGCTGGTGAAAAAGGAAATGCGCCTGATCCGCGAGATCGTCGGTGTGGATGCGGATTCCACCGACCTGTTGCGGGTGGCACTGGCGAGTGCGGGCAAACGGGTAGTGCTGAAATGGCCGCAAAAGGCACCGCTGCCGGATGGCATCCCGCGACCTTCGCACAGTATCACCGGCAAATCGACGCGCTACGATGTGTTTATGGTTTAGCGGAGCGAACAGTTCCCGCACCCGTAGGTGGATCGGAGCCGGAATCGCATGGGGCTACTCCGTTGAAAGACGTTTGCCATAGGCGCTGTAGGTGTGGTTGGCCGGATCGGCGGCGTCGCGGTTCATCGAATGCACGCCCTCGTTCCCCGCATAGTCGAAATTGACGCCGGTGCCCTCGATAATCCGGTTCATCATGTTGAACAGGGAACAGACCAGCGTCGCCTCGTAGAGGGCCTCTTCGGACCAGCCGGCGTCGTAAACCGCCTGCGCATCGGCGGGGATGATCTTGGTCGGCAGTGTATTGAGTTTCCGCACATAGCGCAGGATCGGCTTGAGCCTGTCCATCCCTTCGAGCGAGTCGATATCGGCCACCATCGTTTCGATCATTTCCTCGCTGATGCCAAAGGCCTCGGCATAGATTTTATGCGCGCCGTAGCAAAAGGTGCAGGCATTGAGGGCCGAGGTATAGGTGGCGATCAGCTCGCGCTCGCCGATGGACAACTCGCCCTCGTCGCGCAGCACGGCGTCGGTGTATTCCATCAACGGCTGCACGCCGCGGGGGAACTGGCCGAACAGGTCGGAAAGGTGGGCGGTCTCGGGCAGGCTGGGCAGAAACGGCATTCGGGAAACTCCTTTTCAGGGGAGTTTAGGCCGCTACCCCCGATCCCGCAATACAGACAGAATATTGAGGAAAACGAAGTATGTTGCACTACTATCTAGAACGGAGGAGAAGTTCCATCATTTGATCAATAACCAATTGTGCCCCAGCCTGACCCAAATGGTCGTCATCCCGGTAATATTGTTTGCCATCGAACGCGACTAAACAACGCCCCTGAATTTTAGTGTTGCAGAACAGAGTTTCTGGAAAAATACGTAAAAGCCGAGGGTTCGGCGGAACGCTGTCCAGCGCGGCATATGCGGCCGAGTTCCGCTCCTTAAAAACTGAATAGCTGGTTGAAAGCTCTATTTCTTCGAATGGTATACCTTTTATTCGCGTAAGAATAAATGCCACACGCTCAGGTTCCCATCCAACCTCCGGGACAGGGTAAACCAATATCACACGCTTGCCGATATCAAGAAGCCCCTGAATGCCCTGTTGGATATGTACAGCAAGCAGGTCCCTGACATTTTCGTCGGTAAGTTTTTCAACGTCGACACCGGCAGGAAAGTAGTTTGCATTGCCGCCGAGTTCTACGCCGCCTTCCAGATTATCAAATCGCGTCCTCATCAATGCGATTGTCCAACGGGCGGATACCACCACTGTCGTGATATTTTTGTTCTCGACCAAATACTGAAACACGTCGTCATTGAAAGATTTGCACAGTCCATCTCCGTCAGTCCGAATCAGTTTTTGGATAGGAATACATCCAGGTTTGGCAATTTGAACGGCGCTCAGTCCAGCCTTGTCGAGGCTGGGACCGAAATAGTTTGCCAGTGCCATAGCATGTGAATCCCCGATAATTGCCACCGTTGGGATTACGTCGGCGCCGATGACACACTCCCCATCTCTCGGGATGATCCCGCTGCATTCATCCAGTGAGGAAGGAATGATTTTTTCAAACACCCCTCCAAAAGCATTGGAATTGGGAAACATTTCAGCGCTGAAACTCAGTGTTATCAAGACAACACCCCCAGTGGCGGCGAATGAGAAAATTTGTTTTCTTGAAAAACGATGCTTATTTCGAAAGGGCGTTTCAATGTATCTCCAGCTAAGCCAGCCGAGAGCCAATGATGCGGATATCAATGCGAAAATCTGCCATGCAGACAATATCGGCGAAATGTCGGAGAGGCGCGCGAAGGCCAGTAATGGTTGATGCCACAGGTAAGCGCTATAGGAAATTAATCCAATGCCTACGAAACCGCGCCGTGACAGCAGCTTGCCGGCAATCGTATCCTTGCTTGCAAAAAGAATTATCAGCGCTGCTCCAACGGTTGGAGCCAACGCATAAATGCTTGGGAACGGGGTTTTTTCATCGAAACTGAAAATCGAAAAAATTATAAGCCCTAATCCGAGTAAACTTGCCGGATTGTTGGAGCGGAAACCATCTTTTGAAAACGTGAGGGCAATTGACAATAATACGCCGATTAATAGCTCCCATGCGCGCATCGGTGTCAGATAGAAGTTCGCGGCGGCGTATCGCGTCGAAGCCCACTGGCTTAAGCTTAAGCTAGATAGTAGTAGGATCAGCAATATGGATACGATAGTGCGCAGGTTAAATCGCCATAGCGCGATTAAGAGTAAAGGAAAAAATATATAAAACTGCTCCTCGACCGCGAGACTCCAAGTGTGCAAAAATGGTAACAGTTCGGAAGCTGTCTCGAAATAACCACTACGTTCCCAATAAAAAAAGTTGGAGACAAATAAGGTTATGGAAACAATGCTTTGCGAAAACTCCAACTGAGATGTGCCTGCCAGCAGGAACGAGGCAAACGGGATGGAAACCACAATAACAAAAAATAGGGCGGGAAGTATACGGCGGGCGCGACGTTCGTAGAACTGGGCAAGCGAAAACTTTTTCAAGGAAATGTCTTCAACAATAATGGTCGTTATCAAATACCCGGAAATGACGAAAAATATATCTACCCCGATATACCCTCCACTAAACAAGCCGAGTCCGGCGTGGAAAAAAATGACCGGCATCACCGCTACGGCACGCAGGCCATCGATCTCCGGGCGATATTTCATACCCTACCCCCGATCCCGCAACAGCCGCGATTTCTGGCGTTGCCAGTCGCGCTTTTTCTCGGTCTCGCGCTTGTCCTGCTTCTTTTTGCCCTTGGCGATGCCCAGCAACAACTTGGCGCGGCCCTTGTCGTTGAAATAGATTTTCAGCGGCACAAGGGTCATGCCCTGTCGCCCGATGGCCTGCCAGAGTCTGGACAGTTCTTTTTTCGAGACCAGAAGCTT
>Ga0256839_1003284_pt1 | contig 16847 bp, 15 predicted proteins | sample 354166metaG_FD_185968 | JGI IMG/M metagenome (GOLD analysis project Ga0256839, IMG submission 185968) | Hydrothermal vent microbial communities from Mid Atlantic Ridge, Atlantic Ocean - 354-166 | ecosystem: Environmental > Aquatic > Marine > Hydrothermal vents | place: Atlantic Ocean: Mid... | reverse complement strand
GTAGAAAGTAAATGGCTAAAAAATATATAGATATAATGGATACAACCTTTAGAGATGGATTTCAGTCTGTTTTTGGTGGACGTGTATTGATGGATGACTTTTTCCCTGCAGTAGAAGCAGCGAAAGAAGCAGGCATTACACACTTTGAGTTTGGTGGAGGGGCTAGATTTCAATCCCTTTACTTTTACTTGCAAGAAGATGCATTTAAAATGATGGATGGCTTTAGAGATATCGTCGGTAAAGATGCTAATTTACAAGTACTTTCACGTGGTATTAATACTGTAATGCTTGACACTGGTTCACGTGAAATGATAGACCTTTTCGCAAAAATGTTTGCAAAACATGGCACGACAACTGTACGTAACTTTGATGCTTTAAATGATGTAAATAACTTGGCTTTTTCATCGGAAATGATTAAAAAGCATGGTATGAATCATGAAGTGGTTGTAACTATGATGGACTTACCTCCAGGATGTAAAGGTGCACATGATGTGGCTTTTTATGAAAAAACACTTAGAAACATCTTAGATTCTGGCATTGATTTTGATTCTGTCTGTTTTAAAGATGCTTCTGGAACTGCGAATCCTCATAAAGTGTACGAGACTATTTCGATGGCAAGAAAGCTTCTAGGCGATTCTACACATCTTAGACTGCATACACATGAAACTGCAGGTGTTTCAGTAGCAGCATATCTTGCAGCACTTGAAGCAGGGGCTAATGGTATAGATATGGCAGCTTCACCAGTAAGTGGAGGTACATCTCAGCCAGATATATTAACGATGCTTCACGCAACTAAAGGAACGAACTATAACCTTGGTGATTTGAAACTAGACAAAGTATTGAAATATGAAGAGAGAGTAAAAGAATGTTTATCTGAATATATGATACCACCTGAAGCCACACAAGTATCTCCTCTCATTCCATTCTCGCCTATGCCTGGTGGGGCACTTACAGCCAATACACAGATGATGAGAGACTCAGGTGACTTAGGTAAATTTGATGAAGTCATCGCAGCTATGAAAGAAGTAGTTGAACGTGGTGGATACGGTACATCAGTCACACCAGTAAGCCAATTTTACTGGCAACAAGCCTATGCCAATGTAATGTTTGGACCATGGAAGCAAATAGCTCCTGGGTACGGACGTATGGTACTTGGTTACTTTGGTAAAACACCCGTAGAAGCAGATAGAGAAATCATCGAGCTGGCTTCCAAAAAATTAAAGCTTGACCCCACAACAGAAAATCCTTTAGACATTGCAGATAAAGATGAAAACAAATCTATTGCACACTGGACAAAAGTTTTAGAAGATGAAGGCTTAGCGGTAACAGATGAAAATATTTTCATTGCTGGTGCATGTGATCAAAAAGGTATTGCGTTCTTGAAGGGTGAAGGCCCTCTCATGATAAGAAAAGGTAAAAATAATAGTAGTGGAGATAAAGATATGGCAGGAAATTATACAGTAGTAGTTGATGGTAAACAATATAGTGTACAAGTAGCAGAAGGAGAAGGTGATATTCAAATAACACCTTCAGCTGTAGCTGAAGCAGCAACTCCAACAGTATTGGCTGGAGGTGCAGGTTCAGTAGAGATTAATTCTCAAACACCAGGAAATGTATGGAAAATACTTAAAAATCCAGGTGATAGCGTAGCTGAAGGTGATATCATTATGATTCTTGAAGCAATGAAAATGGAGATAGATATCACAGCCCCTCAATCGGGTAAGATTGCATCTATTAATGTCAATGTCAATGATTCTGTTGCAGATGCACAGCTTCTAGCAACAATGGAGTAAACCTCATGCTAAAACATCTTTTATTTACCTTGTTGTTTGCATTGGGTGCATTCACATCAGTACTGCAAGCATCAGGGGATAGCGTTTCTTCTGCACCTACAGAAAAAGTAGAAAAAGAGTATAAATCAAAAACCATTGGCGAGTTACTTACTAGTTTTTGGGAAACGACGGGAATAAGTGCTATTATAAACCTGAATGATGGAGAAACAACATCGAGTCCTAAGGGTTCAGCATACGAACATGAGATGAATTGGTTTGAATCATCTTTAGGGCGTATTATTATGATTATTATTGTACTTATTCTCTTTTACTTGGCAGTTGCTAAAAACTTTGAACCTTTACTGCTTATTCCTATAGCCTTTGGTGGTTTACTGGCCAATATACCACTGGCAGGTATGGGTGGAGAACATGGTATGCTTGGTATTATTTACAATATGGGTATTGCCAATGAATTCTTTCCACTACTAATCTTTATGGGTGTGGGGGCTATGACAGACTTTGGTCCATTGCTAGCCAATCCTAAAACAGCTATACTTGGTGGGGCTGCTCAGTTTGGTATCTTTGGCTCACTTGTTGGTGCTGTAGCTATTGGTTTCTCTCTTCAAGATGCATCAGCCATTAGTATTATTGGTGGGGCAGATGGTCCAACATCTATTTTTATTGCAAGTAGGCTAGCTCCTGATATGTTAGGAGCAATTGCCGTTGCTGCATATTCATATATGGCATTGGTTCCTGTAATCCAACCTCCAATAATGAAGCTTCTTACTACAGAAGAAGAACGTAAAATAGTTATGAAAACAGGAAGAAAAGTACATAGACTTGAAAAACTATTTTTTCCTATAGTTGTATTGATGTTAACCATTCTTGTTTTACCTGAATCTGCACCGCTTATAGGGGCTTTTACTTTTGGTAACTTTGCAAAAGAATCAGGTGTGGTTGATAGACTTTCGAATGAAATGCAAAATTCACTGATTAATATCGTGACTATATTTTTGGGGCTAGGTGTTGGCTCTATGCTAGCAGCGGATAAGTTCCTCGTTGTAGAAACGATGGGAATTATGATTATTGGTCTTCTTGCATTTTCAGCAGGTACGGCTATGGGTGTGCTCATGGCTAAACTTATGAATAAGTTTACGAAAGATCCTATTAACCCACTCATTGGGGCAGCGGGTGTTTCTGCTGTACCAATGTCGGCAAGGGTTGTGTCTAAAGTTGGGTCAGAGGCTAAGCCAGGAAATGTTTTATTGATGCATGCTATGGGGCCAAATGTTGCTGGTGTTATTGGTTCTGCTGTAGCAGCAGGTGTATTGTTGTCAATATTTAAATAATAAAAAAGGATAGAGTAAGCTTTCTTGCTCTATCATTTGACATATTTTGACATTTACTAGAGTATAATTCAGGAAACCAAATTGGTTTTTTAAATTATGCTTTAGCATGAAATTAACTATGTACAAAGAGGATACCATGAGTATTAAAATGCCCAACGGACTTGAAAAACTTGGATTAAAAGATATTAAAGATGTTTATTACAATCTAAGTTATGATGAGTTGCAAGTGCACGAGACAAAGAGTGGAGAATGTAAAATTTCTACATCAGGCACAGCAATGTGTGATACAGGTATCTTTACAGGACGTAGTCCTAAAGACAAATACTTTGTTGATCAAGAACCGTCAAACAAACATATTGCTTGGGGTGATGTGAATGCTAAAATAGAGAAAAAGATCTATGATGAACTTCTAGATCTTACCTTAACACAGCTTTCAGGCAAAAAGATTTATGTCATGGATGTTTTTGCAGGAGCGAGTGCTGCTTCTAAACGTTCTGTACGATTTGTGACAGAAATAGCATGGCAGGCACATTTTGTTAAAAATATGTTTATTCGTCCTACAGAAGAAGAATTAAAAACATTTACACCAGAGTTTACTGTGTATAATGCATGTAAAACAGTAGATGAAAAGTATAAAGAACATGGACTACATTCAGATGTATACGTCGTCTTTAACGTGGAAGACAACATCGCCATTATTGGTGGTACTTGGTATGGTGGAGAGATGAAAAAAGGTATCTTCTCTATGATGAATTACTGGTTACCACTTGAGGGTAAACTCTCTATGCATTGTTCTGCAAATGTAGGGGATGACAATGACGTATGTCTTTTCTTTGGACTTTCTGGTACAGGTAAAACCACACTTTCAACAGACCCAAAACGTGCACTTATAGGTGATGATGAGCATGGTTGGGATGAGCATGGCGTCTTTAACTTTGAAGGTGGATGTTATGCAAAAGTGATTAACCTTGATGAAAAATCTGAGCCAGAAATATTTGCTGCTATTGTAAAAGATGCTCTTTTAGAAAATGTAGTTTCTGATGAGGCAGGAAAGGTTGATTATACTGATGGCTCTAAAACAGAAAATACACGTGTATCCTATCCTATAGAACATATAGTAAATCATAAAGAAGACTTACAAGCTGGGCATCCAAATAATATTATTTTCCTCTCAGCAGATGCATTTGGGGTCTTGCCTCCTGTTTCTAAACTTACTAAAGAACAGGCAATGTATTATTTCCTTTCAGGGTATACTGCAAAAGTTGCTGGTACAGAACGTGGTATTACTGAACCAGTGGCTACATTTTCTGCATGTTTTGGTGAGGCATTTTTACCACTTCATCCAACAGCATATGCCAAACTTCTTGGTGAAAAAATAGATAAACATGATGTGAATGTATATCTTGTAAATACAGGATGGACTGGTGGTCCTTATGGTGTAGGTAAACGTATGAGTATTAAAGATACACGTGCATGTATAGATGGTATCTTAAATGGCTCTATTAACGATGCTGAATTTCACACACTTCCACTGTTTAATTTAGAAATACCTAAAACACTTGAAGGGGTAAAAGACAATACCGTACTCAATCCACGAGAAACATGGGAAGATAAAAAAGAATATGATGCTAATTTAACAAAACTTGCAGCTATGTTCCAAGAAAATTTCCATCGCTACGATGACAATGGTGGAGAATTTGACTTTGCATCTGCAGGTCCACAAATCTAAACCATTTCTTTATCACTTTTATAATAATTAGGAGTGATTTCTTCTTTAATGAAAACTACTGTATAGTTATAAAAATAATAATTTAAGGAAATAATATGAATTACAATAAAATCAGATCTTTTTGTATTCCATTTAGAATTGTCTTAGGACTTACACTCATAGTATATGCTGTATATTCGGGAAATAACTGGTTTTACTTAGGGGTTATACCTCTTATAGCTGGTCTTACAAAATTTTGCCCAATTTGCATCATTTCAAGAAAATGTGATTTTCCTGCTTAGAACATTTTAACTACAGGTTCCCTATTATCTAATAAGGAGCCAACTCATGGAACAAAATCAATTTTAATATCTTTTCCTATTTAATCAAGTATAATTCTAGTTATAAATTTTAAAAGGAATATTATGGATAAACTTACACAATATCTTAATGCACATCCCCATGATGAATTACATCCTTCTGAAATTGCTAAACTACTTAAAGACTTAGATGACAACAGTTTTTCGGAGGCTGTACAGTCGATACCTAAAGAACTTATTGCCGATGTGGCACTTGAATTACCTGATAGATATTTTGTAGATGTACTAGAGTCATTTACTTCTCAGGAGATTGCAGAGTCAGTGGCTGATCTTGAGTCTGATGACCAAACAGACTTTATACAAGAGCTAGAAGAGCTTGATAGCCAAAAGGCTAAAGAGGTTTTTGAAGAACTTGACTCTGATGACCAAGCTGATATTCTTCAGCTCAAGCAGTATGACGAAGATGAAGCAGGTGCCTATATGCAGATTGAACTTTATACCGCTGGGTTAGAAAAAAATGTCTATCAAGTGATTAAAGATTTTTCAGCATTACGTCGTAAAGATGAACTTGAAAATGTACATTACCTATTTGTGACAGATAGTGAAAAAAAGTTACGTTATGGCGTAGGGTTAGATAACCTTTTGGTTTTTAATTTTAGAAAATCACTTAAAAAAAATATAGAAGAATCTCCTGAAAAATTTAAACCTATTACAGCTAATGACCATGATAAAATCTCAGATGTAGTACAGAAATTCCAAGAATATGATTTGGCTTCTATGCCTGTGACTGATGACAATGGGGTACTTCTTGGACGTATTACATCTGATGATATATATGATATTATCAATGAACAAGCAACGGGTCAGATGTATAATCTTGCGGGTGTAAATGATGATGCGGAAGAAGATGAAAATATTTTTAAAGCAGGGAAGGTAAGGGCTGTATGGCTTTTTATTAACCTTCTTACTGCTATTACAGCTTCTTTGGTCATAGGTTTATTTGAAGAAACCTTACAAAGCATCGTGGCTCTTGCCATTCTTATGCCTATTGTTGCTTCTATGGGAGGTAATGCTGGAACTCAGAGTCTTACGGTTGTAGTGCGTCAACTGGCTCTTGGGGACATCGCTAAACATGATGCCTTCAGGACTATTAAAAAAGAAGTTTTACTTTCACTTGTAAATGGTTTATTTTTTGCTATAATCATGGGGATTGTAGCTTCCATTTGGTTTGAAAAAGGGATGATGCTTGGTGTTGTCATAGCACTGTCAATGCTCATAAACCTACTATTTGCAGGTTTCTTTGGTTCTATGGTACCTTTGGTACTCAAAAAGATGGACATTGACCCAGCCATTGGAAGTACGGTGATACTTACAACAGTTACTGATATTATTGGTTTCTTTAGTTTTCTAGGTCTTGCGACCATCATTTTATTATAGAATCTATGTTAGATTCAAAAAGGATTTTTTAGTCACATGGACTTGTTACTTTTGTATTTTTTTGCGGCAGTTATTATCTCATTTATATGCTCTGTTTTGGAGTCAGTATTACTTTCGGTTAACATGCCTTACATCTCGGTGCTTGAAAAAGAAAAGCCAAAAGTAGGTGCATTACTTAAATCTCATAAGATCAATATCAATATTTCAATAGCGTCTATATTGATTTTAAATACTATTGCCAACACTCTTGGAGCTGCGGCTGTGGGTGCACAAGCTGAGAGTATTTATGGAACGGGTGCTGTGTTTTATGTGTCTATCATTTTAACTTTTGCTATTTTGTTTTTTTCTGAAATCATACCTAAAACCATAGGAGCAACGTATTGGAAATCTTTAGCACCTATGTCTGCGTATGTGATACAGTTCTTGATTTGGATAACATATCCTATCATACTTATGACCTTGTTTGTAACCAACCGTATTAACAAAGATGATGAAGGTATGAGTCTCACAAAAGCTGAACTTATACAGTCTACACTCATGAGTGAAGATGAAGGTGTTTTAGATGAAAAAGAGTCAGATGTCATAGAAAATATTTTAAAGCTAGACAGTATTAAGATAGAAGAGATTCTTACCCCTCGTACAGTAGTCTTTACTTTAGATGGTAATCGTAGCATTAGCGATATTATTGAAAATGAGCCTTCTATTTTTAAGTTTTCTCGTGTACCTGTACATGATGGAAATATAGAAAATATTACAGGTATGGTCATGACAAAGAAAATCTTTAAGCAAGCACTTGAAGATGATGCAGTGACTCTAAATAAGATTCAAAAAGATATCTACAAAATAAATGAAAACATTCCTGTATCAATGGCACTAGATTTATTTATCAAGAAAAAAGAGCATATGTTTTTAGTACTTGACAGCTATGACCAAACAGAGGGCATAGTCACACTTGAAGATTGTGTAGAGACGATACTTGGTGTTGAGATAGTTGATGAGAGTGATTCACATGCGGACATGAGAGAAGTAGCTAAACATAAAATGCGTATGAATCGTAGAGATGAAGAACGTACTAAAAAGTCTAGCTAAATTATGTCACTTGCAACTCTTGGACTCTCAGACCCACTTTTAAAAGCTTTAAAAGAAAAAGGCTACGAGTTAGCTACTCCTATACAAAAAGCACTTATACCTGAGATGTTTACACGCCGTGACATCATGGCAGGAGCTCAAACTGGTACGGGGAAGACAGCGGGGTTTGCTTTGCCTATACTCCAAGAGTTATCTAAATTATATGTTGAAAATCAACACTACCCTAAAGCAATCATCATTGTACCTACTCGTGAACTGGCACGTCAAGTACATCGTTCTTTTGAAGACTATGGCAAGTATGTACCACTTAAAAGCATTGTACTCTATGGTGGTGCAAACCTCACGTTTCAAGCCAATAGGCTAAAGCAGGGTGTTGACATTATCATCGCAACATCTGGACGACTGTTAGAACATATCAATCAAAAAAATGTGAACTTAGAGTCTGTAGACTATTTAGTACTTGATGAAGCAGATACTATACTCGATATGGGTTTTGTACATGAAGTAAGTAAAATACTCGCACACTTACCAAGCAGACGCCAAAATGTGCTTATCTCTGCTACACTCTCTGGCTCTGTGAAGAGACTAGCAGAACAGATACTTGCAAAGCCTAAACTCATAGAAGTAGATAGTATGGGAACTTCCGCAAGCTCCGTCACCCAAGTGGTATACCCTGTAGATAAAGAAAAGAAAACAGAACTTCTTTCCTATCTTATAGGTTCACGTAACTACAAGCAAGTATTGGTCTTTGTACGTAAAAAAGAAGTGGCAGACGAAGTGGCTAAAGAACTTAATCTCTCAGGACTTCTAACATCTGTCATTCACGGAAGTAGAAGTTCAGGAGAGAGAAGCCGTGCTTTAGCAGGGTTTAAAGAAGGGAAAGTACGTGTACTCGTAGCCACAGACATCGCAGCACGTGGGTTAGACATACCGAACCTAAATGTAGTCATGAACTACGACATCCCACACGTCACAGGCGACTACATACACCGCATAGGACGCACGGGTAGAGCAGGGGAAAAAGGTTTGGCTATTACGCTGCTATCGCCACTTGAAATGGTAGCACTGAGAGATGTAGAGAAGCTTATGGGTAAAGCTATACGCCAAGAAAAACTTTACGGCTATGCTCCTAAGACAGAAGTGGTACAAAAAGGTGCACGTAAAAACCCCAAAGAAGTAAAAAAGGCAGATGGTGCCTTTGGTAAAAAGAAAAATAAATCTACTACTTTTTCTAGTACGAAAAAGCGTAAAACTACTAAGCGTGATGGCTTTAAGGTGTATGATGCTGCAAAGCCTAAGGATGAGAAGAAAGGGAAGAAGTCTAAGAGAGGTCGTAGGTAATATACTACGTTTGGTTTGTTTTACACTGCTAACTTTTCTTTATAGTTCAGGATTTTATAGAGGGTATTTTTAACGAGTTGATTTAGGATTTAATACCTCGTATCTAATAAACCCCACAAAAACGACTTAATTAAAAAAACGGGTGCATAAAATACCCTTCAAAGTATGGTATATTGGGAGTAAACAAAGGTTTATTTACAAATGCTTGTAAAAAAGTTCTAAAGTATGTACACAATGCCAATCTATAAACACTCAAACAATTATCGGTCAAGTATAATAAATCTATACCTTGGATTATGAAACAAAGAGACGAATATATCGTGGATGAAAAAATACATTATCCTAGAGTAGTAAATTTAGTGTGTGATGCAACCTTCTATGGTAAAAGAAAAGATACGTTAGGTACATTAGTGTTTAAAGATGCTGTATCAAAAGAGATACCCATATGGAAGCATATTGAAAGTGAAGTAGTCGAAGACTATAGATATTTAAAAGAAGAGCTTATTGCTATAGGCTATATCATTGCAAGCGTTACTTTAGACGGTAAGAGAGGGTTATATAAAGCCAAAATTTAAATCTGAAATGAAACCCCTAAGTTCTAAACTAATATCCAAATAACTCTTAGGCAGCTATTTCTACAGCATAAAATACCTGATAAGGTATTTTCCAACCTAGATTCTTCCTAGGTCTGTGATTAATTTTAGAGGTTCCCTTATTTAACTTTATATTCTATAATTGTGTGTCTCATGAAATTTAAGATGAGTCTCAATTTAATCAACAAAGGAATAATCATGAAAAAAACGTTTAAAAAAGCTATACTATCTTCCACTTTACTTGCTGCAAGTTCAATATTTGTCGCTCCTATGGTGCTACAAGCACATTGTCAAGTACCATGTGGTATTTATGATGATTCTGCAAGAGTGACTGCTATGCTAGAAGATGCAACAACAGTAGCAAAGGCAGTAAAGCTCATTAATGAACTTGCAGGCAAAAAAGATGCACAGTCACAAAACCAAATGGCAAGATGGGTGATGAACAAAGAGTTACATGCTCAAAAAATCATTTCTACTATTAGTGATTATTTTTTAACACAACGTGTCAAAGCTGACCAAAAAGACTATGCTGAACGTTTGGCTAAACATCATGCAGTTATAGTAGCATCTATGCAAGCAAAACAAAATGCTGATGCTAAGTTCGCTGAGGCACTTACAAAAAGCATAGAGGGGTTAGCTCCGTATTATGTAAAAGACAAGCATAAGCACTAAGCATTACAATACATTTTTCATTATTACGGAAACTTCTTTCGTAATAATGAACACTCACATACAAAATACTAATAAATAGTATAAAAATATCTGATATAATCTATATTCATAAAGCACAATAGTAGGAAGAAAATATATGAGTAAAGAATTATACATTGGCATCATGTCAGGCACATCACTTGATGCTGTAGATGTAGTACTCTGTGAGATAGATGAAGCATCTTGTACCTTGGTTCATAGTGTAGAATTCCCATTCCCCTCAGAACTCAAAGCCGAACTCTTATCTATGATGTCAGGTACTTGTACTTTGGAAGAAGTAGGGCGAGCAGACCACTCTTTGGGTTTGCTTTTTACGGAAGCTGTTGCCTCTTTGTTGGTCTCTCATAACATAGATGCTAGTACCGTAAAAGCTATAGGCTCACATGGACAAACCTTTTGGCATGACCCTGTAGGCGAGTATGCTTTTACCATGCAGTTAGGTGACCCTAATATCTTAACGGCTAAAACAGGCATAGAAGTAGTCGCAGACTTCAGACGAAAAGATGTAGCTTTAGGTGGGCAGGGTGCTCCTTTTGCTCCAGCTTTTCATGAGTTTATATTTGGTAATATTAATGGGTCTATATCTGTAGTGAACATCGGGGGTATGGCGAACATTACAGTGTTAGCAAAAACAGTTAATGATAAGCTCATAGGCTATGATACTGGCTGTGGTAACGTACTTATGGATATCTGGATAGCTAAACATAAGAACCTTTCTTATGACAAAGATGGAGCATGGGCTAAGTCTGGAGAAGTAGATTATACACTTTTAGATGTTATGATGTCAGATGATTATTTTGCATTGGATTACCCTAAGAGTACTGGGCGTGAGAAGTTTAATGTGGGGTGGTTGGATGATTGTCTGCTAAATGTCGTGGTAGGGACACCCCGACCTACGGATGTTCAACGAACTTTACTTGAACTCACAGCACTAAGCATAAGTAACGAAGTGTTAAAGTTTAACACCGATGTAGCGTTGCTTTGTGGTGGTGGGGCAAAAAACACTTTTTTAGTAGAACGTATCAAAGCACTTATGCCAAATGTTGAAGTAGCCATAGCACAAAATGCAGATGAGATAGAAGCCATGACCTTTGCATGGCTCGCTTACAAACGCATTCATAAAGAAGAGGTCAATCTTAAATATGTGACGGGTGCTAGAAAAAATAGTATTTTAGGAGGCGTATATGCATGAGGAGTTAAAGGGTTGGCTAGAGTGGCTAGGCATTGATGAGCCAGAGTTAGAAGCTTTGTGTGGAGATGCAAGTAGCAGACGTTACTACCGTCTAAAAGAGTCACAAAACATCGTAATGGATGCTTCAGATGCTAAAGAGGTTGTGCCTAGATTTATAGGTGTAGCGATGTTGTTACAGAAATTTAAGGTGAGACTGCCACAAATCAAAGCATTTGAACAGCATAAAGGCTTTATGTTGCTTGAAGATGTGGGGAGCATACATCTTTTTGACAAGGTAAAAAAAGAAGGTGCTAGTGATTACTATGATAAGGCGATTAGAGAGCTTGTTAAGATACAGCAGACCCCCTCACAAGGGTTAGAACCTTATGATGCTATGTTCTTACTAGAGGAGATGAACCTTATGCCCCAGTGGTACCTCAAGGAGCATTTGGGCAGAACAGTAGAATGTGTAGAAGGTCGTACACTTTTAGGGGCTTTTGCACTCATATCAAAAGAGGTACTCTCACAGCCTCAAGGTATGTTTGTTCACCGAGACTACCACTCAAAAAACCTTATGATTGATGCTAATGATGATATAGTGGTCATAGACTTTCAAGATGCTAGAGAGGGAGCTTTGACTTATGACTTGGTGTCTTTACTTCGTGATGCCTATGTAAAGCTAGATGATGTAGAGATGCAAAGATTGGTACTGCTCTTTAAAGAGCTTAAAGGTATTGATGTAGATGACGAGACTTTTATGCGTTGGTTTGACTTTATGGGATTGCAGAGGCATATAAAGATATTGGGTATTTTTGCTAGACTTAGTATAAGAGATAGGAAAGATGGGTATTTGGATGATATTCCTTTGACCTTGAAGTATGTTTTGGATATTTGTGAGAAATATCCTGAATTACAGGGATTGGCTAATATATTAAAGTCTGCGTAGGGTGTTGTCCCATGACAACACCTTTTATATTTGATTTATTTTGATTTATTTGAATTTCCTTTTAGTTTGATTGTGGCGTTGTTATTCTCCTTACTTTTCTAGAAAAGTAAGCAAAAGTCGTCGTGGCTCTCGAATCGCTATCTCTTTCAAGGGCGTTCGCCACGACAAGGGTACACTAGAGTGATTAATGGATGTGCTTCGCACGGATTGTTTATTATTTAGAAGGATATGATGTGAAATGTATGATACTTGCAGCAGGCTTAGGTTCTCGCATGAGACCACTTACCGATGTAACCCCTAAACCATTACTAAACGTAGGAGGCATACCACTTATAGTGTGGCACTTGGAGAAGCTTGCCCATCAAGGCATCACTGACATCGTCATAAACATCGCACACTTGGGCTATAAAATACCTAAGGCTTTGGGCGATGGGGCTGATTGGGGTGTGAACATAGCGTATAGTGATGAGCAAGAAGAAGGTGGACTTGAGAGTGCAGGAGGCATAGTAAAGGCTTTGCCTTTACTTACTGATAGTAATAAATATGATGATAACTTTTTAGTCGTCAATGGTGATGTCTTTACAGACTATGACTTCCAAAACAACAGACACTTAGCAGATGGCGTTTTAGCCCACTTAATCCTTGTACCTAATCCAGAGCATAACCCTGAAGGAGATTTTGCTTTAGATAACAATCTTGTAGTGGATAATAAGCAATACACCTTTAGTGGAATTGGTTACTATTCACCCAAACTCTTTGAAGGTGTACCCTATGGTAAGTCTACCTTAGCTCCATTGTTACGTCAAGCGATGAAAGAGGGGAAAGTAACGGGTGAACTTTATGATGGTGAGTGGTTGGATATTGGGACGCCTGAGAGGTTAGAAGAGTTAAATTATAGATTAATTAATAATAATTAGTTAATCTATATTATGCTTATTAAATATACAATTTATTTAAGTGTTTTACTGCTTTTTACTTTGAGTTTTTTTCTTTTAAACAACACAAACACTTAACTTATATAATAATTTTATAGTTTCTCACATTTATATGTATAATCTGAACCAGCATTAGATTTTGATAATTTGTTTTTTGCATTGATACATTTATCCATAGTTAAATAAGTACTTCCATAGGATGATGGAGAACCATATTTATAAATCCTTATTCGTGTTTTTGCTTGATTCTTTTTAAATGCAGTTTTATATAGTTGTTCGCATGGAATTCCATTATGATTTCTATCTAGAGATTTATATCCAGGCTTTTTTGCATCTAAATAATTTTTTGCATCTTGATAATTATTGAATTGTGAACATGTAACTCTAGCAGTTATAGGGGGGGTAGCATTAATCCTAGTAGTATAAATAGAGAAGTTTTTTTCATTAATAGTCCTTGTAATATCTTTAGAATTATATTCCGAAAAAGTCAAAAAAAGTCAAATATCATCTAAATACCTAGCCACCCCATCTTCATCATTAGAATGCTCCAACACCACATCCGCTACAGCCTTCACTTCATCTAAGGCATTGGACACTGCCACAGAAGTACCTGCAAGTTTAAACATGCCTATGTCATTGACAGAGTCACCAAAAACGGTGACATCCTGTGTGTCTCGTTCTAAATATTCCATAACTTTAGTGATGGCATGGGCTTTGTCTCCTTCTGGGTGTAATAGTGTGAGGAAGTGTCCTCCCCCGTATTTTTCTGGGGAGAGTTTGGCTTCTATGGTGTTTCCAAATGTTTTCACCAATGCTTCATAGAGAGGTCTTAGTTGCTCTTCGTAACCGAAGTAGACTATCTTTAGGTTTTTCTCCATTGTTCTGTTGCTCGGGTTAAACTGCATACGTGGGTCATCTTTGTAGCCTTTGAGAACTTCTTTTTGGTAGTCGTTGAGTTTTCGAGGGTAGAGAAATGCTTCATGAAGTTCATTTTCATTTACGCCTATGATGAACGGGTCTATACCATGTTTAGAGCCTATATCTATTATGGCATCACCTATCTCTTTGTTTAGTATTTTCATATCTATTATTTTGTGTTCAGCTGTGATGATGACTGTACCGTCAAGTAGGATGAGAGGTGCATTGATATGGAGTTTTTTGAGTAAGTCTTGTGCTTTTGTAAAGCTTCTAGCCGTGGCTATTCCCATAAGGGAATTTTGTGATTTACTGTTCCATATATCAGAAGAGTAGTCACTAATGCTCAAATTTGAACGTAAAAACGTATGGTCTAAATCAGTGATATAGATTTTATTCATATTATTTAGTATGTTTCGTTGTATCTGTACCTTGTGGCTGATGTTTACTCACATCAAAACGACTAGTAATTGACATGAAAAACTCTTTTAGTGCATATGCCATAGCACCAAATACAGCTTTTGTTTCATGGTCTATAGCAGGTGTTTGAACAATTTTAAGAAGTTCTTCTAGCTCTTCTATACTAAAGTCTTTAGAAGCGTAAAGGGTTTCATTTTTTGATGTTTCTGTCATCATTTTTAAGTAGTCTTTTTTTACTAAATCTAACATTTCATCATTCGTTTTTTGTCCACCAATGCCATTTTTCATAAGTGGTTTCATAAGTTCATCAAAGAGTATCATCATAGCTTCTTTGGAGTAGAGTTCTTTACTTATCTTGTCTACAAGATCTATGCGTTCATTTGTATCGGGTGTTGTTTTTAGATTTTGAACATAAGAAAGTGTTTCGTTTCCGTCATGCTCCTGTGCTTCACTCGATGCAGAGACAAACTGAAGTAAAACTACGTTTTCGTAGTTCTCCAAAACTGCTGTCATCTCATCTTCACTTAGATGTTTCTCTATGTATTCTTTAAAACGAAGTGAAAGCATCTGCATATCGTAAGTGCTGTCTTCAGTTTCATTTGTATCTTTGCGTTTAAATGCATTTTGCATGGCAGAAAACTGTGACTCTAAGGCTATGAGTTCTTCTTCAGCACGCGAGACTAAAAGATACTGCTCTACCTGTTCAGGTGTCGCAGCATAACTAAGGTGTGGAATACCGAGGTATGTAAATAAGGTTAGTGTTAATAATGTTTTTTTCATAATCGCATTATATCTAAAAAGGTTAACTGATTTTTATTGCATATTTTGGGTTTTCAGGTAGAAGCTTAGCTTCTGCTACCTTGCCCACCATTTCTACTGTCACGTCCACCGCCTGAACGATTACGGTCTCCACCACCAGAGCGTCCGTTTCTGCCGTGGCTATTACGTCCGCCACCACCGCCTGAACGGTTTCCACGGTAACCACCACCGCCTCCACGTCTACGACCACCACCGCCTCCACCACGTTGTGTCATTGCTCTTTCCATAAGAAGTGCTATCTCTTCAAGACCAAGACCGATGTTGTCTTTACCTTTTACGGAGTTTTCACTTTGTATCATAGAAGCCAATAAATGAGCGATAGTCACGATGTCTAGGTCATGCTGAAGCGTTTTTACAAGTTCTATGGCTTTGTCTGTTACTTTTGTATCAGCTATCTTAGCGATGAGCTCATCTGAACGGTTGTTTTGTACTTCCATACGTGTAGGGATGACTTGAGACGCCATCTTAGATCCTACATCTTTTTCTATTTTTTTGATGGTTCTAAGCTCATTAGGGCTTACCAATGTGATGGCTTCACCAGTCTTACCCGCACGACCTGTACGACCGATACGGTGTACGTAGCTTTCCGAGTCAAAAGGAATGTGGTAGTTAAATACATGTGTCACATCGTTTACATCTAACCCACGAGCAGCCACATCAGTGGCTATAAAGATATCTATACCACCTTGTTTAAAGGCACGTATAGTCACTTCTCTTTGTTTTTGTTCCATGTCACCATGAAGACCGCTTACTTTAAAGCCTTGTGCTGTCATGTGAGCGACAAGTCTATCGACTTCTTTTTTCATACGACAGAAGATAATACACTTCTCAGGGTTTTTAAAGTCGATGAGTCTTACTAAGGCATCATCTCTTTCTCTTTCTTGTACCACATAGTAAAGTTGTGTTATTTTAGAGTTTGTCTTTTCAGATTTTGTGATAGAGACCGTTTTAGGGTTCTTCAAAATTTGCTCAGCAAGTTTACGGATAGCATTTGGTATTGTTGCTGAAAAAAGAAGTGTTTGACGCTCTTTAGGTAGGTACGTGAAAATGTTTTTTATTTCATCGAGGAAACCCATGTCTAGCATCTCATCAGCTTCATCTAAGATGACAAATTTAGGATTAATTTTTATTTTACCTGACTTTAGAAGGTCTTGTAAACGACCTGGTGTTGCTACAACGATAGATGCTTGTTTTATACGGTCTATCTGTTTACCATAAGGTGTACCACCATACACTGTAGCCGTTTTAAGACCTGAAAGTTTACCAAAACGGAAAAGCTCATCACTCACTTGCATGGCTAGTTCACGAGTAGGAACAATGA
>Ga0256839_1003282_pt1 | contig 16849 bp, 18 predicted proteins | sample 354166metaG_FD_185968 | JGI IMG/M metagenome (GOLD analysis project Ga0256839, IMG submission 185968) | Hydrothermal vent microbial communities from Mid Atlantic Ridge, Atlantic Ocean - 354-166 | ecosystem: Environmental > Aquatic > Marine > Hydrothermal vents | place: Atlantic Ocean: Mid... | reverse complement strand
CTAATCGGCTGTTTTTATTATGACCACTGTTAACCGATTTATCAGCCTGACCTTCATTGGCCTCTGTTACTGCAGCACATTGAGTGCCGGCACCGAGGTGAAATGGAAAAACGTCAAAGACCCTATTCTGGGTGATGCGCTCTTTCACCTCTACCAAGATCAGAATTTCAGTGGCATTATCCAGCTCTCTGCCGACCAGCAACTGGGCCGGGTCAAGCTACAAAAAGAGGAGGCCGAGCTGGCACTTACCATGCTCAACCTCTCATACGGGCTGCACCGTGAAGCGGCCAGCGACATGGTTACGCTACAAAAACGGGGCAATGTAAACAAAGACATCAGCAACCACATCTGGTTCTATATTGCCAAAATACGCTATCAACGTGGCTATTTCGCCATGGCTGAGAGTGCCTTGTCACAAATTACCGGTGCCCTTCCTTGGGAGCTTGAGCAGGACTTGCAGCTATTCATGGCGCTACTGCTCATGGATAGGGGCGAGTTTTCACCCGCCAGCAAGGTGCTTGGGCAGATAAAAGGCAATACCGGCGCAGTCCCTTTTGCACGTTTCAATAGTGCCGTCAGCCTAGTGCAAAATGAAGAGATGGAAGAGGCTCTAGCCGCTCTGCAACAAGTCTCCGAAATAGAGTTCCGCACAGAGCAAGAGAAGTATCTGCGTGACAGAGCAAACATCTACCTTGGCTATTATCAGCTTCTCGAAGAAGAGAACCCTGAAAAAGCCATCAGCTATTTCGAAAAGGTTCACCTCTTTGGAGTCGAGTCCAATGAGGCGTTGCTTGGGCTGGGCTGGGCACACTACGCCCTCGATCAATATGAACCTGCACTGGTTGCCTGGTCGGAACTAACCACCCGTAACACCTCAGATCCAAACGTGCAGGAAGCGATGATTGCAGTCCCCTTTACGCTGGCAAAAAATGAAAGTTTCACACGCTCAGCTGACCTCTACAACCTTGCCCTAGAGGCGTTCAACCATGAAATTAAAAGCATTGAAAGCACCATCCAATCTGTAATCAAAGGTGCTTTTTTCGACAAACTGCTAACCGATATCAGTGAAGGTGAAAAAGGTTGGAATGGAGATGTCTATACCCTACCCAAAAGCAGCGAAAGCTACTACTTTACCCAGATGTTGGCGCGCCATGATTACCAAGAGGCGCTGAAAAACTACCGTGACCTCCGTTACCTGCAAAACAGACTCACCGAATGGCGTCGTGACCTGGCGACATTTGATGATACTAACCACTACTGGATAGATAACCTCTTGAATCGCGCCAAAGAATTTAGCCAGCAGCAGTTTACAAAAACCGCCCAAGAGCTCAAGGATACCCGCACGCAATTCATGGCGCAGCTGGCCGCAATTGAGGCCAATCGCGACGCCATGGCGCTCGCCAGCAGCAAGGAGCTGCGACAACTGGCCAGAGTCGTTGAGCTGAAAGCCTCTCTGGAACTCGGTGCCAGCAATAACCCCAAAGCCCAGCAACAACGCCGCCAACTCAGTCTGCTGGAACGGCAGATTCTCTGGGACATTCACAGCAAATTCAGCTCACGTCTGCGCAAAGCAAAATTGGATCTTGATGAGGTTGTCAACACAGTTTCACAAACTACACAACGACACCAGGCACTCACGACACTGGCTCAAGATGCCGTTACTCACGCCCGTACATTTGATGGCAAAATAGGCCGTCTCAATGGAAAAATTAACGCCTTGCAACCTAAAATAGCCGATGCCATAGAAGAGACTGAGGCACACCTGATCAATATTGCCGTCTTCGCCCTAGAAGAGCGCAGAACCCAGCTGGAAGCTTTTATCGCCCAAGTATCATTCTCTGTTGGTGTCTCTTACGATGGGAAGCGCTAACCGATGAGATTGCCAGAGCGCTGTGCACGATTCATATTCTCCGCCCCCGCTGCGTTGAAAAGGCTCTTAAAACCCTCATTTACTCCAGTAAACTCCGGTTTTTCGATCATTTGCTCCTTGCTAGAACAAAAACGTTTTCTGGTACAAAGCTCTCTGAGAGTTATCCTCACCGGGCTACTCTTGCTCACTCTCTCGCCGCTTGCAGCCCAAACCCCGGCAAGCGAAATGACGCTACAAGATTTACGCGAACGCAGCTACAAGATGGAAAAGGATGTTCGCCCTGATCAAGCCCTCCAGCGCTCCACTCAAGGTTATCAGCAGTTCCTGGACTCCCCTCTCGGCGGCGCAATGCGACGTGAAGCCTTGCGCCGTGTCGCTGACCGAATGCAACAGCAGCTAGAAGAAGACGAAGAGCGCATGGTCTCAGACGAAGTGACGCCGGAGGAGGAGATTCTTTTCAAGGATGCCAGCTACGAAAAAGTGATCGAGCACTATAATGAGGCGATTAATAATTACCCTGATTTCCCAGGCAATGAGCATATATACTATCAGCTGGCTCGTGCCTACGAAGCTAATGGCGAACCTAAACAAGCTATCTGGGCACTGCAACAACTGATAAAAAACCACAGCGATACTGACTATATCAACGAAGCACATTTTCGTGCTGCCGAACTCAGCTTTTTAACACAAAAATTCCCTCAAGCAACAGAACATTACAATGAACTCATTCAGCTAGGTGCGGAAAACCAGTTTTACCGCGTTGCAATGTATAAGTCTGGCTGGGCACTGTTCAAAAACAAAAGTTACGAAGAGTCCCTTGACCAATTTATCGAACTGCTCGATCACATGACCCTCGATGCCAGCCTCGACGACATGTTGGCAGAACTCCCCCAATACACCATTGGCGAGCGGGAGATGATCAAGGATTCATTGCGGGTAATGAGTATTGCCATAACCCACCAAGAAGAGCCTCTGCCATATTTGCAAAATTATCTGACCACCCTGAGCGAGCCACGCCCATATGAGTTTATGATCTATCAGGCGCTGGGAGATATGTACTATTATCAAGAGCTCTATCAGGACGCAGGCCAGGTATTCGCAGCCTTTGCCCAGCGATTCGGTCTGCACGCTCAAGCACCCTTTTTCCAGATCATGGCCATTGAAACCTATCGAAAGGGGCGATTCAGTACGCTTCAAGATAAGAGTATTCGCTATTTTTCCAATCACTTTGGCTATCAGACCGGTTTCTGGACAGCGGATAAAACCACCCGACTCAAACGGCAACTTGAACCTTATCTTCGTCAGTACCTCTCCATGCTCGCCCTAAGGCACCATGCCGAGTTTCAGAAAAACCCTGATGAAACAAACAAACAACAGGCACTGCACTGGTATCGCACCTACCTTCAATCTTTCTCCAAAGATAGTGAAGCCGCTCACATAAATTTCCTGCTGGCAGAGCTATTATATGAGACGGGTAACTATAAGGCCGCAGCTACCGAATACAACAAAACCGCCTACGACTATGGCGACCACGAAGAGTCCCGTGAGGCAGGCTATGCCGCCATTCTTGCTTTTGACAAACAACGTGCTGGGCTAGAGGGCGAAGCCCTGAATGTATGGCGCAGGCAGTCACTTGAAAATGCGTTGCACTTTGCAAAGGTATTCAGTGATGATGAGCGGGTTCCCAGCATCATCACCAAAACGGCACAAGATCTATTCGAAGTGGGTGCCTACGATACCGCAATCAAAGCGGCTAGCATCATCCTGAACTTGAAGGGGCTTACGCCACAGAAAGAGCGTAGTGCTCAACTTGTTATTGGCCACTCCTATTTTGAAAAGGGCGATTATCCGCGCTCTGAAAATGCCTATCATGCGGCGCTGCGTTTGATGGAGAAAAATGATAAGGATTACGACGGCACCTACGAACGAATTGCCGCAGCCATCTACCAACAAGCTGAGCACCAACAGAAGGGTGGCAACCTGCAAGCAGCAATACGTGAATACCAACGATTGGTCGTGGTCACTCCACGCAGCAAGATCCGTGAAACCACTGAATTTGACATGGCAACCGCGCACCTCCAGCTCAAGCAGTGGCAGAGTGCGATCGACATATTGGTCAGAATGAGAAATAGCGTATTCGGTAAAAAACACGCCATGGATATCACCCAAAAGCTGACCGTTGCCTATTTGGAAACCGACCAAAACCAGAATGCCGCCGCAGAGCTTGAAACATTGGCGCTACTCGCCCCCAGTTATGACGTTCAACGGGAAGCGGTTTGGCGCGCTGCCGAGCTTTATGAAAAAGAGGGCAATCTCGTAGCCACCATCAAAGCGTTTGAAGATTATGTAAAGCGCTACCCCAGCCCGGCTGATGCCAACATTGAAGCGCGCTACAAGTTGGCACAGCTCTACATGCAACAAGATAACAAACGCCTTCATATTACGCGCCTTAAGGATGTCATTAACCACGATGCAAAAGCGATGGATCAGCGTACCTCGCGCACCAAATATCTCGCGGGGATCTCTTCACTGGCACTGGCAGACCTTGCCTACGAGGAGTATAAAAGCATCCAGCTGGTTGAGCCGATCAAGAAAAACCTGAAGCGCAAGAAAGATCAGATGCAGGCCGTTATCAAGGATTACGGCAAAGTCTCCGAATACGCTATTGCCGAACTCATCACCAACGCAACCTTTAAAATCGCTGAAATCTATCGTGATTTTTCCCACGCTCTGATGACATCAGAACGACCCAAGGGGCTTGATTTTGATGAGCTGGAGATGTACGACATCATGCTTGAGGAGCAGGCATTCCCGTTCGAAGAGAAAGCGATCGAACTACATGAGAAAAATTACCACCGCATTAACGACGGTGTGTTTGATCAATGGGTTAAAAACAGCCTGGACACACTCGGTGACATCATTCCAGGGCGCTATGATAAGCCGGAAAAAGAGGTAGGCTACATTGAAATATTCAACTAGCAACTATTTGGCGATCACCTTCATCTTGGTACTACTATCCGGTTGCGCCGGAAAGCCTGTGCCAAAAGCAGTTATTACGCTGTCGGATGATGCCAACAAAGAGGAGCAGCTGCGGCTCGACACTGCGGGCAAAGCCTTCTCCCAAGCACTGAAAGAGCTCAATGAAAAAGAGTATGAAAAGGCACGCAACATTCTCACCAGCCTTGCCCGCCAATACCCTGAATATGCTGGAATATATGCGAACCTTGGCATTGCACAGATGAACTTAGGTGAAGATGAAGAGGCGCAAAACTCCTTTCAGGCCGCGCTTGAACGAAAAGCCGACTTCCCTCAAGTCTACAATCAAATGGGACTACTGCACCGCCAACATGGCCGCTTTAAAGAGGCCGAAACCGCCTATAAAAAAGCCATCGAACTCGACCCCAACTACGCCGATGCACACCGTAATCTTGGCATTCTTTACGACCTTTATTTGATGGACCTCACAAATGCGTTAGTCCACTACATAAAATATAAAGAACTGGCAGCCCCAGCCGAAAAAGACCCCATACATAAGTGGATCATCGATTTAACAAACCGAACAAATCCAGTAAGATAGTCCCATGTTGAAAAAGACCATCTCACTATTGATGTTTAGCCTCGTACTGGTAGTCAGCACTAGCCACGCTGAAGTGCGACTAGACCTTGATGCAACTTCAATCATTGGCAACCGCGAACTGCCACGCATTGTCTATTTGATCGCCTGGCGTGATGCCCCTGAAGGCGATATTCTCGAGCAGTCACTCGAGAGCAACCATGATAATCGAATGATCCCGCTAGATCGTGATGTATTTCAACGCCAAATCAGTTATTACGAGCTACTGTTTGGCGATGAGAAAAATAAACAATAATTCCCGTTTTTAAAAATTAAGAAATTAATGCTATTTGAGTGAGGAGCTTACTATGGACACTATTATTCGTTTTTTCCAAGAGGGGGGGGTTTTTATGTACCCAATCACCCTTATCTTGGCACTGGGCATGGCCATCGCTCTGGAACGCTACCTCTTTCTGAGCAGTGCAAAATCGAAAAACAACAAGACCTGGAATCAACTTATTCCGCTGATTAATCAGGGTGACATTGCGGCGGCCACTAAAGTGGTTGAAAAGACCAAGTCCCATATTGGGCATGTGGTTGCTTATGGCCTCAACCAGCGTAAAACCTCAAAACATCGTGAAGATATTGAAACCGCGATGGAGGAGGGGCTGATGGAGGTGTTACCCAAACTCGAAAAGCGCACCCACTATGTCGCAACCTATGCCAATATCGCCACCTTAATGGGCCTACTGGGCACCATCATTGGTCTGATTCAAGCGTTTACCGCAGTTGCCAATGCTGATCCAGCTGAAAAGGCCAACCTGCTTTCAGCCTCTATCTCGGTTGCCATGAATACAACGGCATACGGCTTGATTGCTGCCATCCCACTACTGTTGATGTTTGCACTGCTGCAAACTAAAACTACTGAGGTGGTTGATAGCTTAGAGATGGCCTCGGTCAAAATCGTTAATTTGATTAGCGGTGAAAACAGCAAGAATGGAAATGCATAATAATGAGCATTCGCAATCGCCGCCATAAACAAGAGGTTCCGGAGCTCGATATCACCGCCTTCCTAAACCTGATGGTGGTATTGATTCCGTTTCTACTGGTTAGCGCCGTTTTCACTCAGATAACAGTGATTGAACTCAATATGCCTCCCCCTTCTGATGACCCTCAGCAGCAGGATAAGGAGAAAAAAGAGAAACTTGATCTAGAGATTGTAATTCGTGCGTCAACCATCGAAATACATGGCGGCAAAGCGGGTCTGCTACAACGCTACAAGATGAGCGAAGGGCAGTTTGATTATGCAGAAATCTCCACCTATCTGCAAAAACTCAAGACCCGTTATGCAGAAGAGACCACCTCTATGATCCTGGTAGAGCCCGAAATTAACTACGATACCCTAGTGCAAGTCATGGATACTGTGCGCCTGTTTGAAATGGAAGAGGATGGTGGCCTGATACAGGCTGAACTGTTCCCCGACATGTCAATCGGTGATGCACCCATACTAAGCAAAGGTAAGTAAAGGCGTACTTAATGAAGATGTCACGTCGAGCAAAACGTATGGATAAGAGCCATAAGCGAAACAAAGGTGCTTCGCTTAACATGGTCTCACTGATGGATATATTTACCATCTTGGTCTTCTTCCTACTAGTCAACTCATCCGATGTACAATTGACACCCAATGAGAAGGTTCAGCTGCCTGAATCCAAAGCAAACCAGCTGCCTAACGAAACACTGGTGATCATGATCAGCGATGACCAAGTTCTGGTACAAGGCCGCCTAGTTGCCACTGTTGATGAAATTATGGCAATCAAAGGTAATATTATTCCTGCGCTCCGCGAGGAGTTGCAATTCCAGTCGGATAATAGCCGCAGACAGCTCTCTGAAACTGAACTACGCGAGATAGGTCGTCCCATTACCATCATGGGACACAAAGAGATCCCCTATCAACTGCTGAAAAAGATCATGTTCACCAGCTCCAAAAGCAATTACAGCAATATTTCGCTTGCCGTGTTGAAAAAAATTGAAGGCGAGGGGTAGCATGAGATGAATAAACAACCCCTGAATCCCAAGCTTTTTTATGACTACAGCGACCAGCGCCTTAAAGTTATTGCGGCCATCACGATCGCTATTTTCCTAATAGCCAACATCAGTTTTAACCTGATGGCAGTTCCTGAAATTGACCGTAAAGCAGCCAACGAACTCCCCCCCCGCATTACCAAAATGATGCTAGAGAAGCGCACACCTCCCCCTCCTCCACCCAAGGAAGAGAAGAAGGAGGAGGAGAAACCGAAGGAGGAGGAGAAGCCGAAAGAGGAGCCTAAGAAGGAGGAGAAGAAAAAGCCTGAGCCGAAAAAAGAGGAGCCTAAAAAGCGCACCGAAGAAGAGATCCGTAAAAAGGTTCAAAGCACCGGTATTTTGGCAATGATGGATGACCTCGCCGACCTGCGTGATGATTCGCTGTTCGAAGGGCTGGATACCGACAACACCCTGCTCAATACGCCAGTAGAGAGTGCGATGTCGAAAGAGCGCTCGCTAATCACCTCAAATGCTATGAAAGGCAGTGGTGGCATTAATACGGCGAGCCTCAGCCGCAGCACCGGAGGTGCCACACAGTTAGCCGGTCGTGACATCACCCAGGTTGAAGCGCCTGTAGAGGCCGCTGTAGTCGAGGATGACAATAAGAAGTCAGTACGCAGTCATGAAGAGATTGCGCTGGTTATTGACCGCTACAAGAGTCGCTTGTTGGCCATCTATCAACGGGCACTGCGTGAAGATCCAACACTACGCGGACAGGTTGTTTTCGAAATCACTATCGAACCCACCGGCCAAGTACGCATCGTCAAGGTGGTCTCAAGCGATCTCAAAAACGAAGGCTTAGAGAAAAAGCTCTCAACCCGAATCAAAATGTTTAAGTTCGGAGCCAAGAAAGATGCTGAAGTCATGATTGTTACCGTACCGATCGACTTCTACCCATCCTGATTCAAGTGGCATAAAAAGATAGAGGGGGGCGAGCTTCAATTGAAGCTCGCCCTTTTTATTGGATGGATGAAAGCTATTTCTCGTGCAACGCTCTCAGCTACTTATCTTTTTTGGGGATTTCATCTCGCGCTTCGGTGCAATTTACCAGCAGCCGCATTCCACCCTTCATGAGAACCGTGTTGATACGCTCAAGAAACAGCATCATTTTTTCATTAGGTAGATAGTCGCAATTCAACTGAAAGCGTACCTTACTGTCCGCACGATCTGGAAACTCTTCGGCCAACTGGCCTCCGGCAGCAAACTCAACATACTTACTCATTTTATCTTGCAGCTCAGCAATTCGAGCATCGATATCATCCCACTCTTTTGTGGCGTACATTATCAGCGCTATCTCATCGCTGTCATGATCAAAGGCGACTTCATCAATCACCTCTGCATTATGAATACCCCGTTCCATAACATCCCCATCAAATACATTACCAACCTCGATAATACCCTAAATAGCCTACCCATTCACACAGTACGTGCCGCCGCCCAGACTTCAACACATTCAACACCTGACGCTTTTAAAACTCGGGCCAGCGCATTCACCGTACTGCCGGTGGTCATCACATCATCAACAATGGCAACATGACGAGCAGTGAGTGGATTTTTCAGGCTAAAGGCATTTCTCAGATTGGCGATGCGCTGTGCCGCATCTAAGCCGCTTTGTGCCTTGGTCTGTTGCAACCGTTGACAGGATTTAAAATCCAGGTTGATTTTTAGTTGCCGGGAGAGATCGCGGGCAAGCTCCAATGCTTGATTAAAGCCTCGTTCGCGTGTACGTGCCACATGCAGTGGCACCGGGATCAGTAGTTCAGGCAGCGGCTCTACAGCGTGAGCAATCTGATCAACCATGAGTTGCGAAATCACCCGTGAACACTGTAGTCGGGCATTGAATTTAAGTGCCTGAATCAGCGTCGAAAAAGGTTCTTGGTAAAGATAGCTCGAGATCACTCGATCAAAATAAGGTGGGTATTTCAAACACTTCCCACAGCGCATTGGCTCCTCGCCTTGCAGTGGCAAACCACACTGAACACAGGGGTTAGCGATGCAAATAAGATCACCCCGACAGCCGTTGCAAAGATCAAGCGCCGGCTCTCCCGCCCCACCACAGAGCACGCAGCGCGGAGGAATAGAGCTAAACTGAAGATAATTCAGCCAGTTGTTAACCATAACAATCCTTTGCGGTTGACAGAAATCCTTTATAATAGCGGATAACAGTGCATCGAAATGCCAACAGATGTCAATCTGCAAGAGGATTACCCATGTTACAGAACGAAACCTATGACCGCATTGATGAAATCACCCAGCGGGTGCTGAACGGTGGTGAGATGAGTGCGGATGAAGGCCGCTGGATGATCACCCTCGAGCACCGTTATCTGCCTTGGGTAATGGCGGGTGCCGATCGCTTGCGTCGGACTTTTCGCGGTGATGAAATTGAGTCCTGCGCCATCTCCAATGTTCGCTCGGGCAACTGTTCTGAGGATTGCAACTTCTGTTCACAAAGTGCCCACCATAAAACCGAAGCCCCGGTTTATGACTATATTTCAAGTGACGAACTCAAGGCTCAGGCACTGCGTGCCCGTGAGTGGGGTGTCAGTGATTTTGGTATTGTCTCCAAGGGCTGGGGGGTGCGCAGTGAAAAAGAGCAGCAACAGTTGGCCGAGTATTTCGAAACACTCTCTGAAGAGAGTGATATTGGCCGCTGCGCAAGCCTAGGCGTGTTGACCCGAGAGAGCGCCAAAAAGCTAAAAAAAGCGGGTCTTGAAAACTATCATCACAACCTGGAGGCGGCAGAGAGCTTCTTTGATAATGTCTGTAGCACACACACCTATCAAGAGAACATCGATACCATTAAACATGCTGCGGATGCGGGGCTGCGCGTTTGTGCAGGCGGCATTCTGGGCATGGGTGAGAGCCTTGATCAACGTATTGAGCTGGCGGATACCCTGCGCAAGATTGGCGTAGAATCCGTACCCATGAATTTCCTCAGCCCAGCGGCGGGAACACCGATGCAAGATATTCCAGCCATGCTACCCCATGAAATCTTGCTTAGTATCGCCACATACCGTTACCTGCTACCAAAAGCTGAAATTCGCATTGCCGGGGGTCGTCAACACCTGCGCGATATGCAGTCGATGATCTTTTTTGCCGGTGCCTCGGGCATTATGGTCGGTGACTACCTGACCACATCGGGACGCAGCGTTGATGATGACTTAAAAATGCTAAATGACCTGAAATTAAATATCCGCGGTGATACCCAAAAGTCACGCAAAGTCATCCCGATTAACGCCGCCTAGCCCACAAAAAACGTAACTACTCAGCGTGTTTAAATTTTGCCTCAAATAGAGGAATTTTCGCACGGAGAGAGGGGACCTATAGGGAATAGGTGACCGATTGAGTACGAAAACAACGAAGAGTTGGGGCAAAAGATGAATACGCCGAGTCGTTACCAAAAAACCATGGATAAGTGGCAACCCCTTACCGCAGCACTGGATGACCGTCGCCGTCAAGCGCTCTATCGTCAACGCAAAATCAGTGACTCAGCCAGCTCGCCTGAGATGGTGATTTCTGGCCAGCCATGCCTCTGCTTTTGCAGCAATGACTACCTTGGCCTAGCCAACCATCCAGCGGTGATCAAGACCTTTAAAAAGGCGAGTGATCACTACGGCGTTGGCTCAGGCGCAGCCCACCTCATCAACGGACACAGTCGTGCACACCACGCACTGGAAGAGGAGCTGGCCGAATTTACAGGGCGTGAGCGCGCGCTGCTATTCTCTACCGGCTACATGGCTAATCTCGGTGTCATCAATACACTCTGCCGAGCAGGAGATCACCTCTATCAAGATCGCCTCAATCACGCCTCATTGCTGGATGCAGGCCAATTGTCCGGGGCACGACAACAGCGCTATGCCCACCTAAACAATGAAAACCTGAGCGCAAAGTGCACTAAAAATACCCCTAAAATGGTCGTAACAGATGCCGTTTTCAGTATGGACGGTGATATTGCCCCCTTGCCAGCGCTCTCTAAAATTGCTCAACAACACGGTGCCTGGTTAATGGTTGATGACGCGCACGGCCTGGGGGTTTTAGGCCGCAACGGCGCGGGCACCCTGGCTCATTTTGGGCTGGATGCTGAACAAGTTCCTATTTTAATGGGTACATTAGGCAAAGGGTTTGGCACCTTTGGTGCCTTTGTAGCGGGCGACGAACGGCTGATTGAAACCTTAATTCAACAAGCCCGCAGCTACATCTACACCACTGCCATGCCGGCCGCTATTGCAGAAGCCACCCGCTGCAGCTTAGCCATCCTACAAACGGAGTCATGGCGGCGAGAGAAACTACAACAACTCATCAGCCACTTTAAAAGCGGTGCGGCTCAGCTGGGCTTGCCACTACTGCCTTCCGATACACCCATCCAGCCACTACTCATCGGTGATAGCGCTAAAGCGAACACCATAAGTCAGCAGTTACTCGCTCGCGGTATTTTAGTCACCGCCATTCGCCCTCCCACCGTGCCCGCAGGCAGCGCACGACTGCGCATTACCCTCTCTGCCAATCACACCGAGCAACAGGTAGAGCAACTATTGATGACACTGGGGGCGCTATTATGAGCCTGTATGTTCAGAGAGAAGGCTCAGGGCCACCCTTAGTATTTCTACACGGTTGGGGAATGAACAGCGATGTGTGGGAAGATATTTCACCGCAACTGAGTCATCACTACAGCGTCACCCTGATCGACCTGCCTGGCCATGGGCGCAGTGCAACAGCCTCTCACGACTTTCAGCTTGAGCAAGTGGCAGAAGAGCTCATCGAGGTAATACCTCAGGCCGCCATTCTGGTTGGCTGGTCACTCGGAGGCTTAATTGCATTACAGATAGCACACCAATACCCAGAGCAGATTCAAGCACTCGTCATGGTCGCCAGCTCCCCTCGTTTTGTAAAAAATAGTGAGTGGCCCTATGGAGTAGATGCCGCAATTTTTGATAAATTTGCCCGTGAGCTGAAAGAGGATTATCAAGCAACCCTCAAGCGCTTCATTGCCGTTCAGGCGATGGGAAGCGCTCATGCCAAGTCTGAAATGCGCACACTGCGCGGGCGGATACTGCGACATGGAAACCCTCACCAAGAAGCGCTGCAAGGCGGGTTGCGTCTGTTACAGCAGAGCGACCTGCGCCAGTCACTTGCCGAACTCCACTGCCCAACCCAGCTCATATTAGGCAGCCGTGACACCCTCGCGCCCGCCCGCATTGCCAAGGTGCTAAACCAACAACACTCACACCTAGAGAGTTCGATTATCCAAGGGGCCGCCCACGCACCCTTTATCTCTCACCCTGATGAGTTTTTATCCGCATTAAAAGAGTTTATAAACCATCATGTTTGACGATCGCTACCGCATTATTAAATCACAAATTCGCCACTCCTTTGATAAAGCAGCTCCCCGCTACGACGAAGTGGCGATGCTACAACGCGAAGTTGCTAACCGCCTGCTGGAACGACTGGATCTTATCAAGCTCGTACCACAACAGGTTCTTGACCTGGGTTGCGGCACCGGGCACAACAGCCAACGACTGGATAAACGCTACAAACGTGCCCAGGTTATCTCACTTGACCTCGCCCCCAACATGCTCAAGCAGGCACGTAAACATAAATCTTGGTTCAACAAACAGCGCTTCATTTGTGGTGATGCCGAGAGGCTCCCCCTTGTGGATAACAGTATTGATCTCATCTTTTCCAACCTGACCATTCAGTGGTGCCATGACCTCGACAGTGTTTTCAAAGAGTGCTTCCGCGTGCTCAGGCCGGGCGGGCTATTGATGTTCTCCACTCTAGGGCCAGACACACTGCATGAGTTGCGCAGCAGCTGGCAACAGGTTGATAACAACAACCACGTCAACGCCTTCATTGATATGCATGACATCGGTGATGCCATGATGCGCAGCCGACTATCTGACCCGGTGATGGATGTTGAAAACATCACCATGACCTACCAGCAAGTCATGCCACTGATGCGTGACCTTAAAATACTCGGCGCTCACAACATGACCCAAGGCCGTCCTCGCAACTTGACCAGCAAAACAAAAATTGCCGCCCTGTGCGATGCTTACGAAAACTATCGAACCGAAGGGGTCCTTCCCGCCACTTATGAGGTGGTCTACGGCCACGCTTGGGCACCAGAAGATAAACAAAAAGCACAAAACGGGACTGATGGTGTATTCCACTTCCCCCTCGAGCAATTGCGAAAGCGTTAGTTAATATTATAGAATGTTGCGGACGCGGGGAACTTACCCAAAAAAAACACCACTACAAAAGCAACAAATATAAAAATATTATGGAGCATAAAATGAGACCGTCAATTATATCAAGCAGCATAGCTGCACTATTACTAAGCGCCAGTGCCCATGCAAGCCCTTTTACCGGAGAAGCGGAACTGGGTTGGATCAGCACCAGTGGCAACTCAGAAACCGACAGCCTCACCATTAAAGCCAAAGGCGAAAAAGCCTATGGCAAGATCAAGCATCACATTACAGGGGAAGTACTTAGAAGCTCAAATACAACTGCGGGTGTAAAGACAGATACTGCCAAGCGCTATTTATTGGCTTACAAAGCTGACTATGCCGTCACAGATAAAGGCTACGCCTTTTTAAGTCTTAATTATGAAAATGACCGCTTCAGTGGCTACGATCGACGCACCAGTGAGCTGGTTGGTTATGGCCACCAATTTCACAACAATGACACCCTAAAAACCAGCGCGGAGCTCTCTGTGGGTGCGCGCCAAAGCACATTATCAGTAGCGATCAATGGTGATGATAGCCAGAGTGAGACTGTCGTCAAACTGCAAGGAAATCTGGGGTGGACGGTGAGCGAAACGACACTATTCAGTCAAGATATTGCCATAGAAGTGGGTGATGAGAGCACCATCAGTAGATCAATCAGCGCCCTGAAAGTTAACATTAACAGCAGCCTTGCAATGAAGCTGACCTACACCATCAAACATACATCAGAAGTCCCTGTCGGACGGGAAAAGCTCGACAGCGAGCGTGTTGCTACGATTGTTTACTCTTTCTAGAGAACCTCTGATTAAGTCTGGATGAATTTAGGCTAAAATAAACTATTCTCATTTATTCAGAGATAAAAAAAGGGACGCAAATGCGTCCCTTTTCTATTTGCAAGTTTTCAGCTAGCTGAATCTTACAGAGGCATTACATTGGCAGCTTGCAGACCTTTCTGGCCTTGCTCAGTATCAAACTCAACCTTTTGGCCTTCGCTCAATGTTTTGAAACCTTCGCTAACGATTGCGCGAAAGTGAACAAATACATCAGCACCACCATTATCCTGAGTGATGAAACCAAAACCTTTCTCTTCGTTGAACCACTTAACGGTACCAGTTGTTTTAGACATATAGAGTCTCCTGAAATAGATATTTTAATAATTAAAAGTACGCCATAGCGCCTCTTAGCCGGTTATATTACTTATGGTGACAAAGAGAGTGAAAACCTTCAGGACAACGGCATTACATATGTAGCGGTCTAACGAAGTGTTCAATATCAATCTGTTGCATAAATAGCTATGTAGACAGGCTGTGCCTAGCGTAGCACGATTCCCACAATAAACAAACCAAATCTAGCCTTCCAAGCCACTAATAAGCTGTGAAAAGCGCCCTACTGAACACTAAACATCATATTTTATTCTGGTTGATGGGTTTCATAGGTCAGTTGAAATCTGTGTATCGGCCCGGTGCCGCTTCGATACGATACGATACGATACGAAGAAAATTCTGTACGCGCGGTGTTTCGAGTAGTTGCTGCTCCTCCCAGCTAATAACGGCCAGCGCATCAAAAGCAGCCACTCCCCTGCCGTACTGAATCGGCGACTTTAGCAAAAAGAGCCTCAAGCCTCGAGGGTTAAAGAAGGGTAGGTCTTGGTATTGCGGTAGGTCTTCCGGCATTGTCAGGCCGCTCAACTGTGAAGGCACAAAAGGGGCTTCTGATAAGTCTTACATTTAGCATAGAAGCGCAGCGAGAGAGAACCACGAGTCGTAGCCATGGGTTCAGCGACACCCTACCACCCGTGGACTCAAATATATCAGCGGCTCACGCAAACGTGTAAAATGTGCTGGATATATCACAAACCCAACACACCCTATCAATTGGAGAGAGGCTTAATGTCGCTGGATAATCATTGGTTTAGTGAGTGCTATGCGCCAGGTGGCAGTGCTTTTTCATTGAAAATAGTAAAAAAACTGCACCAAGTGCAAAGCCCTTTTCAAAAAATAGAGGTCTATGAGACGGAGACATTTGGCAATCTAATGGTAATCGACGGTGCCACCATGGTCTCAACACGCGAAAACTTCTTCTACCATGAGATGATGTCACACCCCATACTCTATACCCACCCTGCCCCCAAGCGAGTGCTGATTATAGGTGGTGGCGACTGCGGCACCCTGCGGGAGGTGTTGCGTCACCCCGAAGTAGAAACCGTGCAGCAAGTCGATATCGACGAAGAGGTCACCAAAGCCGCGTTGAAATATTTCCCGGAGCTGTGTGAATCAAACAACGATCCCCGCGCAGAGTTATTATTTGATGACGGCATCAAGTGGCTAGCCGAAGCTGAGAAGGGGAGTTACGATGTTATTATTGTAGATGGCACCGACCCTGTTGGCCCAGGTGAAGGACTGTTTAATGAGGCCTTTTACAACAGCTGCCTGCGCGCCTTAACGAATGAGGGGATTTTAGGCCAACAAACTGAAACACCACTCTACCATATGAAGCTACTAAATGAAGTGCACGGCGCAATGCGTAGTAGCGGATTTAAGCGCATACAAACTCATACCTTCCCACAACCCATCTATCCAAGTGGCTGGTGGGCGGCTACCATGGCTTTTAAAGGCAGCAATGAGCTACCCATCCGCACAGATGACATTGCCAACAAACCCTTTGAGTGTGAATATTACAACTTGGAAATCCATCGTGCCGCACTGGCACTACCTGAGTTTATGAGGCGACAATTGGTTATTTAACCGCAATCACCACTCTTTCCTTTTTTAAGTGTGGTTTTTAAGGCTAGATATATCGATAAAATGACAATATCCTCAAAAGAGGATTTTTTTGTGCGCCCTCATGAGAGCAGCAACAAAAAACCATAATTGTGGAAGGGTGTTTTAATTGCTGTGGCCATGGTCACATTTTTTATCGAAAGAAGCGCTACACTTTGGTAAGCCGCTTTAATTGAAAAGATATTCGATGGGTTTTTATGACGAGCTATTATTAGATGCTGACAATGAAAAGCAGACAGGGTTTCACGCTAATTGAATTGATGGTCACGCTTGCCGTGGCGGCGATTCTGATTGCGGTGGCGGTGCCCAACTTTGGTCAGCTGATTGCCGATAACCGCATCGC
>Ga0256839_1003281_pt1 | contig 16849 bp, 16 predicted proteins | sample 354166metaG_FD_185968 | JGI IMG/M metagenome (GOLD analysis project Ga0256839, IMG submission 185968) | Hydrothermal vent microbial communities from Mid Atlantic Ridge, Atlantic Ocean - 354-166 | ecosystem: Environmental > Aquatic > Marine > Hydrothermal vents | place: Atlantic Ocean: Mid... | reverse complement strand
CTTCCACATGGACCAGACCAAGGTGATGGAAGGCCGCCTGTGCCGAATCCTCACCTGGTATGACAACGAATGGGGCTTCTCCAACCGCATGGCAGATACCGCCGTGGCAATGGGAAAGCTGATCTGAAAGGGATGGCCGATCTGAAACTGCTCTGACGACGGTTTCCCTTTCCCGGAAGGCGCTTCCGGGGGAGCCGGCGGCCGGCATCCGGCGCGGGCGGAGGGCCCGTCCGCAAGCCGGCCCGGCCCACGGCTCCCCCGCCAGCAGGCCGGCCCATCCCGCCGGCCCCATCCCTTCGCAGGCGCCGCCCCCTGCCTCAGCCGGAGAAGCGCTCCCTGAGGGCCGCTTCCACCGCCGGCGTGACGAATTTGGAAACATCGCCGCCCAGGCGGGCGATCTCCTTGACCAGCCGGCTGGCGATCGCCTGGTGGCGGGCCTCCGCCATCAGGAATACGGTTTCGATCGCGGAATCCATTGCCCGGTTCATACCGACCATCTGGTATTCATATTCGAAATCGGCCACCGCGCGCAGCCCGCGAATGATGAGCGAAGCCCCCACGTCGCGGGCGCAGTCGATCAGCAGGTTCTCGAAGGGGTGGACGATGACCTCGGCGGGCAGATCGCGGCAGGACCTGTCGCATTCGGCGGTGATCATCGCCACCCGTTCATCCAGACCGAACAGGGGGGCCTTGTCGCGGTTGACGGCCACCCCGATCACCAGCCTGTCCACCAGCGCCGCGGCCCGGCCGATGATGTCGAGATGGCCGAGCGTAATCGGATCGAAGGTGCCGGGATAGAGGCCGATGCGCATGAGACCCTCCGTGGCTGTGGCGCTCCCGCGCCGTCACGCAACAATATTGCGCGCGCGATTACAAGCGGGAAATGACACGGCGGCGCAACGGCGCGCAGACGCGCGGTCCGCCCCTGCGGGGAGCGCTCCGGCGCCCGGCCTTCGCCTGCCGCCCGGCCACTCAGTGGCCCATGATCATCCCTTCCAGCGCATCCTTTTCCATGGCCAGTTCGGAAAGCCGCGCCTTGACCACGTCGCCGATCGAGATCAGCCCGACCATCTGCCCCCCGTCCATCACCGGCAGGTGGCGGAACCGCCCCTCGGTCATCTTTTCCAGAACCTGATCGGCGCTTTCCTCGAGCCGGCAGGTGATGATCCGGCGGGTCATCAGCGCGCTGACCGGCTCCTGGAGGCAGTCCCGGCCGCGCCGGGCGAGCGCGCACACGATGTCCCGCTCGGAAAGGATGCCGAGCGGCTCCGCCCCGTCCCCGGACACCACGAGCGAACCGATCCGCTTTTCCGCCAGGAGGCCCGCCGCTTCCAGAACCGGGACATCCGGGCCGACCGTCGCGACTTCCCGGGACGGTTTCGAATTCAAAATCTGACGCACAAGCATGGCAACTCCTGATTTTCACATGGTTTTCACATGGTTTTCACATGGCTCCTGATATGGCTGTCTACATGGCCGTCTCCCGCCGTCCGTTCGCCTTTCCGGGCCCGCGGCCGATCGCGCAAGCCCCTGCCCCAGCGTCACTTCCCGCCTTCCGCCTGTCAAGCCCGCTGCCGGCGGCGCGCCGCTTCCGCCTCGAGGCGGGCCACCTCGGAGCGGATCCCCGCGATCAGCCGCGCCGCGATCCGGTTGAGCCGCTCGACCCGGCGGTCGTCCTGGTGGCGGATCAGGTAGAAGCTGCGCCGCAGCGCGAGCCTGTCGGGCAGCACCGGTTCCAGCTCGGGTGCGAAGGCCAGCGCGAAATCATGCACGAATCCCACCCCCGCCCCCTGGCGCAACAGGTTGACCTGCACCGAAACCGAGTTCGACGCGGCACTGATCCGCGCCGCCCAGCTGTCCGGCAGATAGTCCAGCTGCTTGTCGAAGATCATGTCGGGGATGTAGCCGACGATCCGGTGCCCGCCCAGGTCCTCCACCTCCCGGATCGGCGGGCTGGCGGCCAGATAGGCGCGGCTTGCCGCCAGGTGCAGGTGATAATCGGTGATCTTCTGCACCGTCAGCCGGCCGCTGGCCGGGCGGCTCAACCCCACCGCCATGTCGGCTTCGCGGCGGGACAGGTTGAAGACCCGCGCCAGCGCCACGATCTGGATTTCCAGCTGCGGGTTTTCCGCCGCGATCGCGGCGCAGATCTGCGGCAGCAGATAGTTGGCGGTGCCGTCGGGAGCGCCGATGCGCACCTGCCCGCTGAGCTGCCCGGTCTGCCCGCCGAGCTCCTCCCCGGCCTGCAGGATCGCCTGCTCGGCACGCTCGGCATGGGGCAGAAAGCGCTGGCCGGCGTCGCTCAGCGCATAGCCGCGCGGCGAGCGGGCAAACAGCCGTGCCCCCAGCCGCTCCTCAAGCCGGGAAATCCGCCGCCCTACCGTGGCCGCGTCCATCTTCAGCGCCCGCCCGGCGCCGGAAATGCTCTCGGCCCGGGCCACGGCCAGGAAAACGCGCATGTCGTCCCAGTGGAATGCCATCCTGTACGCTCTTTTTTGCAAAACGCCTTTGGGAAACTCTCTCTTTTGCAGTCAAAATTGCAAGGATAGACTGACACCGAACCCCGGAGGGAAAGCGCCTGGAAGCACCCCGGAGGGAAAGCGCGGAAAGAAAACCCCGAGGGAAGGCTTCGAAGGAAGGCATCCTGAAGGGGCAGCCTGGAGAGACACAGCCCTGGAGAAACAGGGCGGAAAAAGCGGAGGACGCCATGCAGGAACTGACCCATTTCATCAACGGCAAGCGGGTGCCGGGCAGCTCGGGCCGTTTCGGCGACGTGTTCAACCCGGCCACCGGCGAGGTGCAGGCAAAGGTGCCCATGGCCTCGGCCGGGGAAACCGCCGCCGCGATCGAGGCCGCGGCCGCCGCCCAGCCCGCCTGGGGGGCGACGAACCCGCAGCGCCGCGCCCGGGTGATGATGGAGATGGTGCGCCTCATCAACCGCGACATGGACAAGCTGGCCGAGGCACTTTCCCGCGAGCACGGCAAGACCCTGCCCGACGCCCGCGGCGACGTGCAGCGCGGGCTGGAGGTGATCGAGTTCTGCATCGGCGCGCCGCATCTGCTGAAGGGCGAGTTCACCGACGGCGCCGGCCCCGGAATCGACATGTATTCCATGCGCCAGCCGCTGGGGGTGGTGGGCATCATCATGCCCTTCAACTTCCCTGCCATGATGCCGCTGTGGCACATCGGCCCGGCGCTGGCCTGCGGCAACGCGGCGGTGCTGAAACCCTCCGAGCGCGACCCCTCGGTGCCGCTGATGCTGGCCGAGCTGTTCATGGAGGCCGGGCTGCCCGAAGGCGTGCTGCAGGTGGTCAACGGCGACAAGGAGGCGGTGGACACCATCCTCGACAGCGAGATCATCCAGGGCATTTCCTTCGTCGGCTCCACCCCGGTGGCGCAATACATCTATTCGCGTGCCGCCGCCTCGGGCAAGCGCGCCCAGTGCTTCGGCGGGGCCAAGAACCACATGATCATCATGCCCGACGCCGACATGGACCAGGCGGCCGATGCGCTGGTGGGCGCGGGCTACGGCGCGGCGGGCGAGCGCTGCATGGCGGTGTCCGTGGCCGTTCCGGTGGGCGAGGAAACCGCCGACCGGCTGATCGAGAAGCTGGTGCCGCGCATCGAGAAGCTGCGCGTGGCCCCCTACACCGCCGGCGAGGACGTGGATTTCGGCCCCGTGGTCACCCGCGAGGCGCAGCAGCGCATCCTGCGGCTGATCGACAGGGGCGTGGAAGAGGGCGCGAAACTGGTGGTGGACAACCGCGACTTCAAGCTCCAGGGCTACGAGAACGGCTTCTTCGTCGGCCCGCACCTGTTCGACCACGTCACCCCCGAGATGGAGATCTACAAGACCGAGATCTTCGGCCCGGTGCTCTCCACCGTGCGGGCGGGCTCCTACGAAGAGGCGCTGAAGCTGGCGATGGATCACGAATACGGCAACGGCACCGCGATCTTCACCCGCGACGGCGACACCGCGCGCGATTTCGCGCACCGGGTCAACATCGGCATGGTCGGCATCAACGTGCCGATCCCGGTGCCGCTGGCCTATCACAGCTTCGGCGGCTGGAAGAAGTCGATGTTCGGCGACCTGAACCAGCACGGGCCGGACAGCTTCCGCTTCTACACCCGCACCAAGACGGTGACCGCGCGCTGGCCCTCGGGGCTGAAGGAGGGCGGCGAGTTCCACTTCAAGGCCATGGACTGACACAAGGCCATCGACCGGCGCTCGGGGCGACCTTCCGCCCCGGGCGGCCTCGGACCGGCATGTAGAGCGCGGCCGGCAAGGGGCACTCGGCCGGCAAGGGGCACTCGGGCGGGGCCGGCACCCAGAGCGGAGGTCACCACGCCGCCGCGATTCGCGCCCGTCGGATGCCGTCCCCTCCGCCCGGCCGCGACTTCCCTTGCCTGCGCCCCCGTTTTCGGAAAACATGTTCCGGGCATCAATACCCCGCCCGGCGCGCCTGGCACAGGACCGTGAAATGGCCTATCGGATCCGCATCCTCCCCGAACATGATCTGGCCTATTTCCGCTACAGCGGAACGGCGAGCATCGACGACTATCTCGCGGTCGTGGATCAATACCCCCGCCACCCCGATTTCCGGCTCGGGCAGAAGAACCTGGTCGATCTGACCCGGCTTGAGGACATCGAGCGCGACTACGCCCGGATCCTCGAACTTCAGGCCCGCATCGCGGGCTTCGTCCAGAGCACCCAGAACGACATCTTCAGCGTGATCGTCGCCCCCTCCGCGATCGCCCAGGAAGCAAGCCAGATCGTCCTGCGCTCCTGGGAAGAGCTGAACGCCCGGGTGGTGCGCCGCATGGTCAGAAACATGGAGGAGGCCGCCGTGCTGCTGGGGATCTCCCCTGCCGCGCTCGCCCCGCTGTTCGAGGAAGACTGAACCGCTCCTCGCCGGACCCCCGGCGCCGACCCGCGCCCGCCTCCTCCGGCCGCGGGCCCTTTGTCGCTGCCCGGCTCCCTGCCCGGCGGCCCGGGCCGGGAAACGGATTTCGGAGCGGAGCGCGCCGCCCTTTTCCTTGCCCGGGCGGCCCGCCTCTGCTTGAGTGGAAACGCGCCCGGAACTGGCGGCGCGCAACACCGGGAAAGCGGAACAGCATGAAGGACAGAGACCCGGAAGAACCGCCGTTCACGCTCGGGATCGAGGAAGAATACCTGCTGGTCGATCGCGAAACGCTCGAACTCGCCAGCGCGCCGGAAGGGCTCATGGCCGCCTGCGCCGCCGAGCTTGAAGGCCGGGTCGGCCCGGAATTCCTGCAATGCCAGATCGAGGTCGGCACCGGGGTATGCGCCACCATCGCCGAAGCCCGCGAAGATCTGCGCCGGTTACGCACCAGCGTGGCCCGGCACGCCGCGCGCTACGGGCTGGCCCCGATCGCCGCCTCCTGCCACCCCTTCGCCGACTGGAAGGAGCAGCGCCACACCGACAGGGAACGCTACAACACCCTGCACCGGGATCTGGGCGGCGTGGCCCGGAGGATGCTGATCTGCGGCATGCATGTGCATGTGGGCATCCCCGGACGCGACATGCGAATCGACCTGATGAACCAGCTTGTCTATTTCCTGCCGCATCTGCTGGCGATGAGCACCTCCTCCCCCTTCTGGCAGGGGGAGGATACCGGGCTCAGCTCCTACCGGCTGACGGTGTTCGACAACCTGCCGCGCACCGGGCTGCCGCCACGGCTGGACGGCTGGAGCGTCTATGAACGCTCGGTCAACGCGCTGGTCGAGATGGGGCTGATCGAGGACAGTTCCAAGATCTGGTGGGATCTGCGCCCCTCGGCGCGCTTTCCCACCATCGAAAGCCGGATCTGCGATGTCTCGCCGCGGCTGGAAAACACCCTGACCCTGGCCGCGCTCACCCAGTGCCTCACCCGCATGCTGTGGCGGCTGGCCCGGGCCAACCAGCGCTGGCGGATCTACGACAGCTTCCTGATCGCCGAGAACCGCTGGCGGGCACAGCGCTACGGCACTTCCGAAGGGCTGATCGACTTCGGCCGGCGCCGGGTGGAACCCTTCGATCTGCTGGTGCGCGAGATGGTCGGGCTGATTGCCGAGGATGCCCAGGCGCTCGGCTGCATCGCCGAGGTGGAGGCCGCACCGGCCCTGGCCGAACGCGGCAATGCCGCTGCGCGCCAGCGCACCGTTTTCCGCACCGCGCGCGAGGCCGGCGCCGGGCCCGATGCGGCGCTGCGACAGGTGGTGCGCCACCTGATCGAGGAGTTTCACGCCGATCTATGAGCCGCCAGAGCGCCGGATGCGGGGCGGCCGGATGCGGGGCGGCCGGGGCCGGATGCGGAAAAGGGCCGCCGGCGATCGGCGACGGCCGCCGCGCTTGCCCAGCGCGCCCCCCGACATCCACCGGCCATCGACAGGCCGGCCTGCCGCCCCGCCGGCGGGCACGGACCACGGCAGTCGGCCGCGAACGCTCGCGCCCCCGGGCAGCCGCTGCGCACCCGCCGCATCCCGGCGAGACTCCGCCGGAGCGCCTTCAGCCGAACAGCTCGTGGCAGAGCTCCAGCGCATCGACCAGCGCATCCACCTCCTCGGTGGTGTTGTACAGGGCGAAGGAGGCCCGGCAGGTGGCGTTCAGCCCCAGATGCGCCATCAGAGGCTGGGCGCAGTGGTGCCCGGCCCGCACCGCGATGCCGCGCTTGTCGAGCACGGTGGAAATGTCGTGCGGGTGCCCCGCCCCCTCGATCGTGAAGGAAAATATCGCTGCCTTTCCGGGGGCATCTCCCTGGATGTTCAACCAGTTCAGGCCGCCGAGCCGCTGCCGCGCATAGTCGCGCAGCGCGGCTTCGCGGGCGGCAATGTTTTCCATGCCCAGCTCCATCAGATATTCCAGCGCCGCTCCCAGGCCGATCGCCTGCACGATGCCCGGGGTGCCGGCCTCGAACTTCATCGGCGGATCGGCATAGCTGACCGCCTCGCGCGTGACCTCGCGGATCATGTCTCCACCGCCCATGAAGGGGCGCATCTCGGCCATCCGCTCGTGCCGTATGAAGATCGCCCCCGAACCCGAGGGGCCATAGAGCTTGTGGCCGGTGATCACGTAGAAATCGCAGCCCAGATCGTCGATGTTCACCGGCATGTGAACCGCGCCCTGGCTGCCGTCCACCAGCACCGGGACGCCGCGCGCGCGGGCGCCTTCGGCGATTGTCTTTACATCAACAACGCTCCCCAGCACATTGGAAAGATGAGTGATTGCCACCAGTCTCGTATCCGGTCCAATGGCATCGATCACCCGCTGCGGATCGAGCGCCCCCAAGGCATCAACCTCGACCCACTTCAGCCGTACGCCCATGCGCTCGCGCAGGAAATGCCAGGGCACGATATTTGCGTGGTGCTCCATCACCGACAGAACGATCTCGTCACCGGGCCGAAGGTTTTCCGCCCCCCAGCCATAGGCCACCATGTTGATCCCCTCGGTGGCGCCGGAATTGAGCACGATCTGGCGTTCGTCGGCGACCCCCAGAAAGCGCGCGACGATCCCGCGCACGGCCTCGTATTTCTCCGTCGCAAGATTTGAAAGATAGTGCAACCCCCTGTGAACATTTGCGTATTCATGTTCATAGGCACGGTTCACGGCCTCGATCACGACCCGCGGCTTCTGTGCCGAGGCTCCGTTGTCGAGGTAGATCAGCGGCCTGTCATTCACCCGCCGGGAGAGTATCGGGAAATCGGCGCGCAACCGCTCCGGATCAAGCATCAGACAACCCCCAGAAAATCGACTCCGAGCATCCCGAAGAGCACCCGCATCAGGGTGGCCAGGACGATCATCACCAGCAGCACCGAGAGGAACACCGCTACCAGCGAGCGGAAACCGTGCAGCTCGGCCACGAAAACCGTGAGCAGCCAGAACAGCAGGATGAACCCGGCCAGCCCCAGCAGCACCGACAGCGCCGGCAGCAGCACCAGCGCCCCGATCTGCAGGATCTGCATGCCGATCAGGATCGCCTGGATCCAGGCGACCAGCAGGATCGCGTCATCCAGGCTGCCCTTTCCGCCCATGAGCCGCCCCAGGTGATGGACGGCGAACACCATCACCCACAGTACCACGACCTGCGCGGCGAGCATCGCGAAGGGACTCATCATCCTCGCGCCCTGGCCGAGATGGCCGAGCCGGGCATTGAGCAGGAAGGACAGATAGGCCAGTGCGGCGCTGAGCACCGCGATCAGCAGCAGCACCTCCCATCGCTGGCGCCGCTCCATCCTGACGGCCATCACCCGGCGCGCGCCGGCCCGCGGGTCGCGCAGGGTCGCAACCGCAGCGCGCACCAGTTCCGTCAGCATGTTCGCCTCGCTCACCGCGCCTCTCCGCCGAATTCCGCCTGATACAGCGATGCAAGCCAGATAATCACGAACCCCGCAAGTGCAATCGCCCCGGCGATGTCATGCAGCGGGCCGCCGCCGGCAAGCCCGGCCAGAAGCCCGTTGAGCAGCCACATCGGCATTGCCGCCAGCAGCGCCCAGAACAGCGCCAGCCGGGCGCCATACCAGCTGCCGCGCCCGCCCAGCATCCGCGCCGCCACATGGCTCAACGCCGCGATCACGTAAAGCGCCAGCGGGGCGATGAACAGCCAGGCCACCAGCGCGCCGCCCAGGCGGGCCTCCAGCGGCGTTGACGGATCGTCCAGGCTGGCCCGCATCAGCCGCGGCCACTGTGAAAGGAAGGCCAGCGCGCAGCCGAGCATGAGGAACATCAATGCGCGGTCCTCGCGCCGCCCCGCCGCCAGCAGCCGCGCCATTACCCGGCGCGGGTGCCGCCAGGATGCCAGCATGTCGGCACTGAGCGCCATCAGCGGCGGTGGCGCCTGAGCCAGGCCTCCAGGCGCGACAGCAACTCGGCGGCGATCTCCTCCGCCTCGATCTCCTCGATCGCTTCGGACAGGAACGCCAGCACCAGCAGGTCTTCGGCATCCGCGCGCGCGATCCCCCGCGCTCTCAGATAGAACAGCGCCTCGGGGTCGATCGCCCCGGTGGTGGAGCCGTGGCTGCAGGCCACGTCATCTGCGTAGATCTCCAGTTCCGGCTTGGCGAAGAACTGGCTGTCGTCATCCAGCATCAGCGACTGGCTGATCTGGTAGCCATCGGTCTTCTGCGCGCCTTCCTTCACCAGGATCTTGCCCTGGAACACCCCCACGGCACCGTTGCGCAGCACCTTCTTGAACACCTGCCGGCTTTCGCAGTTCGGCGCGGCATGGGTGACGAACACCGTGTCGTCCTGGTGGAAGCGCCCGTCGCCCACCGCCGCGCCGGCCACATGGGCCGAGGCGCCTTCGCCGGCGAGCTCGATCACCGCCTCGTTTCGGGTCAGCACCCCGTTCACCGTCAGCGTGAAGCTCTTGAAGCGGCTTTCCGTGCCCAGCCGTGCGAAGATATGGGTATGGGCCCGGCGCTCGTGATCCCGCCCCTGGGTGCGCACATGGTGGAAGCGGGCGCCATCGGCCACCTCCACCTCCATCACCTTGTTCAGCCGGGCCGCGGCGGGGCCGTTTTCCAGCAGGGTCAACTCGGCTCCGGGCTCCAGCCGGATCACATGGTGCAGCAGCGCATCCGAGGTTTCGCGCTCGTGCAGGTAGATCAGCGAAACCGGGCGGCCGACCCGCCCGCTCACCCGGATCAGCACCCCCTCGCGCGCCAGCGCCGTGTTCAGCGCCGCAAGCGGGCGCGGCACCGGAGACTGGCCGCGCCCCTCCAGCACGCCGTAGAGATCCTTCGCCCAGTGGATGTCGGCGGCGGCCGCATCGGAAAGGAGGGAGATCTCGATCCCATCGCCGGCCAGATCATCCGAGGCCGCCGGGTCGAACACCCCGTCGCGGAACACGATCCGCAGCCGCTCGATACTGTCGAAGGGGCGGGTATCGTCCGGATCGACGAACACCGCCGCCGGCGGCGCCTCGGCCGCCGTCAGACTGGCCGGATCGGTGAAGCGCCAGTATTCGTCGCGCCGCCCGGGCAGACCCTGCGCCTGCAGCCGCGCCAGCGCCGTGCGCCGGGCCGCGCCGATCCACTCGCCGCCCCCCTCGGGCAGGCGCAGGGATTCGAGCCGGTCGGCCCCGGCGGCATTCTCCTGCGGGCGGACCATCACGCCACCTCCCCGAGCAGGGAGCCGTAGCCGTTGTTCTCGACCTCGAGCGCCAGTTCCGCTCCGCCGCTCTTGATGATCCGCCCATCGGCCATGATATGCACCACATCCGGCCTGATGTGGTTCAGGAGCCGCTGGTAGTGGGTGATCACGAGAAAGGCGCGCCCGGGGCTGCGCAGGGCGTTGACGCCCTCGGCCACCAGTTTCATCGCATCCACGTCCAGCCCCGAGTCGGTCTCGTCGAGGATGCACATCTTCGGCTCCAGCATGGCCATCTGCAGGATCTCGTTGCGCTTCTTCTCGCCCCCGGAGAAGCCCACGTTCACCGGCCGCTTGAGCATTTCGGCGTCGATCTTCAGCTGCTTCGCCCGGGCCCGGATCTCCTTGAGGAAATCGCCGGCCGAAAGCTCCTCCTGCCCGCGCGCCTTGCGCTGGGCGTTCACAGCGGTGCGCAGGAAGGTCATGTTGCCCACGCCGGGAATTTCCACCGGATACTGGAAGGCGAGGAACAGACCGGCGGCGGCGCGCTCCTCGGGCTCCATCTCCAGCAGGTCGGCGCCATCCAGCGTGGCGCTGCCTTCGGTGACCTCGTAGCCCTCCTTGCCCGCCAGCACATGGGAAAGCGTCGATTTCCCCGAGCCGTTGGGCCCCATGATCGCGTGCACCTCGCCGGCGCCGACGGTCAGGTCAACCCCCCGGAGGATCACCTTGTCCTCTTCTTCGAGCTTGACGTTCAGGTTTCTGATTTCCAGCATTTCGTTTTCACCTTCGGTTGGAGATCGGGCCCGGGAGCGTCCGGGCAAACGGCCGAAAACCCGCACAAGGGCGGGCTGGCGCCGGGGTTTTCCGGCAGGCAGCGCCGCTCCCGGCGGCGCGCAGCAGCGATGCGTTCAGGGATTCGTTCAGCGCTCCGGGCTGATGCGCGCAACAGCGCCCGGTGCGCTGGCGGGGCCGGCCGTCGGGGCGGTGCCCGACAGCGTCACCATCAACAGCGTGCCCGGAGCGGTCTGGCTCACCACGCTTTCGACCCATTGCGGTGAAAAGCTCCGCGAGAACGGTTCCGGCGCCAGATGCACCAGATTGTGCATCGACAGCACCATCGCCCCCACGCCGAGGAGCTTGCCGAAGCCATGCAGCCACGAGCGCCCCCGGAACAGCGCCCGCAGCATGATCGCCAGCGTGATCGCCAGAACCACATCCACCGCCAGCAGCAGGTCGGCATCGGGCTCGCCCAGCGCCGTTCCGGTCAGCCGAAAACGCGCATAGCGCACCAGGAGCACCGCCAGCGCGCCGAGCAGGATGCCGCCGAACAGACCGCCGGCCACCGCCCCGCCCCGGATGCTCCCGCCGCCCGGCTTCGCCGCCGCCGGCGGCAGGGTGCGCTTCCGCCCGCGGGTGCGCCCGGCCGGCGCGAAGGCCGCTCCGGGCGCGCTCGCGCCCGCATGGAGCCGGCCCAGCGTGTGCGGCCCGCCCCGCGCGATCCGTTCGAGCCGCTCCTGGAAACGGCGCTGCTGGCTTGTCAGGCCTGTGAGGCTTGCCATGCCCTTCCCTCCGGAATCCGTCACCCCGGAAGCAGGCTTGCGGCGAAACCGGGCCGAAATGGGGCAGAAGAGGCACGATTTCGTGCTCGCTCCTCTCGCCCGGCGCCGCCGCAAGGCAGGCCCGCGGCGCCAGCGCCAGCGGCCGCCCCGCCCTTTCACGCAGCGCGCTCATCCGACCGAGCCTTCCAGCGAGATCGCCACCAGCTGCTGCGCTTCCATGGCGAATTCCATCGGCAGCGCCTGCAGCACCTCGCGGGCGAAGCCGTTGACGATCAGCGCCAGCGCCTCCTCCTCGTCCATGCCGCGCTGGCGGCAGTAGAACAGCTGGTCGTCGTCCACCTTCGATGTCGTCGCCTCGTGCTCGACCCGGCTGGAGTTGTTCTTCACCTCGATGTAGGGCACCGTGTGCGCCCCGCATCTGTCGCCGATCAGCAGGGAGTCGCACTGGGTGTAGTTGCGGCTGTTCTTCGCCTTCGGGTGCATGCTGACCAGCCCGCGATAGGTGTTCTGGGCACGCCCGGCGCTGATCCCCTTGGACACGATCCGCGAGCGGGTGTTCCTGCCCAGATGCACCATCTTGGTGCCGGTATCGGCCTGCTGCATGTTGTTGGTGATGGCGATCGAGTAGAACTCGCCCTGGCTGTCGTCGCCGCGCAGGATGCAGGAGGGGTATTTCCAGGTGACGGCGCTGCCGGTTTCCACCTGGGTCCACATCACCTTGGAGCGGGCGCCGCGGCAGTCGGCGCGCTTGGTGACGAAGTTGTAGATGCCGCCCTTGCCCTCCTCGTCGCCGGGGAACCAGTTCTGCACGGTGGAATACTTGATCTCGGCGTCCTCCAGCGCCACCAGCTCGACGACCGCCGCATGCAGCTGCGCGGTGTCGCGCCTGGGCGCGGTGCAGCCTTCCAGATAGCTGACGTAGGACCCCTTGTCGGCGATGATCAGCGTGCGCTCGAACTGGCCGGTGTTCTCGGCATTGATGCGGAAATAGGTGCTGAGCTCCATCGGGCAGCGCACCCCGGGGGGCACATAGACGAAGGACCCATCGGAGAACACCGCCGAGTTCAGCGTGGCGTAGAAGTTGTCGCTCTGCGGCACCACGCTGCCCAGGTATTTCCGCACCAGCTCCGGGTGCTCGCGGATCGCTTCCGAGATCGAGCAGAAGATGACGCCGGCCTTTTCCAGCTCCTTCTGGAAGGTGGTGCCGACGCTCACGCTGTCGAACACCGCATCCACCGCCACCCTGCGCCCCTCGGCAGGGATATCCTCGGCACCCTCGACGCCGGCCAGGATCATCTGTTCGCGCAGCGGAATGCCCAGCTTCTCGTATGTGGCCAGAAGCTTCGGATCCACCTCGTCGAGGCTTTTCGGCTTCTTTTCCATGCTCTTGGGCCGGGCATAGTAATAGAGATCCTGGAAGTCGATCTCGGGGTAGTTGACCATCGCCCATTTCGGCTCTTCCATCTGCTGCCAGCGGCGGAAGGCCTGCAGACGCCACTCGGTCATCCACCCGGGCTCCTCGTTCTTCTTCGAGATCAGCCGGACGATGTCCTCGTTCACCCCCTTGGGGGCGAACTCCATCTCGATCTCGGTTTCCCAGCCATGCTTGTACTTGCCGGAAATCGAGCGCACCGCCTCGACCGTCTCCTGATCGACGCCTTCCTTGACCTTCAGAGTATCGTCCATGTTCCTACCGTTTCCCGTTCGCGCGTTTTCGTTTCAGTTGCATTTCAGGCTGCCCGTTCCCCGAAGCGGGCACGCGCGCGCCCCCAGCTTTCGACGAAACGCAGCACGTCATCCCGCGTCAGCCCGGGCCCGAGCGAAACCCGGATCGCGCCGGCGCTTGCCGCCGCATCGAACCCCATCGCCCGCAGCACCCGGCTGGCGCGCACCTTGCCGCTGGAGCAGGCCGACCCCGCCGAGACGGCGAAACCGGCCAGATCCATCGCCATCACCTGGGTCTCGCCCTTCCAGCCCGGCGTGATCAGGCAGCTGGTGTTGGGCAGGCGCGCCCCCCCGCGCCCGGCGATCACCGTGTCGGGGGCCGCATCCAGAACCGCCGCCTCCAGCAGGTCGCGCAGCTCCGCGACTTCCTCCCAGAGGCCATCGGCCAGATCGCGCGCCGCCGCCTCGGCCGCGGCGCCGAAGCCGGCGATGCCGGCCACGTTCTCGGTGCCCGAGCGCCGCCCCATCTCCTGGCCTCCGCCACGGATACGCGCCGCCACCTCCTGCCCGCGCCGCAGCACCAGCGCGCCGACTCCGCGCGGCCCGCCCAGCTTGTGCGCCGAAACCAGCATCATGTCGCAGCCGAGCCAGGAAAAGGCCAGCGGCATCTTGCCGAAAGCCTGGGTCGCATCGCACACCGCCAGCCCCTCGGGCAGTTCCTGCACCACGCCGGTCTCGGAGTTGGCCAGCTGCAGCGTGCTGCCGGCCGGCTCGGGCACCGTCACCCGGCCGCCCCCGTCCACCGCCAGATCACCGCCGCTCCAGGCCAGAACCGCCTCATGCTCGATCGCCGCGCTTGCCAGATCGCGCCCGGCCAGCGCCAGCGCCGCCGCCTCGGTGGCGCCGGAAGTGAAGACGATATCCGCCTCGCCCGCCCCCAGCGCCTCGGCCAGCTGCCGCCGGGCACGCTCGACGATCGCCCGCGCCGCCCGCCCCTCGGCATGGACCGAGGAGGGGTTCCCGGTCACCTCCAGCGCCGCCGCCACCGCCTCGCGCGCCTCCGGGCGCAGTGGCGCCGAAGCGTTCCAGTCCAGATAGACCCGCCGGCTCATTCTTCGTCCACGACGGAAAACAGGCCGGGGACCGCCGGACAGGGGCAGAGCGCATTGTCCACCACATCCGAAAGCCGGGTCTGATGCAGGAACACGAAGACATGGGCCGAGAGGCACTCCCACAGCCGGTTGCTCATCGACTGCGCCCGCGTCCCCGAGGTGCCGCCCGAAGCCCCGGCCCCGGTGTGCAGCGCCGAAACCGTCTCGTCCACGGCCTGCAGGATCGCGGACACCCGTATCTCGGAAGCCGGGAGCGCCAGCCGGTAGCCGCCGCCGGGCCCGCGCACCGATTCCACCAGCCCCGCCCGGCGCAGCTTGACGAACAGCTGCTCCAGATAGGGCAGCGAAATGTCCTGCCGCTTCGAGACCTCGCCCAGCGAGGACAGCACGCCTTCCGGCTGCATGGCCAGATCGGCCAGAGCAACCATCGCGTAGCGACCCTTGGTGCTGAGCTTCATCCCCCGCCCTCAAAAACATTGACGCGCGCCGAAGGTGACATTACCTCACCTCCGAAGCCGGATGCCGGATGGATGTCCGCCGGCCGATTTAGAACGATTCTAAGGTGCCCGAGTGAATTCGTCAACAATTCAGACGAAAAACCCGGAAACAAGGCAGGAACGACGATGCCCGAAGTGATCTTTCCCGGCCCCGAGGGGCGCCTCGAAGGCCGCTACCACCCGCAGAAGGAGAGAGACGCCCCGATCGCCATCATCCTGCATCCGCACCCGCAGTTCGGCGGCACCATGAACAACCGGGTTGTCTACAACCTGCACTACGCCTTCTACAACATGGGCTTCACGGTGCTGAGGTTCAATTTCCGCGGCGTGGGGCGCTCCCAGGGCGAGTATGATCAGGGGGTGGGCGAGCTTTCGGACGCTGCCGCCGCGCTGGATTACCTGCAGTCGATGAACCAGAACGCCAAGCACTGCTGGGTGGCCGGATTCAGCTTCGGCGCCTGGATCGGGATGCAGCTGCTGATGCGCCGGCCCGAGATCACCGGCTTCGTCTCGGCCAGCCCGCCGGCCAACATGTATGACTTTTCCTTCCTCGCCCCCTGCCCGGCCTCGGGGCTCATCATCAACGGCACCGCCGACCGGGTCGCCCCGCCGGCCGATACCGAGGCGCTGGTCGAAAGGCTCCACGAGCAGAAGGGGATCACCATCACCCACGCCCAGATCGAGGGCGCCGGGCACTTCTTCGAAGATCCGCACATGGAAACCATGATCAGGACGGTGGATGAATATGTCCGCCGACGACTGACCGAAACCAGCCGTTGAACCCGCCGCGCCCCGCCCGCGCCTGCCGCTTCGCCGCACCGCCGCCTTTCGCCCGCCGCACCGCCGCTTCCGCGCGCAGGGGCCGCGGCAGAAGCACCGCCCCGCCGCCTTTCGCAATGCGCCCCCTCCCCGCGTCGGGAGCCCCCCTGCGGCGCGGCAACCGGCCGCAAGGCTCGGTATGCGACCGCATACTACCTTCCCTTTCCCCGGATATTGCTCTAAGGAAGCGCGCACGGATGCGATTCCGCCACCTCTCACCCGCATTCCCAATGAAGAGGCGCCCATGCAGAAGATCAAAGTCGAAAACCCCGTCGTCGAGCTCGACGGCGACGAGATGACCAGGATCATCTGGCATTTCATCAAGGAAAAGCTGATCCTGCCCTATCTGGACATCGACCTGAAATACTATGACCTGTCGATCCAGAAGCGCGACGAGACCGACGACCGGATCACCGTCGATGCCGCCAACGCGATCAGGAAATACGGCGTGGGCGTGAAATGCGCCACCATCACCCCCGACGAGGCCCGGGTGGAGGAATTCGGCCTGAAGAAGATGTGGCGCAGCCCCAACGGCACCATCCGCAACATCCTGGGCGGGGTGGTGTTCCGCGCCCCGATCATCTGCCGCAACGTCCCGCGCCTGGTTCCGGGCTGGACCAAGCCGATCGTGATCGGCCGCCACGCCTTCGGCGACCAGTATCGCGCCACCGATTTCCGCTTCCCCGGCAAGGGAAAGCTGACCATCCGCTTCGTCGGCGAAGATGGCGAGGTGATCGAGCACGAGGTGTTCGACGCGCCGGGCTCGGGCGTGGCCCTGGCCATGTACAACCTCGACGATTCGATCCGCGATTTCGCCCGCGCCTCCTTCAACTACGGGCTCGACAAGGGCTGGCCGGTGTATCTTTCCACCAAGAACACCATCCTCAAGGCCTATGACGGCCGCTTCAAGGACCTGTTCCAGGAAGTGTTCGATGCCGAATTCCGCGAGAAGTTCGAAGCGAAGGGCATCACCTACGAACACCGGCTGATCGACGACATGGTGGCCTGCGCCATGAAGTGGAACGGCGGTTTCGTCTGGGCCTGCAAGAACTACGACGGCGACGTGCAGTCGGATACCGTGGCCCAGGGCTTCGGCTCGCTCGGGC